>Ga0302322_100006376_pt1 | contig 10454 bp, 7 predicted proteins | sample Fen_T0_2_FD_203757 | JGI IMG/M metagenome (GOLD analysis project Ga0302322, IMG submission 203757) | Peat permafrost microbial communities from Stordalen Mire near Abisko, Sweden - Fen_T0_2 | ecosystem: Environmental > Terrestrial > Soil > Wetlands > Permafrost | place: Sweden: Abisko... | reverse complement strand
GAACCGGGCCAGGATATCTGAGGCCCGAAGTTCGTGGCGAAGCACGTCAGCCGCCAGACGGATCACCTGATCCCCAGTCCCATGCCCAAAAGTGTCGTTGATCCGTTTGAAATGATCGAGGTCCACCATCAGGATGCAGAGGGGATGCCCATTGCGGTTGGCGAGGCGCAGGTGCTCGGAAGCAGACATCATGAAATAGCGGCGATTGTTGAGGCCGGTCAAGGGATCCTGGATGGCCAGATCCTCGAGTTTCTTCCGCTGCACATGGTTTTCGTGCAGGTTCCGGGTCAGATTCCATTCCAGTAGAAACATCATCAGCGCCATGGGGACCATGGGGAAGAGGAACCGGGCGGGTGACATGCCGGGCATGAGCCCAATGACTTTCAATCCGATGGGCATCGCCATGAGCAACCCGATGCTGGAGATGGTCACCGGCATGCCGAAGGGCAGAGCCAGGATTCGCGCATAGGCGACCAGATAGAGGAGCAGGACGATGGCTCCGGTGATATCCCCTGATTGGCTCGCCCGCAGTTGCAAATCCATGAATGTCACAATTGCGGGAGTCAAAATCGCGACGATTCGGACCCATCGTCGTGGCAGCCCGACTCGAAGAGCCATGGGGAATAGGCCCAGGATTCCCATCGAACAGAACCCAATGAGAAGAGACATCCTGACCATTTGCGGGCGGAGAAGAACATCCTGAATAAAAATGAGGATGGGCCCGAGACAGGCGATGGCGAACGACAGGCGCAGGCTGAGTCGCTTGTACTCCCTGAACCGGAATTCCGCATAGGTGGCGTGGAACGGTGGCAGAGAATGAAGCGGATCATGTTCCATCGTCCACCAGCCTGGTAGGAATGGTGTTGTATTGGTCAATTTATTGAGGGCTGAGACCAGTATCCGTCCAAAAATACGAAACACAATCACGATGGGATCCTATCGAGAGATTTCGGCCCAGGGACGAAGGCACCGGCCAAGGACCTCCAAGTCGCTGATTGATCCGTTCGCAGGAAGGAGAGGTGCTGGTCGGCCCAGACCTTCAATGGAAGGAACCCATGTTCCCTTCATTGGAAGGAGGTTCTGTGATCTTCGAGGCGTTGCGTTGCAGATCGGGCATCCGGCCTTATCGAGGTTTTATTTGGCACGCCAAACTCATCGGGGTTCCCCTCATGGGATGCATGCAGAGGCAGATCAATACAGAAAGTGGCACCCAGGCCGTACGCGCTCTCAATCCAGACCCTCCCTCCGTGGCGTTCCACCATCTGTCTGACGATCGAGAGCCCGAGTCCCGCACTGGACTCACCCGAGGTGGGTCTGGCGGACAGAACCTGAAACGGGCCAAAGGCCTTGGCCTTGTCTTCTGCTGTCAGCCCAGGCCCCTGGTCCTTCACCCCGATCGAGGCATAGAGCCCCCCTTCCCGTTCGTGTGAAAGAAGCGTTATCTGGACTTCCGATCCCAGGGGGGAAAACTTGATGGCGTTGTTCACGAGGTTGTCCACAGCCAGGCGCAGACATTCCTCGTCCACCTTGCCCCAGCATTCCCCTGACCCCAGATCTGGGATACGAAGGCGGATGTTTTTACTCAGGGCATATTCCCAGTTGGACTTGACCACCTGTCGAAGAAGGCTGGAAAGACTGCACCTCGTCGGCTGGAACGGAAAGTCTTGGATTTTTCCCGCGGCAGTTTCCATAAGGCTGTTGATGCTCTGCTGCATCCGCCTGCCGCCCACCAGGATCCGGTGGGCCAGGGCCTCGATTTCGGATTGAAGGGGTCTGCATTCAATGGCGATCCGTTCCGCCAACAGGAGGATCCCAGTCAGCATGTTCTTCAGGTCGTGGGCGGAAATGGCCATGCTCCGGATCGTCATGCGTGGTCCGCAGTCCACCCCGTCTGGGCATTCACTTTGAGTGTTCATCGAGAATTCCAGGTCCATGGTTTTCTGAGCCAGATGGGTTGAGGGCACAGCAACGAAGGAAGTCATGCATGGATAGAGGTCAGGGACCGACTGTGAGCCCCCAAATCGAATCCATTAGAGGTGGCCATAAGGGGAGACGATCATGCGACCGTCCCCCTTCCAGCGTGGTCACGCCAATCGAACGCGGTTGAGCGTGGCCCTAGGTTCCGTAGAACCGTCTCGTTCAGAACCGGAAGATGAAGCTCGCACTAATGGCAGGCGCGTCCACGGTGGGCTTGCCGGTGTAGCCCCGGGGCGCGAAATCGGCTACCTCGGGCTTATAGTGACTCCAGGTGTAGCGCAATTCGGCGCCCAGGTTCTTCGTGAACATCCAGCCACCCTGCACCGCCCCGTAGGCGGAATTGGGTGTGTCACTGGAGGAGTAGCCGCCTCCAGTGAGTTGGAATTTCGCGGCGCCAAAACCGAGACCAGCACCGACGTAGGGCCCCTCGTTCACCTTCCCTCCAAGGAAATAGTTGTAGTCGGCGCCGATCTGATACATCTGGACCTTGCGGTCCACTCCGGACTCCGACTTCTTGAAATAGGTGTAGTCGAACCGGGGCACGATGGCATGGCCGCCCTGGAAGCCGATGACCATGTGGGCGCCGACACCCGCGCCGGGCTTGCCATCCAGCCAATCCTTGCTGGACAGGGGACCCGCCGGAATGGCCGCAGAGACCTGCCCGCCGAAGCTGTACTCCTGGGCCGAGAGAGAGGCGCCGCTGAGCGCGAGCACGGACAGGCCGAGGGCCAAGTGGTGGACTTTACGCATGATTCACTCCTTGGTGAGTAACCATCCCGTTTGGGATGGGGGGTCAATTCCGATCGCTGGATCTGAAGGGGAAACGAAGCATTTCATTTGGGTCGTGACGGGAATCGTCTGCCGAAGGCACCATCCGTTTAGGGACTAGGCATGGTCCAGACGCTGTTACTTAAGCTCATGGCGATTCAACCTCGAGGATCTCTTCCGGAATTCCCAAGCCATTCAGGTTGAACCTGAGGAAGTGGGTCACCAAACGGGGCAAGTCGTCCTCGTGGCAGGGTGGCTCGTTCAACAGCCGCGCGAGGATGTCCTGGTGGCATAGGAAGAACAGCAACTGCGCATGAATGCTCATCCCCATGCGCACCATCCCATCATGATCCAAGTCCGATCTGAGCACCCGAAGGCAACGGTGCAAGTAATCGATGTGCGGCTGGACCGCTTCCAACAGGCTGCCCATGGATTCTTCCGGGGGGTAGATCATGGTCTTCGCGATCAGCACCAGGACAGACCGTTCCAACTCAGGATCCTTCTCTGCTGGAAGGCTGGAATGAAGGCGAAGACTCATCCGGATGAATTCGTGAATGTAGGCCCGAAGTGCGGTGACCGCTTGTCGAAGCACCGTGGACTTACCCGCAAATGGGCCCACAGGCAATGGCGGCATGGGAAGGGTCTTGGCGGTGTGCTTCGCCATGCGAGCGGCGAGGTGGAGCGCGGCGGCATGCAGGCCGGCCTTCCCCCCGAAGTGGAAGGAGATGAGGCTGCTGTTGACGCCCGCCGCATCGGCGATCTCCCGGATGGAGGCCCCTTCGAACCCCTTCTCGGCAAAGATTCGAATGGCTGCCTTGAGCAGCAGCATTCGCGAGTTGGAGGCTGGCAAGGACGAATCCTGGTCGTCTATGGTCAAGATCATGGGTTCTGACCTCCGCCGAGAAGGCGATCCAGCTCGGCACGGGTGAGGTCAAGTCCCAGACGGGCGGCCAGAAGATCGGCCTCAGAGGCCTTGGCCTCTGCATCCGCTTCCACTTTCTTGGAGGCCGGAATGAGTCCAGACAGATTCTGATTCCCGGCCAGACGCGCCTTTTCGACGTTCATGGCACATGCCTCATCGGCAGCCTCTGTCAGGATTCGCGCTGTCTCCAGTTTGCGAAGCAGCTTGTCGAGATCAATCTCAGCCCGATTGCGGGCGTGGTCGAAGTTGGTCGAGGCCTGGTTCACCAGGGCGGCCCGCTGATTGACCACACCGGACCGCTTGCCCCAATCGAAGATGTTCCAGCTCAAGGAAAGGCCGTAGGAGGTGGAATTGGCCTGAACGAAAGGAAGACCATCCTGGTGGGTCTGACGGACGAAGGCGCCCACTTCAGGAATGTATTCCGCCTTCCCTGCCTTGAGCCCACTGCGGCTCTTTTCCAGCGTCGCCTGGGCGACCGCCAGATCGGGATTGGACTGCCGGACCTGGTCCAGCAATGCCTCGCGCGTCGGGAGCGGCCGTGCATCCGGGGGGACCGGGGCCAAATCCAGGGGCGTCTGAAGGGCTTCACCCATCAAGTCGTTGAGCTCCGAGGTGAGATCAGCGGCGGTGGCCTGGGCCGAAAGCAGCTTGTGGCGGTTCTGGAGGAGCTTGGCTCGGCTTCCGGTCGAGAGCACTTTCAGGGCATTGCCCGCCTTGACTGCTTCCTTGGCATCCAGATCCTGCTGTTCAGCCGCGACTACCCCAGTCTGAGCGGCGGTGATCTGGGCCTGAGCGATCAGAAGGCCGAAGTAAGCCTGGCGCGTCAGGAAGGCGATCTCGGTTTCCATCTTGCGCAACTCGGCCTTGGCAACCCGCTCCTCGGCCGAGGCGACGTCATTCCCATGGTGGATCTTGAAAAGTTGGGTGAGGGGCTGACTCAAGGTGAGGTTCTGAATGAAAAGGTGCGTCTTTCCCTGGCCTAAGCTGGCGTCCTGGGTCGGGAAGGGACCCAGCCCTGGCACGGTTCCCAGAGAGCCCGCCGGTACGGTCATGAATGGTTGATCGTTGCGCTTCAACCAGGTGGCATCCGTCGTGAGCTGAGGGAAATAGTCGGCTCCTGCCGTGCGTTTCTTCCCTGATGCCTCTTCCACCTTGGCCCGGGCGATACGGATTCCCGCGCTGTGCTCGAGCGCACTGGCCACGGCACCCTCAAGGGTCAGGCGCTTGGGCTCCGGCGTCCCGGCACTGAGCGGGGAGGCCAGGACCAGGGCCAGGATGAACATCGGGATGATCGAAGACATGCTAGCTCCGGTGGATGACTCTTGCTTGGACCGGAACACGAGCACGTAGATGACGGGGACCACCAGGAGTGTGAAGAACATCGAGAAGATGAGTCCCACCGCCAGCACGCTGGCCAGGGGGCTCCACATCTTCGAACCCGAAAGGATCATGGGAGTGACGCCCACGGCGGCGGCCATGGTGGTGAGGAAGATGGGACGCAGCCTGCGCTCGCCCGCCATGGTGGCAGCCTCCACAAGAGGAATCCCCTCGTGCATCTTCTCCTTCATGTAGTCGATGAGGATGATGGCGTTCCGGACCACGATGCCGCAGAGGCTGATCATGCCCATGAAGGCCGTGAAACCGAAGGAATTGCGGGTCATGAGGAGGCCCACAACCACACCAAACAGCGAGAGCGGGATGGAAGCCATGACGACCAGGGGTTCCGCCAGGTTTCGGAACTGGATCATGAGGATCAAGAAGATGGCCAGGAGGCTGATGCCGAGGGCCCCCACCATCTCAGGCTGGGTCTCTTCCTGGTTGGCGAACTCGCCACCCAGCTCGAGGTGGTATCCGGGAGGAAGGGCAATGGCCTTCACCTTCGGCAGGGCATCCTTGAGGATGGCGGAGGCATAGGTCTTCGGGGCCTGGAGGCAGCGGACGGTCAAGGTGCGCACGCCGTTCCTGCGCACGAGGCGGCTGGTCTGCCACGCGGGAGTGAGATCCGCGATGGCCCGCAGGGGCACCTTCTCGTTGGTGAAGGAGGAACCCACGTATGTGTTTCGCACATCATCGAAGGTGGCGCGGTGGGCGGGGTCGACCCTCAGGACAATGTTCACGGCCCGGTCACCCTCCCAGAACGTGCTGACGGGCGCGCCGTCAAAGGCGCCATTGAGGAGGTTAGACACGCCCATGTGGGTGATGCCCAGGCGGTTGGCCAGCTCCGTATTGAGGTCCACGTTGACCATGGGGGAATCGTTCCGGTAGTCGGTGTGAAGGAACTGGGCCCGGGGATCCTTCTGGAGGATGTCGCCGATCTGCTCGCCGATGGCTTTCAGCTTCGTCTCGTCATCCCCGGAGATCCGGAACTCGATGGGCGCTTCCATCACGGAACCCTGCTGGAGTTCCTGCACCAGCACCATGCCCTCGGGAGCCACCCGCGCCAGGTGCGTCCGGAGTTCCGACACGAGTGCGGTGGTGGCCTTCACGTCCACCGCGTTCACGAGGAACTGGCCGTAGGCTGGATCGGGCTGCTGGGGATTCACGTTGTAGTAAAAGCGGGGGGAGCTCTGTCCCACGAAGCCGGCGAAATGGGTCACCCGCTTGTCGTGGAGGAGTTCGTTCTCGATGCGTTTCATGGTGGCGTCCGTGGCCTCAATGCGGGTGCCCTGGGGCATCCAGAGGTCAACGACGAACTGGTTGCGTTCGGCGTTGGGGAAGAACTCATCGGGAACGAACCGGAACAGGAAGGCTCCCAGGACGATCCCGACCACGCCCAGACCGACTGCCAGCATGGGCTTGGCCATGAAGTAGTTGATGGCCTTGCTGTACGCGACCTGGAGGAGATCCAGGGCATTGAACTTCTTCGCGTGCTCCGTGGGTTCCGCATCATGGTCGTGCAGGCCCTGGTGGATAAAGGTCCTGCAAAGCAGCGGGGTGACGAAGACCGCCACAAGGAAGGAAACGGAGAGAGCCACCGCCACGGTGATGGGAAGGGCCAGGATGAACTCGCCCGAACTGCCCGAGAGGATGATCAGCGGCAAGAAGGAGGCGATGATCGTGAGGGTCGCAGTCAGCACCGGCACGAGCACCTCCGTGGCAGACCGCCAGGCGGCCTCGGCTCGCGGGACCTTGTGGTCCAGCAGTTCCACGTAGTTGTCGGCGATAACGATGGCGTCGTCCACGACGATGCCAAGCACCACGATCAGGGCCGCGATGGAGACCTGGTGGAGCTGGATCCCGAAGGCGTTCATGACCGCGATGGTCGTCAACATGGTCGTCGGGATCGCCAGGGCGGCGATGAGCGAGACCCGGAAGGGCAGCAGGAGAACGGTCACGACGATGACGCAACCAATGGCGATAAGGAATTCACGCCCCATGTGGGACATCCGCTCCTGCACAACCTCCGGCTGGTTGGCGATGTAGTCCAGGTGCAGATCGGGCGGGAGGAGGGGCTTCACCCGCTGGTTGATGACCTCGGTGACCTTCTCACCCATCTCGACCATGTTGTGCCCCTTTTGCATCTCCACGGAGATCATGAGGGCGGGTTTTCCGTCGTAGCGGACCATGAATTCCGGATCCTGGTAGCGACGCTCCACATTGGCGAAGTCACCAATGTAGCTGGGCTGTCCGGTGGGCGACGTGCCGACCATCACCTTCTTGATCTGGTCTTCCGTGTTGAACAATCCGGTCGTATGGAGGGGGATCTTGCCGTTGTCCGTGCGGGCGCTACCGGTGGCCTGGACTTCGTTCCTCTGGTTCAATGCACCCGCGATCTGCCGGGGATCCGTGAAGTAATGGCTCATGCGCTCGAGGCTGCTGGTCACCCAGATCTGTTCATTCTGCCGGCCGTAGACCGCGATCTTCCCGACCTCGGGCACGGTGCGCAGGGCGTCCTGGATCGTGTCCACGTAATCGCGGAGCTCCCGGTAGCCATAGCGCTCGCCGCTCACCGAGATGAGCATGGCCACGGTGTCGCCGAAATCGGAGTCCACCACCGGCCCCATCACCTCGCGCGGGAGCTCCTGGGCCCTCACCAGGTTCATTTCGTGCCGCAGCTTGGCCCAGAACACGTCAGGCGTCTTGACGTTCTTCTCCAGTTCCACGTTGATGATCGCGATGCCAGGGCGGCTGGTCGAGTAGGTCTTTTCCTTGCGCACTTCCTGGAACTTGAAGATGTGCGCTTCCAGGGTCTTGGTGACTTGCTTCTCCACCTGTTCCGTGGTGGCCCCAGGGTACATGGCCGCGACGATGCCGGTCCGGATGGTGATGGTGGGATCCTCGGTGCGCGGCATGCCCATCAGGGCGTGGATGCCCATGGCCACGGCCATGATGACGAGGATGGCCGTGATGGTCGGGTAACGCAGGAAGGCTTTGATGGCTGTCTTCATGGCTACTTGCTCCCCTTGACTGCATCAGCGCCCATACCGTTACGCAGAGCGTTCTGGCCGGCCACCACGATGGACTCGTTCCCGGTGAGGCCGGAGCGCAACTGGATGCTCCGCCCGTACACTGCCCCCACTTCCACGCGCTTGGAGTAGACCCGCTGCTGGTCGGGGAAGTACTGGAACACCTGGGTGGCTCCCTGCGGGTCGCGCACGACGGCTTCCGTGGGCACGAGCAGCATGTCCAGCTTGCGGGTGCCGGTGATGGACACTTCCGCCACCATGCCCGCCTTGAGCTCACGCTCGTGGTTCGGCACGAGGATGCGGGTCATGTAGGTGCGTGTCGCCGGATCGGCGGAGACATTCACCAGCTTCACCGTGCCCTGGAAGGTCTGGCCCGGCAGCGCGGGGACCGTGACCGTGGCCGCCTGCCCAACCTTGACCAGATTCACGTCGGTCTCAGGCACCCCCACGTTCACCTCGATGGGATCCAGCGCGGCGATCTCAAAGACCGGCTGGCCTGCGCCGACCATCACGCCGGGCTCCACCATGCGGCGAACCACAAACCCGTTGATGGGGGCCACCAGCCTGGCTTCGGTCAGGTTCTTGCGCGCCACACCTTCCCCAGCGACTGCCTGCCGAAGCTGTTCGCGGGAGGCGTCCCGGGCTGCCGTGAACTTGGCGAAATCGTTCGGCGCCAGGCTCTGGCTGTCGAACAGTTGCTTCATCCTGCGGAATTCCTGATCAGCCTGGTTGGCCCCGGCTCGCGCGGCCTCGACCTGGGCATGGGCAGCTTCCAGGGCGTGAGTGAGGTTTTCGGCATCGAGTTCCGCCAGGGCCTGGCCCTTGCGCACGGGGTCTCCCTCGCGCTGTAGGACCCTGACCGCTCGCCCAGGAACCTGAAAGGCCACCATGGAAGATGCGCCCTGGGGAATCAGGGTGCCGCTGACGCCAATCCGCTCCAGTTCCTGAACCCGGGTGGGCTGGGCTACCTGGATGTTGGCCTTGGCGGTCTCGGTCGCCTCGCGGTGGGTCCCGCAGGCGAGGAGCAGGCAGAGGGGGGAAAGGAAAAGCAGTTTCTGTTGCATGGGAATCTCCTGGAAGGGGAAGGGGTTAATCTTTGGAAAGGGATTCGACTTCCTCGATGACGGCTTCGATGAAAGGAGTCGGACCTTGTAGCAAGCACCGGGCTCGGCGCATGGCCGCGAGCATGGCTTTGCCGTGGGCGTCCACGAAGGACACCTCGGTCAAGTCCACGAGCACTCGCCAGTGACTGGGAACTCGGGGCGAAATGTCCATCCATACCTTGAAGAGCTCGTCCACCCAGGGATGAATGAGTTTTCCTTCCAGGCGCAGCCGCACCGCATCTGGTTCGTTTTCAACATGGATTCTCAGCACACAGGACCTCCGTTCATGGAGTCCTTAGGGCACACCCAATGCCAGTTTGTTGAAGATTTTTAAGTCTTTTTGTTTTAATACTTTTAACGATGCCTGCACTTCCAACATGACGACGACCTCGTCACCTCGAGACGACATGGAGTCTCGCGACTTCATTTCGTCGCATGTTCCGGCCAAGGACGAGTTGCTTCGTCTTCACCTGAAGGCTCGTACCTTTTTGGCCGAGGTGAACAACAGCTCAGTGGGTTCCACCCACCGCGCCCCCAACTTACAGTCAGCGCCGCTCAGAACTGAAATGGATGCCCCACCATCATCTGCACCCCGGTCTGCTCTCGGGAACGGCAGAAGTCGATTCGCGCCATCAGGCCCTTGGCCTGGACCCGCACGCCCAGCCCGGCATCCCACTTGAGGGCGCTGGACCACTGCTCGAACTGCCAGGTAGGGGCGACCCGGCCCGCCTCGATGAAGGCCACCAGCTGGATCCATTGGACGCCCATCCGGCGCTGGATCCAGGGCAGGCGATCGAAGGGATTCCAGGCTGGAATGACGCGGTATTCGGCCGCCGCGCAGGCGGCGGCTTTGTCACTGAAGCGCTCGGCGGGATAGCCGCGCAGGCGCCACAAACCGCCCAGGGTGGCACCGGTGTATCCCGGAGGGCCATGGTGCACAGTACCGTCCCGGTTGGTTTCCCAGGTGGGCGAGTAGGCCGTCCAGAAGTCCAGGGCCAGCACCTGCTGGCGGATCCCTGCGGGCCGTCCGAGGGGGTGGTACCAGTCGGCCTCCCCTTCCACCACGGTCCAGGAACCGGAACTGCCGGCCTGACCCCAGTCGCGCGAAACCCGGGTACGCATCGACCCGCCTCGGGTCGGGTTGTCTGGGTAGTCACGGTTGTCCCAGAAGATCGATCCATCCAGACCGCTGGTCCGGCGTGTGGAGTGGATGTCGGCCCCAGAGCTGACCACCCGCAGGGAACGATAGAACGGCTGCAGTTCCAAGAAGGTCTTGCC
>Ga0302322_100006375_pt1 | contig 10455 bp, 8 predicted proteins | sample Fen_T0_2_FD_203757 | JGI IMG/M metagenome (GOLD analysis project Ga0302322, IMG submission 203757) | Peat permafrost microbial communities from Stordalen Mire near Abisko, Sweden - Fen_T0_2 | ecosystem: Environmental > Terrestrial > Soil > Wetlands > Permafrost | place: Sweden: Abisko... | reverse complement strand
CGTTCCGTCGTCGACGCCGGCGGGCACGTCGACATCGATCGTCCGCTGCGACATCACCCGGCCGTCGCCGCGGCAGTCCTTGCACTGCGTGAGGATGCGCCGACCCGTGCCCGCGCACACACCGCAAGGCGACGACGTCATGATCTGGCCGAGGATCGAGCGGCGCACCTGGCGCACCTCGCCCTCGCCGCCGCACACGTCGCAGCGCGTGGGGAACGTGCCCGGCTCACACCCGGACCCGTCGCAGCGCGGGCACTCGACCGGCAGCCGCGCCTCGATCGTGTGGGTGGTTCCGAACGCGGCCTCGGCGAGGGTGAGGTCGACGATCGTCTCGGCGTCGTCGCCGCGCATCGGTCCGCCGGGCTGGCGTCGCGAGCCGAAGGGGTCGCCCCCGAAGAAGCCGTCGAAGAGGTCGCCGAACCCGGAGAAAGGGTCGCCGGCTCCGGCGCCGGGGCCGGCCGGCCCGCGCCCGCCGTTGTCGCCGAACACGTCGTAGCGACGCCGACGCTCGGGGTCGCGCAGCACCTCGTACGCCGCGGTCACTTCCTTGAACCTCTCCTCCGCCCCGGGGTCGTCGGGATTGGAGTCGGGGTGGAGCCGCCGCGCGAGGTCGCGGTACGCGCGCTTGATCTCGTCGTCGCTCGCGTTCCGCTCGACGCCAAGGGTCTCGTAGTGGTCGCTCACGTCTCCCGCTCCTGGCCCTGGCGGGCCGGGCCGCTCGGACCCCGCTCGCGAATCGCCGGACTCGGGTCGTCACCGCGCTCGCTCACGTCTCCCGCTCCTGGCCCTGGCGGGCCGGGCCGCTCGGGCCCCGCTCGCGAATCGCCGGACTCGGGTCGTCACCGCGCTCGCTCACGAGAGGTGCCGGCCCAGCTGCTGCGAGACCGCGGACACGGCGGAGAGCGCGTGCCGGTAGTCCATGCGGGTGGGCCCGAGCACGCCGACGACCCCGGCCACCTGTCCGTCGACCTCGTAGGGCGCGAGCACGATCGCGCACTCGCGCAGCTCCTCGAGGTGGTTCTCGCTGCCGATGCGGACGGTGAGCCCGGCCTGGAGCAGCTCGTGCACCACCGACACGACGACCACGTGGTGCTCGAGCATCTCGAGCAGACGCGCCGCGCTCTGCGTGGTGGAGAACGCCTCCTGCTCGGCCGCGATGTTGGAGACCCCGCCCACGAACAGCGGCTCGCGGTGGTCGGGCGTGGCAAGCGAGAAGAGGCCGGCGCGGATGTCGGCCGCCACCTGGTCGACCACCGGCTCGCCGGTGGTCACCGCGTCCGGCACGGTGCCCCACGCGCGACCGATCAGCTGGGGCTCCACGGCCCGGGCCGCAGCCGCGAGCTGGACGTCGTCGACGTCGTCGGTGATCTGGAGCACGTGGCGCTCGATCGCGCCGTTCGACAGCACCACCACCAGGAGGGCCGAGCGCTCCTGGAGCCGGACGAGCTGAACGCCGCGGACCACGGCCTGGTCGGGCTGGGGCCCCACCACCACCGCGGCGTGGCGGCTCAGGCGGGCGAGGAGCTGGCTCGTCTCGTTGAGCAGGTCCTCGAGGGCGCGGTGGGAGGACTCGAAGAAGTCGGCCACCGTCCGGTACTGCTGGGGCGGCAGCGGGCCCCGCTGGGTGAAGTTGTCGACGAAGAACCGGTAGCCGCGGTCGGTGGGGACCCGCCCCGCCGAGGTGTGGGGCTGGGCGATGTACCCGTCGCGCTCGAGGATCGTCATGTCGTTGCGGATCGTGGCGCTCGACACGCCGAGGCCACTCGAGCGCGCGACCGTCTGCGATCCCACGGGCTGGGCGGTCTCGACGTACTCCTCCACGATGGCCCGGAGGACCGACGCCTTCCGCTCGTCGAGTTCGGGCTTCTCCGTCACCTGTTCACCTGGAATCACTGGATGCGCTGCGAAGCTCGGGCTGGCACTCCATCGTACCGAGTGCCAACTTCGGCCTCACTCCCATCGCGCACGTCACCCCCTCCGACTCCCCCTGAGGGGGAGCGACCCGGCCCGGGCATGAGCCGGACCGTGATCTCCGTGGCCAGGAGCCGCCCGGCCGGCGTGAGCACGATCCTCGACTCCCCCACCCCGCCTTCCACGGTGACGAGCCCGGCGTCGACCACGTCGGCGAGCGCGGCGGAGGCCCCGCCGGGGACGGGCGCGCCCTCCCGCGTGCGGAGCGCGAGCCCGAAGCGCTCCCGGGCGCGGGTGGGTGCGTCGACGGCTTCGCCGCCGGCTTCGGGCGACTCGCCCGCCTGGATCCGCTCGATGTAGCGCTCGGGCTTCGGCACGTTGGCCCACCGGCGCCCCCGCGTGTGCCCGTGCGCGGCGGCCCCGACCGCGACGCAGTCGGCCCCGGTCCAATAGCCCAGGTTGTGCCGGCACTCGTGGCCGGGCCGGGCCCAGTTCGACACCTCGTACCAGTCCAGGCCGGTTGCGGTGAGTCGCGCATCGGCGCGGAGGTAGCGGTCGGCCTGGGCGTCGGGGTCGGGGGGCGGAACCTCGCCCGCGGCGATGCGCTGCTCCAGCGGAGTGCCCGGCTCGACCATGAGCCCGTAGACGCTGACGTGCGGCGGGCCGAACGCGAGGACGTCGTCGATGGTGGCGTCGAAGTCCGCGTCGGTCTCCCCCGCCGCTCCCGCGATGCAGTCGAGGTTGAAGCTCGGGATGCCCGCTGCGCGAATCGCCTCGACCGCGCGGGCGACGTTGGCGCGGTCGTGGGTGCGGCCGAGGGCGGCGAGCACGTGCGACTGGGTCGACTGCACGCCGAGCGAGACGCGGGTGACGCCCGCGTCCGCATAGGCGCGCAGCTTCTCGGCGTCCACCGAGTCGGGGTTGCACTCCACGGTGACCTCGGCGCCCGGGGCCCGCGGGATCGCGTCGAGGATGCGGACGAGCCCGCTCGCGGGGATGAGCGATGGCGTGCCCCCACCGAAGTAGACGGTGTGGGAGTGCGTCAGCTCGCCGGTTGCCACGCGCCGTTCGAGGTCGGTGATGCACGCGTCGACGTACGCATCGACCAGGTGTTCGCGGTCGTTCCAGGTCGCGAACGCGCAGTAATCGCAGCGGGTCGCGCAGAACGGGACGTGGACGTACACGCCGAGACCACCGGGCACCCCGCCATCGTCGCAGACGCGCCGGGCCGCACCGCAGCAGCGGGATCCGCGTCAGACGCCCACCACATCAGCCGCCGAAGTCGACCGCGACCCAAATGCGGCCGTCGCCGCTGATCGCGATCCCCACCCCCGCGGAGCTGAACGCCTCGTTGAGGATGTTCGCCCGGTGCGGGGCCGAGTTCATCCACGCCGCCTCCATCCCGCCGGCGGACATGCCGGATGGCCCGACCAGGATGTTCTCCCCCAGGGTGGCGCCACCGCAGCCGAACAACGGGGACAGGTTCTGGTGGGTGAACGAACCGCTGGCCGCCATCCAATTCGCCCAGTTCTGCGCGTAGTCAGCGAGGCAACCATTCCATCCGAGCGGCCCGAGACCGTTGGTGGCCCGGTCGGCATTCATCGCCGCCATGATCGCTCCCGCGAGCCCCGGCGGCGCCGGTTGCGGAGGTGGCGGGGGTGGCGGGGGTGGCGGATCGGGGGCCGGAGCGGGGGCCGAGGCCACCGGCGCGCTGGTGGCGGCCGGCGGCGGAGCCGGGGCCACCGGCGCGCTGGTGGCGGCCGGGGGCGGAGCCGGGGCCTCCGTCTTCGTCGTGGTCGGAAGTTCGGTGGTCGTGGTCGGAGGTTCGGTGGTCGGCGTCGGGCGTGTGGTGGACGTGTCCGTGGCTCCCCTCGCCTCGACCGCGGTTCGGCCCTCCAGGAGCTGGCTGTTGCCCCGGCCCTGCAGGAGGGCCAAGCCCGTACCGCCGATTGCCACCAGCCCGACGAGTCCGATGCCGCCGAGAAGTGCCGCGCGGCCTCGGAACCACGTCCGTTGCCTGCCCTGCACCTTCCGCATGGTCGATGCATCGTCGGCGGGGTCTGGCACCTTGACCCCGAATCTGCCCGGGGAGGTCGCCTCGGAGGCGGCGGCCAGCAGGAAGGGCCACCACGATGCTCAACGCGAGAGCACCGCGCCGACCGATTCCACCGCACGGATGGGACGACGTCCGCGCGTGGCCTCAGGGGTTTCGGTGGGCGGGGAGGCGACGCTTCTCCTCGCGCTGCGCATCGAGGAGCGAGGTGAGCGTGGCGAGCGTGGCTGCGTCGGTCTCGGCGCGGTTCGTGCGCTCCTCCGGGTCGGCGGTGAGGTTGTGCAGCTCGAACAACGGGTCGGCGGCGGGGCCGGCGAACGGGTTGACCGGCAGGCCGTGCGCGGCGTCCCACTCGTCGAGGCGCTCGTAGTAGTGGTTGCACTTCCACAGCTCGTCGGCCCCTTCGGCGCCCGTGGGCAACGTGGCGATCACCGACTCGACGTGCGACGGGAAGTCGACCGCATCGAATGCCTTGCCCGAGAGCACGTTGTTCTGCGTCAGCCCGCGGGAGATGTCGTCCTCGGTCATGAAGTACAGCGGCGTGGCCACCGACTCCGGCGTGGCCGAACCGGTGATGACGTCGCTGAGATCGCGGCCCACCAACGGATGCGTCTCGTAGTGGTGCTCGGCCACCCGCGCGGCCGCCTGCTCGACGTCGATCCCTGCGAGCCCGAGCAACGTCGGCACGAGGTCGACGTGACTCGTGGGGACCGACACACCACCGGGCTGGGCCACCACGCCGGGGCCCTTCACGAGCAGCGGCACGCGGATCGCCTCGTCGAACGCGTTGTACCACTTCTGCATCAGGCCACCGTGGGCACCGAGGAGATCGCCGTGGTCGGACGTGAAGACCACGATCGTGTCGTCGGCCATGCCCGACGCTTCGAGCGCCTCCAGCGCGCGGGCGATCGCCTGGTCGGCCAGCTTCTGCAGGGAGTAGTAGAGCCGTCGGTACGCGCCGTCGGTCGCCTGCTCGTAGAGCATCTGTGGCCAGAGCGCCTCGAACTGCTCCTGGCACGGCGGCCGCCCCGCGAACGAGTCGGACTGCGACGGCGCCTCGGGAATCTCGGGCACGGTGTCGTCGGGCGGCGGGAACTTCAGGAACTGCTCCCAGTACGCGCCCGTGAACGCGATGTCGTGCGGGTTCACGAACGACGCGACCGCCAGCCACGGGCCGTCGTCGCGGGCCGCCACGAGCTCGGCGAACATCGCCGCGACCTGCTCCGCGTACACGGGGTCGCGCACGGTCCCGCAGTCGGCCTTCGCGGCACCGTGCGGTTCGCGACCGATCCAGCCGGAGAAGCCGAACGGGTCGAGCCGGTCGGCGCCCCGGTAGGCGTCGACGACGTCGGCGATCACCCGGCCGTCGGCGTCGGAGGCCATGAGGCCTTCGTGCGTGGCGGGGATCACCAGGTCGGCGTGCGAGACGTGCCACTTGCCCCGGTACTGGGTGCGGTAGCCCCCGGCCCGGAACCAGTCACCGAGGGTCGGCACGGCATCGGGGTCGAGCCACCGCATGTCGGGATCGGTGTTCTTCTTCGCGATGCCGTCGGTCTGCGAGACCCCGTGCAGCGACGGGTACTGGCCGGTGAACAGCGTCGCCCGGCTGGGCACGCAGGCCGCGGAGCCGGCGTAGTGCCGGTGGAGCTCGAGCCCGCCCTCGCGCAGCGACTCGCGCGCGCCGAGCTGCTCGCGCCGGAACTTCGCGACGGCCTCGGTCTCGTACGGCGGCGGGTACCGCTCCTCGTCCGTCATGATCAGCAGCACGTTGGGAGTGGTCACCCCCGGAGGCTACGCAACCCGCCGGCCACCGGTGGTCGACCATGCCGGTTCAGGCGAGGCGGCCCTGGAGCATCGCGGGCTGGGTGCTGCGGGCGACGCCGGGCGCGTCCTCCTCGGTGACCACGAAGCCGGTCACCCCCGAGTCGGCCGTGAACGCCATCACAGTCGGCTGCCGACCCATCACCCCGACCGAGACGACCGGGCTTCCCTGGTCCTCGCCCATGAGCGCCCACAGCTGGTACGTGCGGTCGTCGGGGAGCCGGGGCATGGCATCGGTCATGAAGTAGCCGTGCCCGTCGGGCGTCGTCACCACCTTTGCGATGACGGCGCCGTCGGAGGACGACAAGTCCGCGGTACGGGCGCCCGGCTCCATCGTCGCGGAGAGCGCGGCGCGCTCCACCGCCCGCTGCTCCATCCCGACCGCGAGCTGATCGATGCGGGCCTTCTGGTCGGACACCTGCCGCCCCGCGATCACGCCCACGCTCACCGCGATCACCAGCGCGAGCGCCGCCGCGATCCCGATCAGCCAGGGACGACGGGCCGACCGGGTCGCGACGACGGCGTCGCGGCGCGCTCCGAGGTCGACGACCTCGGGCATCCGCAGCGGCGGCGCGTCGACCGCTTCGTCGGCGTCGCCGAGCCGGGACTCGATGCGCGACCAGAGGTCGCCCGGTGGCTCCTCGACCGACTGCGCGAGCAGCGACGCGGTCTCCCGGAGCTCATCGGCGTCGCGGCGCGCGTTGGGCGACCGGGCGAGCCACTCCTCCACTGCGACGCGCTCGTCGGCGTCGAGCGCGTCGAGCGCGTACGCGCCGAGCAGCTCGTCGAGCTCGGACGGGGTCAGCTCTCGTGCCATGGCCCCTCCGCACCCACGAGCCCGGCGTCCTTCAACGCGTCACGCATTCGGCCGAGGCCGGCGCGGATCCGGCTCTTCACCGTCCCTTCGGGCTGGCCCAGGATGTCGGCGACTTCGCGGTAGGAATGGCCACCGAAGTAGGCGAGCTCGATCGCCGAGCGCTCGTCCTCGGTCAGCCCGCCGAGCGCGTCACGCACGTGCTCGTGCAACGTGAGCTCCCACACCTCGCGCTCGAGGTCGAAGTCGACGGGCACGCTGCGCCGGGCGTCGCGCTCCTCGCGGTTGCGCCGCGCCGACTCGGCCCGCACCAGGTCGACGCTGCGCCCGTGCACCTGCGCGAGGAGGAACGAGCGCAACACGCCTCGCGCCGGGTCGAAGCGCTCGGGATCGTTCCAGAGGCGCAGGAACACCTCTTGCACCACCTCTTCGGAGAGGGTGCGGTTCCCGATGATCCGCTGGGCGAGTCCGAGCACCGCGGCGGCGTGGCGGCGATACACCTCTTCGAGGGCCTCGGGCCGGAACCGCCCGATCGCCACGACGAGGTTGGCGTCGCTCGCGACGCGCAGGTCATCGCGTCGGCGGTCATCGGGCGGAAGCTCCGGGTCCATCAGGAGTCCATTCGGAGCGGTCCGGGGAAGCGGATGACGTGTCAGTCGTCGAGGGTCAGGGCGGCGACGAACGCCTCCTGGGGCACCTCGACCCGGCCGATCTGCTTCATGCGCTTCTTCCCCTCCTTCTGGCGGTCGAGGAGCTTGCGCTTGCGGGAGATGTCACCGCCGTAGCACTTCGCGATGACGTCCTTGCGCTTCGCCTTCACCGTCTCCCGAGCGATGATCCGTCCGCCGATCGCGGCCTGGATCGGCACGTCGAAGAGCTGGCGCGGGATGAGCTCGCGCAGCTTCGTGGTCATGCGCCGGCCGTAGTCGTACGCCTTGTCCTTGTGCACGATCGTGGAGAACGCGTCGACCGGCACGGCGTTGAGCAGCACGTCGACCTTCACGAGGCTCGAGCGCCGGTAGCCCGCAGGCTCGTAGTCGAGCGAGGCGTAGCCCCGGGTCCGCGACTTCATCTGGTCGAAGAAGTCCATGACGATCTCGGCGAGCGGCAGCAAGTAGCCCACCTCGACCCGGTCCTCGGAGAGGTACTCCATCTTCGTCATGTCGCCGCGCCGCTGCTGGCACAGCTCCATCAACGTGCCCACGTACTCGGTGGGCGTGAGCATGGTGACGTTGACGAACGGCTCCTCGATGAAGTCGGTGTCGTTGGTCGGCGGCAGCGACGACGGGTTGTCGACGATCTCGATCGACCCGCTCAAGAGGTGGGCCTGGTACTCCACGTTGGGCGCGGTTGCGACGAGCGACAGGTTGTACTCACGCTCGAGGCGCTCCCGGGTGATCTCCATGTGGAGCAGCCCGAGGAACCCGCAGCGGAAGCCGAAGCCGAGCGCGCCCGAGGTCTCCGGCTCGTACGTGAACGACGAGTCGTTGAGCCGCAGCTTCTCGAGTGACTCCCGCAGCTCGGCGTACTCGTCGCCGTCGACCGGGTAGAGGCCGCAGAACACCATCGGCTTCGGCTCGCGGTATCCCGGGAGCCCCTCGGCGCGGTGGGTGAACGTGGTGACCGTCTCGCCGACGCGGGCCTCGCCGACATCCTTGATCCCGGAGATGAGGTAGCCCACCTCGCCGGGACCCAGCGCCGCGACCGGCGTCATGCCCGGGCGGCGAACCCCGATCTCCTCGGCGTCGTGCGGAGCGCCGGCCTGCACGTAGTAGAGGCGCGCTCCCGACACGAGGCGGCCGTTGAACACGCGCACCGAGCTGACCACGCCGCGGTACGGGTCGTAGATCGAGTCGAACATCAGCGCCTGGAGCGGCGCGTCGGGGTCACCGGAGGGTGGCGGCACGTGGGCCACGATCGCGTCGAGCAGGTCGGGCACGCCCTCGCCGGTCTTGGCCGAGATGCGCAGGATCTCGTCGGCCGGGATGCCGAGGACCTTCTCGATCTCCGCGGCCCGCTTGTCGGGCTCGGCCGCGGGCAGGTCGATCTTGTTGAGGGCCGCCACGATGGTGAGGTCGGCCTCGAGGGCGGCGTAGCAGTTGGCCAGGGTCTGGGCCTCGATCCCCTGGCTCGCGTCCACGACCAGCAGGGCGCCCTCGCAGGCGGCCAGGCTGCGGGAGACCTCGTAGCCGAAGTCGACGTGGCCGGGGGTGTCGATCAGCTGGAGCACGTGGTCCTTCCACTCCAGGCGCACGTTCTGGGCCTTGATCGTGATGCCCCGCTCGCGCTCCAGGTCCATCGTGTCGAGGTACTGGGCCCGCATGTCACGCGGGTCGACGGCCCCGCACAGCTCGAGGATGCGGTCGGCCAGGGTCGACTTCCCGTGGTCGATATGGGCGATGATCGAGAAGGAGCGGTATCGCTCGATCGAGGGCACGACCCCCATTCTCGCCGGTCCGGGGCCCGAGGCCGCACTGGTAGGAGCGGAGCGACCCGGCTGGTAGAGCGGGATCCGGCCGCGCTGCTAGCCTGACCGGGTTCCTCAGCGCCTCTCTCGGAGTCCGTATCCCCGTGGCAAACATCAAGAGCCAGAAGAAGCGAAACCGCCAGAACGTCGTGCGCCACGAGCGCAACAAGGCGTTGCGCTCCGAGCTGAAGACGCGGGTGAAGGTGGCGGGCAAGGCCGTCGAGACCGGCGCCGAGGACGCGACCGAGTGGGTGCGCATGGCCCAGAAGCGTCTCGACAAGGCCGCCGCCCTGGGTCGCATCCACAAGAACCAGGCCGCTCGCCGCACGTCGCGCCTCATGAAGCGCCAGGCGAAGGCCCAGGCCGAGGCGTGATCTCCCGCCGCGGGCAGTGCCCGCGGCTCCCGCTCACCGTCGAGCGGGTCTCGCGCCCCCCCGCGCCGACGGCGCGTTGCGGCCCCGCTTCGGCGCGGCCCCGGAGCGGGCGCAGAGCGCGGCCAGCCGCGCCACCAGCACCTCCATCACCGCGTCCTCGGGGATGGCCCGGGCGCCCTTGAGGTCGAGGTCGGCCTGCGCGATCGCCGCGTACGCCTCGCGGATCCCCTCCGACCCGAGTCGGCGCGACTGCTCGAACGCCTTCTTGGCCGGGTACTCCTTGACCTTGCCCCCGAGCGCGGCGATGGCGTCCTGGACCGAGCGCACCTCGGGGTCGTCGAGCCGGGCGAGCTTGCGCACGTTGTTGTGGAGCATCGCCAGCACTTGGAGCGGGTGCATGGGCTTGGGCTGCTGGGGCCCGGTGGCGGTGAGGATCCGGTGGAGCACCTCGAGCGCCCCGGGGACATCGCCTTCCTCGATCGCGTTCGTGAGCACATAGGGCGGCACCCCGCCGGCCCCGCCGAGGTACGGCGCCACCTCCTCCGCCGAGAGTGCATCGTCGCCGTAGGCCGACGCGAGCACCTCCACGATCGCGGGAATGCGTCCGGCCTCGCCCCCGACCCGCTCCACGACGGCGCGCACGGCGTCGGGACGGAGCCGGACCCCGTGCTCCGCGAGCGCGGCTTCGAGCACGTCTTCCGCCTTGGTGCGGGCAGCGCCGTGCTCCTGCGCGCCGGCCTCCTTCCAGGCCTTGGCCAGCGCGTCGGGTGTCTTCCCGCCGCCGGCCACGAAGACGAGCTCGGTGGTGTCGAGGAGGTCACCCAGACAGGCCACGAGCGGGCCGATGTCCCCGGTGAGCAGGTTGCCGACGTCGCGCAGCACCACAACGCGGCGGGCGGTCATGAACGGCGGGCTCTGGGCCGCGTTGACCGTGGCGGCCACCGCCGCCTCCCGAGCCTCGGCACCGCCCGATTCGCCCTCCCCACCCTTGCCGGGGACGGCGACGTCCTCGACC
>Ga0302322_100006373_pt1 | contig 10457 bp, 6 predicted proteins | sample Fen_T0_2_FD_203757 | JGI IMG/M metagenome (GOLD analysis project Ga0302322, IMG submission 203757) | Peat permafrost microbial communities from Stordalen Mire near Abisko, Sweden - Fen_T0_2 | ecosystem: Environmental > Terrestrial > Soil > Wetlands > Permafrost | place: Sweden: Abisko... | reverse complement strand
GCTACCTGTAATACTCGGCTAACGAAAAGCCCGCCTTCTTCAAGATTCAAGGCGCCATCTGGTGCAAAGAAGCGGCTTGAAAACTCGCGTGCCAGGCTTGCAACCCATCGAACCAGGGGTCCCTCGGCGATGTTGCGATTGCGCCAGATGGGACCCTCCGCATCCAGGGACGTGGAGGGCTTTAGGTGCGGAAGACGGGCGAACAATGCGCCATCGGAACCGAGTTCAGCTTGGTTGGCGCGCCTCAATCGACGTCATAACGCGGTCTCTTGCACGTCAGTCATGGTGTCTCACGCCATCAGCAACTCCAAACAGAATGGCCATCGGATCCCAGCTGGACCCGATGGCCATTCTCGCTCTGCGTATTGACGCCAGCGCTACTTGCCGACGAACGTTGTGACGGTCATGCTCGCGAGTGCTGCTGTGAAGCTCCCGCTGCTCACTGGGACGGCGGTCTTGGACGCAAGGTTGTCGCTCGCGGACGTCACCCAGGGAGTCATCGAGGCTGGCGTCGTCGTCCCGCCGGAGATATTGACCGGTACGTTCAACGATGATGCGCCCTTGTTGATTGCGACTACGACGACAGTACCATCCGCGCCCTTGTACGCAGAAAGAAGCAAGTCGCTCGAACTATTGCCCGTAACGCCCACCCTCGTGTAGCCAGGCCGCACGAACTTGCTGTAATTGCCAAGCGTGTAGTGGCGTTTGGTATCAGTTCCGTTCTTGAGGATCAGCCCCTCGTTGTCGTCAGTGCCCATTGCCTGGTACCACCACCAAACCCAGGCCGACGCCTTGCCATCGACGAGCGCAGAGTGAATCCATCCGGCGACTGCAACGCCATTGTTGATGTCACTGCTCGGCCCCTGTTCAGCCCACCACTTGAGACCTGACATTTCGGTCATCCAAATCTCTTTCTTGGCTGCCGTTACGTCGCTTGGCCACGCGGTCGCAACTTGGGAGAAATACTCGTGGGTGCCGAAAATGTCGAACGCGGCCCAGGCCGTTGCGTCTTTGGCTAAGTAATGGCCATAGTCGTATCCACTCCCCGTGGTGCAGGCAGAATTGCTCGGTGGGAACCCGCAGGCAAGCGGGTCCGAGCTGTTCTTGCCCAGAACATCGGGCCCCGCAGACACGTTTGACCAGGCGCGGTTCCATTGTGATGTCTCAGGCCCGATAACCTTGACGCCCGCGGTTTGCAGCTTCGGCCCTGCTACCTTGACGAATGCCACCATCTCGTTAGCCGTGAAGAGTGTCGACGGGTAGTTGCCATAGCAAGGTTCGGCGGTGCCACAAGACGCGACATCAGGCTCGTTCTGTAACGACATGGCGTAAAGCCCGTTATTTTTCGCGAAATTCGTGATCGTGGTGGACCATGAGTCGTAGCAGCTCGAGAGCAGATGCCCACCGTCGTTCACGTTATTATTGCTCTTGCAATTGGCGGGAGGGCTCCAGACGGACCCAATGAGCTTAGCGTCGGTAACGCGGCTCTTTATAGCCGAGATATTTGTGGATTCGAAGCTGTTATAGAAGGTGCCACTGTCGCTCATCCCCACGCGAAGAATGGACAAGCCGATGCCACTGCCCGTGGTGGTGAACAGTGCGTCAGCCACTGTGCTCGAAAATGCGCTCGACCAAGTATCGTTAATGCCAAACCCTTGGATGGTCTGATCGGTCTGGCTGAGTTGTACGGTCACGCCAGCCCCCGTCGTGCCGCCGGTCGATGATGTGCCGCCGGTCGATGACGCACCGCCCACACTCGACGAACCGCCGCCGCTGTCGTCTTGCCAATCAATGTTGGCATTTAGCGATGCGCTCGGACGAAGCACTAGATTCAACGCAACGGTGGTGCCTTTGGACAGGCTGATAGTCTGAGTAATCGGGTCACTCAACCAGTTGGGAATGGAGGTAGCTGTCACGGCACTGCACGCCGTTGGGTAGGCGCTGGCTCCAACGCTCACGGAACCTGTGGGTAGACCCGAGACCGTAGTGGTAATGGTTTGTCCTGGCGTCACACTGATGGGACGCGTCACCGTCCGCCCAGAACCTGTCGCTTGTATGACCACACATTGCACGTCACTTGGTGTGGTAGCGACCGCAAGTGAAACTTGACCTGCATCGGCTTCGTCAATTGCATCATGACTAGCACAGGCAGCCATCAGAGAAGCAATACACCCAATCGAGGTAACAAACTTACGTGACATCGTTGACGTCCTTTCTTGTGACCCATCAATCATCCAGTAGCGGGCCCTTTGAACTGCTTACATCCCGTGACTCAGAAGCAGCCGACGACGTCTAGCTCAATTCAGCTGCAAATGCGACAGTTCGTTTTATGTCGCACCAGGGAAGGGCGCAGTTGCATCGAGAACGCAGATGCGACGAAGACAACGCAAGACCTGTCAATTAGTTGAACATCGTCGAGAAGGCATAATGGCCCATCGGTATCAACACTTGCCATGCCGAACTAGCAGCTCAAAAGGTCCGGCCCTCGCGGTGAAATCCCTTGAAATTGAACGCGATAACCGACCGTGCTAACCCGCTGACGTTGATGTTTATTGTACCCGGAAGTCCTCGAAATACCTTGGGGATGTTATTCGCAAACGCGAAGGCGTTGCCCATCGAACCAATACACTCGTTCACCCCGCGACCGGTTGCAATTGGGAGCCTCACTAGCGCCACGAACTTTTCAGCCGGTAAAGCCAACACCCTCGTCTAAAAGCCTAGCGGTAGTGTCATCTGCAGGGGAACGAACTACGAATATCTTGGTTTCAGCCACTTGGCCCCTCCGGTGTTTGAGTGCAGGTTCACCGCCAACCACTAAATATTCGCCCACCACGTCTGAATCGAAGTTCTATGTATGAACCGTCTTCGGTGCTTCGCAACACCGGAAGCATTCGTTGGCGTGGAATCTCTGACAACATGGCTGCGATCGATACTTGACTGAAATCCAGGACCCTGCCGGGATGCATCGTGCGGAGCGATGGCACTCTTCCCCGCTAGGGCCGGTCCTTCGCGTTCACTACCAGGTGATAGTCATTTCCCGATCCGGCACGAAGGGCTGACGAACGATTGTCAGCAATTGTGAGCCGTTTGCGTTCTGCCTGCTGCTCGGTACATAGGAGGTCCGGATTGGACCGAGTGCGCTCTGTGCTGTTATTCGAAACACTGCACGCTCGAGGGGCCGCCTCCACGACAATGCCGAGGTTACAACATATTCGGCGCGGCGCCCCGAATGAGCCTGACGATAGCGGACATCGAAGGAGCGAATCGACTGGCCTTTTACCGATATTTCGAAGCTAGTTGAAACCCGAACGGGCGATTCGGCGACCACAGCCACCTCACGCCCGTCCACGACCACCGACTGCGGTGCAGGGCGGTCGTGGGACACGTTGATGGGGAACCCGATGGTAAATACTGCGCTTGCTGTGGTCGGATTGTAAACGTAGTAGATCCCGTGCACCGTCATTGCCAGCGGTGACACGTCAAGCTCGACAAGTTCCGCTGAGAATTCTGCGCCATTAGCGACGCTTCCGGTCTTTGGAGGCAACAGTTTGTGCCAACGGCTCCAATGCTCGTCTGTCAGTTCGGGCACGCGAGGAAGCTTAGCCGTGTCACCGGTAACCGCTAGCCCCATCGCGAAGACGAAATCCCGCGTGGCGTGCGGGGCAAGGCTTTGTTTGGTCCAACCGAGATTGAGAGCCGTCATGCTGAGGTTGTCGAGCGGCTTGTGCGGATTGATTTCGGATGCCTGGTGAGCGAATCGGTTTGCAAATTCCGTTTCGTCGGGCAACGGAGTCGTGGGATCTAGTGCGAAGAAGTTGGCTTGGTTCGAGAAGGATCCCTCGGTCTGGCCTAGGGCCGCATTGCCAAGATCCCAAAGTCCTCCCGCCGTAAACTCGCCGAGCGCGAAACGCCGTTCGTTTCGAACCACATCATTCGGAGTCCAACCGACGTCGCCATCCGAGCTCTTGTACAGGCCAATCCAAGGATCGTCGCCACTGTGGAAATCGAAGTTTACGGAATGGTCACAACGATTGGTAATGCGTGTTGCGACGACCCAGAACTGAGTGGTTGCCCAGGCTGTCGCGATCTTGCGTACGCGATAACACCCTCCAACGTTTTCACTCTCCAGAACCAGGTTGTCTCGACTTGCGTCAACGACACTGCCACCTACGTACTCCAGGCGTTCACCATCCGGACCGGTGCCAAAATTCTCCGACCAACCATACGTGTATTCACGGCGTTCGTCACGGTCCCAAATTGACTCGTCCTGGGCGCAAAAAACGTTGATTGTCGGGAAGCCAACTTTGGGCCTTTCCGGGTTCCACGCCAAGCCAGAACTGCTAAAGCCTCCAATGACGAGTCCCCCCGTATAGCCCGGGTATCCGACATGGAAACAGGTTAGCATCGTACCTTCACCCGGCCGATGATGGGTGACAATGCCGCGGCCCGTCGCTGGATCCCATGCATTTTCTAACCACGGCCGGGCTTCTTGAGCGAGTATTGGCAGCTCGCCTTTTGCGGGCACCTTCGTGCTCGACGTCGCTCTTCGCACACTTGTTTGGCCGTCACCGCGACGGTCACAACCCAAGACAACGAGCTCGACGAGAACCAACCAGGCAATGCGACGGGTGGGAATGCTCACTTGCGACGGCGGAACGCTAACAGCCCTAGAGCAACAAGCATTCCAACTGGCAAGAGGCAACCGGTGGATCGGGAAAAACTGCAGCCCGAAGACTCACCACCGCTCTTTTGTCCAACGTCGCGGGGATTGCTCGCATTTGCCGAAGCGCCACTAGTCGCGATCGAGCCGCCGCTGGCAAGCGATGCGAGCGTAGCGTTTGTTGAAACGCCGCCAGTCGCGGTGAAACCGCCGTTGACAACCACCGCAACAGAAGCGCTTGTCGAATTCGCAGTGCCACCCGTTGTGGTCAAGCCGCCGCTGCCAAGCAATGTGGTCGTAGTGCCACCGGTCGCGGTGAAACCGCCTGTGCCGCCCGTCACAGAAGAGGAACTGCCACCTACGGTGCTGGTTGTCCCGCCCGTTGCGCTCGGGTTGACACTACCAGCGCACTTCACGTCGCACTGCGCTGAAGGCATTCGAACCGGGCCGGGGGTTGCCGAGGGTTCGACGACATCAAGACTTACGGCATGGTTGGCCACGACGTAGTCATGTCGACCTGCCGGGACAGCGCAATCACAGCCAACAACCGTGTATACGGACGCTGCCCCACTACCCAAATTGCGACTTTCTCCCGGAGCTGTGTCAAAACTAACTGCCAGCGATGTCCCATCTCGCGAGACAGATGTCGTCATCGGACCACCATTGGAGTAGTTTCCCGTGATCTGAACGTGGGGCGTGCCCCAAAACTGTTCAACATTGACCTCGTTAACGACCATGATTGGATTGGCGTGAGCCGCACCACTGACGGCTACTGCGAAGGCACCCGCAAACAAATCTAGCTTTCTCATGGCACAGTCCTTTGAAATCTCACTGGTACACGCAATGTTCGCGCCACAATTTGCACGCAGAAAAACCATGTGATTGCGAGGGAACCGTGCCAAGTGTGCAAGGTGGCGTTGTATGCATTTCGGGTTGGTTTTGACGGTGCGGTCAACGTGCCTTTCTAGGTTCTCTAGACCTCAAGAGCCAGTGCGGAAATGCGGCTCGAGGCTGCCCCTGCAAGCCACGACTATTGCGCTCGCAAAATACCCGGTCAAATCGCCAATCTTCCCGCGGAACTGCAATGAATTTCCCCTCAAAAGTCATAGCCACTCCTGCAACGGTCACCCAGTGAGGTGGACAGTTCGATCTTAGTAGTCGAATGACTCAGTCCAACCGCACGTTGCGCGGCTTCCCATAGTGAGAAAACCAATCCGTAAGGAGGAACGGCAATCGAACCTGGGGCCGCGAACCATTTGACTGTTTACCGACCGCGTCGCACGGCTTCGTCATCGAACATTTACTTATCGCGCCTGTAAGGATTGTCGATTTCAAACGATTGAACGGGCGCTTCCGCTCCGGCGGCGGTGGAACAGACGACACCACTGTCCTTTCCCAGCTAGGTACGTTGGTTGGAATGGTGAACGTTGGATGTTCCACCAGCGAAGGCATGGGGGCAGCTAACGAAGGAAATGGAAATGAGAAAATTACTAAGCACTATCGCTATGGGTTCGGCTCTCGCATTTAGTCTGGTCGCGTTTAGCCAACAAGCGAAGGCCAGTGAACCCGAGAACAACACCGCTCCTTTCGGCGATTTTCACGGCAGCGTGGAGCTCTTCCAAAATCACACCCCAAACACGTACGGCTGGGGCGGCAGCGGGATTAATATCACGAAGGGGGACACCGACTTCCTCGTGCTCAGTTGCGCGGGTCTTCGCCCCGTAAGAAACGTGGGGATTACCATCGATAGTAGTTCTGTGGATCTAGACATCCGTGTCTACGACATGAACGGTACCTACCTCGGAGGTTCATATGGGGTTGGCACCTCCGAATTAGTTACGGTTCTTCCTTATGGCAAACAGGCTGTAGTCATGGAGGTTTACGGCTACAACAATTCGTACGGCGGCTACTCCGCTGATGTCTATTGTCAACAGTAGCCGGAACACCTGGTTGAGCGAGCATTGCGACAGTCCGCGAGCTGCTTCTGCGGCACTGCTGAACCTTACCTAACAACGATGCCGGTGTCGCAGCAATAAGTCGCAGGCCGGGTAAAGAGCCTGCGGCGCCAAGTGTAACCATGGCCAAGCTTGGTGCCGCGGGTCTGCGTTTGCAGCGACTGTTGCGCATTGACTGTGCTCATTGAGTTCAACCGAAGCCACTCGAAAAGATAAACTATCATGCAAAAACCACGACTCATTACGCTCATTGCGTTCGCGACTGGTTCCGCCGTAACGGTACTGTTTGGCCTTTCGTTGTTGCATCGTGAATCGTCACAATCACGGGAAATTGCGTCGACGCACTCCGCTTTGGCAGTTGACGAATCCGGTAGCGGAAACGGCGACTACGCGGAGATTGAGCGACTTCGTGCTGAACTGCAACGTCGGGATCTTGCGCAGTTGGCTCCGACGATTGGCCCGACTGAATCCGACACCAATCGGGAAGCTCCGACAGTGGGGGACCCGTCTCTTCCAGCCCAAGATCCTATGGCATTGGCTTGTGACGCGCTCGATGAGCGGATGCTTTCAGCACCGGTAGACGGCCGCAAGAGCGGCGAGCTGGAACAGGCCATCTCTAGCATGCTGGACACGATTTCCATCCCAAGCACGTCTGTAGCGTCAACTCACTGTGGCTCCACCTTGTGCAAAATCGTCCTGCGCAACGCGACACCGGGTGAGCTTGATTCGGCGGTGCGCAAAGTGTCTCAAAGTACGCCCAAGCTGTTTGGCGGTGTTGCCGTCTACACTTCGGACAGCAACGAAAAGTCCCTGTATTTTTCCCGGGAAGGCAAGGACCTTCAGCTTGCCCCAGTCGAGGACGAACGTAAGATTTACCATGTAGTAGTACCACCCCAACAACCAGCTGCCACACTGGCACAACATCGGGAGGCGGACATCTCCAAGTAACGCCAACCCGAGTCCAGTCACCCCCCTCCAAGTCGGTAAACCGCCGGCATAATGCCTTGCAATCGACTGACGTTGGGGCTACACGCAATCGACGGAACGAAGAACGTACCGCATAGTGCGGTATAACCGCATAAGACTTGCAGTTTAAGGACGGTTCCTGGATCCTGCGCGCTCCCCAATAGCCCCTAAGAGCCCCCCTTTTGAGTCACGGCATGACAAAGCACGCCCCATTCGAGGGCAATACTCGCGAGTCGAGACCATGCGGTATGTCCCGACACTCATAGGGATTGGGATCGGGGCGGCAACTTCGATCGGAATTCCTTCGATAAGTTTCGCCACTGCGGACGTGCCGCTTGATGATCCGGTCTACTTGCAGCTCTATCGGCTACAAGATCGTGGTCTGATCCCCGTCGCTCCCCTTTCCGGACTACTCCCGCTAACCGAATCACGCGTTCAGACATTGTTACTGAGCGCCAAGCAGCCGCTCAACGGTTTCTTGCTGCCGCCGAACGTTGAGGGGCTATGGATTCGACCCGCTACTCGTTTGAGCAGTCGGCTCGATTTCAACGACAGCTTGGCGCGTGCCTACTCGGTTCCAGCACGACCACGTGGCCTCGCAGGGGCGGTGGAACTTGCCTGTGAGCATCAAGAGGGGCGGCCCTGTGGTAACGGTGCACTTGCCCTAATGGAACTTGACTCATCCATGGGTTATGGGTCATGGATCTCGGCGTTCTCGCGCCTTTCGTCCAACGTATCAAGTGCCGAAGGTGCGGCCGTTAAGGTGGATCGTCTTTACGGCAATTTGGAACTTGGTCCGACGGAGTTTTCCGTTGGTAGGAATATTCTCTCTATTGGTCCTGGTCGCCGAACACAACTCATTTGGGGTTCGCAACCACCTCCCTTGACCCATATTGGGCTGAGCGTAGGATCAATCGATCTTGACCCGATACGGGTCAAGTTGGGTGGTGCCTACTTCGTTGGTCGACTCGATTCGCCTCAGCGATTCCGCGGAAATTTGGTCACCGTGTCACGCGCTTATCTTCAGATAGCGGACCGTCTGTCCTTGGGGATTTCGAATCTAATGTTGCTCGGTGGAGACGGTGCTCCTTCGTTCACGTTCGGCCAATTCGTCGAAGAGCATCTCCATCGAACCGGAAAATGGCCGGGAACTGGTATTTCCGATCGGCGCGTTGCCGGAGACCTGGCTTTACAGGTTCCGTCACTGAAAAGTACGTTCTACGCCGAAGTCGCATTTGAAGATTCACGGAAACAATTCGCTAGCGCGTTGGCTTACGACGCTGACTATTTAATCGGTTGGGCGGCAACAGCACTTGGCCCCAACGGAAACTACGGGTTTCTGATCGAGTTCTCTCGCACGGGGGTGCGGTCTCAGGAACATGATACCTTTGCGACCGGAACGACAAGTGGCGCTCGTACGCTAGGCTCGCCGCTGGGTCCCGACGCCACCTCGGTCTACGTGAGTCCGCGCTGGGACATCAGCAAGTTGGCCGTTTCTGTGTCACCCTGGAGCGAGGTTGTTCGAATCGGCAGCGATCTCTACGACTTCCCTGAGAATGCCGCTATCAGAAGGCGAGCGTCTGGGCTTGCCGAAGTGCGATTGCGCGCTGGTCTGAAGTTGCTGGGAAACCTGACTGACGCGCTACGATTCGAAGTTGGTGGATTCACCGAACGCGTGCACAACGAGGCGTTTCAATTGAACTCACGTACGAACATGGGATTGTACGTGAGCCTCACTGCCCGTGGATTGGGCACGCAGAGGGTCGCCACGTCGAAGTAAGGACTGGCGGGGGTCAACGTGCGCCACGCCCGACCAGCATCGAGGGAATGGTACGCGCCAGAATGCAAAGGTCCAACCAGACGGACCAATTGCGAACGTAAGACACGTCGAATTGCACTCGCTCTTCGTAGGTGGTGTCACTCCTACCAGAGACCTGCCAGAGACCACTTAACCCAGGCAAGACCGCTTCGTACGATTCGATGTGGTCACCGTAGTGATGTCGTTCAGACGTTATGATTGGACGCGGGCCAACGAGACTCATTTCACCGACGAGAACATTCCAAAGCTGTGGAAGTTCATCCAGACTCGTTTTGCGCAGTAGTCGCCCCAATGGCGTAATTCGTGGATCGCGGCGTAGCTTCTGGGCGTGTTCCCATTCTCTTCGAGCTTTCGGATCTTGCGAAAGATATTCTTTGAGAACGGCATCTGCGTTGGAAACCATAGAACGGAACTTCCAAACGCGAAAATAGCGTCCCCCCTTCCCAATGCGTAGATGACCATAGAACACCGGGCCTTTGGAGCTAAGCTTCGTGATGATGGCCACGACAACCATCAGAGGTAGCGTCAAAAACCCAAGCAATAGTGCACCCAACACATCGAAAGCGCGTTTCAACGTACGTTCCGCGCCAGCTTGCGCAACCACGGGATGAAAAGGCACATTGGCTCGGGTAGACGCTCGGCTCGACAGCAGAAGCCGCGACAGGGCTGAATCATCGGGAACAACAAGCAACTCATCGAAGTACGCAGCTTCTTGCGCCAAGAACGCTGAGCGTGCACTCTTGCGCGTCATTTCGGGGGTGACAATGGCCCGTCGCACGCCGAGCGACTCAGCCACGGCTACAACGCGAGACCACTGCGTCAGCACAGGTACCCCGCCCAATTGGTCGTGGCGCTTTTGGCCTACCGCATATATGGCTACGGGCGAAAGCCCGAGCTCCGGTCGGCGCCTCAGTGTATCAATGATCGAATGGCTCAGGCGTCCGGAACCGAGCACCACAATGGGCTCAACCCACCACCCATAGCGACACAATGACCGTCGGACGATTGCTCGCATCAACGGGATGATGCCGAGAGAAAATAGCCAACAGACAAAGAC
>Ga0302322_100006371_pt1 | contig 10458 bp, 10 predicted proteins | sample Fen_T0_2_FD_203757 | JGI IMG/M metagenome (GOLD analysis project Ga0302322, IMG submission 203757) | Peat permafrost microbial communities from Stordalen Mire near Abisko, Sweden - Fen_T0_2 | ecosystem: Environmental > Terrestrial > Soil > Wetlands > Permafrost | place: Sweden: Abisko... | reverse complement strand
CTCCACGGGCCGCGAGCGCCTCGAGCAGGCGCCACTCCGCTCCCGTCAGGTCCTCGAAGCCGTAGGCGAGCACCGGCGCCCCGCGCCACGAGCCGAAGTCCGTCGTCAGCCGCTCGATCGCACGCCGCCGCACCATGCCGCGATCGCACACTCCGAGTCGCTCCAGCTCCGCACGGTAGGCGACGGTCAGCGCCGCGAGGTCGGGGCCGAGGTCGGCCGGGTCGAGCAGGCCCGCCTCGATCTCGGTGAGGGCGCCCGCGAGGGCGTCCGCGAACCCGCCGAAGCGGGCCGAGGGCCCGAACGACTCGAGGTCGGAGTCGTCGACGATCCGCCGCAGGACGATCGTCCGCTCGGCATCCCCGATCAACCTCGGCCCCGGGTCGCTGCCGGCCAGGTGCGCGAACAGCGTGTCGAATGTCCCGACGGTGCCCGCGAGCAGCGCGCCGCAACGGCCGGCGAGCTCCCGCTCGATGCGATCGGCCTCGACCCGGTTCGGGACGATCAGCCAGGGATCACGGTCGAGCGCGTCGACGAACCGGTCGAGCAGAAGCGCGACCTTGCCGGCATGCGCCGGGCCGACGACGAGCGAGAGACCCATTTGCCCATCGTAGTCCGGGCCTTGCGAGCGGCTTCCTTACGCGCCCCCCGCTCGCTGCAAAGAGCGGGAAGAACATGCGCGGGGGTGAGGCTTCCGCCTCACCCCCGGAGCCTCACCTCCGCCCGTCGTCGCGCTACGCCGCCGACTTCGGCTTGCGGCCGCGCCGTGCGACCGCGTTGCCGGGCATCGTCCCCGCGCAGCCGTCACAGAGGTCTGCAGCCTTCGCTCCGCGCCGTGCGTCGGTAAAGGTGATCCGCAATGCGGCGCCCTTTCCTTCCTCGACCTCGACTCCGCAGTTGTCGCACACCAGAATCGTCTTTCGAGCCACGTCTATTCCTCTCCGCCGTTTCGCAATGAATACGCGCCGGCCAGGCCTCGCTTTGCAGGAAATTTCTCCAGAACATTATTCCGACCTTTTCTCGCCCAGTCAAACGTCAGGTGATCCCTCCGGGCGCGTAATCGCGCCGTGGTTCTCGGCCGTCAGACGCCGGAGAAGATACGGATCCCGCTCGACAGAGCCGGGCACGAGCGCTCGAAATACCAGACGCCGCCCTCGGAGCGGCATCCGGCGTCAGACGGCGACGGACAACTGCTCTGCGGGCGCGATCTCGCCCGCCGCGTAGGCCTGCACGAACGCCCGCGCTATCGTCGGGTCGAACTGGGTGCCGGAGCACCGCTCGACCTCCGCGACCGCCCCGTCGAACGGCCGTGCCTCGCAATACGGCCGCGCCGACGTCATCGCGTCGAACGCGTCCGCCACCGCGAGGAGGCGACCCTCGACGGGAATCTGGATCCCCACGCGCCGGGTCGGGTAGCCCTGGCCGTCCCAGCGCTCGTGGTGGAAGAGGACATAGGGCAGCGCGACGGCGAAGGACTGGATGCCGGCGATCAGCCAGGCGCCCTCGACCGGGTGCGCGCGAACCTCCGCGAGCTCCGCGTCGTCGAGCCGGCCCGGCTTGGACAGCACCTCCGGTCGAACGTTCACCTTCCCCACGTCGTGCAGGGCGGCGCCGAGCCGCAGCTCCGCGAGCTTCTCCTCCGGCCAGCCGAGCCGGAGCGCGACGGCCTCGACGTGTGCGCCCACCCGCGAGGCGTGCCCCTGCAGGGACGGGTCGCAGGCGCCCATCGCAGCGGTGAAGACAGCAAGCCGGCTCACGGTGGTGGGTTCCCTCCACACGGGGAAATCCCTTCCCGTAGATTCTGGGTGTGCGAGTAGCCGTTCCACGGGAAGCAGCAGCCGGCGAAGGCCGAGTAGCGCTCGTCCCCGAGACGGTCGGACGCCTCACGGGCGGCGGCTTCGAGGTCGCCGTGGAGCGCGGCGCCGGCGCAGCGGCAGGGTTCCCCGACGAGGACTACGCCGCCGGAGGCGCAACGCTGTGCGAGGCCGCCACGCTGCTCGAGGGCGTCGACGCCGTCGTGCGGGTGGCGCGGCCGACCGCCGAGGAGGTGGCCGCGTTGGCTCCCGGCACCGTGCTGATCGGCTTCCTGGCGCCGCTCACCGACAAAGAGGGCATCGAGCGGCTCGAGAAGCGCGGCGTCGTCGGCTTCGCGATGGAGTCGGTCCCGCGGATCACGCGTGCCCAGTCCATGGACGCCCTTTCCTCGCAGGCGACCGTCGCCGGCTACAAGGCCGTGCTGATCGCCGCCGACCGGGTACCCAGGCTCTTCCCCATGCTGATGACCGCGGCCGGCACGATCGCGCCGGCCCGCGTCCTGATCATGGGCGCCGGCGTCGCCGGCCTGCAGGCGATCGCCACCGCGCGCCGGCTCGGCGCCGTCGTCTCGGCGTTCGACGTGCGCCCCGCCGTGAAGGAGCAGGTCGAGTCGCTCGGTGCCAGGTTCCTCGAGCTCGGCGTCCAGGGCGAGGAGACCGAGGGCGGCTATGCGAAGGAGCTGACGCCGGAGCAGCAGGCGCAGCAACAGGCGGCCCTCGAGGAGCGCATCCCCGACTTCGACGTCGTCGTCACGACGGCCCTCGTGCCGGGGCGGCCCGCACCGAAGCTCGTCCCTGCCTCCGCGGTCGCGAGCATGCGCCCCGGGAGCTGCATCGTCGACCTCGCCGCAGAGGCCGGCGGCAACTGCGAGCTGACCCAGCCGGGCAAGGAGATCGTGCGCGAGGGCGTCACCATCGTCGGCTTCACGAACCTGCCGTCGCAGATGGCGTTCCACGCCAGCCAGCTCTACTCCCGCAACGTCCTCGCCCTCCTGCAGCACCTCGCCCCCGGCGGCGAGCTGACGCTCGACTTCGAGGACGAGATCACCTCCGGCGCCTGCGTCTCCGGCAAGCCCGTAGCCCCCACGCACGAGCCCGAAGCCGCAGCAGAGCCCACCGTCGCTGAACCGACCGAGGAGGCATCCGCGTGAACCTCTCGCTCGTGATCGAGCTGACCATCCTCGCGCTCGCGATCTTCCTCGGGATCGAGGTCATCTCGAAGGTGCCCGCGATGCTCCACACCCCGCTCATGTCGGGGACGAACTTCATCCACGGCATCATCATCGTCGGCGCGATCGTCGTGCTCGGGGAGGCGGACGACACGTTCCTGAAGGTCGTCGGGTTCGTCGCGATCGTGCTCGCGAGCGCGAACGTCGTCGGCGGCTGGTTCGTGACCGACCGGATGCTCGAGATGTTCAAGAAGCGCCCGGAGCCGAAGAAGGAGAGCACGAAGCCGTGATCGCCCTAATCGCGCCGGGCTCGAACCTGCTCGGGATCCTCTACCTCGTCACGATCATCTGCTTCATCCTCGCGCTGAAGTTCCTCTCCTCGCCGAAGCACGCGCGCCGCGGGAACTGGATCGGCGGCGTGGGCATGATCATCGCGATCGTGAGCACCCTCCTGCTCGACGGGATCTCGAACTGGGTGCTGATCATCGTCGGTGCGGCGATCGGCTCGATCGTCGGCGTCGTCGGTGCACGCCGGGTGAAGATGACCGCGATGCCGCAGATGGTGGCGCTCTTCAACGGCGTCGGCGGCGGCGCGGCGGCGCTCGTCGCGATCTCCGAGTTCCACATCGCCGACGGCAACCTCGCGGCCACCCCGATCGTCTCGACGGTGCTCTCGGCCCTGATCGGGTCGATCTCCTTCGCCGGCTCGCTCGTCGCGTTCGCGAAGCTGCAGGAGCTCGTCAGCGGCCGTCCGATCACCTTCCCGGGCCAGAACGTCTTCAACGCCGCCGTGTTCATCGGGGCCATCGCCCTCGGGATCGCCCTCATCGCGGGGGCCAGCCAGCAGTGGGTGATCTGGCTGCTCGTGCTGCTCGCACTGCTCTTCGGCGTCCTCTTCGTGCTCCCGATCGGCGGCGCGGACATGCCCGTCGTGATCTCGCTGCTGAACGCCGCCACCGGCCTCGCCGCCTCCGCAACGGGCTTCGTGCTCTCGAACACGGTGCTGATCGTCGCTGGCATGCTCGTCGGCGCCTCCGGCACCCTGCTGACGATGCTGATGGCCAAGGCGATGAACCGCTCCGTCACGAACGTGCTGTTCGGCGCGTTCGGCCAGATCCAGTCCGGTGCGGGCAGCGCCCTCCGCGCCGACGACGGCCGTACCGTCCGCGCGACGACGCCCGAGGACGTGGCCGTGCAGCTGTCCTTCGCGCGCAAGGTCGTGGTCGTCCCCGGCTACGGGATGGCCGTCGCCCAGGCGCAGCATGACGTGCGCGCCCTCGCGGAGCTGCTCGAGGAGCGAGGCGTCAAGGTCGAGTACGCGATCCACCCCGTCGCAGGCCGCATGCCTGGCCACATGAACGTCCTCCTCGCCGAGGCGAACGTGCCGTACGACGCGCTCAAGGAGATGGACGAGATCAACCCGGAGTTTCCGCAGACGGACGTGGCCCTCGTGATCGGCGCCAACGACGTCACGAACCCGGCCGCCCGGCACGACACCTCGAGCCCCATCTACGGGATGCCGATCCTCGACGTCGACAAGGCCCACAGCGTGATCGTGATGAAGCGGTCGATGAACCCGGGCTTCGCAGGGATCGACAACGAGCTCTACCTCGAGCCGCAGACGACGATGCTGTTCGGCGACGCGAAGGACTCCGTCGTCAAGCTGATCGCCGCCGTCAAGGCGACCTAGGAGCGGCATGCGGGTGAGGCTGAAGCCTCACCCTTCGGCGATCGACTCCGGCATGCCCGACGCCCGGGATTCACGGTGTGCGACGGCGCAATGTCGCCGCCCCGAGCCCGAGTGCGAGCAGCGTCGTCCCCACCACGACCACGACATCGAGCCAGAAGCGGGCGCCGAGCGTCTGCATGTGCGCGGCGCGGTCGAGCGCATCGAACGCGTAGGTGAGTGGCAACGCATACGAGACCACGCGGAGCCAGCCTGCCATCTGGGCCTGGTCGACGAACAGGCCGCAGAGGAGGATCTGGGGCAGCACGAAGGCCGGCATGAACTGCACCGCCTGGAACTCGGTCTGCGCGAAGGCGCTGACGAAGAGGCCGAAGGCCATGCCCAGGATCGCGTTCGCGACGGCCAACAGCACGATCAGGATGTCCGAGTGGACGGCGTCGAGGCCGAGGAGCCCGAAGCCCACGATCGAGACGACGACCGCCTGCACGATCGCGACCGACGCGAAGGCGATCCCGTAGCCGACGAGCAGCTCGAGCTTCGTCAGCGGGGTCGTCAGCAGGCGCTCCAGCGTGCCGCTGGTGCGCTCGCGGAGCATCGTGATCGAGGTGACGAGGAACATGCTGATCAGCGGGAACAGCCCCAGCATCGGCACCCCGACGCTCTGGAAGACCTGCTCGCGCCCCGCGAAGAGCTGGTCGACGATGATCATCAGGACGCAGGGCACGACGATCAGGAGCGCGAGCGTGCGCCGGTCACGGCGTAGCTGGGAGAGGACGCGGGCGGCCGTGGCGCCGGTGCGGTGCGGGCTCATCCGGCCTCGCTCCTCTCGATCAGCCGCAGGAAGGCGGTGTCGAGGTCTGCGGCGCCGGTGCGGCGCAGGAGCTCGTCGGGGCCGAGATCCGCGATCAGCCTGCCCTCGCGGAGCAGGAGCAGCCGCTCGCAGCGTGCGGCCTCGTCCATCACGTGGCTCGAGACGAGCAGGGTGGTGCCGCCGTCCGCGAGCTCGTGGAAGAAGTCCCACAGGTCGCGGCGCAGCACCGGGTCAAGGCCGACGGTCGGCTCGTCGAGGACGAGCACGTCGGGGTCGTTGACGAGCGCCGTCGCGAGCGAGACGCGGGCCTTCTGCCCGCCCGAGAGACGCCCCACGAGCCTTCCCGCCATGTCGGAGAGCCCGACGCGCTCGATCACCGCGTCCACCCGCTCGCGCGGCGCTCCGAGGACGCGGGCGAAGTAGGCGAGGTTCTCGCGCACGGTGAGGTCGCCGTAGACCGACGGGGCCTGCGTCACGTAGCCGACCCGGCTGCGGAGCTCCGGCGCGCCGGCCGGCGCGCCGAGCACGCTGACCTCGCCGGCGGCCACGATCTGCACGCCGACGATGGCCCGGATCAGCGTCGACTTGCCGCTGCCGCTCGGGCCAAGCAGGCCGGTGACGACCCCGCCGTCGACGCGGAGGTCGAGCTCGTGGAGGACGGTGACGCCGCCGCGGTTGACCCTGAGGCCGTCGATGGCGATCGTGGGTCCCACGGTCCTGATCCAATCACGCGCAGTAGGATCGCGCCGTGAGCATCCCCGTCTTCTCGGGCGCCGACGTCGAGCGCGCCGTTTCGCCGCACCAAGCCTTCGAGGCCGTCAAGGCCGCCTTCGTCGCCCACGCGCGGGGCGAGTGGACGATGCAACCGAAGCTCTACGTGACGAACTACCCGGCCGGCGACTTCCGGGCAATGCCCGCGCTCGGCGGCGGCCACGCGCTGCTCAAGTGGGTCACCTCCTTCCCCGGCAACCCCGCCAAGGGGCTGCCGACGGTGACCGGGCTCGTGATCCTCTCGAATGCCGAGACGGGCCAGCTCGAGGCCCTGCTCGACGCCGCGGCGGTGACCGCGCTGCGCACGGCCGCCGCCGCCGTGATCGCGGCGGAGGCGCTCGCCCGGGCCGGCGCCGAGTCGGTGGCGGTGATCGGCTGCGGGGTCAACGGCGCCGAGACCGCCCGCATGTTCCGCGCCCTCGGACGGGACGTGGCGCTATGGGACGTCGACCAGGCCCGTGCTGCGGCCGTGGCCGGCTACCTCGGCGCGCGGGTGGCGCCGTCGCTCGCTGCCGCGCTCGACTCGGACATCGTGGTCACCGTCACCCCCGGCAAGGACGTCCTCATCCCGGCCGGCTCGCTGCGGATCGGCCAGCACGTCTCCCTGATGGGCGCCGACGGCCCCGGCAAGGCCGAGGTGGCGCTGGAGGAGCTGCAGCGGGCCGATCTGTTCTGCGACGACTGGGAGCAGGCGAGCCACGGCGGAGAGCTCGCCGCTGGTGTCGAGGCCGGTGTCGTCACGCGCGAGCACGTGACCGAGCTCGGCCGGGTGCTCGCCGGCCTGGCGGACGGCCGGCGCAGCGCGGAAGACATCACGCTCTTCGACTCGACCGGGCTCGCGATCCAGGATCTCGCGATCGCGCAGGCGGCGGTGGCGAAGGCCGATGCGCTCGACGTGCCGCGCCTGACGCTGTAGGCGTCAGGTGGCCCGCTTCGGCCGGTGGCCGGTTTACGAGCCGAGGTTGAGCAGGCGTGCGGGCGCGAAGTGCCGCAGCAGCGGGTCCTCGGCGCCCGAGACCGCCGCGGCCACGAGCTCGCCGCACGCGAAGCCGAGCACGTTGCCGTGGCCGGAGTAGCCACCGGCGACCCACACGTCGTCGAGCCCCGGGACACGACCCACGACCGGGAGAAAGTCCATCACCATGCCGAAGATACCCGCCCAGGCGTAGTCCACCCGGAGCTCGCGCCCGAGCAGGCCGTTCACGAACGCCTGCAGAGCCGACTGCACGGGCTCGGTCAGCCGCTCGTCGGCAGTGAACTCCGAGTCGAACGAGACGTCCCTGAAGCCGCCGGCGACGATCCTGCCGTCCGGCGTCTGGTGCCAGTAGTCGAACCCGTGCCGACCGTAGTGCGGCACCTCGAACACGCGCTCCGGGACCGGCTCGGTTGCGATCACCTGGCCGCGCGTCGGGATGATCAGCCCCTCGATCGAGCCGAGCAGGCCGCTCGGGTAACCGTCGGTGCAGACCACGACCGTGGCACCGCCGAGCTCCTCCAGGGACGAGACGCGGCTGTGCTCCCGGATCTCGACGCCCGCGGCGGCCGCGTGCCCGGCCAGGCGCCGGACCCAGCGGGCGGGCTGGAGCACTCCGTCGGGCACGTGCCTGAGGGCGGCAGTGAAGCGATCCTCGTACGGCGGCTCGAAGCGGTCGACCCACTCGGCCGCGAAGCCTGCCGCCACGAGGGCCTCGTACTCGGCCCTGAGCTCGACGCGCTCCTCCTCGTCGACGGCGACGCGCAGCGAGCCGACCCGGCGGAAGGCGTCGCCCGCGAGAGACTCGATCGAGTCGATCGCGCGCTCGGTCCACGCGGTCAGGGCCACGGCTTCCGCCTCACCCACGGACTCTGCAGTGACGTCGAAGGCGGTGGGCATCCCGCGCAGGGCGAAGCCGCCGTTGCGCCCACTCGCGCCCTCGGCGACCCCGCGCGCGTCGTGAAGCCGCACCCGCTTACCCGCCTGCGCGAGCCGAAGCGCGGCGGCGCAGCCCGTCACACCGGCGCCGACGATCACGACCTCCGGATCCTCGACGGTGACCTGCGCACGCTCCGGCGGTGTCTCGCTCAGCCAGTAAGAGGACATCGCAGGATCCTACGGCAGTCCGCCTCTGCCCATAGGATCCACGCGGAGGCTCCGCCTCTCCCACGATGACGCAGATCGCCTATCCCGAGCGCGCGATCCCGCGCGAGGCCTTCGTGGCCGCAGGCGTCGCAGCGGCGCTGGCTGCCGTGCTCGCCTGGTTCGGCCCGCCCGGCAGCGACTTCGCGGCCCACCTGTACCAGAGCGGCGTGTTCCACGACCACGGCTTTGCCGTCTGGAACAACTTCTGGTACGCCGGCCGCTACAGCTTCGTCACCTACAGCATCCTCTACTACCCGCTGGCGGCGTTGCTCGGAATCAAGCTGCTCGCGGTGGCGAGCGTGGCGACGGCCGCGCTCGCATTCGGCGTCGTCGCAGCACGCGAGTGGGGTCCCGCCGCCCGCTGGTCGAACCGGTCCTTCGCCGTCGTCTGGGCCGGGACCGTGCTCTCCGGCGCCTTCCCCTTCGCCCTCGGTTCCGCGCTCGCGCTCCTCGCGCTCTGGGCTCTGCAGGCGGGTCGGCGTGGCCGCTTCGCCCTGCTGACGCTGCTCGTGCTCGCCACGAGCCCCGTCGCCTTCGTCCTGCTGGCCGTGATCCTGGCGGGCATCGGCCTCTCCCGCGCACCGCGAGGGGAGCAGCTGACGCTGCCGCTCGTCACGCTCGCCGTTGCGACAGCGGTGGAGCTCGTGCTGCTGCGCCTCTTCCCTGCCGGCGGGCGCTTCCCGTTCTCGCTGTCCGAGTTCGCCGCCGCCTGCGTCTTCTGTGGCCTCGGAATCATCCTGACCTGGCGCGTGCGGACGGCCGGCGTGCTCCGGTGGACGTACGTCGTCTACCTCGCCGCCTGCACGGCTGCGTTCCTCGTGCCGTCCTCCCTGGGCGAGAACATCGCCCGCCTGCGCTACGCCGCCATACCCATCGCGATCCTCACCCTCTCGCTCCGCCGCTGGCGGCCGCTCCCCGTGGCCCTGCTCGCGCTCGCGCTCGCGGTCTCGTGGAACCTGACCCCGCTCGCGGGCAGCTACGTGAAGACGAGCGCCGACCCGGCCGCCGACCCCGCGTACTGGGCCCCGGCGGTGCAGTTCCTCCGCGGCCACCTCTCGCCCTCGTACCGCGTCGAGGCTGTCGACACCGCCGGCCACTGGCCTGCCGCGTATCTCCCCGCCGCGGGGATCCCGATCGCCCGAGGATGGTTCCGCCAGGACGACTTCCCGCGCAACGGTCTCCTGTACGCGAAGTTCACCCGCGCCGGGTATGTCATGTGGCTGCGGTCGCTCGGTGTCCGCTACGTCGTCCTCCCGGACGCACCGCTCGACTACAGCGCGAAGGAGGAAGGCGCCCTCGTCGCCGGCGGGCGCTCGGGCCTGCACCTGGTCTTCAGATCGGCGCACACGGCGATCTACGCGGTGCCGTCGCCGCGGCGGATCGTGACCGGCCCCGGGAGCCCACGCGTGCTCTCGCTCGAGCAGAACGAGATCACGTTGACGCTCCAAGGGCCCGGCCGCTACCGGATCGCCACGAACTGGTCGCCGTACTGGAGCTCCAGCGCCGGGTGCCTCTCGAAGCGCGCCGACGGAACGGTGCGGCTGACGACGGCACGCGGCGGCGTCGTCAGGCTCGACTTCCTGGTCAACGCGCGGGGCGCGCTTGCCGCTCTGGAGGGCGGCTCGGAACGGCGCTGCGCTCGCTGAGCGCGTCCTCCCTCGTCTCGACCCAAGCGGTGAGGGCCAGGCAGCCGAGAGCGCCGTAGCCGAGCACGTCCACGGGGGTGTCGTTGACGAGCAGCGACACACCGAGGCCGACGAGCATGGCGATCACCGCGGGCTGGCGCCGGCCCCTGATCCCGAGCCAGGCGAGCCCGCCAAGCGAGAGCAGGCAGAGGAACGTGACGTGCGCCGCCCCCGTCGCCCCGCCCCAGGAGATCCGCAGGCGCCGGTCGAGGTCGTCCCAGAGCGTGGCGGGGCCGCCGCCCACGGCGTCGGTGACGTGGCTCGAGCCGCCGAGCAGGGCGTCGGCACCGACGATCGCGAGGCCGACGGCCACGACCCCGGCTGCTCCGAGTGCGATCCTCGCAGGGGTGAGCCGGACACGCGCGAGGCCGGCCAGCAGCACGGCCCACGCCGCGGCGACGACCA
>Ga0302322_100006369_pt1 | contig 10458 bp, 10 predicted proteins | sample Fen_T0_2_FD_203757 | JGI IMG/M metagenome (GOLD analysis project Ga0302322, IMG submission 203757) | Peat permafrost microbial communities from Stordalen Mire near Abisko, Sweden - Fen_T0_2 | ecosystem: Environmental > Terrestrial > Soil > Wetlands > Permafrost | place: Sweden: Abisko... | reverse complement strand
CAGACTTTCCAGGAAATTGCCGATAGCCGGGGCATTGAACTGGCGGTGATGAACACGGCGACGTCGATGGTAACGGTGGACCGCGACGCCATACACCAGGTGTTCGGCAACCTCATCGACAACGCGATGAAGTACGGTGAGGACGGACACAAAATCCTCGTCGGAGCCTGTGAGACGGAAGATGGAGTGCAATTCTTCGTGCGCGACTTTGGCGCGGGAATTCCCAGCGAACACCTTCCGCGATTGTTTGAACGCTTCTATCGCGTGGATAAAGCCCGGTCGCGGGAGTCAGGCGGAACGGGGCTGGGATTGGCAATTGCCAAGCACGTGGTTCGAGCCCATGGAGGCACGATACAGGCAGAAAGCGAACTCAATCACGGTTCAACGTTCTACTTCACGTTGCCGCGTGAACAGGTCGCGGTGAGGGCATAGGGAGTTGAATATTGGAGAGTACAAACGTGGAGAAGCACAATGAGCGCGCCTGATCCAATTTCCCCTAGCCCGGATGAAGTATGCGAATACCTGGAGCAGCAGACCTTGCAGGCCTGCCAGGTGGCCCGAATGGCTGCGGGCATCGTCGCCGAAGGCATTGCCACCGGAGTGTCGTCGCTGCTGGACGGAGTGCGGCAACGGGAGAAGGAGTTAGACACTCTCGATCGCGAAATTGATCAAGGCGTTACTTCCGTCATCACCAAAGTCACCGAAGATCGGGCAAGGCGTTTGCTGGCTTGCCTGAAGTTCATGATTGGACTGGAGCGCATTGGGGACCTGCTGCTGAATTGCAGCAATCGCGCAGCGTCTGTCGGCAGCCGCATTGACTTGCAGGACATCCGCGATCTCACACTGATGGCCTCGCGACTCGAGAAAATGCTGGCTGACGTGCATGATGCCTTTCTGCAGCGAGACCTGAACCGTGCCTTGGCCGTCCTGCGGGCTGACGCAGAGATGGATCGCCTGCGCAATCTCATCTTCATCCGTCACCTGGAAAGTCACGACAATACTCCGCGAGCGGAGTCTTTCCACGTACTGTTCATGACCCAATCGCTGGAGCGTGCCGGCGATCACGCAAAGAACCTGGCGGAAGAAATCTGTCACCTTGTCAGTGGTCAAACGGTGAGGCACGTCCTACGCTCCTACGACAAGCCGGTGGAGCAGATGTTCATCGACGACCTGAAGCGCAAGCATAACGCGGGGTGAGTGGCGTAACGCATGGCGTTCGCCAAAGCATTTGTTTTGAGGCGGTTAGTCGATCGCCTCGCCACCTTCGTGGGACTTCACTCTCTTTTCACGCGTTTGTAACACGACTGTAACAGCCACAGCGTAAAAACAGAGTGAGCTGTCATCAGGAGGAAATTGCGTGAATCGTACCCTCTGGGTCTTTCTTTGTATTTTTGCGCTTACCGTCGGCGTCATGGCGCAGACGACTTTGAACGGTGCGGGCGCAACGTTTCCGTACCCCATCTACTCGAAGTGGTTTAGCGAGTATCACAACGCGCACTCGGACGTGCAGGTAAACTATCAGTCCATTGGTAGCGGCGGAGGCATCCGCCAAGTGCAGGCCGGCACCGTAGATTTCGGCGCCACTGACGGACCAATGACCGATGAGCAGATTGCTGCTTCCAAGGTCAAGGTACTGCATGTACCCACCGTATTGGGCGCCGTAGTGCCCGCGTACAACATTCCCGGAGTCACCCAGGAAGTCAAGTTCACGCCCGAAATTCTGGCTGGAATCTTCATGGGCAAGATCTCGAACTGGAATGATGCCGCTATCGCAAAAGCGAACCCCGACATCAAGTTTCCCAACCAGAACATCACTGTAGTGCATCGGTCGGACGGCAGCGGAACGTCATACATCTTCACCGACTATTTGTCGAAGATCAGCTCCGACTGGCAAGGCACGACAGGCAAAGGAACTTCGGTGAAGTGGCCCGTCGGCGTTGGCGGAAAAGGCAACGAAGGTGTGGCGGGTATGATTCGCAACCTGCCCGGATCTGTGGGCTACATCGAACTGATTTATGCGCTACAGAACAAAATCGACTACGGTAGCGTGAAGAACTCTTCAGGTGCTTTCATAAAAGCGAGCCTGGAAAGCACAACCGCCGCAGCTGCGGGCGTCAAGATGCCTGCTGACTTCCGTGTCTCGATCACCAATCCCCCGGGAAAGACCGCCTATCCGATCGCCAGCTTCACCTGGCTGTTGGTCCCGACCAATCCCACGGACAAGAACAAGGGCAAGATGGTGAAAGACATGGTTCTGTGGGCACTGGATAACGGCGAAGGTATGGCGGCTGGCCTGTCCTACGCCCCGCTCCCCAAGGAAGTGGTCGAAAAAGCCAAAGCGGCAATTAATCAGCAGGTAAAGTAACCGCATTTCGAGACTGCGCCAACTTGGAGCCATCGGCCGCACAAGTTGGCGCTTTTTCGCCTCGCGATAGCGTCCGAGACAGAAACGATGTCAGACAGCCCAATCAGCTCACCCGATCCCACGCAGCAGGCCCAACAGCCAATGACGGCGATTCCGGCCCTGGCGCAAGCTGCCACGGAGCGCAAGGAAGCGGCTGTTTCATCAATTCTGGCGCGCATTCGCACAACGTATCCGCGTAGCAGCCGCATTCCTGACGCGGTATTTGCAGTGCTCATCTTCCTGACGGCAGCGTCAGTGTTTGCCATCGTTGCATTCGTTTTGTGGGAGTTGCTCGACAAATCGAGACTCTCGCTGCATCGGTTTGGACTCGGCTTTTTCTACGGCCACGATTGGGATCCTGTCAACGACCAGTACGGCGCGCTTCCTTTTATCTATGGAACGCTGGTGTCGTCGTTCCTGGGCTTAATTATTGCTGTGCCCCTCTCGGTAGGTGTGGCGGTATACGTCACGGAGATGTGTCCCGTGCGGTTGCGAGCCATTATCTCGTTCCTAGTGGAACTGTTGGCCGCCATTCCCAGCGTCATCTACGGTCTTTGGGCGGTCTTTGTGCTCGCTCCGCTGCTGCGCGAGTATGTGGAGCCGTTTCTTGCCAAGACTCTTGGCTGGACGGGCTTCTTTAACGGCCCAATGTACGGATTGGGCATGCTCGCCGCAGGCATCATCCTCGCCATCATGATTGTGCCCATCGTTGCTTCTATCACGCGTGAAGTACTGACAGCTGTTCCGCAGAACCAGCGCGAAGCTGTTCTTGCTTTAGGGGCGACGCGCTGGGAAATGATTCGCATGGGCGTGCTGCGCAATGCGCGCATCGGTATTGTGGGCGGCATTATTCTCGGACTGGGCCGCGCGCTGGGCGAGACCATGGCCGTTACCATGGTCATCGGCAATCGCCCGGAAATCGCGAAGTCTCTGTTCGCCCCGGGTTACACCATGGCCAGTGTCATCGCCAATGAATTCAGTGAAGCTACCGGCGACCTTTACCTGAGTGCCTTGGTGGAAATTGGCCTCGCGCTGTTCCTTGTAACGCTGGTAGTCAACGCTCTGGCTCGACTACTGGTATGGAGCATTACCGGCGGCAATACCGGGAGGGCGAATGCCTGATCCAACCAATGGCGCAGTCACCAAGCCAGTGAGTCTGTACCGGCGCGCCATGAATCAAGCAGCCACGGCGTTCGCCATCCTGGCTGCGATTTTGGTGATCGTGCCGCTGCTCGCCATCTTCGTTTACCTGCTGATCAAAGGTGTCGGTGCCTTGGACTGGGCTTTCCTCACCCAGACGCCCAAGCCCGTTGGCGAAGCGGGTGGCGGCATGGCAAACGCCATTGTCGGCTCGGGAGTCATCCTCGGCATTGCCAGCCTGATCGGAATACCGGTTGGTATCGGTTGCGGGGTTTACCTCGCGGAATATGCGCGGGGGCGACTGGGTGACGTCGTGCGCTTCACGGCGGACGTGCTCAACGGAGTACCGTCGATCGTGATCGGTATTGCGGTGTATTCGCTGATTGTGGTTCGGCAGAAACACTTCTCAGCATTTTCGGGTGGTATCGCCCTGGCCATCATGATGGTGCCAACCGTGGCGCGCGCAACGGAAGAGATGTTGCTGATGGTTCCGAACAATGTGCGTGAAGCGGCTTTCGGTTTAGGTATTCCCAAGTGGCGCACGACTCTTTCGATTACGCTGCGCACGGCCTCAGCCGGAGTCATTACCGGCTGCATGCTCGCCTTTGCACGTATCGCGGGTGAGACGGCGCCGTTGCTATTCACCGCATTTGGCAACCAGTTTTGGAACAAGAATCCCAACCAGCCAACTGCGGCACTACCGCTGCAGATTTATACCTACGCCATATCGCCCTACGATGAGTGGCACAGGCAGGCGTGGGCTGGAGCATTGATTCTGATCATCATGATCGTGGTTGCCGTAGCTGCGGTGCGCCTCACCACCAGCCGTGGAACCCTGAAGGGAGCGTCCTAGCCGCTATGGGTGTAGGAATCGAAGTTCGCGGACTGAATGCGTGGTATGGCAAAAACCTGGCGTTAAAGTCAATCGACATGACGGTGCCCGCCAATCACGTCACCGCGGTAATTGGTCCTTCCGGCTGCGGCAAGAGCACATTCGTGCGCTGCCTGAATCGCATGCATGAGACGGTTCGCGAGGCGCGCGCCGAAGGAGTGGTGAAAGTCGGCGAGATGGAAGTATATGGGCCGGGGACTGATCCGGTACAGATCCGCCGCCGCATCGGCATGGTCTTCCAGAAGCCGAACCCATTTCCTACTATGTCGATCTATGACAACGTGGCTGCGGGGCTGCGTCTCAACGGCTTTCGCAATCGCAAGCAGATGGACGAGCTGGTAGAACGATCCTTGAAGCTCTCCGCCTTATGGGACGAAGTAAAGGACACCCTGCACAAGAAATCTGGTGCGAGCTTGTCAGGCGGGCAGCAGCAACGATTGTGCATCGCTCGCTCGCTGGCGGTTGAGCCGGAGGTTCTGCTGATGGACGAGCCGGCTTCGGCGCTTGATCCGATTTCCACCAGCAAAATCGAAGAGCTGATCTTCCAGCTCAAGCAGCACTATACCGTCGTTATCGTTACGCATAATATGCAGCAGGCTGCGCGCGTGGCCGAGTTCACCGGATTCTTCCTCATGGGCAGCCTCATCGAGTACGACAAGACGGAGAAGATATTCACCACACCCGCCGATAAGCGGACGGAAGACTACATCACAGGCAGGTTCGGATGACACGAAGCCGCTTTCAGCAAGGACTGGACGAACTCCGGGAAAAGTTGCTGCGCATGGGAGGCCTGGCGGAACAGGCCATTGACCGCGCTGCCGAAGCCTATCGCACGCGCGATGCCAAGTACTGCCAGATGGTACTGACCGGCGAAGCTGACATCAACGAGGCAGAGCGCGAGATCGATGAACTGGCGCTGGACTTACTTGCCATGCAGCAGCCTATGGCAGTGGACCTCCGTTTCATCATGGCGGTCGTGAAGATCAACGCCGACCTCGAGCGCGTTGGCGACCAGGCCGTAAACATTGCCCAGCGCGTGCTCGATCTCGTCAGCGAGCCCGAAGTGCGCCTGCCGGTGGATATTCCGCGCATGGCAGAAAGCGTTACAGCAATGGTCCAGCGGGCGCTGGAGTCGTTCCTTGACGGCAAGGCGGAAGTCGCCGAAGCCGTGCTCCAGATGGATAACATCGTGGATCGCATGAAAGACGAGGCGTTCGTCGTCCTCGTGCAGAAGATGACCAACGAGCCGCAGGCGACGCGCGCAGCGTTGAACGTTCTGCTGATCGCCCGCAACCTGGAGCGAATTGCGGATCACGCGACAAACATCGCGGAAGACGTAATTTTCTGGGTGCGCGGTGCCGACGTCCGGCATGGTGGAGCGCACTACCGCTCCTGAGTTCTTCACTCGGAAAGCTTGAGCTGGGTCAGGGTTGGCGTAGCCAGAATCGTGGAGCACCGTTTCAGCGGTGCATTTCGCAACAGTGAACGTTTCCGCCTTTTTAGCCGCTCCGTTGACGGGTCCCAAGTTTCGCACTAACTTCGAACAGCTTAATACAAAAGATCCCAGCCACCGATGGAGTGGCTGGGGAGCAAGCCAGAGGATAGTCAGGAGACCGTCTGCTTTCTCCTATCGGTCGCTACTGACGAAACATTAGTCCTGCTCTGAGGCCCGCAACAACGTTGCTGTATGCTGCTGAGTTTTCTTGTCAGTTAAATCCAATGAGTGAACTATCATGAGAAGTAAAAGCTTCAACTTTCCCTTCGTTATTGGCATGAAAGGAAAATAAATTTGCTCAATAATCAATTATGTCCAAATATAGCAAACCGGGCACGCGCGAACCCCGTACCAATAAGGAGGGTACACACATGACAAACAAGGACAACCTTCCCATTTGGGCGAGGATTCTTCTCGGGGTTCCCGTCACGGGCGCCGCGTCAGACGACCGCCAATCGGACAATGTCGTCGCGGACCGCCAACAAAGTGTCGGAGCACCAGAGCATCATGACCGCGAACAGAGCGTGCTTCTGTTCGACACTGCTGGCGGCAAACGCAAACAAAAATGGCAGGACCCACTGTGCCTGATGCCGGGAAAGTTGCGGTCGTGAACGTACTCGTCACCGGGGCCTCCGGCTACGTAGGATCGCAACTCGTTCCCGCGCTGCTCGAGAGAGGTCATTACGTGGTCTGCATGACGCGTGATGCCCGCAATGTAACAAATAAGTTTCCACGTCGCGTGAATGTGGTGGAAGCCGACGCACTGAAACCCGAAAGCCTTAATCCAGCACTGCGCGGAATCCACGTTGCGTATTACCTGATTCATTCGCTTAACGCGGGCGAGCGGGCTTTTCGCTCGACCGATCACGACGCGGCACGTAACTTTGCCATCGCAGCGAAAGAAGCCGGCGTGAAGCGAATCGTCTATCTCGGCGGGCTGGGCGATCCCAAGAGCGCCCTTTCCGCGCATCTGAAGAGCCGGCAGGAGACGAGCGAGTGTCTCAGGCAGTACGGGCCGCCGTTGACGGACTTTCGCTCGGCCGTGGTGATCGGGGCGGGCAGCATCTCGTTTGAGATGGTCCGGTATTTGACGGAGCGGGTTCCGCTCATGATCTGCCCACGCTGGGTAACGACGCGCATCCAGCCAATCGGGATCGACGACGTGGTCAGCTACCTGGTTGCTGCGCTCGACGAACCGAAGTCGGTAGGACAGACGATCGACATAGGCAGCCCTTCGATAGAGACGTACCGCACCATGATGCTGAAGTACGCAGCCTATCGCGGCCTCAGGCGCCCGTTGATAGAGGTCCCCGTGCTCACTCCTCGGCTATCGTCGTACTGGGTGGACCTGGTGACGCCGATTCCAGCGAACATCTCGCGACCGCTCATCGAAGGCCTGCGCAGTGAAGTGGTTTGCACCAATGATCGAGCGCGCGAGATCTTCCCACTCATTAAGCCGCTTACCTACGAGCAAGCATTGGCACGTGCACTGCAAGTTCCCGACTTGTCAGCGTTGGCGGAGCGACGCGCTAGTGAAGTATTGAGCGGATCGCGGTTACCGCAGGTGGTAGAAGAGGAAGGCTGGGTGGCCGACGTGCGCGAAGGTGATGTGGCCGTGTCCCCATCGCGCGTCTTCGCGGTGGTGGAAGGCATTGGAGGCAAGCGCGGCTGGTTTTACGGTACGTGGCTGTGGCGGTTGCGCGCCGTGCTCGACAGGATGCTGGGTGGCACGGGTATGGGCGAAGGCCGTCGTGACCCCGACACTTTGCAAATCGGCGACCTGCTCGACTTCTGGCAGGTGGAAGAAATCGAGCGCGGCAAGAGACTGTGCTTGAAGGCCATGATGCGAGTCCCCGGCGAAGCCTACCTGCTTTTCGAGACTTTCTCCGAAGGAAGTGGCACCCGCCTTCGCTCCAGCGCGCTATTCAGGCCACGCGGGTTATGGGGCCGGGTGTACTGGTGGATGCTTCTGCCCGTCCACAAGTTCATCTTCAGCGGCCTCAACGCCGCCATCCGCGAGCGGGCGATGCAGGAGTCCAGCCCAGTTCCGCCGGCGGCACCGTTCACTAAATCGATGGCCTGAACCGGCGGCTGCCTCGGATTCGCATTGCTCGAACCATTATGGCGTTCCTGTCTTTGGCGCGAATCGCGTCTCACGATACACTCAACTTCCATGATGCAATTCTCTCGTCGTCGTTTCCTCCAGGTTGGAACCACAGCTGCTGCGGCCGCCGTTGTCCCGTCGGCGTCGGCCGAAGACTGCAATGCTAAGGTGCCGCCCGCCATTGCCAGTCTGAAGTCGTGGAAGGATCAGGCGGTCCCGATCACGGTCGACGAGCGCAAAGCACGAATCGAGCGAGCCCGCGAGCTCATGGTGCAGAACAAACTGCAAGCCATGGCTGTTGCGGGTGGAAGCTCATTGCCTTATTACAGCGGAGTCCGCTGGTGGACCAGTGAACGTTTCTTCGCCATGATCCTGCCGGCGAAAGGGAAGGCGTTCTTCGTCTGTCCGGCCTTCGAGGAAGGCCGCGCTCGCGAACAAATCTCAGCGGGGCCATTTGGCGCTGACGCCGAGGTGCGAATCTGGCAGGAAAATGAAGATCCCTACCAGCGTGTGGCTGACGGGATGAAGGATCTGGGAATTACGACTGGCGTACTAGGCATCGAGGAAAAGACGTCGTTCGTCTTTAGCAACGGCATGGCTTTACACCTTCCCGCGATGCAGACCGCAAGTGCCACGCCGGTGACTGCGGGTTGCCGGATGATCAAGAGCCAGCATGAACTCCAGCTGATGCGGTTGGCCTCCAAGGTCTCGATCACGGCCTACGAAGCTGCTTACAAATCGCTGACTGACGGAATGACCCAGGACGAATTCTCGTCACTGGTGGAGGCGGCGCACAGTAAGCTCGGCTTCCACGGCGGAGCAGATGTACAAGTCGGAACGTACTCGGCCTCGCCCCACGGATCGATCGCCCCTCAGCAGATCAAGGAGGGCCAGATCGTATTGATGGATGGAGGCGGCACCGTCGAAGGCTACGCCTCCGATATCAGCCGGACGTTCGTGCTGGGTAAACCCACCGACAAGATGAAGAAGGTCTTCGACATCGTGTATCGCGCGCAAAGCGCGGCGGTGAACACAGCACGATCAGGACTGCCGTGTGAAGCAGTGGACGCCGCGGCTCGCAAGGTCGTCATCGACGGGGGCTACGGGCCGGGGTTCAAGTATTTCACCCACCGCGTCGGTCACGGCATGGGCCTCGACGGTCACGAATGGCCTTATCTTGTGCCCGGCAACAAGCTGCCGTTGCAGGCTGACATGACGTTCAGCGATGAGCCGGGCATTTACATCCCGGGCGAGTTCGGCGTGCGCATCGAGGACGATATGCACATCACCGCCGATGGCGCGGAATTGTTTACCCCGCGTAGCCCCTCGCTGGAGCATCCCTTCGGGGGCGCGTGAGAAAACTCACAGGAGTTCAAAACGGGAATGAGTTGGCAAAAAACAACAACGCATCTCGACTTCCCACTCTTACAGCAGTAGTTTAGAAATCGCAGAACACGATTTCGCAACCAAGCGACTGTCGCTTTTGGCTATCGCAACGAAGGCGGTCGTTTCGTCATCTCCGAAAAAAACTAAGCAAGCTTCCGGGGGCCATTGTGGCAAGAAAACGTAAGTCAGACGGAGAGCAAGAGCTTTACGAACGGCAGGCAGTTATCTGCAAAGCTTTCGCGAATCCCACTCGGCTTCATTTAGTCGAAATGCTGCTGAGCGGCGAGCAGTGGGCCGCGGAATTGCAACAGGGACTCGGTATTTCGAAAGCCAATCTCTCCCAGCACCTGTCTGTGCTGAAGTCTGCTGGCGTAGTGGCTACGCGACGCGAGGGGAAACAACTGCATTGCGGCATCGCCGTTCCGGAAGTCAAACAGGCCATGGGCGTCTTCCGCAGCATGCTCAAGGCCCAGGGGAAAGAAAGCCGCCGCTGGTCGTAGTCCGTGGCATCGGCTCACTTCGACTGGCCTAGCCCCTCTCCAGTTACACTGAGGAGCGATGGCACGCGCCAGTATTCTGGAATACCTCGACAACTTTCGTCGGCATGAGCGGGAAGATGCCTATGTCTTCCGGCGCGGATATCGCGTACAGCGCTGGACTTACCGCGATGTACTGCAACAAACTTACCGTTTCACCCGGGCACTGGAAGCGTGTGGAATCGGCCAGGGCGATAAGGTCCTCATTTGGGGCGAGAACTGCGCGGAATGGGTGGTTGCGTTCTTTGGGTGCCTGTTGCGCGGCGCGATTGTCGTCCCCATCGACAAGATTGCAGCTCCCGACTTCGCCGCACGGGTGGCGCAGCAGGTGGACGCCAAGTTATGCGTGGGGTCGGTCCATAACTCAGTTTCCGGGATGCCGCATTTCGACCTAGATTCACTGCGCGAACAACTCGCCCAGTTCTCCGACGTACCGATCGCCACGTACGCTTCGCGCGATGACATCGTGCAGGTCGTCTTTACTTCAGGCACAACCGCCGA
>Ga0302322_100006368_pt1 | contig 10459 bp, 7 predicted proteins | sample Fen_T0_2_FD_203757 | JGI IMG/M metagenome (GOLD analysis project Ga0302322, IMG submission 203757) | Peat permafrost microbial communities from Stordalen Mire near Abisko, Sweden - Fen_T0_2 | ecosystem: Environmental > Terrestrial > Soil > Wetlands > Permafrost | place: Sweden: Abisko... | reverse complement strand
AAGACGGCGACCGCGCAAAAGAGCGATCCCAAGACCGGGCGTTACTCGATCGACAAGTACATCGGCTCCTTCGTGGGTTTCGTGCCCGCCGAGCACCCGGTGGTCGCGATCGCCGTCACGCTCGACGAGCCGATGCTGGAGCACGCGGGCGGCGTGGTGGCAGCGCCGATCTTCCGGCGCGTCGCGCAGATGAGCCTGAAATTGGCGGGTCTGACCCCGCGCACCACCGACAAGACGGACGTGGCGGTGCTCGCGCGCACTCCGGATCCGGCCAACATCGCCTACGAAGCGCTGCGCGAAGCCCAAGGCAAAAAGCCCCCCATTCAAGAAGTGCTGCCGACGGGGGTCGTGCCGGCCGGCAAAGTCCGAATCCCGAATTTGACCGGCGTGCCGGCGCGCCAAGCCTTCAAGCAAATGATTTCGCTCGGCCTCACCCCGCGGCTCAAGGGCAGCGGTCTGATCGTCAACCAGCAGCCGCCCCCCGGCAGCGTGGTCGACAACGCCTCGGAAGTGCTGCTCGTTCTCGAGCCGGCCTCATGATGGTCCCGGACACGCCTGTCCCCGCCTCGCGCGCCGCCGCCGGTTTTCCGGTATCCGGCTTGCTTGGCGTACTGGCCAACGAGGCGCCGCGGCTGATCGGCGATGGCGACGTGCGGCTCAGCGGCGTGCGCCAAGATTCACGCCGCGTCGAACCAGGGGATCTATTCGTAGCCCGCAGCGGCGGCAAAGTGAGCGGCGCTCAGTTCGCGCAAGCGGCGGTGGAGCGGGGCGCGGCGGCGTTGATCGTCGAGCGCGGCGCGCCGTTGCCCACACTGGCCGTGCCGATGATCGAGGTCGCCGACGCGCGCCGCAGCTTGGCCCTCGCCGCCGAAGCCGTATACGGCCACCCGAGCCGCCAAATCTCGCTCATTGGCATCACCGGCACCAACGGCAAAACCACGACTTCTTGGCTGGTCGAACGCGCGCTGGTTGGCGCTGGCAAAAAGCCCGCGCGGCTCGGTACGGTGGGCTTTGCGTTCGACGGACAGACCGTGGACTCCGCGCTGACCACGCCCGAGGCAGACGACATCTCGCGCTATGCGGCCCGCGTGCGCGATGCGGGCGGCACGCACCTGGTGATGGAAGTGTCGAGCATTGCGCTTTCGCTCGAGCGCGTGCGCGGGCTCCACTTCCAGGTGGCAGCGTTCAGCAATTTGACCCAGGACCACTTGGACTTTCACGGCTCGTTCGCCGAATACGGCGAGACCAAAGCGCAGCTGTTCACCGATTTGGCGCCCGAAGCTTCGGTGATCAACGTGGATGATCCCTTCGGAGCCAAGCTGGCCGCGCGCGCGGCGGGCAAGATCACGCGCGTCAGCAAGCGCACCGGGGCGGATCTGTTCCCCAAGCAAGTCACGCTCGATGCTCAGGGGATTCGCGGCGTGTTTCAAACTCCGGCCGGTGAAGTGCGGCTCGAGTCGCGCTTGGTCGGCGAGCACAACTTGGAAAACCTGCTGCTCGCGCTCGGTATTTTGCACGCTTCCGGCGTGGATCTGACGCGCGCGGCGCGCGCTCTCGGGGAGGCCCCGCAAGTTCCCGGTCGGCTCGAACGTTGCGACGAACCCGGGGACGATGTTCTGGTCTTGGTCGACTACGCCCACACCCCGGACGCGCTCGAGCGCGTGCTGATCGCGACGCGCTCCCTGACCAAGGGTCGCGTGCTGTGCGTGTTCGGCTGCGGCGGCGATCGCGATCCCCAGAAGCGTCCGCGCATGGGCGCTGCGGTCGGTCGCTTGGCGGACTACGCCTATCTGACCAACGACAACCCACGCTCGGAAGAGCCGGCCGCGATCGCGCGCGCCGTGGAGTTCGGTTTGCGTGAGATGGACGCCAAGTACGAGGTCGAACTCGATCGCACCCGGGCCATCGAACGCGCGGTCAGCCGAGCCGAAACAGGGGACGTGGTGCTGATCGCGGGCAAGGGTCACGAGCCGTATCAGCTGATTGGCGAGCAGACGCTGCCCTTCGATGACCGCGTCGAGGCGCGCCGCGCGCTCGCCGTGCGTCGGGAACGCGGGGGATCATGGCCAGCCTGATCCCGCAAAATCAAGCTGCTTTCTCGCTAGCCCAGGCGGCGACGATCTGCGGCGGCACGCTCGCCGGTGCGGACGCGGAGTGCGTCGGTGTGACCACGGACACGCGCGCCGACCTGCGCGGCCAGCTGTTCGTGGCCCTGCGCGGTGAACGCTTCGACGGTCACGACTTTGCGCAGCAGGCACTCGAGCAGGGCGCGGCCGGAGTGTTGCTCGAACGCGCGCTTCCCGGACTGCGAACCGCGGTGACGGTGCCGTCCACGTTGGGTGCGCTGGGTGCTTTGGCGGCTGCGCACCGTCAGCGCTGGGCCAAGCGCATCGTCGCGGTCGCGGGTTCGGCGGGCAAGACCACGACGCGCAGCGCGATCACCGCCGTGCTCGGTGGGCTCATGCCCGGCGCGGTGCACTTCGCCGCAGGCAACCTGAACAATCTGATCGGCGTGCCCCTGGTGCTCTTGGGGTTGAAGCCCGAGCACAGCGTCGGCGTGGTCGAAATCGGCACCAATGCGCCGGGTGAAGTGCGGACCTTGTCCACGCTAGCGGCGCCGGATGTGGCTGTTTTGACGCTGATTGGCCTCGAGCACAGCGAGGGCCTGGGCGATCTCGCCGGCGTCGAGCGCGAAGAAGGCGAGATCTGGAGCGGCCTCGGTCCCGAAGGGCTCGCGCTCGCCAACGCCGACGATGAGCGCGTGCAGCGCACGCTGCAAAGCATCCAGCCCACGCGTTCCCTGAGCTACGGCTATGCAGCAGGCGCTAACTATCGGCTGCGTACGCGCACGCCGATCGCGCTCGGCGGGTCACGGCTCGAGCTCGAACGCACCACGTCGTTCAGCCAAGATTCGATCGTGCTCGAAACGCCACTGCTGGGCGACGCGGGCGCGTACGCGACGCTGGCCGCGCTGGCCGTGGGTGAATGGCTGACCCAGGCCGCGCTCTTGCCCGAGCAGGTTTCGCTCGCTTTGTCGGCCGCGGGTGAGCCCGGGCGGCTGACCCCGCTCGAACTCGCCGACGGCACCCTCTTGCTCGACGACAGCTACAACTCGAATCCTGCGAGCGTGAAGAGCTCGCTCGCAACGGCGCGCGAGATCGCTCAGGCTCGCTCCGCCCGGCTGGTGCTCGTGATCGGTGAAATGCGTGAATTGGGCGCGCTCGCCGCCGAACAACACGCCGAGGTGGGCAGCTGGCTCGCCGCGAGCGGAGCGGCACTCTTGGTCGCCATCATGGGCGAGGCGGTTCGCTTCGTCGCCCCCGCCGGCCGCGCCGGTTTGGAAGCCCATTTTGCCGAAAATTCCGAGCTGGCGCTGGGTGTACTTCTGCAACACCTGAAGCCGAAAGATGTCGTGTTGGTTAAAGCCTCGCGTGGCGTGCACGCCGAACGCTTGGTGCGCGGCCTGTGCGATGCCAAAGGGCAGGCGGCATGATCTACGAGTTCTTCTACCCTTGGAGCCACGAGTACGCCTGGGCAGGCGCTTTCAACGTGCTCCGCTACACGCCCTTCCGCGCGATCATGGCCACGATCACGGCCATGCTGATGTCGTTCTTCGTGGCGCCCTGGTTCATCCAGAAGCTGCGCGGCAAGCAGATCAGTCAGATCATCCGCGAAGAGGGGCCGGCCTCGCACTACGCCAAGCGCGGCACCCCGACCATGGGCGGCGCGCTGATCCTGCTCTCGGTGCTGGTCCCGACCGTACTCTGGGCGGACGTGCGCAATATCTTCGTGGTGGCGACCACCGCGGTCACCGCCGGTTACGGCGCAGTCGGCTTCCTCGACGATCGCTTGAAGATCGAAGGCAGCAACACGCGCGGCTTGCCCGGGCGCTACAAGCTCTTGGCCCAGATCGTGATCGGCGGTTTCGCGCTCGCCTACGTGTTCTTGAACACCCCCGAGATGCCGTCCGGCTGGCTCGCTCTGCGCACGCGCCTGGCGATTCCGTTCCTGGCTTTCCACAAGTATCCGATCTCGCTGCCGCTGCCGGTTTACCTGTTTTTTGCCCTGTTCGTGGTCGTGGCCATGAGCAACGCGGTCAACTTGACCGACGGCTTGGACGGTCTCGCCATCGGCCCGGTGATGATCAACGCCGGCGCTTACATGGTCTGGGCGTACGTCGCCGGCGCGATCCTGTTCGGGCGTCCGATCGCTCAATACTTGGACATCGCGGGCATCCCCGAGATGTCGGAATTGGCGGTGTACGCCGCGGCGATGATCGGGGCTGGCATCGGATTTCTCTGGTACAACACCTATCCCGCGCAAGTATTCATGGGGGACGTGGGTTCGCTCGCGCTCGGCGGCGGCTTGGGCATGCTCGCAGTCTTGACCAAGACCGAGCTCCTGAGCTTGGTGCTCGGCGGCGTGTTCGTGGTCGAGGCGGCCAGCGTGGTGACGCAGGTCACCTCCTATAAACTCTTCGGTAAGCGCGTGTTCTTGATGGCGCCGATCCATCACCACTTCGAAAAGAAGGGCTGGCCAGAGCCGCGCATCATCGTTCGTTTTTGGATCATCTCGGTCTTGTTGGCCCTGGTTGCGCTCTCTTCGCTGAAGCTACGCTGATGGATTTAGCCGGAAAACGAGTGGTCGTGGTCGGCCTGGGCAAGAGCGGCGTCGCCGCGGCGAAGCTGTGCCTCGCGCGCGGCGCGCACGTGGTCGGCACCGACCGCGCCCCCGCGGACCAGGCTTCGGAAGCCGCGCGCGCGCTCGGCATCGAGCTCGTACTCGGCGGACACGAGGGCGCAGATTTCGAAAAGGCGCAGCTGATCGTGGTCTCGCCGGGCGTGCCGCAATTGCCCGAGCTGACCCGAGCCGAACTTGCCGGCGTGGAAGTGATTGGCGAGCTCGAGCTCGCTTCGCGCTTCATCGACGCGGCGATCGTGGCCATCGGCGGCACCAACGGCAAGAGCACGACCACGACCTTGGTCGGGGACATGTTCGCCGCTGCCGGCTTGAAGGCGTTCGTCGGGGGCAACTTGGGCACCCCGAGCGCCGAAGCCGCGGGCAGCAACTACGAAGTGGTGGTGCTCGAGGTGTCGAGCTTCCAGCTCGAACGTGCGCCGAGCTTCAAGCCGAGCGTCAGCGTGCTGCTCAACGTCAGCGAGGATCACCTCGATCGGTACCCCAGCTTTTTGGCGTACGCCGAGGCCAAGGGCAACGCCTTCGTCCAGCAAAACCCGGATGATTTCGCGATTGTGCCCGACGGTGATGCGGACTGCCGGCAACAAGCCCGGCGCGGCCGGGGTCAGCTGCTCACCTTCGGCAGCTACGGAGACTACGTGGTGTCCGGTCGCAGTGTGACCGAGACGCGCTCCGGTGAAGTGTTCGACTTGACGGCGAGCGCGCTGCACGGGCGCCACAACCTAGACAACGCTGCGGCCGCGATCGCCGCCGCGCGCGCGCTCGATCTGAATTCGAGCGCGATTCGCAGAGCGCTGGCCGCCTTTCAGCCGTTGCCGCACCGCATGGCACGCGTGGCCAGCGTCGCCAGCGTGAACTTCTATGACGACTCGAAGGGCACCAACGTCGGCGCTTCGGTCACCGCCCTGCGCGGCTTGGCCGAAGCTCGCGGCGTGCTGATCGCGGGCGGCCGCGACAAGCAAGGCGCGTACGAGCCCCTGGTCAGCGCGCTCGTGGACAAGGGGCGTGCTCTCGTATTGATCGGCGAAGCCGCCGAGCGGATCGCCGCGGCGGTCGGTTCGCGCGTGCCCGTGCTCTTCGCGACATCCATGGACGACGCCGTAAATCAGGCATTTTCCGCGGCCCGAGCCGGCGACGCGGTGCTGCTCAGCCCGGCTTGCTCGAGCTTCGACATGTTCAAGAGCTACGCCGATCGCGGCGATCAGTTCGTGTCTGCCGTTCAGCGCTTGGCCCAGCGCCAAGCCTCGGGGGAAGCCAGCCCATGATGACGCTCAAGCATCTGCTCAGCCGCGGACCGGATCGCGGACCGGTCGACGTCGTGCTGGCCGCTCTGGCGGTGGCGCTGCTCGGGTTCGGCGTGGTCATGGTGTACAGCGCCAGCGTGATCGAGGCCACGGTCGTCTTCCGCGACTCGCAGTACTTCTTGAAGCGCCAAGGCTTCTACGCGATCGGCGCCCTGATCCTGATCTTCGGTATCTCGCGTATCGATTATCGCAAGCTGCGCCCGCTCACCTATCCGATCATCGGCGCGGTCACGGTGATGATGATTTTGAGCGTGATCGGTTTCGGTCACAGTGGTGGCGGCGCGGCGCGCTGGCTCTCGGTCGGGCCGGTGCATATCCAGCCGTCCGAAACCGCCAAACTCGGCCTGGTGCTGTGGCTCGCGTATTCCCTGGAAAAGAAGCGGGAACGGGTCCGGTCCTTCTCGATTGGAATGCTGCCGCACCTGCTGATGTCCGGCTTTTTGATGGTGCTGTGCCTGAAGCAACCGGACTTTGGCGGCGCCTCGGTGCTCCTGCTCTTGACCTTCACGCTGCTGTTCGTGGCCGGCGCGCGGCTCGGCTACTTGCTCGGCTTGGCCATGCTCGGCTCGGTATTCGCGGTTTGGGCGGTGCGCTTCACCTCTTACCGCTGGGAGCGCATGGTGGCCTGGTTCAACATGAGCGAGCATCGCCAAGATCTCGCCTACCAGCCGTTTCAATCGGTGATGAGCTTCGGCTCCGGTAAGTTGTTCGGTATGGGCTTGGGTAAGGGTCTCCAAGTCCTGTACCTGCCCGAAGCGCACACGGACTTCATCTCCGCGATCATCGGCGAAGAGCTGGGCTTCGTGGGCATCTTGGCGCTGTGCACGGTCTACTTGGTGATCGTCGCCCGCGGCGTGCGCACGGCCTTGGCCGCGGAGGACGAATACGGCGCGTACATCGCGTTCGGGATCTCGGTGCTCTTCGGCGTGCAAGCGCTGATCAATCTGGCGGTCGCGATGTCGGTCTTGCCGACCAAAGGTCTGACCTTGCCGTTCGTCAGCTTCGGCGGCTCGTCGCTCTTGGTGTGCGCCGCGGCGATGGGCATTTTGCTCAGTATTTCCCGCAAATCCGGGTCTGGAAACGCCCGCGTCGCGTTCATGGGCGGCGCTGCTGGCCCCGATCCGGAAGCCAGCGCCATGCTGGTCACGGAGGCGAACTTCGCGCCGAGCGCGCCTCCCCGCGCGCCGGCGAAGCGCAAGCCGCGTATGCCCGCGGTGCCCAAGGAGGCCCTATGAGCGGGACCTTGCTCTTCGCCGGTGGCGGCACGGGCGGCCACGTGTACCCCATGATCGCCGTGGCAGACGCGGTCCGTGAGATCGCGCCTGAGCTGCGCCTGGTGTTCGTGGGCACGGATCGCGGCATGGAGACGCGCTTGGTGCCGGAACGCGGTTACGAGCTCGAACTCTTGCGTGTTTTGCCCATTCGCGGCCATGGTCTGAGCGGCGCGCTGCGCGGCATCGCGCGCGCCGCCAGCTCGGTACCGCAAGCGCGAGCCCTGATCAAACGGCTGGCGCCGAGTGCGGTGTTCTCCATTGGCGGCTACGCGGCGGGACCCGTGTCCTTGGCCGCGCGCTCGCTGCGAGTGCCCGTGGCCCTGATGGAGCCGAACAGCGTGATCGGCCTGGCGAATCGACTGATCGCACCGCTGGTTCAACGCGCGTACACCGCATTTCCGGAGAGCGAGCGGCACTTCAAGCGCGCCGTCGTGCTGCGCTCGGGCGTGCCGATCCGCTCCGGCTTTGCGCCGGTTCCGTACGAACCGCGGCTGAGCGCGCTGCGCATCCTGGTCTTGGGCGGCAGCCAAGGCGCCAAATCCTTGAACGAAGCCGTGCCGCACGCGCTGGCCCAAGCCGAACCGAACGTGGTCGTGCTGCATCAGTGCGGCGCCGCGCATGAGGCAGCGGCCCGCAGCTTGTACGCCGAGCTCGGCTTGGCCGAGCGCGCCGAAGTCGTGCCCTTCATCTCCGATATGCCGGCCGCGCTCGCCGCCGCCGATCTGGTGATCGGTCGCTCGGGCGCAGGCGCAGTAAGCGAAATCTGCGCCGTGGGCCGACCGAGCGTGTTGATTCCGTACCCGTTCGCGTCCGGCGACCACCAACGCATCAATGCCGAGTCACTGGTGCGCGCCGGAGCCGCCCTGTGCCTGACCTTCGCCGAGGCCTCGCCGGCGCGAATTGCCGCGGAAATCACGGCACTCTTGAACGATCCCGCGCGGCTCACGAGGATGGCCGCCCGCGCCGCCGCCCTTGGTCGTCCGGAAGCCGCGCGCGCCATCGCTTGGGATCTTTTGGGGTTAGCGGGCGTGGCGAACTCTGAGCGTCGCGTAGCTCCGAGCCCAGCTCGCGCCGGGTCCAACGCGCCCCCCCCATCTTCTCAATCTTCTCAATCTCCTCAATCAGCTCAGGCCCCTGCTCGTTCTCCGCTCTCGTTCCAGGAGGCCGTCTGATGTTCCGCGGTCGCGTGCGCCACGTGCACTTCATCGGGGTGGGCGGCATCGGCATGAGTGGCCTGGCCGAAATCCTGCGCACGCTGGAGTTCGACGTCTCCGGCTCCGATTTGCGCGCGGGCGAGAACACCAAGAACCTGGAACGCCTGGGCGTGCGCGTCGACATCGGCCACCACGCCGATAACGTCCATGGCGCAGACGTGGTCGTGTACTCGAGCGCGATCGACTACGAAAACCCGGAGGTGCGCGAGGCGCGCCTGCATGGGATCCCGGTGATTCCTCGAGCAGAAATGCTGGCCGAGCTGATGCGCGTGAAGTACGGCATCGCCATCGCCGGCTCGCACGGCAAGACCACGACCACCTCACTCGTGGCGACCGTGCTGCGCGCGGCCGGCTTCGACCCGACGGTGGTGGTCGGCGGACGCATGGCCGCGCTCGGCAGCAACGCGCGGCTGGGCGAAGGCAACATGCTCGTCGCCGAAGCGGACGAAAGCGACGGCTCGTTCCTGCGCCTCACGCCCACGATCGCGGTCGTCACCAACATCGATCCCGAACATCTGGATTTCTACAAGACGCACGAGATCCTCAAAGACGCCTTCGTGCAGTTCATCGAGAAGGTGCCGTTCTACGGCTTGGCGGTGCTGTGCCTCGACCACCCGCACGTGCAAGATCTCTTGCCGCGCATTCAGCGGCGGCACGTCACGTACGGCCTCAGCCCGCAGGCCACCTATCACGCCCGATCGCTCAGTTTTCGCGGCCTTTCCACGAGCTTCGTGGCCTTCCACCGGGACAAGCCGCTCGGTGAGTTCACGGTCCGCATGCCCGGCCAGCACAACGTGTTGAACACCCTGGCCGTGATCGCCGTGGCCGACGAACTGGAAGTGCCGCTGGACGTCGTGAAAGACGCCCTGAGCACCTTCCACGGCGTGGCCCGCCGCTTCACGGTAGTCGACGAAGTCGATGGCGTGGCCCTGGTCGATGACTATGGCCATCACCCGGCCGAGGTCGAGGCGACCCTGAACGCGGCCCGCCGCGCCTACGATGGCCGGATTTTGGTCGCATTTCAGCCCCACCGCTACTCGCGCACCGAAAACCTGTTCGATGAGTTCACGCGCGCGTTCAACAACGCCGACCAGCTGTTCCTGACCGATATTTACGCCGCGGGCGAGAAGCCGATCCCCGGCATCACCTCCCAACACCTGGCCGACGCGATCGCCCAACACGGCCACCATAGCGTGAAATATGCCCCGGATCGCGCGGCGATGGCCGCTGAGTTGGCCCGAGCGGCCAAGCCGGGTGATGTGGTGATCGCGCTGGGCGCGGGTGACATCAACAAGATCTTGAGCGTCGTGGGCGGCGGCCTCAGGGCTCGCCTGGCTGCCAGCGGGAAGCAACCATGAGTCGGCAGCAGCAACGAACCCACGGCAGCGGCGTGGTCGCGCCGGACGAAGGCTTTGCCGCAGGCGAGAGCCCCGCGCCCGGCCCGGTGCAGGCCAAAGGGGCGTACGGCCGCCATTCCGAGCCGGAAATGTCGGGCGCGCGCTCAGCGGTCGCGTTGCTCTGGTCCGCGCTCAAGTTGGCTTCCGGCCTGGCGGTGGTGGTTGGGGCATCGCTCGCGGTGGCGTGGAGCGCGCATCACTACGCTCTGACCAGCCCGCGCTTCGCGATCCGGACGGTCGACCTGGTCGGCGCCAAGCGCAATAGCCTGGAACAGATCAAGACCGACTCCGGAGTCAGCGTCGGCGCCAACATCTTCGCCCTCGACACCGACGCGGCCGAACGCAAATTGCTGGAAAATCCCTGGATTTCGGAGGTCAAAGTGACCCGCCGGCTGCCCAATACGCTGCGCATCGAGCTCACCGAGCGGGAAGCCAGCGCCGTCGTGGCCCTGGGCGAACGCCTGTACTTGGTCACCCACGAAGGCGTGCCGTTCAAAGAAGTCCAGGCCGGCGATCCGTACGACATGCCCCTGATCAGCGGCGTGTCCCCCGAGAACCTGCAGCGCGACCGC
>Ga0302322_100006367_pt1 | contig 10461 bp, 7 predicted proteins | sample Fen_T0_2_FD_203757 | JGI IMG/M metagenome (GOLD analysis project Ga0302322, IMG submission 203757) | Peat permafrost microbial communities from Stordalen Mire near Abisko, Sweden - Fen_T0_2 | ecosystem: Environmental > Terrestrial > Soil > Wetlands > Permafrost | place: Sweden: Abisko... | reverse complement strand
ATCCTTAACGTTTAGAATAAGCTGACCTTTCGAGTCAGTGGCACTACAGAGATTGAATCTGTATTTGGTGTTTTTCCAGAGGGCAATATTGGCTTTGTATCTGAAATCGTTTTGTACAGCGTCGCTCCCGAGTTGTATTACGAAATCTTTTAAAAACTTGGCGTTAGCTCCGGCACTCATAACACAACTGCTTCTTAATTCATCTTTTCCCTGTCCAAAAGACAGTATAGAGATTGTCAGTAAAAGCGAAAGGGTAATTAAATGCTTTTTCATACTAATTATTTATAACTAGTCTATTCCTTATATTTTTAGTAATCTCAATAATACCATCAAGCTGTTCTTTTGACATTTCAACAACACTTGTTTCGGTTTGAGTAACAGTAAGACCTCCGTCCTTTTCTACACTTACCGGATCGCCCTGAGTAAAGGTTATTCTGATATCGTGGTATTTATCTTTAATCTCCTGAAGATTTTTACATAAGGAAGAGTATTCTGAATCATGATTACAGTAGGGTACCAGAAGAAAAATCAGATCATTCAAAATAATTTTTTGTTCCCCAACCCTGTCCATTAGCATTTTGTTGGGTACTTTGCTTACAACCTGTGTTGCAAGGTATTGCCCTTCAATCCAGACACCTATTATCATTAAGGCAGAAAGCTGACCCCGGTCATTTTCACGCAGATAATTATCTATTTTAGTATAGGAGTCAATTGAAATAAAGAGGAGCGAATCGAGGTTTGATTTATTCTTAGATAATCTTTTTATTGATTCAAAATCAAAAAACTGACCGACTTTAATATCTTCAGCAAGTTTTCTGATAGAAGAAAGTACATCAAGCGATGATCCGGTCTTTTCATACATGTTAAGATATCCGAGGTCGGCACCAAGAATTCCCAGTTTAATTGCTTTATCAAAATTAGTGCTCAGTTTATTTGGGTCTACAGATGTAGCCAGATAACTTTGGGAAAAAGGGATATCAAGGTTAAGAAGCATGTTAGCAATTTCAACAGGTGATGAGATATTTTTTGATATATCAGCAATTGCTTCAGGACTTAATTTTTGGGCTTCAGAAACAGGAATAGTATCAATCTCAGGAAAGACAAATTCTGTAGGTTTGCTCGATAAATTCCTGCAGGCAAAACTTGTAAGCGCAATAATTAATATTACAACTCCTTTTAATTTCATTCAAAATGATATAGCAAGGTTAAGACAAAGGTATAAAAAATCAAATTAACTTTAGATATAATATTCATTTTCGAAGCCTGAAACTCTCAAAAAATCGAACAGCCTTTCCTAAAAGTTCAAAATAGAGAATAAGATAAAGCAGTACGGTACTCAAAAGGACCAATGATATATTGAATACAAATGTGTCTGTTTTTAACCCAAAAATATATTTGGAAGGAGCATAAAAGTGGGTTCTGAAATCGAAAATTCCTTTCTTATAAGGATCGAGATATACAGGATCGGTATTCTGAACAAGAGAATTCTTATAAACAAGAATTTTTTTCCGTTCATATGGTTTTGTAACAATTTCTAAAAGTTTATAATTGTAATAATCATTTTCAAGCTGCTTTAGTTTGTCACTGTTTTTGTTGTAAAATCTGTCTTTTCTGTCGCTTGCCGAGTTTGAGATTTTACTGAATATCTTATCCATCTTGTTGAGATATTCTGATACTGAATCTGCAAGAACAGGGTTAAACTCTGAAGGTGTAAGATCATTGAGATAGTTAAATTCAGGGATATTATTCATTTCAGCCATTTTTAACAACTCACTTTTAAGCAGCTGAAGTTTGGTGAATTGATATGATGATTTCTTAATAGCAAGATCTTCTTTGTTCACTACATTTTTGGGGTTATTTCTGTATTCTGTTAAAGAAGTTTGCAGAGCTTCCCGTAATGATTTAATTCTGTGGACCTTATTAAATTCAGCCTTACTAATGGTCTTTTGCAGGTCATAATATGTTTCCCCTTTGTAGTAAACAATTTTACTATACCTGTTGTCTTTAAACTGAGATACGATCAATGCTTCATAAGTCCACCTTGTTGGCATTAATTCGGCAATGAAGGGAACTTTGTCAACATTGCCTATTTTCCTGTTAAGTTTGTCAAAAGAGAACATCGCTCCACTGAGTACCATCATTGGTATAATCAGAAGAGGAATTACAATGTAAATGGTTATTGCTGAATTAAATGAAGCTGAAATATTTAATCCAAGCATATTTGCACAGAAAGCTGTTGTAAATAATGCAAGCCAGTAATTAATGAACATCCCCTTTATGCCAAGGATTGGGTTTGCAATAATTACAAACAGAAAAGTTTGTATAGCAGATATCAGAATTAATATTCCAACTTTGGAAAGAAGGTAGCTGGATCGGCTGAGATTAAGGAAATGTTCCCTTTTCAGAATTTTTCTGTCACGGAAAATCTCCTCTGCACTAATTGTCAACCCAAGAAAAAGAGCAACAATCAGGCTCATAAAAATATAGATAGGGATATTTTCGTTTTCAGAAAAAATGTAAATATTGGAATCAGGATCAGGTATATACCGGATTATGAAAGAAAGAATAAATCCAAGAATTGGTGCTTCCAGAAGGGTGAGGGCAACATACTGTCCGTTGGATATTTTACTCTTAAAATCTCTGTGGATGTAAATCAGGAACTGCTTCAGTATACCTGGCCTCTGTAGATTTTTATGAGGTGGTTCCTTTATTTCAGGAATTCTGGTATAAGGATGTCGGGAAGAAAAAGAACTTGCCCATTCCTTTGGTTTGACTTTCCGTTTTTCAGTATATTTTCCAAATTCATCAACAACCTGGGTTTCAATAATATTTAAAATAGTTTCAGGATTGACGTTGCCGCAGGAGGGGCACTCTCCCTGGTTTGAATTGATTTGGGCATCAAGAGTTTTAAAGTAGATTACAGCATCGACCGGGTTGCCGAAATATGCCATACAACCTCCCTGATCAAGGATTACAACCTTGTCAAACATCTTGAAGATCTCAGATGATGGCTGATGTATGACTGTAAAAACGAGTTTCCCTTTTAAAGTAAGATCACGAAGCAGGTCCATCAGGTTTTCTGAGTCTCTTGATGAAAGGCCTGAAGTAGGCTCATCAAGAAACATTACTAAAGGTTCCCTGATAAGTTCCAGTGCAATATTCAATCTTTTTCTCTGGCCTCCGCTTATAACTTTATTAAATGGGGAACCAACCCTTAGTTCTCTTTTCTCGAATAAACCCAGATTTGAAAGCGTATGGTCAACTATTGCAGTAAGCTCTTTTTTTGATTTGTCTTTAAAACACTGACAAGCAGCAAAATACAAATTATCAAAAACAGTAAGATCCTCAATAAGCACATCATCCTGTGGAACAAATCCAAAAACACCCTCAAGTTCACTAAAGTCGTCTATAATATTCAGTCCATTAATTTTAACGTTTCCGGAGGTTGATTTCTGAATACCACTCATCAGGTTAAGTAAGGTCGTTTTGCCTGATCCACTGGCTCCCATAATACCAATTAGTTTGCCCTCCTCAATTGAGAAACTTACATTGTCAATTGCATGTTGGCCCTCCCTGAAATCGAAACTTAGGTTTTCGACAGAGAATGAGATTTTATGAATAATAATATCAGACAGAAAACTCGAGCTTATGTCACTATAGTAAATTGAATGCCCCGACCGCGATCTGATGGAACCTCCTTTTGCAAATGTGTAGACATTTTCGGAAGTGATTGGAAGTCCATTCAGGTATAACTGATGTTTTGAAATATATTTAACAAAATAGAGATCAACACTGGCAACCCTTAAAACAATAATTTTAGTGTTGCTGTACCCGGTTATCATCCTTTTGCATAATTCACACTCCTCATCTTCAGGACTTAACACGAGTATTGCAGGATTTTTTAGATTTTCAGAGCTGTCATTCATCACGAATTGCTCAGTTGCCGCAAATTCATCAGCAGAGATTTTGAATACTTCAGCAACCGTGTTAATGATATTCATCCTCTGCGGGGTAAGCTGGCGATCTGCATTTACCAGTTCATACAAGCGCATGAGAACAACAACTTTTTGTTCCTGATTCAGGGTACGGTTAATCTTTTTACATATTCCAAATATCTTAACTGAATCTTTTACGGAAGGGGCAGAAGGCTCATTAATAGCGGACCTTTCCACAACAGGTCCGGCATGTGAGTTAAAAAGAGCAAAGTATTCTTCAACGGTTTCTTTGGTTAACTGTTTATAAAGGAAACTGGAAACATACTCTCGTTCATTCATGAGTATACCACCGTCCTGCTTCACAATCAGGGCAAATAGTTCCATTAATGCCTTTAGAATCTCCTCACTCATAGTTCAGGCTAATATAATCCTCGAAAGACCGAAGTTAGAAAAAACTATTTATTTTATATTATTTTTGAAACATATCTTTTATTTAAAACCTGAAACATGAAATCGATCAGAATCGCCTTTATCCTTTCGCTTTTATTAATTTCATTATCAATAAACAATAAAGTTGCAGGACAATCTTCAGGGAGAAAAGTTCAGAATTTTAATTTTGACTGGAAGTTTTTCAAGGGAGACGTTACAAATGGACAGAACACAGATCTGAATGATGATAACTGGCGCAAACTCGATCTCCCTCATGACTGGAGTATAGAAGGACCCTTCAGCAAGGATTTTGCGAGTGGCACAGGATTCTTACCCGGAGGTATAGGCTGGTACAGGAAATCATTCCTTATTTCTAAAGATGAAAAAGACAGAAAAATATTTATATACTTCGATGGAGTATACAATAACAGCGAGGTCTGGATTAATGGAAACTACCTTGGGAAACGACCAAACGGATATATCTCATTTCAGTACGATTTGACACCTTATCTTAAATTCGGAAAGGGAAACCTTATTGCTGTAAAAGTTGATCATTCAAAATTTGGTGACTCCAGGTGGTATCCAGGTTCAGGTATTTACAGGGATGTAAAACTTATTTCAACTCCGCAGGTGCATATTAAACAGTGGGGTGTGTTTGCTTCTTCAATAAAATTATCGGCACAAAAGGCGTCCCTTTCTATAGAGGTCTCTGTTATAAATGAATCATTTAATGCGAATGAAGTTTTTGTCACTAATTATTTGATTTCAGGAGCTGATACTGTTATGAAATCGGCTGAAAAGCTGAAAGTTGGTTCTAAGTCTGAGGGTGTAATTGATCAGAAAATGGAAATTATTAATCCAAAGATCTGGGACATAAACAGCCCTCGTCTTTACACCCTGCTTACAGTTATTAAAGGAAAGGGCATACATGATAGCCAGCTAACTAAAATTGGTTTCCGGAATATCAGTTTTGATGCCGACAAAGGATTTTTTCTTAATGGTAAAAGTTTGAAACTGAAGGGAATATGTATGCATCACGATGTTGGAACATTGGGATCAGCAGTTCCACGACAGGAGATTGCACGAAGGTTGGATATATTGAAAGAACTGGGATGTAACGCAATCAGGACAAGCCATAATCCTTTCTCAACTGATTTTCTTGATCTCTGTGATGAGAAAGGATTTCTTGTACTTGATGAGGCATTCGATGAATGGGAACTTCCTAAGAAAAAATGGATTGAGGGCTGGAACAAAGGGATCCCCGGGAAAGATGGCTATTCTACATACTTTAAGGAATGGCACGCAACCGACCTGAACGATATGGTTTTACGTGACAGGAACCATCCTTCAATAATAATGTGGAGCATCGGGAACGAAATTGACTACCCCAATGATCCTTATACTCATCAGATATTGAATACTGAAGCCAATCCTCAGACTTGGGCTAAATATGATGAGAAACTGCCAAATGCCAGCCGTCTGGGTGAGATTTCCAGGGAACTGGTATCAATTGTAAAACACCTTGATACCTCCCGGCCTGTAACAGCAGGACTTGCATCTGCATTAATGTCGAATGAAACTGGTTATGCTGATGCACTTGATGTTGCAGGTTATAACTATCAGGAATTCAGATATGTTCCTGATCACCTGAAATATCCAAAACGTATCTTTTACGGAAGTGAAAATGGTATGGCACTTGATGCATGGAATGCAGTCACAGATAACGACTTTGTTATGGGGCAGTTTCTGTGGACAGGTTTTGAATACCTTGGAGAAGCGGGCCAGTTTCCAACACGTCACAGTACTTCGGGAATAATTGACCTTGCAGGTAATAAGAAGACTGAGTTTTACTTCCGTCAGAGTCTGTGGAGTGACAAACCAATGATTTTTATCGGGACTACCGATCGTTTAAATGATAATGGCCCCACGAGTTTATGGGCGCACAAAAGGGTTGAACCTGTCTGGAACTGGAAACCGGATCAGCCAGTAAGTGTCAATGTTTTTACAAATTGCGACGAAGCTGAACTTTTTTTGAATAATAAGTCACTTGGGATTAAGAAGATGGCTGATTTCAAAAACAGAACAATAACATGGGAAGTACCTTTCCAAAACGGTACTTTGAAAGCAGTTGCAAGAACTTCAGGCAAAGATCTTGCGTCTTATGAGTTGAAGACAACAGGAGTGCCTGCACAGATAATTGCAGTGAGTGATGTTGAAAGTCTTAAAGGAGATAAACAGGATCTTGGTCATATTTTTCTTACCCTTTGCGATGAGGCAGGAAACACTGTTTATTCAGCTGAGAATAAAATTACCTGCGATATTACTGGTCCGGTTAGAATCCTTGGGATGGAAGACTCGAATCCCAGGAATATTGAAGATTATAAGGATAATGTCCAGAATGCATATCACGGAAAGATGCTGATATATCTTCAATCGCTCGATAAACCGGGGAAGGCTGTGATTACAATTTCATCTCCTGGCCTGAAGGGAACATCGATAGAAATTAATATTACAAAATAATTATAATTTAGGTAACGGTCGCGACCGTTCCCAGCGATTTCCGGTTGAAACATCGTTTTTTACCATTCAGCACGATATCTGAACCATTCTGCATTTTATATTTTTAATTGGAAAAGGTCTGCCGTTTCTTTGATCTTAGTTTAAAATTTAACCATAATAAATTAAGACGATGAAAAAGAATTTAAATTCAGGTTTTGCAGGATTTTTGGTAAGCCTGCTGATAATTGTCCCATCTGTTTTATTCGGCCAGAGTGATAAGGTCTTTTTGAAGAAGTATTTAACTGAATTACCCAAAGTTACTCTTTCTACAAAACTTCAAAAATACAGGATGACAGCAGTTTACACTAACCGTGACCTTTACGGAAATTTTACCGGAAAACAAAAAGTTACCGGCGATTATACCAGGGGTCTTGAAAATGGATTTGTAACCTGGAATAATATATTTATTGCGGGTTCAAACAGTTTTTCAGATTCTTTCCCCGAAGGTAATAAACTGGAATACATGGAAAATATAAAATATGTTCCATCAGCTAAAATGATACAGGAATCAGCATTTAAAAATTTCCCTTTATCACCTGAAAACGTATTTGCACGAAACCTGATTTGGGATATGATGTCTTTTGAAATATTTGCCTGGAATTACTACGACTCTTTGAAGCTAAATGAACCTTTCATTATACCAGATATAAAAGGTCAGTTTGATATGGCCGATATTGGTACCTATTCTCATAGTAAGATAGTGCTTTGCTGGAAAGGAATCTCTCAGCTAAATGGGGAATTATGTGCCATTATTGATTTCAATGCTATTGATAATAAACTCGAATTGAGCATGGATATGATAAAGACCAAAGGGACAGAACAATACTGGGGATCAATACTGGTCTCGCTGAAAACTAAGTGTATAGAACATGGTGTGATGTATAGCGGAACTATGCAGGAAGTGGAAGTAAAAGGGATGAAAGATAAATTTCTTGTCAAGACGATAAGAGAACTTGATGTTAGCAAAATTCAATAAGAAAAATTTAAATTTGTAAATATGGAGACATCGGGCGCGAATTTTATTTTGGATCAGAAGAAGTTGCGATTTCACCTGACTTTAATTGTCTTTTCATTTCTTGTGTCGGTAGCATTCTCTCTCACCAAAACCGGATTATTTTTTTCAGAAGCTCAGATCAATCTGTTCATACTGCTTGTGATCCAGTTGGAGCTTTTTATATTAATCGGAGTAAGGGTCTTTCGGGGATTGAAACTGGCTGCAACAAGGAAAGAGCTTACTAAAATTGTACTCACGCGTTTCCTGATATTTATTGTAATATGTTTTATTACGGCATTGTTTGTAGATATGCTTTTAATCTACATTCTGAATCTGATACATGGGTTTAATAACGCGGGGTTTTTCAGGAATTTTATGCATAATGAATTCAGAGAGTGGTGCAAGGCAACTATAGGAGGTCTGCTTTTCGGTGCGGCCATGTTTATTTTCATTCAATGGCAGGATGCGCTTAAAAGAGAACAGAAATTAAGAGAGGAGAACCTGATCTTCCTGAATGAGACTTTAAAAAATCAGATTAATCCGCACTTCCTTTTCAATAGTCTGAATACAATTTCTTCATTGATAAGCACACAGCCTGAAAGTGCAGAAAACTTTATAAACAGATTATCTTCAATTTACAGATATATTCTTGAGAACAGCCCGAAGGATAAAGTTCCTCTCGGATCGGAACTGGCATTTATCAGAGATTATTTTGATCTGCATAAAGTGAGAGATGAAGAAAAAATATTACTCCTTATTAATGCTCCTGAAGAAGACAGGTTCGAGATTATTCCGGTTTCACTTCAGATACTTATAGAAAATGCCATCAAGCATAATATTGCTACAAGAGGAAATCCATTAATAATTACAATTTTTATTGAAGATCAGCGGGTTGTCGTAAAAAACAACTTGCAGAAAATGTCTACACAAATAAAATCGACCGGGATCGGACTTAAAAACCTGGCTGAACGGGCCAGGCTTATAACCGGCAATGATCTGATTATAGAAGAAACAGACAGTCATTTCATAGTTAAGGTACCACTCATAAAATGAAGATTCTGATTGTTGAGAATGAAAGGCTTGCTGCTGAGAAGCTTGTAAGGGCATTGAAAAAAATCGATAAATCCATTATAGTTCTTGGTGTTGTTGAGACTGTTGAAGATGCAATTAATCGTATACAGGATACTCCACAGCCTGATCTGATACTTATGGATATTCAGCTTGATGACGGGCTATGTTTTGAGATTTTCGAAACAATAAATGTCGATATTCCCATTATATTCACGACTGCTTATGATGAATATACACTGAAGGCTTTCAAGGTGAATAGTGTTGATTATCTGCTTAAACCAATTGATGAGGAGTCACTGAAATCGGCTATATCTAAATTTAAAAAGCTCTATGCAGACAATGATCCTTTTAAGAAAGATTTCAGGCAGCTTTTGCACGAGTTCAGGAATCAGTATAAATCGAGATTTCTTATTAAAATCGGAGACAAGTACCGGTCAGTAATTGCAGGAGAAATCAGCCATTTTCACATAATTGAAAGAAGCGTATTCCTGACTGATTTTCATGGGAAAGATAATAGTGTTGATTATTCTCTCGAACAGTTACAGACTTTGCTAGATCCCCGTAAATTCTTCAGAATTAACCGTGAATGTATTATAAATATTGATGCAATATCACTTATGTCAAGTTACTCCTCGAGCAGATTGCATCTGACAATAAAGAATCAGGAAAAGAGCGATCTTTTTGTAGTAAGCCGTGAAAAGGTAAGTGATTTTAAGAAATGGATTGACAAATAATAATTTGAGGTTAATAGGGGTGATTGCCGCGACTATTCCTTGCTACTCTCCTCCTTGAACAGCTTTACATTTAGGGCAGTAGTCCCTTTAGGTCCTTTGCCGATTTCAAAGATGACAATATTGTTTTCCTTAATTGGTTCCTGAAGGTTGTTTGCATGCACAAAAACACTTTGTTTGTTTTCCATATCACGAATAAATCCAAAACCTTTCGAATCATTGAAGAAGGTCACGACACCCTTTCTTATGTAGTCAGCTTTTTGCGCAGCATCATTTTTTGTTGCACTCAATTCGATATTAGATGAATCAACCAGAATTTTTTTATTAGGATCGGGAGGAGTAGCGGAAATTCTTCCGTATTCATCAACATAGGCAATCATATCATCGAAGCTGCTTTTTCCGGTTTCTTTTCTGATAAGCCTCTTCTTTTCTTTTTCTTTTCTCTTCTTGTCTTTTTTATTTTTTACTTCTTTTTTATTCGATGTTTCCTGCGATTTGCCCATAAATGATTTTTGGTTAGTTAATAATTCCCCCGTCCTGAAGGTATTCTATAATTAGCTCAAAGATACGGTTTTATTTCGGATAACTATCAGTTTAAAGAAACCTGTTGATAGCCATCATCACGATCGGTAATGTTAAAATACTCAACAGAGTTGAAATAAACACATTTCCAACTGCCAGATGGTCATCCGCACCAAGTTCTTTTGCCATAATTACTACACTGGCCATACAAGGCATTGAT
>Ga0302322_100006366_pt1 | contig 10461 bp, 7 predicted proteins | sample Fen_T0_2_FD_203757 | JGI IMG/M metagenome (GOLD analysis project Ga0302322, IMG submission 203757) | Peat permafrost microbial communities from Stordalen Mire near Abisko, Sweden - Fen_T0_2 | ecosystem: Environmental > Terrestrial > Soil > Wetlands > Permafrost | place: Sweden: Abisko... | reverse complement strand
AGCCATCTTCTCCTTCATGAATCCGATGCGCGGCCCGAGGATCAGGCACAGAATCAAGGCGGACCAACCCGATGACATGTGGACCACGGTGCCACCGGCGAAGTCAATGGCCCGGATCGTCGCTTCGGGATTCCACACCCCGTTCATGGCGCCGTTGGCGCCCCAGATCATGTGCGCGAGCGGGAAGTAGATCAGAAACATCCAGAGTGTGACGAAACCGAGAACCGCGGAAAATTTCATGCGCTCCGCGATCGCACCGAGGATCAGCGCCGGGGTGATGATCGCGAACATCATCTGGTACATCGCAAACACGTTGTGCGAAACCCAGTAGGCGTAATTCGTGTTCGGCGCCGAGGTGACTCCCTTCAGGAAGAAGAATTCACTGCCGCCGAGCAGACCGCTGTTGAAACTGGTGCCAAAGACCAGACTGTAACCAACCGCCCACCACAGAATCGTGACGAGACCGGTGATGCCGAGACATTGCGCGAGGACGGACAACACGTTCTTGCCCCGGACGAGACCGCCGTAGAACAGCGCCAGACCCGGCAGCGTCATGAACAGAACCAGCGCCGCGCTGACCATCATCCAGCCGTTGTGACCCGGGCCGGGCACGCCCGTCAGCGCCTTGCCGGGGTCGCTGTTGGTGACATAGGCCTCGAGCGCCGCGATGCGCTCTTCCGGCGTTGGTGTGGGCGCCGGAGCGTCCACGCCAAACGACGCGACCGCGGAGGCGGCGATGCCGATGGCCAGACACAATAAGCGCAGGGACGGGATAATTCTGAGCATAGTCGTGTACTTACGCAGCAAGACCGGTGCCATTCGCTGCTTTACCTACAATCCGGTCGGTTTCGGCCATTCTGACTGGCCAAAAACAACCACTCGGTAGCCTTTGCTGGAAAAAAATCACCGCCGCAAGAACCGCGGCAAGCTCCCGTGGAAATCCGCGGTTACATATACCGCAGCGCGCCCGCCTGCCGCTCGAGCTCGTCGCGAAAATCCGGGTGAGCGATCGCGATCAGCGAGCGGACACGCTGCCGCAGCGTCTTCCCGTGCAGGGCGGCGATGCCATACTCGGTGATGACGTAGTGCACATCGTTGCGGCCGGTCGTCACCCCCGCGCCGGGCTTGAGCATCGGCACGATCTTGGAGAACTCCCCGCAGCGCGCGGGCAGTGCGATGATCGGCTTCCCGCCCTTCGAACGCGCCGCGCCCTGGATGAAGTCGAGCTGGCCGCCCACGCCGGAGTAGAGCCGCGACCCAATGCTGTCCGCACACACCTGCCCGGTGAGGTCGACTTCGATCGCCGAGTTAATCGCGACCATGCGATCATTCAGCCGGATCACCGCGGGATCGTTGATATATTCCGTCGGGTGCAGTTCCACCAGCGGGTTGTTGTCGACGAACTCGTAGAGCCGCCGCGTCCCGATCAGGAAGCCCGCAATGAGTTTGCCGGGATGCAGCGTCTTGCGCTCGTTGGTCACGACGCCCGCCTCGACCAGTTCCACCACACCGTCGGAGAACAGCTCCGAGTGGATGCCGAGGTGCCGCTTGTCCCGCAGGAAGAGCAGCACGGCGTCCGGGATCGCCCCGATGCCGAGCTGCAGCGTGGCGCCATCCTCGATCAGACTGGCGCAATGCCGCCCGATCGCCTTGGTGATCTCAGTCGGCTCGCCCAGCTTCACCTCCGGCAGGGCATAGTCGACCTGCACGATGTGCGTCAGCTTCGACAGATGGATGAACGAATCCCCCAGCGTGCGCGGCATCCGCGGATTGACCTCGGCAATCACGATCCGCGCGTGGGCCGCCGCAGCTTTAGTAATCCCGACCTCCAGGCCAAACGAACAGAAGCCGTGTTCATCCGGTGGAGACACGTGAATCAGCGCCACGTCGAGCGGCAGCGCCCCGGTGGAAAACAGCAGCGGCACCTCCGAGAGCCGGCAGGGCGTAAAATCCGCCCGCCCCTCGTTCACCGCCGCCCGGACGTTGTCGCTGATGAACAGCGTATTCACCCGCAGGTGACCGGCCATCGCCGGACTGACGTAGTCCGCCGGGCCCACCGTGAGCACCTGGCAGATCTCGACCTCGTGCAGCGCGGGCGCGCGGCGCACCAGGGCGCCCAGCAGCACCTGCGGTACCGAACAGTTGCCGGTGAGGAACACCCGGTTGCCGGAGGCGATCGCCTCCACCGCGCGGTCCGCCGGGACAATCTTGGACTGAAAACGCTCGAGCCAGTTGGGCATGGGGAAGAGGCGCCGGACGTTCAGTCGTGGTGGGTCACCAATTGGCCTTCATGCGTCACGAGGCCGCGCCGCAGGGCAGGATTGGCCGCGAGCGCCGCCGGCGCGCCCAGCTCGGCGACGAGCTGGATGTACGGCCAGGCCGCGTTGAGAAACGCATGCGTCGACGTGCGGGCCACGATTCCAGGGACGTTCGGCACGCAGTAATGGGTGACGCCTTCGGCGACAAAAGTGGGATGCTCGTGGGTCGTGGGGCGGGAGGTTTCCACGCAACCGCCTTCATCGATGCTGAGATCGATGATGACCGAGCGCGGCTTCATCGACCGCACCACCTCGCGCGACACGAGCACCGGCGTGCGTTCGCCAGGCACCAGCACCGCGCCCACCAGCACGTCCGCATATTGGCAGACGCGAGCCACGTTGAACGGATAGGAAACCAGCGTGGTCAGGTGGCCGCCGCACCGCGTCACCGCTTCCTGGAGCCGGTTGAGATTCCGGTCGAGCACAGTCACATGGGCGTCCATCGCCTGGAACGCCCGCGCCGCGCCAAGACCCGCCGTGCCGGCCCCCAGGATCGCGACCTCCGCCGGCGGCACGCCCGGCGCGCCCCCGAGCAGCACGCCCGTGCCGCCATGGTTGTTCTGCAGGAGGGTCGCGGCGATCTGGGGCGTCATCCGCCCGCCGATCTGGCTGAGCGAGCGCAGCACCGGCATGGTGCCGTCGTCGAGCCGGATCTGCTCGTAGGCGATGGTGGTCACCCTCTGGTGCAGCAGCTGCTGGATCTTCTCGGGCCGGGCGGCCGCGAGGTGCAGCAGTCCGAGCAGCAATTGTCCCTCGTGCAGCAGGGCGATCTCCTCGGAAGTGGGCCGCGCCACCTTCAGCACGAGATCGGCGCGGCCGAACGCCTCGTCGGGTGAATACACGATCTTTGCTCCGGCGCGGGCATATTCCTCGTCGGTATAGCCGACGCCGGCACCCGCGGCGCGTTCCACGAAGCAGACATGCCCGGCGGCGGTGAGCAGCCCGACGCCCATGGGGGAAAGGCCGACACGGAATTCGTAGGGACGACGCTCACGGGGGACACCGATGTTCATGGGAGGCTGGGGCGAAACCGCAACGAGGCTGCGTAGGGGGCAAAGTGAACACAAAGTGTTCGATCAGGGGAACTCCGTTATCATGTGCAGTCTGTGCCCGGTTTCCAGCTACCAGTCGGGATTTCGGTTCAACGCCTCACCGGCCCCCTGGTACTGGAGGCGGAGCGACCTCTCCGGGAGCAAATCGAACTGTGGGTGCACCCGGCGGGAGCGGCCCGGCTTTCCGTGCCGCGCGGTAGCGGAAGCGCTTCCGCTACGGCGGCCGACTCGAACCGCCCCTCCCGCACTTCCAATCGCACCCGCCCTCGCCCCGCGATGCGCCAAACGCGGACCGCGGTCGGTCAGTCTCCATCGCCGCGCACCCGTGCCCGGGTGCACCCCTTCCATGATTTCCCCGTTGCCTCACACGCGCCGCGGGCGAACATCCCGCCCGCGGCTGCGCTTGATCCCGTCGCGGCCGGAGCGATCGCGGGAGCCATCAATACTTTCAACACCGCCCTTCCTTGCGCCATGTACACGCCCGCCCCTTCCCGCTACGAAAACCCCTCGTTTTACCGCCGTTGCGGCCGCTCGGGCCTCAAGCTTCCGCTGATTTCGCTGGGGCTCTGGCACAATTTCGGCGGCGTCGACTCCTTTGAAAACGGCCGCGCCATCGTGCGCCGCGCCTTCGACCTCGGCATCACCCATTTCGACCTGGCCAACAACTATGGCCCGCCTCCCGGATCGGCCGAGGTGAATTTCGGGCGGATTCTGCAACTCGACCTCGCCGCCTACCGCGACGAACTGATCATCTCCACCAAGGCGGGCTACGACATGTGGCCGGGCCCTTACGGTGATTTCGCTTCGCGCAAATACCTTCTCGCCTCCCTCGACCAGTCCCTGCGCCGCCTGGGCCTGAACTACGTCGACATCTTCTACCACCACCGGCCGGACCCGGATACGCCGCTCGAGGAAACGATGGCGGCCCTGGCGCAAACGGTGCGTTCGGGCAAGGCGCTCTATGTCGGCCTCTCGAACTACCCGGCCGAGCTGGCCTCCCGCGCGGCCAAGCTCCTGCGGGAACTCGGCACGCCGTGCCTGATCCACCAGCCCCGCTACAGCATGCTCGACCGCTGGGTCGAGGATGGCCTGCTGGATACACTGGATCGCGAAGGCATGGGCTGCATCCCTTTCTCGCCACTCGCCAAGGGCCTGCTGACCAACCGCTATTTCGCCGGCATCCCCGCCGACTCCCGCGCCGGACACGACCCGCGCTTCCTGCGCCCGGAGCATGTCACCGACGCCGTCTTGGCCAAGACGCGCCGGCTCGATGTCCTCGCCCAGGTGCGCGGCCAAAGCCTCGCCCAACTCGCGCTCGCCTGGCTGCTCCGCCGGCCCACGGTGACCAGCACGCTGATTGGGGCCAGCAAGCCGCAACAGGTCGACGACTGCGTGGGGGCGACCCGAAACCTCGCGTTTTCCGCTGCCGAACTCGCGGAGATCGAGGAGATCCTGAGCGACTGAGGACGCAAGGAAGGGAGAATTGCCTGTGCGGTCCGTTCATTCTGAGCCGGACGACTGCTGACGCAGGAACTGGACTGTAGGAGCGACCCTGGTCGCGCCTTCACCCGGGCGTTTTGCGGGAAACCGTCGCGCGCAAGCGCGCTCCCAAAGTCAGGCGCTTCCTTTCATTCGGGATGATTTCGCCGCCCCGCTACTTCTTGCCGACCTCAAGCGCCTCGCGATAACTGGCGATGCCGGCGACGATCGCCGTCGCCAGCTGCTCCCGCCATTCCGGCGTCGCAATCTTCCCCGCCTCCACATTGTTCGAGAGGTAGCCGCCTTCGACCAGGATGCCGGGGCAGTTCAGGTCGCGCAGCACGACGAAGCGCGCACGCTTCAAACCGCGGTCGAAGCTCTTCATCTGCTGGACGAGCATCCGATGCATCCGGTATCCAAGCACCGCGTTCCATTCGTCCAGCCGGTTGCCGGGCAGTAGCGTGGGGACCAGTTCGCGCGATCCCGCGCCGCCCCCGTCTGTCGACTCCTGGTTTTGCGGCGTGAGGATGTAGGTCTCATTGCCACTGACCGAGGCGTTGTCGATCGCGTTGAAATGGATGGATACGAAGAGGTCCGCCTTCTCGTGGGTCGCCACCGCCGGCCGGTCGGGCAGCGGAACAAACGTGTCGTTGGAGCGGGTGAACACCACGCGGTAGCCCGCTGCGGTCAGTTGCGCGCCGACACGCTTGGCCACGTCGAGGGCGACGTTCTTTTCCTGCAATCCACTCCGGCCATTGTGGGTGCCGTCGTCCTTCCCGCCGTGGCCGGGATCGAGCACGATCGTGCGCGGCACTGGCGCCGGCCCCGCGATGCGCTTGGGATTGAAGATGGGGAGGAGAAAACGGTCGCGGTCGATCCGGCTGATGAAGAAGGCCTTCTTGTGCAGCATCACCGGCTCGCCGAGGAATGCCCGCAGCCCGTTGATCCGAAATTCACGGCTGTCGGGCTCAAACTCGATGCGCACGTTGGGCCCGACCAAGGCGAGCTGCTTGCTCTTCTCATCCCAACGGTTCGTCAGGCCACACTGGCGACCGAGGGCGAACAGACTGACATATTCCTGGCCGTGCAGCCGGACCGTCTCGGCGGAAACCGGCAGGCCGGTCGCCAGCCCAATGAGTCCGACCACGGCCCACAGCCACCGCCAACCGCTGGGATGCGGGTGCGGCATCGGGCGAGGCTCAGGCCGCCGGCCCCGCCGGAGGCGGAGCGACCGGCGCGTGCTTGTGGGCCGGAGTACCTTCGGCCCCCGGCGCCGCCGCAGAGGCGGGTTCGTCGGTGTTGAGGCGCATCTTGCGTTTGTTCGTCGGGAGCGGGCTGATCATCACCATGATGTTTCGCCCGGCCAGTTTGGCCGACGAATCCGGATGCCCGACCCCGGCGAGTTGCGCGATCGCCTTATTGACGACGTCAAAACCAATCTCCGTATGCGCCATCTCGCGACCGCGGAACTTCAGCCGCAGCTTCACCTTGTTGCCGTCAAAAAGAAACTCCTCGCCGTGGCGCAACTTGGTCGCGAGGTCATGCGGATCGATGCGCGCCGTGAGTTCGATTTCCTTGATCCGGCTCGTGCTCGTCTTCGAGGTCTTTGATTTCTTGTTCTCCTCGTAGATGTATTTGCCGAAGTCCAGGATGCGGCAGACCGGCGGCGTGGCGTTGGGTGCCACTTCGACGAGATCGAGTCCAATCTGCTGGGCGAGCTTGAAGGCTTGGTCCGACGTCATGACGCCCAGTTGCTTGCCCTCCGGGTCGATGACACGCACCTGCGCAGCCTTGATGCGCAGGTTCCGTCGAATGTGGGCGTAGGGGTCGTTGTTGCGACCCCGCTGTTGATAAGAGCCCGGCCGCTGCGGGCCGCTGCTGCTGCTGCTCGGATTAGATCCGGCGAAGGACGGTGGTTTCTGCATCAACTGGGCGGGATGATTGAGTCGGACTGTGGTGCGGCGATGGTTTGGCGTCTCACCGGTCCCGTTTCAACCCCTTTTTGGGAAGAAGTTTTTCGGAGCCCGCGCGGACGCGGCGCTTCCGCCAGAGGTCGGGCTCCCGTTTTTACCAGATTACCACCCGCTCGGCGGCCGGCCGGCGGAGCGGGCTGCCCTCGGGAATCGCAAAGGCTTCCGCAAATTCCGGCAGATTGGAAAGCGGGCCGTTGACGCGAATCTGTGGCGGCGGGTGCGGATCGGAATTGGCCACGAGGCGGATCATCTCCGGCCGCCAGTTGGCGCGCCAGGCGTTGGCGTAGCTCAGGAAGAACCGTTGCTCCGGGGTGAACCCGCCGATCTTGGGCTGCGGCCGCCCGCCGAACGTCCGCTGCAGCGCGGTGAACGCAATCTTGAGGCCGCCGAGATCGGCGATGTTCTCCCCCTGCGAGAGTTCGCCATTCAGTTTCAGGTCATCGACGACCGTGTAGGCGCTGTATTGGGCGACGATGGCCTTGGAACGCTCCGCAAATCGCTTCGCGCTCTCCTCGGTCCACCAGTCTTTCAAGGTGCCGTCGGCCCCAAACTGCCGGCCCTGATCGTCAAAACCGTGCGTCATCTCGTGCCCGATGACCATGCCGATGGCGCCGTAGTTGACCGCATCATCGGCCGCCGCATCAAAGAAAGGCGGCTGGAGAATGCCCGCCGGAAAAACGATCTCGTTCATCGTCGGATTGTAGTAGGCGTTGATCTCCTGGGGCGCCATGAGCCACTCGGTGCGGTCAAACGGCTTGCCGATCTTCGCGAGATCGCGCCGGACGTTAAACGCATCGGCGCGCAGCACATTCAGCACGAAGGGACCGCGGTCGAGCGTGAGCGAACGGTAGTCGATCCACTTGTCCGGGTAGCCGATCTTCACGCCGAACGCATCGATCTTCTTCAGCGCCGCCGTGCGGGTTGGCTCATCCATCCAGTCGAGCGTCTGCAGGCGCTCCCGCAATACCGCCCGCAGATTCGCCACCAATTGCAGCACGCGCGCCTTCGACGCAGCCGGAAAATTGTCCGCAACATACAACTGCCCCAAGGCCTCGCCCACCGCGCCGTCAGTCATGTCAAGCACGCGCTTCCACCGGTCGCGCAGCGTCTTCCTCCCCGTGAGGATCTTGCCGTAAAAGGCGAAGTTCTCCTCGATCAAGGGCGTACTCAGGTACGCTGCAGTGCCGTGCACGAGATGCCAGCGCAAGTAGGCTTGCCAGCTGACAACCGGTTCACCGCCAACCAGCGCGTTGAACGCCTGCAAAAACTCCGGCTGGCCCACGTCGATGTCCCCAGCATCCGCGAGCCCGATCCCTTTGAAATATCCGGGCCAGTCAAAATCCGGTGCCAGCTTCTTCACCTCCGCGAGCGGCAGCTTGTGGTAGTTTGCCACGGGGTCACGCAACTCGGCAACTGGCTTCGAACCCTTCGCCAAGGCGGTCTCGATCTTCATCACCGCGGCCGCGCCGGCCTGCGCCGCCGCCGGGGTTTCGCCGGCGAGTTGGAGCATTTTCGCCACGTGCGCGACGTATTGTTCGCGCAACTGCTTCGATTTCTCGTCGTCGCGGAAATAGTAGTCGCGCTCCGGCAGGCCAAGCCCGCCCTGCCCGACCGACGCGATCGTCAACGCCGGGTTTCCCGGGTCCTGCTCCGAGCCGAAGCCGAAGCCCGCCGGCAAGCCGCGACGGTGAAAACTGGCGACCAGCGCCTGGATGTCCGCCCCGGTCTTCGCCGCAGCGATGGCCGCAAGATCCGGCTGGAGGGGGGCAATCCCCGCCGCATCAATCGCCGGCAGGTCCATGCCGCTCGCGTAGAAGTCGCCCACGAGTTTCTGGATGGAGTCGGCCTTTTGCGCCTGAGCCGCCCGCTCCAGGATCGCGTGGAGTACGACCTTGTTGTGCTCGTCCACCTCGTTAAACGAGCCCCAGGTCGAGTAGGCCGGAGGAACCGGGTTGGCCTTGATCCAGCCGCCGTTGGCATGCTGGTAAAAGTCGTCCTGCGGCTTCACCGCAGGATCAAAATTCTTCGGATCAATGTCGGCCCGGGCGGCGGAGGCCAACCACACGGCGGTGCTCAGCAGCACGGGCAGACGGGGGACAACAGCGTGAAAACGTGGCATGGGCGGGAGCTTAGCGCCGCGCGAGCGCCCGGCAATTCATCTGTGGCGAACGGTCGTTCCACCCTGATCAGCGGTGCTCCGCAAGGCGCGGCCTTCCTCCGCCGGTCGCGCCGCCGGAGCCGAAGGCCCGTCGGACGTCGATCCGGACTCAGCCGCTGGCCGGATCCGCTGGACACCCCGCCAGCCGGCCGGCCAGCCGCACCGCCGCCGCGAAGCTGCGGCCATCCGCCTTGCCCTGGCCGGCAATGCCAAACGCGGTGCCGTGGTCGGGGCTTGTCCGGATGAACGGCAGGCCGAGGGTGAGGTTCACACTGCGGTCGAAATCCACGGCCTTCAGCGGCGCCAATCCCTGGTCATGGTAGGCGGCAACCACCGCGTCGAAGTCCCCCTTCAAGGCCCGCAGAAACACCGTGTCACCAGGAAGTGGATCGCTCACTCCGGGCAGCCGGCGCCGCAGCCGCCGGAGCAACGGCTTCATCCATCCGTCCTCCTCCGGCCCGAGCAACCCGTGTTCCCCGGCATGGGGATTGAGTCCGCACACCGCGATCCGCGGCCGGGCGATCCCCTCCGCCCGGCACAGCCAGTCCGCGCGCCGCACCGCGCGCTCCAGCCGTTCCGGCGTGAGTTCGCGCGCCACCGCGCTCAGCGGGACGTGCCAGGTCGCCAGCGCGACCCGCAGCCGCCCACCGGCGAACATCATGGTCGGCTCCCCACCCCACCGCTCGGCGAAAAACTCCGTCTGTCCCACGAATCCCGGCGACACCTTCGCGATCCACTCCTTGCTCACCGGACCCGTTACGACCCCATTGAAATCCCCGTCGATGCAGCCCTGCGCCGCGACCTCCATCGCCGCCACCGCAACCCGGGCCCCCGCAACACTCGGTTTGCCGGGCTTCGCGCGGAAGCGCTCGTCGCCGACGGCCATGAGGTGGGCGTTGCAGCGATCCGCCAGGGTCGCCAGCCACGATTCCGGTCCCAGCAGCGTCACATGCCGCAGCGCCGCCGGTCGCGCCAGCGCCCATTGCGCGATGATCTCGGGCCCGACTCCTGCCGGATCGCCGCAGGTGATGGCGAGTTTTGCTTTCATCGTTGGTGCGCGTTGCGACGGGGCAAACGATGTGACCGGTTCACTCCGAAACAAGCCGGAACGACCACCGCCCGGTCGAAGGCTGCCGAGGATCGGTTTAAGTTCAGTTTCCCTCAACCGATCTACACGGCGCCGTTCGGGCCGCTCCCATCGCAGCCACCGAACATCGAATACCGTGAAAAACTCCTCCCTCCGATTCAAACTCGTCGCCGCCGGCGTAGTGTGCACGATGGCACCCCTGATCGCGGTGGCGGTATTTTCGTGGTGGCAGGGCCGCGCCACGAGTCGCATCGCCTCCGACTATTCCATTGAGCAAGCCGAGGGGGAACTCCAGCAAACCGTAACGCTGCTCCGCCGGTTGGTGGCCACCGCGGAGCAGCAAATTCGCAGCCAGCTCGCGGTGAATCTCCGCATCGCCACGGCGAGCCTCGCG
>Ga0302322_100006364_pt1 | contig 10462 bp, 9 predicted proteins | sample Fen_T0_2_FD_203757 | JGI IMG/M metagenome (GOLD analysis project Ga0302322, IMG submission 203757) | Peat permafrost microbial communities from Stordalen Mire near Abisko, Sweden - Fen_T0_2 | ecosystem: Environmental > Terrestrial > Soil > Wetlands > Permafrost | place: Sweden: Abisko... | reverse complement strand
GCCGCCCACGGTCACGGCCTCGATCGTCGTTCCCGGGCCGAGCATCTTGGACAGGAACACCTCGTCGGTCCGGCCCTCGACGGCGGTGACCGTGAGCTCCAGGTCCGTTCCCGTGAGGGTCGGCCGATCCTGCGCGGCCCGCCAGGCCAACGTCACGATCCGGGCGTCGCCGGCTCCCAGGACGTAGGCCGTCTGCGGCTCCGGGAGCGAGCCCGGTACGAGGACCCGCGGCGGCTCCCCGACCCGCGCCTCGGCCAGCGGCAGCGCCGTGCCCAGCTCCAGGCCCGACCCGGCGGGCGGCAGCGTCTCGACGAACACGACGTCGAGACCTGGGAGCCGGAACCCGAGCGCCGTCGCGACGCCGGCGAGGAGCAGCAGCGCCAGGGTCGCAACCACCAGCGCCCGGACGAGACGGACCCGGGGACGCGCCCACGAGCCGGCCGCGGAGGCTGGCACGGGCGACGTCGCACCGCCGCCGATCCGCGCGACGACCGCATGCCGGAGGTCCGGCGTCGGCGGCCATGCGGCGTCGCCGGCGACGGACCGCAGGAGGGCCTCGATGCGCTGCTCGCCGGCGGTCACGGCACGGACTCCCCGGTGGGCTCCAGCCGGTCCCGGAGGCGGCGGAGGCCCCGGTGCAGGCGCGACTTGACCGTCCCGAGCGGGATCCCGAGGGCCGCCGCGGTCTCCGCCTCCGACAGCTCCAGCAGGTAGCGGCAGGTCACCACCAGCCGCTCCTCCTCTCCGAGCGAGGCGAGGGCCTCGCGGAGCTCGGCGCGAGTCTCTCCGGCGAGTGCCACGCGCTCCGGCTGGGGCGCCGCGGCCGGCACGCCCGCGGCTGCGCCGCCGCGGAACGCCATCATCGCCCGGACGAGCATCCCCTCGCGCCGCCCGCGCGCCCGGCGACGGTTGCGGGCCTCGTTGCCCACGACCGCGAGCAGCCAGGGTCGGAACGGCTCGCCCACGCGGAACCGGTCGAGTGCCAGATGGGCGCGCACGAACCCCTCCTGGGCGGCGTCCTCGGCATCGGCGGCGGACCCCAGGAGGAGGTACGCGACCCGGAACGCGGCGGCCTGGTGCATGGTCACGAGCTCCCCGTAGGCGTCGGCGTCACCGTCACGGGCACGCCGGACCAGCCGCGCCTCATCGGCGGCGACCTCGCCCGGGGCCCAGGCCGTCACGCGGCGTCCGGCCTGTCAGGCGCCCGGCGACCGGCCCGCGGTGCTCGGCCGGCGGGTGCCCCTGGACCGGCGCACGAGCGCGAGGACGCCGAGGCCCAGGCCCGCGATGACCGCGACGAGGCCGACGGCCAGGAGGGGCGATTGCCCGGCGGGCCCTGGGACGGGGGCCGGTGTGGGGACGCTCGCGACGGGCGCGGCTGCGTCGACGCTCGGGCGTGGGTACGGCGTCATCGGCGGGGCGAGCGGCGGGGCGACCTGCGCCGTCCGGGCCGTCACGCCTCCGAACGTGAAGGGGTCCTCCGTCAGCGTGATCGGCAGGTCGGACGTGCCGTGCATGACCACCTGGGCGTCACGCGCGCCGCCGGCCGGGATGACGATGCGCATGACGTAGTGCCCGGCAATCCCGTCCGCCGCGCCGGCGGCGCGGGTCGTGGAGCCGTCGCGGCCGGTGAGGACCAGCTGGATCGGCGAGCCCTCCACGGGGCCATTCGATCCGTCGTCCACGGTGACGCCGACGAGGATCTCGGTCCCCGGCGGCGTGTCCATGGCGATCGGCGCGTCGAGGTGCGCCTGGAGGAACTCCTTGGCCAGGACGGGCACGGCGAGGCAGGCGAGGAGCACGCCGGCCACGAGGATGGCGGCGAGGGGTCGGGTTGTCGGGCGCATCGGTCTCTCCAGGACGGGTGATCGTTGCTGGTACACCGCCCGAGGCGATCCCGTTCCAAGCCCGCATTACCGGCGCTTCCGTGACCGATGTCAAGGCTTGGGGCGAGCAGGCCGTCTCGACGCGGTCAGCCACGTACGATGGTGTCGATGCCCGCCCCCAAGGCCCGCCGCCACGAGCCACCCGTCGAGATCGACCTGTCGCGGCTCGTCCCCTTCGCCGGGACCGGCCTGCTCGACGGCGCCGACTACGAGGCCGTCGATCTCGTCGGGCTCGACCTCGCGGACGCGACAGCGGTTGGCGCGACCTTCCTTGGCTGCCGCCTGGAGCGCTGCGGGCTGGACGGGATCCGCCTGGACCGCGCGCGGTTCACGGCGTGCCGGGTCGCGGACTTCGGCGCCGCGAGCCTCGACGCGCGCGACTCGTCGTGGCGCGACTCGCTGCTCGCGGACGCGCGCGTCGGGGCGCTCCTGGCTTCCGGGAGCACCTGGGATCTCGTCCGCCTGCGGGGGGTCAAGGCGAACCTGGTGGACCTGCGCGGCGCACGGCTCACGGACGTCGTGCTCGAGGACTGCGCGATCGGCGAGCTGGACCTCGGCAACGCCGAGCTGCGGTCGGTCCGGGTGACGAACAGCACCATCGACGACCTGTCCGTGGAGGGCTCGCGGCTGGCCGACGTGGACCTGGCCGCGGCGCGGCTGGGGGTCGTGCGCGGGATCGCCGGGCTGCGAGGCGCGACCATCGGCGCGGGCCAGCTCCTGGACCTGGCGCCATTGCTCGCGGCGCACCTCGGGATCGCGGTCCGGGTCTAGCACCCGTGCGGGGCCCGGCGACGCGGCACGCCCTCGCCTAGCGCGGGCCCATGAACCAGGCGACCATGCGCCGCGCCTCATCGACCGGCGGCGTCTCGGAGCCCGTCTCGAACGTCCGCTTCCCGTCGCGCGTCTCCAGCGTCACCTTGAGGTAGACGGCGTCCACTCCGTCGTCCCCGCCGACGGTCCGCGTCTTGCGCTCCACCTTGAGCTCGCGGATGTCCGCCGGTGTGTACGCGACATTCCCCGGCACCTGGGCGAGAACGACGTCCGGGTCCGCGCCGGCGAACTGGAGGCCCCAGGACGACCCGGTCTTGAGCTGCGCGCCGACCTGGCCGAACACGTTCTTGCCGCCGGCCTTCGCGACCTCGCGGGCGCGCGCGACCTCGGCCGAGACCAGCTCCCTGGTCCCCTCCGCGAGGATCAGGCGATGGGTCGTGAAGACGAGCGCGACCGTCTTCGACGACAGGAACGACACCTTCGTCTGCGCGGCCGGGATGACCCCCACGACCTGCTCGCCGTCCATGGCCCTAGCTCGCCTCCTGCGTGAAGTGCTCCTGGTCATGTTCCGTCCTGGCGTGGCGCCCGCGGCCCAGGTTCGCCGCCGCGAGCAGCAGCAGCGGAACGGCGATGGCGGCCCCGAGCAGCAGGTCGTGGGGCGCAAGGCCGGCCACTGTTGACGCCGCCGGCAGCTGGTCCTCCGGGACCTTCGTGCAGGCGCACAGCGAACGGGCGGCCGTGAACGGGACGAGCAGGATCGCCGACGCGGCGAGGAGGATGCCCGCGGTCGCCGCGACGGGCCGCCCGCTCTCGGACCACCCGGGCACCACGTTCGCGATGACGACGGCGATGCCCGCCAGGCCCGCGAGCGCGAACGCGACGGCCGCGATGCCACCGCCCACCATCATGTCGTCGGTGGTGGCCGCCGCGTACCCGGCCGCGGACGCGCCGGCGGCCAGCAGCGCCGCACCCGCGCGGATCACCCGGTGTCGTCCCATGCCCGAACCCCGTCCGATGGCGCTCCCCTGACCGGAGCGTGGGCGTGACCCGACGGCGCGGTCAACTGACCAACGGCCCGACTTCCAGGCAGGCGGGCCGGCCCGGTCGGGGGGTCCGGTGGGGGGGGTACGACCGGCGCGCAGCGCGTCGCGTGCCCCGCCGTCCAGCGAGCGGCCGGCCCGCTCAGCCCGCGGCGGCCCGCTCCTCGCGGTGCTCGTACACGGTCTGGAGCGGGTTGCGACGGCCCAGGGTTGCCCAGGCGATCCCCGCCCCGAGCAGCGTCAGGACCCCGGCGCCCAGCATCGCGACGCGGATCCCGGTCAGGTAGGCCTCCTTGTACTGCGCGAGGTCGGCCGGCTGGATGGCGCGGGCGAGCTGCGCGAAGGACGGCGTGCCCAGGGCGACCAGCACGTCGCGGAACGGCGCCAGCGCGCTCTCGATCTCCGCCGGCGATCCAGTCAGCGACGCCGTGTAGGCCATGATCGAGACCTGGGCGAGGACGGCGGTGACCACCACGATCCCCGCGCGCGTCCCGACCTCGATCGAGGCCTCGTTGAGGGCCGCGGCCGTCGCCGGGAGGCCCCGCGGGACCGCCGAGAAGATGATCGCCGTCCGCACGGTGGTGGCGACCACGAACCCCCCGCCGACGAGGAGCAGCGGCACGATGAACACGAGGTACGGGGTCTGCGGCCCGATGAGGACGGCGACCAGGACGTCGCCGACGCCTACGGCCAGCATCCCGAACAGCACCAGGGTCCGCGGCTGGTAGCGCGCCAGCAGGAAGCCGGCGACCGGTCCCGCCAGGACGAGCCCCGCGAACAGCGGGGCGAGCGCCGCGATCCCGACGATCGGTCCGTACTGCATCGCGACACCGAAGTAGAGCGGCAGCTGCGACATCGGCACGACCTGGGCGACGGCGATGACCAGCCCCACGAAGAGCGCGATCGTCACCGGGCGCCGGTCCACCCTGACGTCGTCGGCGTGGCTCTCGCTGCGCCAGCGCTCCCAGGCGAAGAAGACGACGACGAGGACGATCCCAGCCCCGAGCAGCGTCAGCCGCAGGGGGTTCGTCAGGCCGCCGCCGAACCACAGGATGGACGTGGCGACCAGCACGACCCCGGACGCCCAGAGCGCCGTCCCGAGGACGGTGCGCCGCTCCGCGCGGGTCGTCGGCCGGGGGAGGTCCGGGATCCGGCCGCGCACGATCCACAGCGCGAGGGCGCAGCCGACGATCGACGCGACGAAGGCCGGCCCCGGGTGGCCCGGGATGAGGGCGACCAGCGTGGGCGAGATGCCCTGGCCGGCCCCGTAGCCGGCATAGGCGATGCCGATGGCCGTCGCCCGGGGGATCCCCGTGTAGGAGGTGGCCGCCATCGCCAGCGAAGCCGGCATCACGATCGCAGCGGAGGCGATCCCGGCGATCCGGACGAGCTGGAACGGGAGGCCCGTGTTGACCAGCAGCAGCGCGGCGACCGCGCTGACGAGCGACACTGCCAGGCCGCCCATGATGATCGGGCGCGTCCGGGTGGTGTCGCCGACGGCACCGCCGACGAGGAGCATGATCGCGGTGCCGACCGAGATCAGGAGGACGAACCCCTCGATCTCCGGGCGCGCGCGGATCGCGGCCTGGGTGGTCGTTGCCATGGGAGCCATGACCTTGGGATCGAGGCCCGCGGCGAGCAACGCGAAGAAGCTCGCGAGCAGCGCGCTGGCCGCGACGCGGTCGGACGTGAGGTCCGCGATGAACGACGGGAGCGGCGGTCGGCGCATCGCGGCGATGCTAACAGGGCCGGTGGCCCGGCGGCCGGCTCCCGGCGCCGCTCAGAGGGGCTTGAAGCGCGCCTGGAAGAAGCGCAGGTACTTCGGCTCGTAGACCATCTCGAGACCCTTCGCCTCGTCGCGGGCGTCGTAGCAGGCCTTCACGGACTCCGCCACGACGTCCATGTGTGCCTGGGTGTAGACGCGGCGCGGGATCGTGAGCCGGGTCAGCTCCAGCTTCGGGCGCTTGTGGTCCCCCGTCTTCGGGTCGCGTCCGGCGGACACGATGCCGCGCTCCATCGAGCGGATGCCGGAGTCGAGATAGAGGTAGGCGGCCAGCGTCTGGCCCGGGAACACGTCCTGGGCGAGGTGCGGGTAGAACCGCTTGGCGTCGAGGAAGATCGCGTGCCCGCCGATGGGGCGCACGATGGGGATGTCCCACTCCTCCAGCAGCTCGCCGAGGTATCGCACCTGGCCCACGCGCGACCTGACGTGGTCGTCCTGGACCGCCTCCTCGATGCCGATCGCGAGCGCCTCCATGTCGCGCCCGGCGAGCCCCCCGTAGGTGTGGAGCCCCTCGAACACCACCACGAGGTTGCGCAGCTCCTCGAAGGTGTCCCAGTCGTTGACCGCGAGCCAGCCGCCGATGTTGACGAGGTTGTCCTTCTTGGCGGACATCCACGCGCCGTCCGTGTACGAGCAGAACTCGAGCAGGATCTGCGCGATCGTCTTGTCCGCGTAGCCCTCCTCGCGCTCCTGGATGAACAGCGCGTTCTCGACCATGCGGGTGGCGTCCAGCATCACCTTGATCCCGAGCGGCTCGCACAGCTCGCGGATCTCGCGCACGTTCGCCATCGACACCGGCTGGCCGCCGGCCATGTTCACCGTGCCGGCGAGGCTGACGTACGGGATCCTGTCCGCGCCCACCTCGGCGATGAGGGCCTTGAGCTTGTCGAGGTCGATGTTGCCCTTGAACGGCAGCAGGGCCTGGGGGTCGTGGGCCTCGTCGATGATCACGTCGTGGAAGGTCCCGCCCGCCATCTCCTGGTGCTCGCGGGTTGTCGTGAAGTACATGTTGCCGGGGATGTGGTCGCCCCGATGGATCATCACCTGGCTGATCAGGTGCTCCGCGCCGCGGCCCTGGTGGGTGGGCACGATGTGCTTGTAGCCGTAGAACCTCTGGATCGCCGCTTCCAGGTGGTAGAAGTTCCGGCTCCCGGCGTATGCCTCGTCGCCCAGCATCATCCCCGCCCACTGGCGGTCGCTCATCGCGGACGTGCCGGAGTCCGTGAGCAGGTCGATGTAGACGTCGTCGCTCTTGATGAGGAAGGTGTTCCACCCGGACTCGTCCAGCGCGGCCAGCCGCTGCTCGCGGGTGGTGACCTTGAGCGGCTCGACCATCTTGATCTTCCAGGGCTCCGCCCAGGAACGACGGCCGTGCTGCTGGCCCATGGTGTGGAGCGATTCGCCGGACATGGGGCTCCTCAGGGTGGTCGCGCGCGCGACGAGACGCAGGGGGCGGGGTGCGGGCGCCGCGCCGGGGCTTCATGTCCGGCGTGGGTCCCGGCCGCCCGGGAATTGGCGCCTACGCTACCCGACCCGACCCCCGGTTGCGCGCGGTCCGTCCGGCCCCCGCAGGACCCGCCGAAGGTCGCCTACGACGTCTCATGTCCCGGCCGCCATCCTCTCGCCCTGGCAACGGCCCGTTCCGGGCGCCTCGCCTTGGCTCCCGCCCGAGGCCGGCACCCGCCATGCCTCCCGACCCCGGAGGCTCGCGTGCCGTTCGCCCTCGCCTCGGTCCGGTGGCGCAAGGTGGCGTGACCTGCTGGAGCGCCGGGTCCGGTCCGTGCTCGCCGTCCTGACCATCGCCGTTGGCGTGATGGCGGTCGGGACGGCCGCGGGCGCGAACGCGCTGCTGGTGATGGCGCCCTCTGGCGACGTTCCGGACGGGCTCCGCGGAAGTGCCGGTGACGATCGCGATCGAGGGGGTCAGCGCGGGAAGCTGAGCGACAAGGAGGCCGACGGCGCCGGCCGGGTCAATCGCGGGGCGACCCTACGAGCGCATGCCGCAACGAATCTGCCGCCCGGTGACCGGAACGTCTCGCTCCCGGACCCGCTGGCGCGCCATTGCGACCGCCGGGCGACGGCACCGTCGCGTGATGCGCCCGTTCGACCGCCGGGCGACCACGCGAGCCCCGGCGGCGCGGAGCCAGGCGCGGCGCGCCCGACACGCACGAAGCGGGCCCCGAAGGACCCGCTTCGCAGAACCGTGACGGCATCGCGCCATGCCGGCAGCCGCGCCACGGCGCTCGATCGCCGGGAGGGTGCTACTCCGCTGCGGCCGGTGCCGCGACGGTGACGGTCCGCTCCTCGGCCCCGCGCACGAGCGTCAGCTCGAGGGGGAACCCGGCGTCGCGGAGGATCTCGTGGAGATCGTCCACGTCCCCCACGGGCCTGCCGGCGGCCGCGACCAGGAGGTCGCCCTCAGCGATGCCGGCGGCCTCGGCGGGCGAGCCCTCCTCGACGCCCCGGACGAGGACGCCGTCACGCTCCGCCAGGCCGACGGACCGGCGCAGGCGACGGGCCACGTGCGCGGGTGCGACCGCGATCCCCAGCCGCGGCGGCTCGGGGGAGGTGCCACTGGCGAGCGCATCCACGCGGGCCCGCAGCGCGGCATCGGCCGGGAGCGCGAGGTAGAACCCCTCGCCCACGCGGTTGGTGTTGATGCCCAGGAGCGTGCCGTCCGCGTCGAGCAGCGGGCTCCCGGACGAGCCGGGGGCGAGCGGCGCGGTGTGCTCCAGCGACCCGGAGATGCGCCGGCCGCCGGGACCGCGGAACGCGCGCTCCACGGACGAGACGAACCCGAACGAGACGCGGGCGCCGCCGGCGGGCGTCGCGGCGGCCGCGAACACGGCCGAGCCGATGGTGGCGCCACCGCCGGCCCAGGTCACGGCCGGCACGTCGGCGGTATCGACCTCGACGACCGCGAGGTCGCCGTCCCAGTCGACGCCCTTGGCGGTGCCGCGGGCGACGCGGCCGTCGGCGAACCGGACGGTCACCTCCGGGCCGCGCAGGTTGTGGGCGTTGGTGAGGACACGGCCGGACGCCACGACGACGCCGGAGCCGCGGAGCCGGGAGCCGATCCCGACGACGGAGGAGCCGACGGCGACCGCGACGGCGGCGACGGCCTGCTGGAGCTCGATGAGGACGGACATGGGGACGGGTGCTCTCCGGTGCGATGACGCTGATGGGTCGGGCGCGGCGGGGGGAGCGTCGCGCTCGCTAGTAACTAGCGATTTGCAATCTACTACCCTCCGCCGGGACGCGCAAGTACCATGGGCGAACGATGTCGACGCCGACCGATCCCCCGCCGCCGCAGGGCGGCCTCGCGGCCGCGCTGGACCGCGTGGGCGACCGCTGGAGCCTGCTCCTCGTCGAGGCGCTGCTCCCCGCCCCGCGCCGGTTCAACGAGCTGGGCGAGACGGTCCCGGGCATCGCGCCCAACATCCTCTCGGATCGCCTCCGCCGCCTGGAGCGTGCCGGGATCCTGGTCGCGACCCCCTACACGCGCCGCCCGCTCCGGATGGAGTACGCGCTCACTGCCGACGGCCGCGAGCTGGCGGGGGCGCTGCACCTCCTGGCGGGCTGGGGGTCGAGCCGCGGCGGCACGGGCGAGCCCCTCCGCCACGACCTGTGCGGGACGCCGCTCCAGGCGGCCTGGCACTGCCCCACCTGCGAGCGCCTCGTCGCGGACGACGAGCCGGACGAGCTGACCCGCCTCTAGGTCTTGGCGGGGCCGACCCCCGCCGGGGCGCCGGCCGGGGGATCGGCCATCGCGTCGTCCGCCGGATCCAGCAACGGCGCCAGTGCCGGCAGCAGGGTCGAGGCTCCCACGCGCCGGAACGTGACCGCCGCCGCTGCCGCCGCCGCCCGGGCACCGGGATCATCGGGCGCCATGCGGGCCCGCGCGCTCCGGAGCACGGCAGCCGTCAGCACCACCCCGGCGGCCTCGAGGGTCGCGCACGCCTCGTCGATGATCGCGAACCGGCCCATGTCCCCGTCCAGCACGTCGAGGGCCGCCTCGATCGCGTGGACGGTCGCCACCGTGCTGCGGCCGGTGGGCCCCTCACCGGCCAGGGCGACGGCCAGCCGGTCCGGGTCGCGCGCCTCCATGCCCAGGACCAGGAGCCACGAGATGTCCGACATGTGGAGGTCGCGGGTGATCTCCTCGGCGACGTCCGCCTCACGCAGCGCGCCCGCGAGGTCGCCGGCGGCATAGGCGAGCTTGGATGCCATCGTGTGCATGCCGCTGAGGATCTGGGGATCGTCCAGGCCCTCCACGCTGCGGCGCATCGACTCCGCGAGCCGCCCCGCGTGCTCGGGCTGTCCACGGAACGCGAGGACCATGGCGTACGAGGCGGCGGCCTGCAGCGCCCAGACCATGTCCTGCTCCTCGAGCTGGGTGTCCGTCGCCGTGCCCACAACCCAGTCCCACTCGCCGAGCTCCATCGCGCCGCTCATCGCGTTGCCCAGCATCGGGAAGACCCAGCTGTCGTACCCGTGCTCGCGGGCCCGGTCGATCCCGTCACGCACGACGGCGAACGCCTCGCCCACGTCCTCGCCGCCGGCCCAGGCGGAGTAGTTCATCCGGGAGCGGAACTCGGCCCGGAGCGGGCCCTCGCGGGTCGCGAAGTCCACGGCGCCGCGGAGGAGCACGGACGCCTCGACGCCCCGGCCGAGCGCGCCGATCGCCCAGCCCTTGCTCGCGAGCAGCTCGGCGATGGCGTGCCGCAGCCCGAGCCGCTCCGCGACCGTGAGCGCCTCCTCGATGATCGGGGCCGCCACCTCCGGCTGGGCAGCCATGAGGTGGCAGCGTGCCAGCTCCGAGAGGAGCTGGACGCCGTCGGGGTCGGTCGTGACGAAGTCGCCCAGCTCCTCGCGCACCGCGGCCAGGCGACGGAGCGCCTCGCCCGAGTGCCCGTTGTTGAGATGTGCCCCGGCCTCCGCGTACGCCGCGCGCGCGACCAGCCCCCGGTCGCCGCGCGCCC
>Ga0302322_100006363_pt1 | contig 10463 bp, 12 predicted proteins | sample Fen_T0_2_FD_203757 | JGI IMG/M metagenome (GOLD analysis project Ga0302322, IMG submission 203757) | Peat permafrost microbial communities from Stordalen Mire near Abisko, Sweden - Fen_T0_2 | ecosystem: Environmental > Terrestrial > Soil > Wetlands > Permafrost | place: Sweden: Abisko... | reverse complement strand
AACGCGCGCGACGACAGCCTCGAGGATATCCACAATTCCAATACCGGATTTGCCGCTGGCAAGAATCGCCTCTTCGCCCGGAATGGTGAGAATGTCTTCCATCTGGCGAATGCAAAGTTCCAGATTAGCGCTGGGTAGGTCGATCTTGTTGATCACAGGAATGACCTTGAGCTTTTGCGCGAATGCGAGGTGCGCGTTGGCTACGGTTTGCGCTTCCACGCCTTGACCGGCGTCGATCAAAAGCACGGCGCCTTCACACGCCGCGAGGCTGCGTGAAACTTCGTAAGAGAAGTCCACGTGGCCCGGCGTATCCATCAAGTTGAGCTTGTAGTCGCGTCCGTCTTTGGCGCGATAAGTCATCGTTACCGGGTGCGACTTGATCGTGATGCCGCGCTCCTTCTCAAGGTCCATCGAGTCGAGATGCTGCTCCGTGAGCACACGCTTCGAAATCGTGTTGGTATACTCGAGCAGCCGGTCGGAAAGCGTCGTCTTTCCGTGATCGACGTGGGCAATGATACAAAAATTTCTGGTCAGGAGTTCTTCCATGGTGTTACCCGGCGGAGTTCAACACCGCGCCGGGCGCATACGTTCAAAAGGATCAACGTGCGGTAATGTGGACCGCGTTTCAAGCGGTGATATCCGCAAATTCAGCCATGCTCTTCACCGGCCAGTCTTTGTTGGTGCGGCGGGCGAGGCCAGCGAGGACGCCGCCCATGCCGAGTTCGAGGAACTCCGTCGTGCCCGCCGCCGCCGCGCTGCGCATGCAATCTTCCCAGAGCACGGATGACACAACTTGTTTCACCAGAGCAGCGCGGATGTCGTCGGGCGACGAAACGACCTGGCCGGTGGTGTTCGTGAAAACGGTGAATTTAGGCGCAGCAAACGACACGGTTTCGAGAAACTTCGCGAACGCATCGCGAGCCGGCATCATCAAGCGGCTGTGATAAGCGCCGGCGACGTTGAGCAGCATGGCTTTTTTAATACCACGGGCTTTCCCGGCGGTGACAGCGGCTTCAACTTTCGTTTTTTCGCCGGAAATAATGATCTGACCGGGCGCGTTAAAGTTCGCCGTTTCAACATCGAATTCCTGGCACAGCGCGGCGACGGTGCTGCGTTCTTCGCCGACGATCGCGGCCATGCCACCAACCGTCTGCTCGCACGCGACCTGCATCAAACGTCCACGTTCAGCCACGACCTTGAGACCCGTTGCAAAATCAAAAACGCCCGCCGCCGTCAGCGCGGTCACTTCGCCCAAACTCAAGCCAAGCGCGTAGCTGACCTCGGGAAGTTTTCCCTGCTCTTTCAGCGCAGCGTGCAAAGCTAGGCCATGCACGAAAAGCGCGGGCTGGCAGACTTTGGTTTGCGTGAGATCCGCGTCGGGACCTTCGAAGGAAATCTTCGTCAACTCCCAGCCCAGCACACGGTTCGCCTCATCGTAGAGAGCGCGTGCTGCCGCGGAATTTTCGTACAACGACTTGCCCATGCCGACTTTTTGGGCGCCTTGACCGGCAAATATTAATGCGAGTGCCATAGTATAAAACGTACACTCGTAAAGACCGCGCCGGGCGGGGCCAAGCCCTAAAACCGGCGAAGTTGCGGGAAGTATTTCCGGTCGTCCACCGTCGGTGCGGTCGGCGGTAACGGTTCCACTGCTTCAGCAGAACGGGCTGGTTTCAAAGTACCCGGCGCCGCTGGTCGCAGTTTCTGGCCTGGCGGAACACCGCCGGGCAAGGATTTAGACGATGCTGCCGGAGCAAACGGACTGGACTGCTGAACCAACGGCGCAGGTTCAGGCAGATATGGATTCTTTGCGGGCTCCAACGTCGAAACCGGCAGAAAATCCGTCTGCAATCCGCGCAAACCGGAAGATTCTGAAGCTGCCGTGGACGTTGAAGCAGAATCCATCGGTGTTTTCAAACCGCCCGCACCCACCGGATCGGTCGCCTTTCGCGAGTCGGGCCTGAGCAGCTCCTGATCGCGCGGCGTCAACCATTGACCGAGATACTGAGAAAACGGGTCGGGCGTTGAAGTCGGCCTGAGGCCATTTGCCTTGTCGCGAGTGGGCAACAAATCGGGACCGCCACGGCGCTGACCGCGTTCGGCGTCGGTCTGGTTCAACGCATCCTGCAACCACGTGGGCGACGGCGGAGCGTTTGGTTCGGGTTTGCTGGGCGGCGCATCGCCATTGCCCGGAAGTGTCAGCGCCGGCAACGCGGCCGAACCCAAACCAGAGTTCTTGCCCAAAAGTTCTTGCGAGCGTGCCGTCGCAGGCAGCGTCTTTAAATCTTTCCGCGCCGTATCCAGCGTGCTGCTCGGCGCTTGCGCAGACGTCTCCCCGCGCACGGTCGCGCAGAGCAGGATCGCCGCGATGGCTGAATAGCTAACGTTCACAAATGCAGCGCCGACAGCAGCGCTTAAGCCGTGATAAAGATACCCTTCAAATTCATGTCGAGCGACTGCGGATTCGGGGAGAAACGCAAAGCGTCTGCCTTGCTGATCAGGCCCGCTTTTACAAGGCGGTAGAGATCTTTGTTAAACGAAAACGTGTGCGTGTCTCCGGTACTTTCTAGCAGGCTTTGGATTTTCTCGAATTTACCTTCCAAGATCAAAGTTCTAATCGTGGCGTCAGCATTGAGAATTTCGTTGGCCGGCAGACGGCCGCCGCCTTCGAGCGCGGGCAGTAATTTCTGGCAAATGATGCCGCAGAGCGAACCAGCGATTTGGCGACGCGCGGTCTGCTGCTGTTCGGGCGGGAAAAACTCAAACAAACGCGTGAGCGCCTGGGCCACGGTCGAAGCGTGCATCGTCGAAAGCACCAGATGCCCGGTCTCGGCCGCAGAAATGGCGGTTTCGAATGTTTCGCGATCACGCATTTCACCGATCAGGATGATATCGGGATTTTGCCGCAACACCGAGCGAATCGCCGTTGCAAAATCCGGCACATCCAGGCCGATCTCACGTTGGTTGAAGACAGATTTATCGTCCTGGAACGTGAACTCGATCGGATCTTCAATCGTCACAACATGGCGGTCGTGGTTGTGATTCACCCAGTCCAGAATCGCCGCCATCGTGGAGCTCTTACCCGAACCAGTCGCTCCGCAGATCAGCACGATACCGTCCTTGGCTTTGGCGAGATGAAGAATCGGCGCTTCATCGAGATTGAGATCCTTGAACGTCGGCACGCGGCTTTTCACATGACGGAAAACCACGCTGACCGTACCGCGTTGGTGAAACGCATTAACGCGGAAGCGCCCGATATTCTCCGCCGTGTACGCAAAATCGATCTGCCCCTGCGTTTCCCAAATCTGTTTAAACACGCGCGGCACATGGTCATCGACGAAGGCCTGCGCCTCCGTTCCCGCGATCGGATCCATGTCCACCGGCTTCAACCGCCCCGACAAGCGCACGTAGCCGGGTTTGTTGGATTTCACCACCACATCGCTGGCACCGCTCTCAACAGCGAGTTTTAACAAGTCATTAAATATTTCAGTGTGTAGCGACATAGGGATATACAGGTTAAAAAACCTTGCGCCTTTGGTAAATAGGACTGGTTTCTTGTGCAAGGTATCTTCCTGTAAACGCTCCATGAAACTCCGCCCGCTCACCGGTGCCATCACCGCCCTCATCACGCCTTTTAAGAACGACGCCGTCGCTTACGACGACCTGCGCAAGCTCGTGGAATCGCAGATTAAAGCCGGCATCCACGGCCTCGTCCCCGTCGGCACCACCGGCGAATCACCCACCCTTTCCACCGAGGAACACCTCGAAGTCATCCGCTTCGTGATCGAGATCGCTCGCGGCCGCGTACCTGTCATCGCCGGAACCGGCTCAAACTCCACACACGAAGCCATCGAACAAACCCGTTTCTCCCACGATGCCGGCGCCGACGCCATGCTCATCGTCGCTCCTTATTACAACAAGCCGAGCCAGGCCGGCCTGTTCCGCCATTTCTCACAACTCGCCGAAACCACCGACAAGCCCATCATCCTTTACTCGATTCCCGGCCGCTGCGGCATCGAGATCGGCGTGCCCGTGATCGAAAGCCTCCGCGCCAAGTATCCACATGTCCGATACATCAAGGAAGCAGGCGGTTCCGTCGACCGCGTCGACCAGCTCAAGCAAGCTCTCGGCAAAGACATCACCGTCCTCAGCGGCGACGACAGCCTCACCCTCCCGTTCATGTCGGTCGGAGCCGAAGGCGTGATCAGCGTCGCCTCCAACTTTTTCCCAAAAGAAGTGGCCCAACTTACCGAACTCGCCCTTGCCAACGAGTACGCCAAAGCCGCCAAACTCCACCGCAAGCTCTACCCGATCTTCAAGACGTTCTTCATCGAACCCAACCCAGTTCCGGTCAAGACCGCCCTCGCCCACGCCGGCCGCATCGCCTCCGACGAGGTCCGTTCGCCCCTGTGCGAAATGACCAAGGCCAACCGCGAAACCCTCCTCGCCTGCCTAGCCACCTACGGCTACTAAAACCATCATGCCGCTCCAAATCGCTCTCATCGGGGCCAAAGGCCGAATGGGCCAGGCCATCGCCGCCGCCGCACCCAAATCAGACGCCACCATTGCGTGGCCGCTCGACCTGGGCGACGACCTCGCCACCGGCATCCAAAAAGCAGACGTCGTCATTGACTTCAGCTTTCACAAAACCACCGCCGAGGTCATCCGCCTCTGCGCCTCCGCACGCAAACCACTCGTTATCGGCACAACCGGCCACTCCGCCGAAGAAAAAGCCGAACTGCTCAAAGCCGCCGCGAAGATCCCCTGCGTCTGGTCCGCCAACTATTCTGTCGGTGTGAATCTCCTCTTTGCCCTCACCCGTCGCGCCACCCAAGTCCTCGGTGCCGACTACGACACGGAGGTCATCGAAATGCATCACCGCTTCAAGAAAGACGCACCCAGTGGCACTGCCGCCCGCCTCCTCGAAATCATCCTCGAAGAACGCAAACTCACCGCCGCCGCCCTCCGTCACGGCCGCGAAGGCATTACCGGCGAGCGCACTCCAACCGAAGTCGGCGTCCATGCCCTCCGTGGCGGCGACGTCATGGGTGACCACACGGTTATGTATGCCGGCCTCGGCGAGCGCATCGAACTCACCCACAAGGTCTCCGACCGCAGTGTCCTAGCGTGCGGTTCGCTTCGCGCCGCCCACTGGATCGTCTCGCGCCAGCCTGGCGTTTACGACATGCAAGACGTGCTCGGACTGAAATGATCACCTCCATTCAGGGCCTGCTGACTGAAGCCACGCCGCTCCGTGCCATTGTCGAAGTCAACGGGTTCGGCTACGAGGTGAACATCCCCGTCACCACCGCCGAAAAACTACCTGCCAACGGCAGCACGGTCAAACTCCACACGCTCGTAATCTACCGCGAGGACAACCAAACGCTCTATGGTTTCGCCACGACGGCCGAACGCGATTTTTTCCGCCTGATGATCGAGCACGTAACCGGCATCGGTCCGAAAAGTGCGCTCACCATCATGAGTAAACTTTCGCTTCCGTCGCTCGAAGCCGCGATCCGCGCCGGCGACGTTGCGACGCTTTCGAAATGTCCCGGCATCGGCAAAAAAACCGCCGAACGCCTCGTCATCGAACTCCGCGGCAAAGTCGGCGCCACCGGCTCCTTCGACTCAACGACGCTCGGTGCTGATCCATCCGCCAACGACAAACCCGCTGGCGAAACGAAGCTCCACGACGCCATCCTCGCCCTGACTGCGCTCGGATACAAAGCCGCCGATGCCGACACCGCGATCCGCCGCGCCACCCTCGCCCTCGGCCCCCAGGCCACCACCGAACAGTTAATAAAAAAGGCGCTCAGCTGAGCTGAACGCCTTTGGCGAAAAAGTGAGAGTGCGGTGCGGATTGGTTCGGGTTACACGTTATTTCTGAAACTGAAATGCGGCTTTCTCGTAGAGCCCTTGAACCGGACGCCGGTTGTTAATGAAGACACCTGCCGGCTGCTGCGTGACATCAGCCGATTCCATCGTCAGGCCTTCAACACTCACCGGACGCATCGGAGCCAGCTCCACCGTTTTCATCCAGTTGAAATCCGGCTGTTCGCCGATCTGAGCGCCCGTGTCGCCATTATAGGAAACCACTTGCACCGGCATAAACTTGCGGATCGGGAAAACCGTGTACAAACGCCGTTGTTCGGTCGTCTGCGGATCAGCTGGCGGAATCGCGACGGCTTGCACCGCGGGCGCAACCACCGCGGGTTCGACCGCTGCCACCACAACCACTTCAGCAGCCGGCTTCGCAACGACCGCCACCGGCAAAGCGGCCGGAACCGGTGCTTGCCGAACCAGGACAAAAGCTACACAAGCCGCCATCGCGGCGAGACCGGCGGCGTAGTAACCACGCTGACGCCACTGCATGCGCTGTTCGGGGAAAGCGGTGATCTTTTGCTCCACGTCCGCGAGCGCCCGTGACAACGCCGAGGTCGACGGCGCGGACTGGCATTCCTGTTCGAAGAGTTGTACGCATCCTTTCTGCATGCGGCAGTATTGCTGATAAGTGCGGCGGCTGGCTGGGTTCTGCTTGATTTCAGCCTCCAACTCGACGGCCTCAGCAGCGGTCAATTGCTGATCGACGTAGAGGTTAAGCAGCTCGATGAATCGTGGGTCTTTCATTTAAATTCGTTTCCTAATTTGGCGCGGAGGGCTTCGCGGGCTCTGGCGATCCGGCTTTTCACCGTACCCACCGAGATGTTCAGAATCGTGGCAATTTCTTCGTAAGATAGGTTTTTGACGTTTCGTAGAATCAGAACTTCGCGGTGTTTCGCACCGAGCTTCTCCATTCCGACCGCGATGCGGTCCACGAGTTCCTGCGTAACGGTTGCATCTTCGGGCGTCTCGACTTCTGCGCTAAAAACCTCGGAAAGCGGTGTGTCGTTGTCCGCACTCACCGGTTGGTCGAAGGACACCGTTTTATCGCGTTTGCGGCGCCACCAGTACCAGTACCGGTTACGAGCGAGATTGGTCGCGATCTGATAAAGCCACGTGGAAAAAGCTGCTTCGCCCCGGAAGTTCACCAAGCCTCGATGGGCGCGAATAAACGCATCCTGCGTGACCTCCTCGGCGTCCTGAGGGTTGCGCAACAACTGGTGGACCATCGCATAAATGCGATCCCAGTAGCGTGAAACCATTTCGTTAAAGGCCGCCTGATCGCCGTTTTTAAAACGGTCGACCAAAATGCGGTCAAAGGCCACTTCTTGTGCTTTCGTTGACATACGATCAACGGAAGTTTGATGGGTATACTTTTCGATTGTTCCCACTATTTGGAGGAGACGGCGCTGAAGATCAGGAAAGGCGGAATTTGCCTCAAGAAATAGGATAGTCACCCCAAACGGAGGGCTTCCGCCAGAATATTTTACGCGGCAACCTGCATTACCTTCGAAAAAATTCTTGCAAAGATTCGCGATGGAAACGTATTCAGCTGCCTCTTTCGGTTGGTCGCTGGGTTGGTAGCTCAATGGTAGAGCAGCGTCCTTTTAAGTCGTTGGTTCCGGGTTCGAATCCCGGCCGACCCACCACCGAACCCCTTGGCGGGGCAGATCAGGTCACGGCTCTTCAGCCGCAAATGACGCGTAGATAACGCCTAACAGGTTCTCACGCGTCACAAAATCCAGGTCTTCCGTTTCGTTGTTGAGCCCTTGCACACGCCAGCCCTGCACTTTTTTTTCCAAAATTTGGTGGACCACCTGATGGCCGCGGCGGTTCAAATACGCCACCGTCATCCCAGCTTGCAGCTCTTCGTACGCGATTTTGCTGATCACGATCATCGTGTTGTCGCCAAAAACCGGCTGCATCGATCCACCCGAGCCAGCCGCCGACGCCCGACCTTCGCCCATCTTTGAAACCAACTCCGCGTCCTTCCAAGCCTGCACACGGCTCACATTTGACGAGGGCACACGCTTGTCGTCGGCCCCGCCGCTTTTAACGGCAGGAGCCGATGAACGCGCAGGCGACGCCGCGTTGTCATCCGTCGCGCAGCCCACCAAGCCCAGCGCGATGAAAACTCCCGCCAAAACAGCGGGCATTAATCCTCGAAAAAAACGGTGTGTCATACGCTTCACGTCCTTTCTACGGATCAGAAATGCCACCGCTTGAACCTAACCTGTAAAAACCTTGTAAATGTCTGTTAAGTCGCGGACGGAAATGAGTTTTCACTCAAAATATAGGGTGTTCCCGCCGAATGAATGAGGAACTGACGCAAGAACTATGAAACGACTCGTTATCATCGAAGACCAGACGGCGATCCGCGAAATGCTGGTCGAAATCCTCCGTGCTGACCCCAACTACCTGCTCGTCGGTGAGAGCGGCGACGGCCAAAGCGCCTATAACCTGTGTCTGGAGGCAAAGCCCGACCTGATCGTGCTCGATGCCAAACTGCCAGGACTCAACGGCGTGGACTTGCTGCGTCGTCTCGGCAAGCAGCTTAAAAACCTCCGCGTCCTCGTATTTTCCGGTCACGAAAACCCCGTTCTCGTCCGCGAAATGCTCGAAGCCGGTGCTCATGGCTTCGTTGAGAAAACCGCTGGCCTCCTCGAATTTAAAAAGGGCCTCGAAACCGTCGCCGGTGGCGGCACCTATTTCGGACCCGCCGTGGCCGCGCTGCTCCGCAACGTCGTGGCCAATCCCGCTGCGAGCAACACCGCCGATTTTCTTACCGATCGCGAACGCGAAATCCTCCAACTCGTGGCCGAAAGCAACAGCACGAAGGAAATCGCCTCCCGACTCGGCATTAGTGTCAAGACCGTGGACAACCACCGCACGAACCTAATGCGCAAGCTCAACCTCCACGACGTCGCCAGCCTCACCCGCTACGCCCTCGAGGTCGGTCTGATCGAGCCGAAGAAAATGAACTGATCAGGCCCCGGCCTGCAGTGCCTGCCGGTACCGATCCACCAGCACATCGACCACGTGGTGATCGCTGGCAATTGTTTCGGTTAAAAACGTCCGCAACTCCGGCCGTTCACTCCGCGCCTCCGCGCAAATTCGTGCCACGTCGCCATCTGGCCCCGCGTGTCGTCCCGGCGACAAAAACTGCAGCGTCACGACCACATCACCCCGGTCAAACGGCGGCGTGCGCAACCGTTCCGCCAGCAACGGATCATTAAACGCGAACGCCGCGCCCGACCGCTTCTCCATCGACGCCACCGCCACGATTTCGACCTCGTCCGCCAGCAAACCCTGCAACTGCCGACCAAGAAAATCGCGCACCGCCGTCACCGCCCGCTGCGGACTGCCATGATCCACCAGCACGACTTTCGGCCGTACCACGTTTTCGAATACAATCTGCCGCCGCACCGCATCCGCCAGCGCCTCCGCGATGCGATCATCGCCGACCTCAACCGGATCGACCAACCCACGCGCCAGCGACAACTGGGCTTGCGGAAATTTCTTTGCCAACGCCGCCAACCGCTCCGGCACGTAATCAGTCAACGCCCCACTCGGCCCGAAAAATAAAGGTAAAACAACCACTTCGGCCGCTCCATTACCCTCCAGAAACGCCGTCAACGCCGGTTCGAGCAGCTGCGCTGGTTGTCCGCCCAACCCGGCGGAATCGACCGCGCTCGAATGCAAAAGCGACGTCGCCCGCACCTCGACGCCCAGCTCCGCCGCGAGCATCCTCGCCGTCACCCGCAGGCTCAACGTCGACGCCGGACGCAGCGAACCGTTATCAAACAGGAAACAAACGGGCAGTTTAAGCGATGAGCCTGAGTGCATTTGCTAGGATTAATGACTTGCCGACGCAAACCCATTGCTCAATAAGGTCAACCTACTGACTCACTTCAAATGAACCTCTCCAAGAAACTTTGCCTCGTCCTCGCTTGCACGCTGGTTGTTTTCACCGGGTGCTTTAAGAAACCGCAACGCCCCACGCCCGATCAAACGATGACCGGCCAAGGCAACGGTATTAACCCGATGGATGTTCAGGGCGGTTTGACCGACCAATCTGCCGCGGGCCTAACCCAGCGCACCGATGGCGTAATCGAGACCGAGGACATGATCAAAGGCCTGCTGAAGCCGGTCTATTTCGACCTCGATAAATCCAATATCAAGGAAGGCGAACGCGCAAAGCTGCAGGCCGCCAAGGAATATCTGGAAAAGAATCCGGCCCACCGCCTGCTCCTCGAAGGTCATTGCGACTGGCGTGGAACCGCCGAATACAATCTCGCCCTCGGTGACCGTCGTGCCAACGCCTCGAAAGCCTATCTGATCAAGCTCGGCGTCGCCAAAGATAAGATCGAGACGCTCTCCAAGGGCAGCCTCGAAGCCAAAGAAAAAGGCTCGAAAGAAGAAATGGCCAACGACCGCCACGTCGAAGTCATCATTCTGAAAAAGTAATCAGTATCCCGTTTTCAAATACAAAGCCCCGGAGCAATCCGGGGCTTTTTTGTGTTCCGAGGTAGGGCGCGACCGCTGGGCGCGCCGTTCCGAATACCCGGCGCGCCCAGCGGTCG
>Ga0302322_100006362_pt1 | contig 10463 bp, 11 predicted proteins | sample Fen_T0_2_FD_203757 | JGI IMG/M metagenome (GOLD analysis project Ga0302322, IMG submission 203757) | Peat permafrost microbial communities from Stordalen Mire near Abisko, Sweden - Fen_T0_2 | ecosystem: Environmental > Terrestrial > Soil > Wetlands > Permafrost | place: Sweden: Abisko... | reverse complement strand
GGCCAGGAGCGATCGACACGCTACCAGAACTTCCTCAAATCCGGCTGGTATCTTCCTGACTTCGGCGAAGACTCCACCTCGGCCTCGCTTTACACGGAAACCATCGACAGCCTCTTTGGGGCGTACCGAAAGACCACGGCGGCGGTTCTCGAAGCTCTGCGCAAAAGGGTTCCGTGCCCCGACGGCCTCAAGCCGGAGGCCTACGAGCGCACCCTGAAGGCGCGCGCCTTCGACGTGGCCCGCTACCTGCTCCCATTGGCGACCAACACATCCCTGGGTCAGATTGTGAATGCCCGCACCCTTGAGACACAGGTTTCGCGTTTGCTCTCACATCCAGCCGCCGAGGTGCGCGATTTGGGAGTGAAGCTGCGTGACGCCGCGACCGGCCCTGCGTGGAACGTCAACGGCGAGGCCGGCGCGGCTTTGGTTGCGAAACTTGCCGCCGATCCCGATTTAGCCGCCGAGGCAGCCAACCTGCTTACGCGCGAGGTTCGCACGGCTCCCACGCTCGTCAAGTACGCCGAGCCGAATCAGTATTTGATCAAGACCCGCATCGAATTGGAGCAGGCCGCCGCGGAGCTGCTGCGCGGAACCGCACCCGCCGCAGCTCCCGTTGTGGACCTTGTGGAGCGCACGGAGACCCTCGAGGTGGAAGTAGCTTCGACGCTGATTTACTGGGCCAGTCAGCATCCTTACCGGCAGGTGCGCGATCTGGTCGCCGCGCTGCCAGAGGCACGGGTGAGCGAGATTATCGAGGTTGGGCTGCGCCATCGCGGACGGCACGATGAGGCGTTGCGCGCCTTCCATGCCGGAGCAGCTCTGCGCTTCGACATCCTGATGGATATTGGCGGCTTTCGCGACATGCATCGCCATCGCCGCGTTACCCAGATCAAGCAGGGCTTTACGGCGGCGCATGGCTACGAGACGCCAACCAACGGCGATCTCGCGCCTGAGGTCAACTTGCTCGCCGAGGCAGGTGTGCTCGACGATTACCGCGCCGCAATCAAGGGCGCGCACGCCGCCAGCGCGCGCATCGCGGCCGGTTCAGCGCCTGAGGCTTCTGTCTCGGCGCTCTATCTGCTGCCGCTTGCCACGCGCATTCGCTGCCTCTTCAAAATGGACTTTGCCGAAGCCCAGTACATCAGCGAACTGCGCTCAGGCCCAGCCGGCCACTTCAGTTATCGACGCGTCGCGTGGCTGATGTACCAGGCGCTGGAGCGCCAGCATCCCACCCTGGCCCGGCATATTCGAGTGACCGATTTCACCAAACCAATCGATCTGCTTCAGCGATGACCTTCGATCAGGAGGCGTGCCCGATGGCAAGGGCGGAGTTCTCGGGCTCCAATGCCTCCAACTCCTCGGCCTCCACCTCGACGGCCACGCTCTGCCGGATGAGTTCGATGGTGAGAACCACGCGAAGGCGATTTTTGTAGCGCAGCACCACCCCCTGCATTCCTGCCAGCGGACCGGAGCGGATGCGCACTCGCTCTCCAACGGTCGGCAACGGGCATGGCTCAGGCCGGCGCAGATGAAGGCCGGAACGCAGCGCCTCGATCTCGGCATCCGGCAGCGCAGCCGGTTTATGCCCGGTGCCGCCCACAATGCTGAGCACCCCCGGCACCTCCAGCACGCGAACCCGCTCGCTTTTATCAATCCGAACAAAAAGATAGCCGGGAAAGAGCGGTAGATCGAGCGTGACCCTCGTTCCGTCGCTCCATCTGCGCCGTTGATGGTAGAGGGGAAGGTAATGCTCGATGTTCTTTGCGCTGAGGTACTGATCGACGCGCTTCTCGTGGCGGGGAGTTGTGTAAACGGCAAACCACTTCGCCGAGGGCAGCGACTCCTGCTCTGTTGGAGGCTCGTTGATTGAGGCTACGACCTCGCGATTCGCGGCTGACGGCGAGGCTCCGCGCTTCTGGCGCGGGCTTTGTTCTTTCTTTCTTCCTGCCGGATTTGAAGAAGCCGTCATCCTTTGGATCTCCGCTAACCGTGGGACGAAGGCGTCTGCCGCGCCCACTCGATGCAACCGGGAACGATTCCGCCCTACGATAACATGGAGAACTTTGTTGCGCACACCTCGGCATGACGTAGAAAGTGGTCAGGAGACGCGCAGGACGCTGGCGGCGTTGAGCCCCTTGGGACCCTGCTGGCATTCAAACTCGACGGCCTCGCCTTCATTGAGTGTCTTGTAGCCGTCCTCCTGAATGGCGGAGAAGTGAACAAAGACATCCTCCCCGCTGGAGCGTTGAATAAAGCCATAGCCCTTGGAGCCATTGAACCACTTCACAACACCTTGTTCCCTCATGCGAATCCTCTTTCCGGGGTGATTGGACCTCGCTGGTGGACGTCCTCCAAATTCAGCCTGAAACGCCGCGAGCCGCAGGTACGCCGCCGACCGGCGCTCCGTTGCGGCTCACTCTGATGCCTGATCCTTGGTTGGGGAGGCCACGAAAACAGCAAATCGAACAACCTTCCTATGCATAAAACAGCTCGCAAACTACAGTCCGTGCTCAAGTTATGGCAGGAATCCCTTTGCGATGCAAGAGAAAAATGCAGAACGGACTCAGAGGCGGAATCAAGCCAGAGTCCAGAGCCGCGAGCGGGATTCTCCATCACAGTGCGGCTTGAACCGGAAGGGCTATCCTTGAGGAAACAGCCAGCAGACGAGAGGGCAGAGCGGGAAGCGTCCGTTGCGGCTCACTAACGGCACGAGAAGGAGCGGCAGTTGGCCCAGATCGAGAATTCGGGGAATTCGAGTGTTGTTGAGGTCGATGCGGCGGGCTTGCCGCATGCCGTCGAGCCAGCGACTAAGAGCAAATGGTATCGCTGGCGCAAGGATGGCACGGCGCTGGTCAGTTACCTGCTCGACAGCGAGGTGCACACCTTCGCCTTCAGCGTGGCGGCCAATGCCATCCTCTCGTTCATTCCTTTCATCGTGCTGCTTTACACCATTGCGCGGGCGATCTTCCATTCCACGGTGATGGTGAACGTGATCAACGACATGGTTCAGTACTTTCTTCCCTCGAACCAGGAATTTGTCGCCGCCAGCCTGGCCGCCGCCGCCTCGCGCCAGGGTGTGCAAGTCCTCTCGCTGGTGATGATCCTGGTCGCCTGCACGGGCATCTTTCTGCCCCTGGAAGTCGCGCTCAACCAGGCCTGGGGCGTGACCAAGAGCCGCAATTACCTGATGAACCAGTTGGTGGCCTTTGGGCTGGCCATTCTCATGGTAGCGCTGGCCATTATCAGCATTCTGCTCAGCGCCTGGCAGCGCCAGATACTCACGGTGATCTTCTTTCATCACATCGATAACTTCGTATTCAGAGGTATCAGTTATATATGGCTGGCGGGATCCACCGGCGTCGCTTCCATCATCTTTTTCTTCGCGATTTACTGGCTGCTGCCCAACCGCAGGATTCCCCCGCGCCAGGTACTGCGCACCTCCATCATCACCGGGACGATCTGGCTGGTGGCCAAGCTGGCCTATGTGGCCGTACTGCCTTTTCTGGACCTGAAGTCGCTGTATGGGCCATTCTATGTCTCGGTGGGCCTGCTCATCTGGGCCTATATCTCGGGTCTGATCCTCTTTGCCGGAGCGCAGTTCAGTGTGGCGCGCATAGCCAACGGGAGCAAGCAAAGTCAGAAGCGCCATCTTGGTGAATAGATTGAAGGGAGTTACTCAAAATGAAAGCAGAATCGGCGGTGATGCGCAAACGGCTCTTCAACGTTCTTTTGTTTTGCAGCCTGATGCTAACGCTGCCCCAGGCGCTTGCCGCGCAGGGCTCCCGCTGGAGCGAAGAACAGGCCAATGGCTGGTATCAGCACCAGCCCTGGCCGGTGGGCGCAAACTTTCTGCCCTCCGACGCCATCAACGAGCTTGAGATGTGGCAAGCCGAGAGCTTTGACGCGGCCGAGATCGATCGGGAATTTGGCTGGGCTGAATCCATCGGCATGAACACGATGCGCGTCTTTCTGCATAACCTGCCGTGGGAGCAGGATCCAGCCGGCTTTCAAAGCCGCATCGATCGGTTTCTTGCCATTGCGGCAAAGCACCACATCCGCCCGGTGCTGGTGATCTTCGACTCCTGCTGGGATCCCAACCCGAAGCTCGGTCCTCAGCATCCGCCGATTCCCGGGGTGCATAACTCCGGCTGGGTGCAGGCGCCGGGGCGGGCGATCCTTGCAGATCCCAAGCAGGTTCCGCGGCTAAAGAACTATGTGCAGGGAGTTGTGAGCGCCTTCGCCAACGACCCGCGCATTCTGGCCTGGGATCTGTGGAATGAACCCGACAACGGCAACGGCGATGCGTATGGGAAGGCAGAGTTGAGCGGCAAGCCCGATGTGGTGGCGAACCTGCTGCCGCAGGTCTTTGCCTGGGCGCGCGCCATGCACCCAAGCCAGCCGTTGACCAGCGGCCTTTGGATCGGCGACTGGTCCTCGCTCGATAAAATGCCTCCCATGGCGCGCATCCAGATTGAGCAGTCGGATGTGATCTCCTTTCATAACTACGACTGGCCGGAGGGCTTTGAGCAGCGCGTGCTCGAGTTGCAGCAGTATCATCGCCCTCTGATTTGCACTGAGTACATGGCGCGCGGGGCCGGCAGCACCTTCGACACGATTCTGCCGTTAGCGAAAAAATACCGTGTTGGCGCCATTAATTGGGGGCTGGTCAAAGGCAAGAGCCAGACCAATCTTCCCTGGGACTCCTGGCAGCATCCCTACGTTCTTCAGCAGCCTACCGTGTGGTTTCACGACGTTTTCTGGGAGGATGGCAGGCCCTACCGGCAGCGGGAAGTCGATCTGATTCGATCTCTCACTACAGAAAAATAGCGCGCCGGGAGAAGACTCTCCGGTGAAGCCGCATCCGGTCTCTACCGCACCTTAAAGGCCTTGATTGCGATGGCATTCGGGCTGCGCCCCGTCGGCAACAGGGTAAAGAGCGAACGCGTGGCGGTGCGTACAACAGCTACTTCGCCCGATCCGGAGTCAACGACAAAGATCAGCAAACCGGAGCCGGAGAATGCCATCGCCGCGGGGCCGTCGCCCACATGGATCGAGCCGATCCGCTTGCCGTCGTCGATGCCATAGACCGTGACGTACTGCGAATGAAGGTTGGCGGTGTAGAGCCGGGAATTGTCGCCCGAGACCAGGCTGCGGACCGGAAAATCGCCGATCATGTAGGTATCGCCCACCTCATCGGTCGTGTTATAGACCTCCGAAACCGAGTTTGAGAGAGAATTCGCGACAAACACCTCGCCGCCGTCGGGCTTCAGAGCCAGTTGCACCGGCCCCTGGCCCACGTCGAGCAAGGTCTCAAGCCGGTCGGGCTGCGCGGGAAGGCTGGGGGCCGCTCCGGGCCGGGCCGGACGAGCCTCGGAACGAGCAAGGGAGAGAACCATCACCTGATGGCTGCCCGAACAGGCGACAAAACTCTTCGAGGAGTCGGGGAGTATGACGACGTCAGCCGCGCCGGGGCAGCCATTGAAGACGCTCCGGACATGCAGTGCGGCAGGATCGACAATGGTGACGCTGCCGCTGTGGCGATTGACAACTACCAGCGACCCGCCGTCGGGAGCGATGCGCGCGGCGACGGGCTCTTCTCCGACACCGATGGCCGCGATTTCGCGCCGTGCCTTGAGGTCGAGGACCGAGATCGTGTTCGAGCCGGCGTTGGCCACGTAGGCCCGGTCGCCGGCCGCGTCGATCTCAATGGAGACGGGCCGGCTGTGCACAGTGATTGTGCCTGCGACGGTGTTGGTTTCAGCATGAATGACCGAAACCGAGCCCTGGCCGCCCGCGATGCCGGAGTTGACAGCATAAATTTCGTTGCGCGTGGGGCTGGCGGCGATAGCCACTGGATTCTGGCCGACCGCAATCTCGCGATCGAGGCGCACATTGACCACGTCGAAAACACTCACGGTGCCGCTGCCGCCATTGGTGACGTATGCGTATTCGCGATACTCGGGCGGGTATTGCGGAAAGTCGTGGGAGCGGCAGCCGGCGAGGATGAGCGCCAGCGGAGCGAGCAAAAGAAGGTGAAAAGAGTGGCCGTACAGGAGCTTCATGGGTTCACGCCTTGGCGGCCTCGACTTTGATGCCTCGCGGCAGGCTGCGGCCCACCACCGGGGCGATCTGCTCCAGCTCCGCCATCATGGTCGCAAACTGCTCGGGGTAGATCGACTGCGGGCCGTCGGAGAGGGCCTTGTCGGGGTGGTCGTGGACCTCGACGAGAATGCCGTCAGCGCCCGATGCAACTGCAGCGCGAGCCATCGGCAGCACGCTGTCGCGCTTGCCGGTGGCGTGGCTGGGATCGACCAGAATGGGCAAATGGCTGACCCGCTGCACGGCGGGAATGATGCTCAGGTCGAGGGTGTTGCGGGTGTGATCAGCAAAGGTGCGTACGCCGCGCTCGCAGAGGATGACCTCGTAATTGCCCTCGCTCATCACGTACTCGGCGGCCATCAGGAACTCATCGAGAGTGGCTGAGAGGCCGCGCTTGAGCAGCACTGGCTTGCGCAGCTTGCCGGCGCGCTTGAGCAGCGAAAAGTTCTGCATATTGCGTGCGCCAATCTGAATCACGTCGGCCCAGTGAGCCACCATTTCCAGCGAATCGTTGTCGATGGCCTCGGTGACGATGCGCAACCCGAAGCGCGTACGAATCTCGGCCATGATCTGGAGAGCCTCAAGCCCGAGACCCTGAAAGGCGTAAGGCGATGTGCGAGGCTTGAATGCGCCTCCGCGGAAGAACTGAGCGCCCGAGGCGGCCACCTGTTCGGCGATGGAGAAGGCTTGCTCGCGGCTTTCGATGGAGCATGGGCCCGCAATGATGGCAAGGTTGCGCCCGCCGATGGCCGCGTCGGTGCCCGCGAAGCGAATGACGGTATCTTCTTCCTTCACGTCGCGGCTGGCGAGCTTGTAGGGCTTTGAGACGCGGATGACTTCGGCGACGCCGGGGAGCTCTTCCAGGTTGCCGCGCTCGACTTCGCCCTTATTGCCGGTGATGCCGATGGCGGTGCGCTGGGCTCCGGGCAACGGATGCGCGCGAAAGCCCAACTGCTCAATGTATTCGCAGACCGCCTGGACCTGTTCCGGTGTAGCCTGCGCCTTCATGACAACCAGCATGGCAGTTCCTCAGACCATCAGTTTAATGGCTGCAAGGGCGAAGAGCAATTACTCCCGTCATTGCAGGGCCACGAATGGTCCGGACGCTCGATTGAAGGAGCGCCTCCGGCAGAGATTCGCCGGCGGCTGGACCGGCGATTATTCTGAGGTCAACTCGATCTCAAGCGGCGCAGTGCCACGGAATGATCTGCGGATGGCTTCAGCCAAGTGCTTGAGGCCGCGCAGGGCAAAGGAAGGACGGGAAGCTGGACGCGAATGCAGCGGCTTGGCAGGTTTGCGAACAGGCGCCCGATGCGCGGACATGAAGGTGTGCGAGGTCTTCAGGTGATCCTGCTCCTGGGCGGTTTCGGTATAACGCAGGGCCAGCCGCTCGTGGTACATTGCATCGGTTTCGTTATGCCGGCCGCGGGCGGCTTTGGCCATCTTCAGATGCAGTGCGGCTTGGCGACGGTGGTATTCGGCGATGTCACTTAGATTCACAGGCATGCGCGATCCTCGATCCGATATTCCGGGTGGGGGTGGCAGGACCAGCAAGTGAGCCTTGGCGCTCGTCAAAAAATGGCCACAATGGTGAGTGAAGGAAAAAGCAGTTACATTTCTTTTAACACACCTGTGACCAATCACTGCATGAGAAATCCCAAGAAATGTTTCCAAATTCGAAACGAGACATCGCAAAACTTGTGGAAAAGGTCGCGGAAACGCTTTGAGGCGTCACGCGAACGGGGAGTTATCACGCAATCCGGGGGAGGATCGCCTCAATCTCGGAGATGCACGAGTTACATGAGTTGGCGAACGCTCGTAGCGAAGCGCTCTGCGCCACGGAATACGGATAGGAGCCAAGCCAGCGCAGCGGGTAGACGCGGCTCCGGATTCCAGCGGTTTGGATTCTGGGGTGCAGGCTTGTATCCCAGCGGCTGGGTCATGCCCTTCTCCTGCTCTACAGCGGTGCGAGCGTGATGCACAGCCATCTGAGTGTGATACTCGGCCTCGGAGCGGCTCTTGCGGTCACGCGCTTGTTGCGCGAGTGCAAAGTGGCGGGCGGCTTCACGGCGCTGAAACTCCGCGATCTCGCGGAAATTTGCTGGCATAGACAGTTTCCTTCCTCCCGGTTGGCATCGGGATTGATGAGGGACAGAACTCGGGTATCCGGGAAATCTCCCGCATTGGCCAAAGCAGCAAGGTGATTGGGTGTTACTTACATCCTCACACACTCGCGTCCAAAAGAATCATCGGCAGAGTCCGAATCTTCTTGAATTCATCGAAGATTATTCTCCGCGATACAGCGGGCGGTTGAACTCGGGAAGGCCGGTTCTTTAAACGGGGAAGCCGCCACATCTGAGAGCATGAACCCCCTCCCGCTCCCGCACCTTGCGCTGCAACAAATGCAAATGAGGCGAGTGCGATTCCTGATTCGATCTATCCCAGCAAGCCGGCCTTCGGGATGAAGCTGCCGCTGGAAAGCAGCAAGATTAGGCAGATCCATAAATAGACGACAAATCTCCAAAATGGTAAATATCGCTGGAGTCGCGATAAGTCAACGCTAACTCCGATTCGCGAGTAGGGATAAGTGAGGAGCTAGCAGGAAGTCCGATTTGGCGGAATGAAGATAGCTGCTGGCTTCGCAGTTCGACGACTCACTGCCGCCTGCCGGAATGGAGCCAGGCACGCCAACTCTGGTTTCACTCTAGCGCCTAGGCTCCGCGCCGCGCTTCTGCGCGCGCCATTTGAGGCCAAGCCAGGCCACATAGCCCAATTGAATCGTCCACGTTATGGCGTAGGCGGCGACGACAAATTGGTGATCGAGAACTGCTGCTTGATCCATTCTTTTCCTCGATTTTTTTGCGGTACTCTGCCGCGGTCTAGAGATTCTGTTCCAGCGCCTCTTGCGCCTCGAACGCTGCGCGCCTCTGGTTCTTGCGCTCAACCTGGTAGCGCAGAGCGAGAATGAGCAGCCCCCAGGCCAGCCAGGCGAGCACATTCCATCCGAAGGCCGCCAGCATTTGCGGATCCTTGATGCCGGAGTCCGGCCCACCGCCGAAGACCGGCGCAGGGTGCTGGGTGCGCCACCAGCGGTTGGACATATAGACGATCGGCACGTCGAGAGCGCCGAAGATGCCCAACACCGCGGCCAGCGTCTGCACCTGAGGCCCTGCGGCAAAGCGCCTTAGCAGCAGGTAGCTCACGTAGATGAGCCAGAGCACCAGGGTTGTGGTCAGCCGCGCGTCCCATGTCCACCAGATGCCCCAGGCGCGGCGTCCCCAAAGAGGGCCCGTGAGCAGCACGATGGTGCAGTAGACCACGCCTACCTCTGCGCCGGCCAGGGCCAGCGCGTCAGAAGCCTGGGCCAGGTCCGGGCGCGCGCGCCGGTAGGCGAGATAACCGATTGAGCCTACCAGGCTGATGGCGAAGAAGAGGAAGCAGAGCATGGCGTGGGGCACATGGTAGTAGAAGATGCGAGAAACCTCGCCCTGCATGGCGTCGAGCGGGGCCACATAGACAGCCTGGTAAAAGCCCCAGGCCAGGAGGGCGACGGTGATAGCGGCCGAAAGGCCGAAGAGAATCTTCTTCATTGGGGAAATCCGTTCAAACACATTCAGTGTACAAGGGAGCTTGGGAATCGGTCTTGACCAGCCCGCTGAGACCTTGCGCGGGAGCAAACAGCGCCGTCCTTATCCCTGATGCGGACAGCTTTTGTTGTTCAGGCACTCGTCGGCAACACGGAGCCTCTCCACTGGGCGGCCACCCACCAGATGCTCCTCCACAATGGCCGCCGCGTCTTCAGGTTTCACATTGCCATACCAGACCGCATCGGGGTAAACCACCACCATGGGCCCATGCTCGCATTGGTCAAGGCAGCCGGATTTATTGATGCGCACGCGGCTGCCGAGGCCGGCCTCTTTGGTGAGTCTCTGCAATTCGGTGTGCAACTCGCTTTTTCCATCGCTGGTGCAGGATCGCCGCGGCGCATCGGCCGGCCGCGAGTTGTGGCAAACAAAGACATGGCGCTCAAATGCGGGCACGCGGTGCTCCTCCTCGATTCGGATACTCTCAGACTACCGCCTTCGCCCCAGGCTGCAAACTCTTAACATTCCTCCTCGCACCCCCGCCCCGGTCTGAGAAAATAGTGATTGCCTATGAACACCGAAAATCTTCTCACGCTAAAAGACGACATGGTGGCCTTTATCGAGGGCCACGGCCTGCTCCGCCTTCCCGGCTACATCACCGAAGACATTCCCTCCATTGTGTGGGAAGGGCAGGGCAATCCCGACTCTTGGAAAGACTTTGTGGAGATGGCCAAGCATGTCGGCGCTCCCTTCGTCACCTTCAGCGAGATGAAGCTGGAG
>Ga0302322_100006358_pt1 | contig 10465 bp, 10 predicted proteins | sample Fen_T0_2_FD_203757 | JGI IMG/M metagenome (GOLD analysis project Ga0302322, IMG submission 203757) | Peat permafrost microbial communities from Stordalen Mire near Abisko, Sweden - Fen_T0_2 | ecosystem: Environmental > Terrestrial > Soil > Wetlands > Permafrost | place: Sweden: Abisko... | reverse complement strand
GAAGCCTTCCATCGCCCAGTAGACCAGCGTCAGCTTGCTGAGCTGCTGGATAAACTCCGGCATCAACGTCACGGGAAACCAAGCCCCCCCGATGGCGCACATGAGCAGGATTAGGAATGTGGCCAGGCCGCCGGCCGCCTCCTGCGAGGAGGAGACTGCCGCGAGCAGCATGCCGAAAGAAGTGCAGGCGGCCGCCGCGAAGGCGCACGTCAATAGCAGCAGACCTACGTGGTGCTCGACATCGATGCCATAGAGGATGCGACCGGCCAGGAAGAGGGTGACGAGTTGCAGCATCCCGATGCAAATGCCATAGACAAATTTGCTCCACAGGATCTGCGCGCGGGTCACCGGCCCGGCCAGGATGCGGTGAAAGATGCCGAGATCACGCTCGGCAAACAGCGCCGTGGCGGCGGCACTCAGGGCAAACAGCAAGAACTGCATGGCCCATCCGCCCACAATGCGCGTGGCCGCCGGAGATTTCACATCCTGCCCCGCCACCTGGATCGACTCGATGTGGATGATCCGTGAGATCAATGATTCGCCGGTCGGGGCAACTTCATTGCCGCTCTTGCCCAGACCACCGGTGAAATCTCCCTGCTCAATCCTTTTCAGGATTTGCGCCGGATCACCGCCAAAGGACCGGGCTATATTGTCCGCGGTGGCCTGGTTGAAACGGGCCATAGTTTCGGGCCCGACGAAGTTTCGCCCCCGGGCAATCAGAGCCTGGCCCATCAATTGGGGCACGTTGGTGAAGATCGTCTTTTGCAGGATGCCGTTGACGAGCTGGGTTTCGATTTCGTTCCGGGGATTGGTGTAAACCTTAAGGTGCAGGCCAAAATTCTTGTCACTGAAAAGGTCCTCCGGGATCACGACCGCGGTGCGAAATTCATCGGCCCGCATCAGCGCGGTGAGGTCGGCTTCCCGCAGCGGACGCTCTGTCTTGTCGGCGGCCGTAAACCTGGTGATGACCTTGAAGGCCTTTTCGGCCTGCAGGGCGGCAATGAGTTTCTCCGCACCGGGATCGGTGCTGGCATTGACCACAGCCAGGGGAATGCCGGTGGGACCCTGATCCTTGCGGTTCACCCCAAAGACGGCGCCGAACAGCCAGATCAGCGCAAAGGGCACGATGAAGGTCAGCGAGACCGCCGCCTTGTTGCGGAAGAAATTGGCGAAGTCCTTGCGGACAAGAACGAGGATGGTGCGCATGGGAGAGGGCTATTCGCGGAGGTTGCGTCCGGTCAGGTGGAGAAACAGCGCCTCGAGCGTGGGACGCTGGCTGGTAAAATGGCGGGCGGGCAGGCCGAGTGACTCGGTGAGCAAATAGAAGCTCGACAGCTTGTAGCCTGGCTGCGGGCGGAACCGGTAGTGTTCGTCACCCTTTTCGATGGCGCCATGTGCGCTCAGCCGGGCGACGAGTGCGTCGGTGGCTTCAGTGATCGGAAAGCGAATCTCTTCCTCGAAGGGCAGCTTGAGCAGCAATTCGTCGAGCGTGCCCAAGGCGGGTATCTTGCCATGGTCGATGATACCAATGCGCGAGCAGAGCCGGGTGGCCTCCTCCATGTAATGGGTCGAGTAGATTACGGTGAGCCCCTCACGGTTGAGCTGCTCAAGGAATTCAAAGATGGCATTGCGCGACTGGGGGTCGACGCCGACGGTGGGCTCGTCGCATAGCAGCAGCTTCGGCCGGTGCAGGAGCGCTGCGATGATATTGAGCCGGCGCTGCATGCCGCCCGAGAAGGTCTGCACCGGATCGCGGCGCCGGTCGGCCAGTTGCATCGCCTCCAGCCCCTCGTTGACCCGGTCGCGCAGGACCGCACCGCCCAGACCGTAAAGTTGGCCGAAGATGCGAAGATTCTGCTCGGCACTCAGCTTCGGATAGAGGGCGACATGCTGGGGCACAAGCCCGAGACCGGCGCGAATTTCCGGCCGACCGGCCGAGAGCGGCTGGCCGTCAATCGTGATGTGACCTGCATCAGGCACACGCAGTCCGGCGACCAAAGACATGAGGGTGGACTTGCCCGCGCCGTTGGGGCCGAGCAGGCCGAAAAATTCACCGGCCTCAATCTGGAGCGAAACCCCGTCCAGGGCCGGGAGACTGCCGTAACGCTTGGTGACATTATCGAGGGAGAGCATGCAGGTTCAGTAGGTTGGCGCACACGTTGAGGCCTGTTTTCGCAAAGACGAGTCCTTCATCATGGGAAAAATACGCCATCATTCCAACGCGTTTTTCCGGACGTGTGAACGGCAAACATCAACTTCGAGTCGCAGGCGAGTGGCTGCGACCTAACGAATGCGGCGATCAAGGATTCGTTTGCCCGAATCGAGGGGACTTACGGTGCGTGCTGCAACTTGGCACTTCGCTTGTGTGTATTGCAGGTACTCCACCCTCTCTCATGAAAACCAATGCCCTTCTCGCCCTCGTCAGTCTCGCGGTGCTGGCCACCAGCGCCAGCGCCGCTCCCCAGCCGCAGGACGCCGTGTTCGTTCTACCCACTTATGTGGTGAGTGCCCCGCTCCACCAGCCGGCGGAGCAAAAGGTCAATGCCAGCCTGAATGAGCTGCGGCAACAGTCCCGCATTCCGGTGTCCATCGCCATCGAGCTGCCGTTGGTCAAAAGCGTTCCCGTCCGGGCGACTCTGACCAAGCTGCCAGTGCCGGAGAGAAAGGTTATCCAAGTCGCAAAGCTCTGAGCTTAGTGCCACTTCGCTCTTTGTTCGGTGTGTGCAAAAACCCGCCCTGCACAGGGCGGGTTTTTTGTCGCCTGTTTCCGCCGCCCGCCAAGCATCGCAGCGTGCCTGCGGAAGAGCCCAATGACCCTGTCGCTATTCCCATCACCGGCGAACTCGACCTGCATACTTTCCGGCCGGCGGAGATCGCCAGCCTGCTCGAGGACTATTTCGCCGAGTGCCGCCAGCGCGGTCTGCGGCGCGTCCGGGTCATCCATGGCAAGGGCACCGGCACGCTGCGCGCCACTGTTGAGGTGCAGTTGCGGAGGTCGCGGGCTGTGGTGAGTTTTGGCCCCGGCGACGAGGCCACGGGTGGATGGGGTGCGACCATCGTTACACTCAAGCCCGCAGATTCCTGCTGAATCGCCGCGACTTTCCTGCGAAGTTCCGGGTTCTCCTTCCCACTTACCTATGAACTCAATGCATGAAATAGACTATGTGATCCACGGCGCCGAAATGCAGTTTGTCGAGGTCGAGCTCGATCCACAGGAAGCCGTAGTGGCCGAGGCGGGTGGTATGATGTACATGGACGAGCAGATCGCCATGGAGACCATTTTCGGTGACGGCTCGACGCAGAACTCCGGCTTCATGGGTGCGTTGCTCGGTGCCGGCAAGCGCCTGCTCACCGGCGAGTCACTTTTCATGACCGTCTTCCAGAACCAGGGCGCCGGTAAGCGTAAGGTTGCCTTCGGTGCACCCTACCCCGGCAAGATCATCCCGGTCCGACTCGCCGACCTCGGCGGTGAGCTGATCGTACAAAAGGACTCTTTCCTCTGCTCGGCCAAGGGAGTAAGTATCGGCATCGCCTTCCAAAAACGGCTCGGCGTGGGCCTGTTTGGCGGCGAGGGCTTCATCATGCAGCGGCTGACCGGTGACGGCTGGACCTTCATACACGCCGGCGGCACCCTGTTGGAACGCACTCTCGCCCCGGGCGAGACACTCCGGGTGGATACGGGTTGCATCGTCGGATTCCAGCCGACGGTCGACTATGACATCCAGCTGGTCGGCGGCATCAAGACAGCGCTTTTCGGCGGCGAGGGGCTGTTCTTTGCCACCCTCCGGGGCCCGGGCAAGATCTGGCTTCAATCCCTCCCCTTCTCCCGGCTGGCCGGCCGCATTGTCGCCGCCGCCCCGCAGACTGGCCGCGGGGGCCGCGAGGAAGGCTCGATCCTCGGCGGCCTCGGACGCGTTCTCGACGGCGACAACAGCTAAGCCGTTCATCCGGCTCAATGGCCGGTTGTCACTCTGGCATTGTGCCAATTTCCCGTTTGTCCCATTTTCGGAACATGGGAACGAAATTCACTTACGCACTTATCCTGACCATAGCATCAGCAGTATTTAACCTGCTTCTGTATTTAACCGGATTCCAAACGGAGAAGCTGGCAGTCGGCCAGCATCTGCAGTGGCTGGGATTCGGCATCATGATCGTCATCCTTTTCCTTGGCATCAAGGCCGTGCGCGAGGAATCGCCGGGCAAATATTTGAGCTACGGCAAGGGCGTGGGCACCGGCACGCTGATCTCCCTCTTCTCCGGGTTGATGAGCGCCGTTTACAGCTACATCCACTACAAGTTCGTCAACACCGAGTTTGCCGACTACAACATGCAGATGGTACATGCCAAATGGGAGCAGGCCGGCATGAGCGCCGACCAAATGGAGAAGGCCGAGGGCATTACGCGCATGTTCATGGGCCCCGTTGCCATCGCCATCATGACCCCGATCATGGCGGTATTCTTCGGCCTGATCATCTCCCTCATCCTCTCGATCTTTCTCAAGCGTCCGGCCCCGGACGAGGCCACGACCGCCTGAAAACGAAATCGGGGCCGCTTGAGGCGGCCCCGATTGGATGACGCACACACCGGCGCGGCTTGTCCGCGCCGCAATTGTTTTAAAGGGAACGCATGCCAGCCTCCGGCGCGCCCGGCGGTGGCAGCGGCCGCCGCGTCTTGGTGGCGGGCGTCATAACCTTGGTCTCCACTTCCAGGTCATCATCGTCATCCCCCATCTCCGCGCCACCAATGGCCTGCAACCGGGCCATGATCTCGGGCGGAAGCTTCTGATGATCCTCGGGCGTATTGATCGGCCCATGAAAGGTTGTTTCACCTTTTTTGTTTTTCACGGTCAGATCGCGCTTGCCGGCGCTATTGCTGACCTCAACCGAGCCATCGTCGTCGGAAAAGGCAAAGTTTCCCGCCGGCAGGTCCAGGATGGTCGAGCCTTTGCCGCCGTGCAGCTTGCGCACGTGGATGCGCGGATTCGCGAACCAATTCATCCGGTCGCCCCCGATCAGGCGCATCACGTCTCCCGGCCCGTGGCCTTCCATCCCGGGCAGGCCGGATGTCCCGTGTTGAAAGGAGAAGTCACCTCCAGGACCGCCCTGCCCGAACATCTGGATGAAGGGTCCGCCTTCGTCCATGGCCACTTTCGGCACTTCGCGTTCACCGAGCTTGGCCTTGACGGACAACTCCTTGCCGCCACGGACCAGCGTGAGCTTCACCTCGTCACCGGTCTTGTGATTGCGCACGAGCACGCTGAGCTGCCGCATGTCGATCAGGACCTGGTCATCTAGCTTGGTGAGGACGTCGTGTTTCTGGATCAAGGTGGCCGCCGGGCTGCCATCGGCCACGCGACGGACGGCGAGCCCGGTATCGCGCGGCAGGGAAAGCTGGGCCGCCACGGTGGCGTCCACCGGCATGGTTTCAACGCCCAGATAGGCCACTTTCTCCATTTCGACCGGTCCCGGGGGACCGCCTCGGTGGATCTCGATGTTTAAGTGTGGATCGCCGCCCTCGGTGCGACGGCGGATGTTGATTTCCTTCTTGGGCTCGTCCTCGGCCAAGGTCGTGGAAGCGAGCAGCAAAGCGGGGATGAGGTAACTGACTAGTTTGTTTTTCATGGTGAATGGTTCAATCAAGGCTGGCCCGGACGAGCCGCACTTCGTCACGCGGCACGCTCCAGCGGAGCGAGGCGTGGGTGGTGGGATTTTTCCAGGTGTAGGTGTCGACATAGCGATACCTTACCTGCCGGCCCTCGGTCTGGTCCGGCAGGGTGGCTGCACCGTCCTCCTTCAGGTCGTAAAGCACCGAGGTGGCCTTGACCGGTTCGTAGCGATTGGGCGGGATCAGCGTCGCCTGCGGGGCCGAAACCGGTGCCACGGTGGCGAGGCTGGGCGCAGAGACTTTCGGAGACCGGCGGTTAAATTGTACGACTGCGACCAAGGCGATGGCCGCCGCCACGCCGGCCAGGGACCACGTGGCCCATTTCCAGGAACGCAGATTGGTGGCCGAGGCCTGACGGTGCGCGGAGATGTCCGCCGGCTCTTGGCCGAGCTCGCGCTCGAAGGCCTGCAGCAACGCCGGCGACGGCCGGCGAGGCGTGAGGCGCTTCAGTTCGTTTTCGAGTTCTTGGAGGGTTTCATCCATGGCAGAGAGGCTCAAGTTCCTTGCGGAGTGCGTTCAAGGCATAACGATAGCGAGAAGCTGCGGTGTTGGGCGGGATGTCCAGGACCTCACCGATTTTTTCGAAGGTGAATTCCTGCCAGATCTTGAGCACGAGTACCTCGCGCTGCTCGGCGGGCAGGCGTTGCAACGCCCCCTCGATCTCCAGGCGACGTTCGTCGCCCTCACAAGGGAGTTTTTCAAAGACCATGCCTTCCGCCACCAGGCCTTCCCCGCCCTTCTCTTCGCGGACTGCGCGCCGGTTTTCGCGGCGGTTGAGGTCCAGCGCGGCGCGTCGGATCGAGGTGATGATGAGCGCCTGGGGATCACCAGGTAGCTGGCGCTGGTGCCGCCAGTAACGCACAAAGGCTTCCTGCAGGACATCCTCCGCGTCGGCCAAGGAGCGGGTCCACTGGCGGGCGCACAGGAGCAGCTTGGGGCCGTGGGCCTCGATCCAATTTTTCCAACTGGGTTGCTCATTCGTGCGCTCCATGCGGTGGGTATCGCGTTGTTTCCTGAAGAGCGTCACGGGGCCTGGGATTTGTCTAATTATGCCTGACCACACGCCGGGTGCAGACATAAAAAGAGGCCGGGGGTTCTCCCCCGACCTCTGTTATACTGGCACTGACTTAAAAACGACGCTGCTTAGGCGGCCAAACGGGCCTTGGTACTCTGGGTGTTCAGGACAACGGAAGCCGTCACGGTGCGCTTGAAGTGACCGGTTACTACCGGCGAAACGTAATAGGCCTTTGCGATGGATCGGTAGTCGGAGACGGCCATCGCGATCACCGCGGCAACCGTAAGGTAGCTCACTCCGATAGCCGCGCCCGTCAGGATGTTACCCGTGACCACCAGTCCCACGACACCGGAAATGATGCCGATGGCGAATGTGGCGATGACTTGGATCGTGTTGTTGTTCATAAATTTGATTCGTTTTAGGTTATCGTGATTTGTCCTGCTTCTTGGTTATGCCGGAGTATACGACACCTCTTGCAATAGTCCTAATACTTAGTTTCTATCATATTCATCTGTTATTCCTATGGAATTATACCAATTACGTTACTTCTTGGCAGTCGCTGAGACAGGGAATTTTACCAAGGCAGCGGCGCACTCTTTCATCTCCCAGCCTTCCCTGAGTCAGCAGATCTTAAACCTCGAGGAAGAGTTCGGGCAGAAGCTATTTCATCGCATGGGTCGCAAGGCAGTCCTCACGGAAGCTGGTAAAACGCTGGTGGAAGGCGCGCGCCAGATCCTCACTGACGTCGACCAGACCCTTCAGGACATGAAGGAGAACAACCGGCTGGGCCCGAAAGTAAGCGTCGGGGCGCTGCCAACGGTCGCCCCGTTTTTCTTCCCCGCCGTCATAGCCCACTGTCGCGCCAGTGAAATCCTCATCGATCTCCATACCCAGGAGGATTTCCGGCGCCCATTGGCGGACGCGGTCTTGGAAGGTCAGCTTGATTGGGCCTTGATCTCCCTGCCCTTCAATGAACCCCGGCTGCATATCGACAAACTCTACAGCGAGCCCCTTTGGGTTGCCATGAGCTCGAGTCATCCGCTGGCCCATACTGAACACCTGACCTTTGAATCCCTTCGGGACGAAAACTTCATCCTGCTGGGGGAAGCCTCCACCCTCACCCTGCAGATCCAGCATTTCTGTGGTGATCACGACTTCGAGCCGCATATCAGCCATCGCTGCGGCCAGCTGGCGACAGCCAAGACCCTCACGGCCATGGGCCTGGGAATCACGGTCCTGCCCAAGAGCGCCCGCAGCGCCACCGACCCGGAGGGCTTGATTTTCCGCAGGTTTACCGGGCCAGTCCAACCTTCGCGCGATATCGCCCTGGTCCGTCATCGCCGGCGTCATCTGGGGGCAGGTGCCCTGCTCTTTGCCGAGGTGGCGCGCGCCGTCGTCGGGCCGGTGCCGGCAACCGGCACCACGCCGCCCATTGCAATGCCGCCGGCCACAACCTGAGTTTGCGCCCGCGACCAATCCGCGAAAGAGTCTCCCCCCCCATGCCGGCTCCTGCTCCAACCGCCAACACATTGGCCCTCTCCGCCCGGGCGCGACCGGAACTGCTCGCGCCGGCCGGCGACTGGGAATGCGCCCGCGCGGCGGTCGAGAACGGGGCCGACGCGATCTATTTCGGCCTAGAACGCTTCAACGCCCGGATGCGCGCCAAGAACTTCACCGTCGCCGACCTGCCCAGCCTCATGGAATTCCTTCATCGGCGCGGGGTGAAGGGCTATGTGACCTTCAACGTGCTGGTCTTCGCGAACGAAATGGACGCCGCCCACGACTATCTGCGCGCCATCATCGCCGCCGGGGTCGACGCCGCCATCGTGCAGGACATCGGCATCTGCCGGCTCATCCGCGCCATCTCGCCGGATTTTCCCATCCACACCTCGACGCAGATGACCGTGACCAGTTCCGCCGGCGTGGACTTTGCCCGCGAGCTGGGTGCCAACCTCGTCGTGCTGGCCCGGGAAAACTCCCTCAAGGAAATCGCGGCCATTCGCGCCGCCCAGGCGTCCGCCTCGCTCCTCACGCCCCAGGCTCCAGGCCTGCCCTTGGAAGTCTTCGTCCATGGCGCGCTCTGCGTCGCCTATTCCGGCCAATGCCTGACCAGCGAGTCGTTGGGCGGCCGCTCGGCCAACCGCGGCGAGTGCGCCCAAGCCTGCCGCATGCCTTATGACCTGGTGTCCGACGGCGCCAAGGTGGATCTCGGCGACCGCCGCTACCTTCTCAGCCCGCAGGATCTCTCCGGGCTCGAGGTCCTCCCCGAGCTGATCCAGAGCGGCGTGGCTTCGCTCAAGATCGAGGGCCGCCTTAAGAGCGCTGAATACGTGGCCAACATCACCCGCGTCTACCGGCGCGCGCTGGACGCGGCGATGGCGCAGCAGGAGCCCGCCTCACGGACGGTCGCTGGTCCTGCGGGCCACGCCTCCTTCCACCCGGGCTTCGACCCGGTCGCCGCCCGCTACGACCTCGAGATGGGGTTCTCCCGAGGACTTTACCCGGGCTGGTTCCGCGGCATCAACAACCAGGAACTTGCCCATGCCCGGTTTGGCACCAAGCGCGGGGTCTACCTCGGCCTCGTCACCCGCGTCGGCCGCGATCATGTCGCCCTGAAGCTCGAGGGCCCGCTCAAGCCCGGCGACGGCCTCGTGTTCGATGCGGGCCGGCCGGACGAAAAGGAACAGGGGGGACGCGTTTATCAGGTCGAGGCGCGTAACGGCGAGTCCGTCCTGCGCTTCGGCCATGGTGACATCGACTTCAACCGCATCCAGCCCGGTCACCGCCTCTGGAAGACCAACGATCCCGAGCTCGACCGCCGCGTGCGCCAGACTTTCGAGGGCGAGCAGGTCCGATTCCGCCGTCCGCTCCACCTCGCGGTCCACGGCCACGCCGGTGCATCCCTGACCTTGATCGCCCGGGACGACGAAGGCCATGTCACCCAGGTGGACTCGACCATGCCGCTCGCCGCGGCGCAGAAACAGCCGCTCACGACCGAGCGTCTCCGCGACCAGCTCGGCCGGCTGGGCGGCACGCCTTTCGAGCTGGGCACCTTCGAAAACCATCTTGAGGGCGAGGTCATCGTCGCCATCAGCGAGCTCAACGAGCTCCGCCGCCGCGCCGTCGGCGACCTCGACGCGCAGCGCGCCGCGCCGAAGCGTTGGGCAATGAACCCCCCCGCCCCTGTCCGTCATCCTGAGCAAGGCGAAGAATCCAAGGACAATACCGGGCCCTCACCCATTCCTGGATCCTTCGCTTCGCTCAGGATGACGGGTGATGAGAGACTTATGCCCGCACCTGAGCTCATCGTGGTGATCCGCCACCTGCGCCAGCTGGAACCGGCCTGGGCCGCCGGCGCGCGCACCATCTACGCCGAGTTCGAGGACCCGAAGAAATACCGTGACGCCGTCCAGCAGTTCCGCGCCCTCCGGGCTGGCGAGGCCAACGCAGTCGAAAATCCGCCCACCCTGTGGGTGGTGGCGCCCCGCGTATTCAAGCCCGGCGAGGAATGGATCCTCAAGCAGATCCTCTCCTGCGAGGCCGACGGCTTCCTGGTCCGCAACTACGACCACCTGCAGTGGTTCGCCGGGAAGCGCCGTCGCGGTGATTTCTCGCTCAACGTCGCCAACCCGCTCACGGCCGAGTACTTCATCAACCGCTATGGCCTCGAGCGTGTCACCGCCTCCTACGACCTGAACGTCGCCCAGCTCGAGGCGTTGCTGCAGGGGGCGCCGCCGGCGTGGTTCGACATCACGCTGCACCAGCACATGCCGATGTTTCACATGG
>Ga0302322_100006357_pt1 | contig 10466 bp, 9 predicted proteins | sample Fen_T0_2_FD_203757 | JGI IMG/M metagenome (GOLD analysis project Ga0302322, IMG submission 203757) | Peat permafrost microbial communities from Stordalen Mire near Abisko, Sweden - Fen_T0_2 | ecosystem: Environmental > Terrestrial > Soil > Wetlands > Permafrost | place: Sweden: Abisko... | reverse complement strand
AAGGGGCATAATGTACGCTGCAGAACTCTTTCGCATCGCTTTAAGGGTCCTTAAAGGCGGCCGAGCCGCACGAGGAACAGGCTTTGCGGCAAGCTGGATCTGCGCGGCGGGCGCCTTGACAGTTCTCATGCTGGGAGCGCAATCGAGGGCGCAGGCCCAGAATGTCGAGAAATCCCCGGCGGACACGGTATCAACCTCAGCGGCTCAATCCCAGCCGGGCGAGACGCCAAAACCTGATTCCGGCGCGCAGAAGCCCCCACGCGTGACCACTACTGTTGTGGTCCACGGGGAGAGGAACCAGGGTTATCTTCCCGATGCCATGACCGCCGGGAGTCTGGACGGCGCAGCGCTCGAGGAAATTCCCCTTTCGGCCCTCGTCCTGACACGCGGCCTACTCAGCGATCAAGGCGCGCGCGTGCTTTCCGACGTGGTGAAAAACGATGCATCGGTGGGCGAGGACTACGCACCGGTGGGCTACTACGGCGATTTCGCGATTCGGGGCTTCCCCATCGATCTGGCCACCGGGCTTGAAATCAACGGCATGACCATCGCGGGCGAGCAGGATGTTCCGCTCGAAAACAAGGAGCGCGTCGAAATCGTCAAGGGGATCGCAGGCGTGGAGAGCGGCGTAACCGGGGCGGGCGGCCTGATTGACTACGTGACCAAGCGGCCGGCCATCATCAAAGCTGCGGATCTGGCCACTGACCATCGCGGAAGCGCCTACGGCACAGTCGATCTTGGCCATCTCTTTGGCGCGCGGAAGCAGGTAGGCGCACGCATGAACCTGGCCGGCGAACGCATCGCCAGCTACGTAAACAATGCCGACGGCTGGCGTGCGATGGGCGCGGGCGCGGCCGATTGGAAGATCAACCCTAAGGCGACCCTCAAGGGTGATTTTGAATACCAGCACAAGGTGGAGCGCTCGGTCTGCGGATATCAACTGCTGGGCGGAACAACCGTGCCCGATCTCAATAAGGTCTATCCCTCGACGATGCTCGGCGAGCAGTCCTGGTCCAAGCCGAACACCTTCGACACATTCAACGCCGGCGCGCGCTTCGAATACGATCTAACCCGCGATTGGCGCGCCTTTGCCTCTGGAAGCTTCAGCCACTCGCTCATCGACGACAACGTGGTCTATGCGTACGGATGCGCCTATGAAGCCTCGTGTCTCAGCAGCGGAGGTTCGGCGCCGGACTACTTCTTTGCTCCCGATGGAGGCTATGACATCTACGATTATCGCAATCCAGGCGAGTTGCGCATTGACGCTCAGGCCGAGGCTTTGGCAATCGGGCACATCCGCACGGGCGCCATTACGCACGACCTGGCCGGCGGTGGCTCACTCTTTCTGCGCAGCGTGCAGATGCCCTCCGCCGCGGTCTATGACTATGTTGGCTCTGAGAACATTTATCAGCCGATCCAGGCCTTTCCCATCGAGTCCATAAGCGGAGTGCCGGATCGCGCCGGTCCGCGCATTCTCTATGAGGACAATCATCAGTCGGCAGGTGTAGTGCAGGAGCGCGCTCATCTGCCGGGCCGCGTTCAACTGCTCGCAGGAGGCCGCTTCGATTCTGTGCGCGACCATAACCCCGCCGGCACAAACAGCAGTGGAACAGCGAACAACACAGACAAGCTCTTCTGGCTGCCGCTGTATGCAATCACCTTCAATCCCCTCGCCAATTTGATGATTTATGCCAATTACAGCGAAATGCTCTCGCTGGGACCACAGGCTCCCTGGTGGGCTGGAAGTTACTATCTGCCGCCGTACAACACGCGCCAGGCGGAGGTTGGCGCGAAGATCCAGCCCGGCCAGCGCATTCTCGTGACTACCGCGCTCTTTCACATGCGCGCGCCATTCTTCTACCCCAAAGGCAGCGACAACGGTGACGATTTGACCTTTGTCTCCGAGGGCCGCGAGACCCACGATGGAATCGAGTTGAACGCTGCGGGCAAGGCAGCCAGCTGGATGGAGTTGAGCGCCTCGGCGATGGCGATGAACGCAATCTCAAGCAACACCGGCACGCCGGCTTACGACAACAAGCAGGTAATCAATGCGCCGCGCCTGCATGCTGCGCTCTTCGCCGATCTGGCGCTGCCTCACATGCACGGACTGCATCTGATGCCGGGCTGGAGTTACACCAGCCGCAAGGAAGCCACGCGCGATGACGTGGTGAGCGTCGGCGGCTACAACCTCTTCAACCTGGGTGCGCGCTACACTCCGGGTGGAGCCGATGGGCGCATAACTCTGCGCCTCTACGCGGACAATATTCTCGACAAGCGCTACTGGAAGGATACGGGCGCGAGTTATGGCGACACCTTTATCCATCTGGGCGCGCCAACAACTGTGCGGCTTTCGGCGCACTATACATTCTGATTGCCTTTGGAGATGGAAGTGGACGCACAAGCAACGAGCGAGACAGTTATGGCGCACGGGTTGGACGGGACCTTGGTGCCGCCTGACTGGCCCCCGCTCACGATGCTCGAGGTGCGCGATCTGCTGCGTGATTTCCCCGAATTGAGCGAACCGTTTGAAATCCTCACGATAAGTCCACGGCCGTTTTCTGCGGCAAGCGTGGTGGCAACGCGCACTGGCCGAGTCTTCATCAAGCGCCACCATCGGACCGTTCGCGACAAGGCCGGACTGGCGGAAGAACACCGCTTCATGGCGCACTTGCTGGCGAACGGAGCGCCTGTGCCGCGCGTTCTGGCTGCAATGAACGGTGACACGGCCATCGAGCGCGGCGACTGGACCTACGAGGTGCACGGGGTTTCTGACGGTGTGGATGCTTATGGCAATACTCTCTCCTGGACGCCCTTTCGATCGGCAAGCCACGCGCGCTCTGCGGGGCAGGCTTTGGCACGGCTGCATCTGGCGGCGCGGGGATTCGATGCACCGCCGCGCAGGCCGCGACCACTGGTAGCGGGCTTTTCCATCTTTGCGGAAGAGAATGCAGGCGCGGCGATGGAGCGCTTTCTGGCGGCTCGACCAGCGCTGGCTGAGGATGCCGCCACGCGCACAGACTGCATTGAAGCGCTGACGGCGCTGGCACCGTTTCATGCTGAGCTTCTGCCGCTGTTGCCGTCGCTCGCGTCGCTGTGGACACACAACGATCTCCACGCCTCCAATCTGCTCTGGAGCAATGAAAGTGACGATGCGCGGGCCGTTGCGGTGATCGACTTTGGCCTTGCAGATCGCACCAATGCCGTACACGATCTGGCCGTGGCCATCGAACGTAACATCGTGGAGTGGCTTGATCTGCTGCCCGCATCTGCGCATCAGGGAGACGTGCGCGTGCACAACGATCATTTGATCGCACTTCTTGATGGCTACGAGGAGGTCCGCCCCCTCTCAAATGCAGAAGCCGCGGCGCTGTCGCCCATGACCACGCTCTGTCACGCGGAGTTTGCGCTCGCCGAGGCGGATTACTTCCTGGGTGTGCTGCACTCAAAGGAAAGCGCTCATCTTTGCTCATCGGGCTACCTTCTGGGCCACGCGCATTGGTTTCACAGCGCGGAGGGGAAGAAGTTACTCGATGCTATACGCGGCTGGGCCGATGGACGCACTGTTGAGCAACGGAAAGAGATACGACAATGATATTGACGGCAATCATTCACTTTCTCAACGCAAACTGGCTTGAACTGACCGGAGCCGTCATCGCCGCGTTGGGAATCTGGCTCACTACCAAGCGGCTGCTCATCTGCTGGCCGGTGACGCTGGTCTCGATATTCGTTTATGTCCTAGTCTTCTATCGCGCCCGGCTCTTTTCAGACGCACTTCTTCAAGTGTTCTTCATTGTGTTTACGCTTTATGGCTGGTGGAACTGGTGGCACGGCGTGCGGGAAGAGGGCGAAGTACGTGTGGCACCGCTTGCACTCAGGAGTTTTGTCATGGCACTTGCGCTGGGCTTCGTTGGAAGTCTCATGCTGGGTAGCCTTGCCAAGCGGATTCATGCGGCGCTGCCTTACCTGGATGCGACCCTGATGAGCTATAGCCTTGTGGCCAGCTGGTGGGGCGCACGCAAGCACATCGCCAACTGGTGGCTTTGGATCGTAGTGGACATCGTCTACGTAGGCGAATACTTGTATAAGGAGCTTTGGGTCACAGCCGTGCTTTACGCGTTCTTTGTGTATCTGGCCGCGCTTGGGCTACGCGATTGGCGCCGCGCTGCAGTCTCCGCAGCTCCCTAGACCGCAGCTTGCACCACATTCTGGAGCGGCTCGCCGTTGATGTAGCGACGCAACTCTCCGATTGCGGTCTTCACTGAGCGCGGCCCGAACTGGGGGCTCGAACCGGCGACGTGGGGCGTGATGAACAGGTTTGGGCAACTCCATAACGGGTGACCCTCGGGCAAAGGCTCCGGATCGGTGACATCGAGAGCAGCGCGAATGCGGCCTTCGTTGAGCGCTTCCACCAGCGCTCCCGTATCCACAATGGGGCCGCGCGCGGCATTCACGAGCAAGGCACCTTGCCGCATCAGTGAAAGCTGCTCTCGGCCGATGAGTCCCCGGCTTTCACCGGTGGAAGGCAGGATCAGCACAACAATCTCGGCTTGAGGCAGGAGATATTCGAGATCACTCACCGCATGCACCATCGGCTGAGTGCGCGCGCTGCGCGCCACGCGCAGGATTTTGCAGTGAAATGGCGCGAGCATGCGCTCAATCTCTTTGCCGATGGCGCCGTAGCCCACCAACATTACCGTCTTGGCCGTAAGCTCCTCAAGCATCACAGGCGGATGGAGCTTACGCTGATCGCCCGTTAGCCGGGCATACTGCGCATTGGCTTCGATGCGGCGCTTCCAGACCCCGCTCTTCTGCACATCGATGAAGAGGGGAAAGTTCTTCAGCATCGCCAAAATCGAAGCCACCGTCCACTCAGCGGTTGAGATATTGTGCGCGCCTCGTGCATTGCAGATGGTCACATGCGGGCCCACTGTCGAGGGAATCCACTCTGTTCCGGCCATCAGCGACAGAACAAGACGAACTCGGTGAAGATGGGGCCAGATGCGCAGGGCGCGCGTGGGATAGGGATTGGGAATCCAGACGTCGATGTTCACGTCGTGATCCAGGTTATCGGGCAAAGGAACAGGTTCGACCTCTTGGGGGAAGTCGCGAAACAGCTCGGCGTCCAGGACGTCTGGATATCCAACTCTAAGCATAGGGATTGAAGCCCCAGGGAAAGGGCGTATGCACTTATGCTAACTCAACCGTCTGTTCAGTATCAGTATTTGTTGCGAAAGATTCTTGTATTCAGGTCCGGCCAGAACTCCTTGACCAGGTTCGAAAAGCCATCCAAACCCACCTGCGTAACCCGGCGCTGGCCGGTCTCGGTCCAGGTGCGTTCCTGGCTCAGATAGTAAGGCCCTGAGATGCCCGCAGCCACCCCACTGGCCAGGCGCAGGGGAAAGAACGATTGCCGAAGTGAGTGGCACTCGAATCAGACCGCGAGCAGATCGGTATAAACGGCCATCCCCACCACGGCGTCTGCGCCGAGGGCGTCAAGCGCGTCCACCTCCTGCTGACTGCGAATGCCACCGGCAACGATGAGCTGACGATCGGTCAGCTTGCGCAACCGCGCCGCGACTTCTATAGGAAAGCCCTGCATCAGCCCTTCGCCGTCAACGTGTGTGTAGAGGAATGCGGCGGCATGAGGATTGAGTTGCGGTATCGCCTCATCGGGTGTGAGCGAGACCAGCGCCTTCCATCCCTTGACGGCGATGCGGCCGCTTTTCGTGTCGATGCCGGCCACGATCTTCTCTGCGCCGATGGATGCGGCCATCTCAGCCGCGAATTCCGCATTGACCTTTCCATCGCCAGAGAAGAGCGCAGAGCCAATGATGACACGCCTCGCACCAGCGTCGAGCACCTGCCTTGCACGCTCGACGGTGTGGATGCCGCCGCCTGCCTGTACGGGCAGACGCTTGGCGAGCTGCTCCACCAGTGCAGAGTTGTCGCCCTGACGCATGGCCGCGTCGAGGTCTATTAGTTGGACTAATGGAAACTTAGAGAATCTTTCAATCCAGTATTCGAAGTCGTCGAAGGCCAGGCGCAGTTTTTCACCCTGCACAAGCTGAACGATGCGCCCGCCCAGCAGATCGATGGAAGGAATCAGCATGGAAGCCTCACGGAGACACCCGCGCGTGCAAGTTCCTCCTTGAGCGAGCGCGATGTGGAAATGCCGAAGTGAAAGATGCTGGCGGCAAGCGCCGCGTCAGCCTTGCCGCGACCGAAGACACTGACAAAGTGGTCCACAGTGCCCGCACCGCCTGAAGCAATGACGGGAATATTCACCGCCTCGCTGACGGCTGCGGTCAGTTCGCAGTCAAAGCCCGCGCGCGTGCCGTCGGAGTCCATGGAGGTGAGCAGGATCTCGCCCGCGCCGCGCTGCTCGGCCTCGCGCGCCCACTCCACCACGCGCCGTCCGGTGGGTTTGCGCCCACCGTGCACAAGCACCTCTGCTTCCCGCACGGGGTCGGAGGCCTTCGGGTCGCGCCGTGCGTCAATGGCGACGACGACAGCCTGTGCGCCAAAGCTGCGCCCGATGGCGTCAATCAACATTGGGTCGGCGAGAGCGGCGGAGTTGATGCTGATCTTGTCCGCGCCGGCCTCGAAGACCTGTGCAGCATCGTCGGCGGAGCGAATGCCGCCGCCAACACAAAATGGAACAAAAAGCTCACGCGCCGCGCGCCGCACCGTATCGAGCAGCGTGGCGCGACCTTCATGCGTGGCCGTGATGTCGAGCAGCACGATCTCGTCTGCGCCTTCGCGCGCATGACGCGCCGCCTGCGTTGCCGGATCGCCCGCATCGATCAAATCGACAAACTGCACGCCTTTGACGACGCGGCCATTGTGCACGTCAAGGCAGGCGATGATGCGCTTGGTGATCATTTTTCTTTCCTTACCAAATTACGAGCTACGATTTCTCCTAATTCCGCGAGCTGGCTCGGCGATAGTGAGGAAATTGGAATAAATATGATTCGGTCGCTTGACAGATAGAACTGGACGATCTTTTCGTTCTGCGCAAAACCCGATATTGCATTCCAATAGAATTTCCCTTCACTAAAACCCGGAATTGTGGAGAGAATTCGTTCTTCATCAATATCAGCTGACACCTTTCGGTCCGTTTTCGTGAGCGGGAAAGCAATGTCAAACTGCCTCCGGACAAGGTAGTTACGAATCACCGGGAGAAAAACGAAAAGAATGGGCATGATTAACCCAAACGGAGGGTTTTGAGCATAATCATTCTCCTGTGTGAATGCTTTGAATGCCACGTATATAAGGATAAAAATGCCAAGAATTGGCAAAACTCTATAGGTGAAGAAAATGCCAATGCGCATTCCAAAGGTCTGATTCTTATGCAGCCTAAGAGCTTCCTTGTAGTCTTCGAGAGTGATTGTGTAGTTGATTTTCATCGTTCAACCTCCAAGAAGTTCTTGAGAATTCTGAGCCCTGTTGCGCCGGACTTTTCTGGATGAAACTGCGTTCCGAAGACGTTGCCGCGCTCGACCGCCGCCGCGAAAGGTTCAATGTAATGCGTGATGGCAGCAGCAGCGGCGGTGACGGGGGCTTTGTAGGAGTGCGTAAAGTAGACATGTTCCCCTAGCTCGACCCCGGCGAGAAGGCGCGAGTTTGCGCGAATCTCGAGGGAATTCCAGCCGACGTGCGGAACCTTCTCGAAGCCCTCGGGGAAGCGCTTACAGGATTCGGCGAAGTGGCCAAGGCCGGGCTGGCAGGGCGCTTCGCTCGATCCGGAATAAAGCCACTGCATTCCGACGCAGATTCCCAGAAACGGCACGCCGCGCGCGATGGCCGCGCGAATAGCGCCGGTGAGGCCTGTCGCATCCAGCCGCTCCGTCGCCTGAAAATGACCGACACCGGGCAGCACGATGCGCTCCGCGGATTCAACAAGCGACAAATCGCCGTCGGTTACAACCGGCTCCGCACCCAGATGGCGCAGGGCCTTGAGCACCGAGGTCAAATTGCCGGCCTTGTAATCAATCACCGTCACGCGCATCAGAGCAGCCCCTTCGTCGATGGCAGCATCTCGCCGAGTTGCTTGTCACGGGAGCAGGCCACGCGCAAAGCTCTTGCGAAGGCTTTGAAGATGGCCTCGATCTTGTGATGATTCGAGCGCCCATACATGGTCTTCACGTGGACGTTGGCGCGTGCGCCGCGGGAGAAGCCCTCAAAGAAATCCGTCACCAACTCGGTTTGCAGGTCGCCCACGAGGCGCGTGCGTACCTTGGTGTCGACAGCGAAGGCCGCGCGCCCGCTCAGGTCAACTGCCGCAATGGCGAGGGTTTCGTCCATGGGCATGAGGAAGTAACCCGCCCGCAGGATGCCTCGCTTGTCGCCGAGCGCGCGGTAAAAGGCCTCGCCCAGCGCGATGCCCACATCCTCCACGGTGTGGTGTTGGTCCACATCGAGATCGCCGTCGCATTTCAATTCGAGATCGAAGGCTCCGTGGCGCGTGAAGAGCTCAAGCATGTGATCGAAGAAGCGAATGCCGGTCGCAATCTCGTATTTGCCGCCACCTTCAATCGTCAGCTTGAGGTCGATGCGTGTCTCGGTGGTGTTGCGTTCGAAGTTCGCTGTGCGCGGAGCTTGTCCGTCTTTCTTCATCGAGCGGCCCCTTTCCACTTGAGTGCTGTCAGTGTCTCATTCAGTGCGATTCCGGCCTGGCGCATCTGCTCGCGCGTGCCAATGGTGATGCGAACGCGGCCATCGCAGCCGGGATCGCTGGAGCGGTCGCGGACGAGGACTCCCGCCGCGCTCATACTGCCCGTGAACTCCTTGTGCAGCGGGCCGATTTCGACCAAAACAAAATTAGCCCGGCTGGGCCAGCGGCGCACTCCGGCTTGATCGAGCGCAGCTTCAAACTCCGCGCGTGCCGCCAGCACTTCACCCACGTACCAGTCAAGGTAAGCTGTGTCTTCGAGCGCCGGAACCAAACAAGCAAGCGCAAGAGCGTTCACACTGTAAGGCGAGAGCACCCGCCTCACCCAGTGCATCAGTTCTGCTGGCCCGGCGAGCAGCCCAAGCCGCAGCCCGGCTAATCCATAAGCTTTGGAGAAGGTGCGCGCCATCATAAGATTGGGAAGCTTGCCGATGAGATCCGCCACCGTCTCGCCATGAAAGTGGAAGTAAGCCTCATCCACCAGCACCACAGCCTGCGGCGCGCGGGTTGCGATCTCAAGAAGCTGTGCGCGCGTGGCGGCAGTGCCGGAGGGGCTGTTGGGATTGGCGATAGCAGTGATCTTCGTCCTGGGCGTGATGGCGGCAAGAAGCCGCTCGAAGGGGAATTGCAGGTCGTCTGCGGCCTGCACAGTAATTGTGCGGGCGTCGGTTGCGGAGCCGTAGATCTCGTACATCGTGTAGGTCGGCACGGGAAGCAGGAGTTCATCGCCTTCATCGAGAAAAGCCTCGAAGAGCACGTGAATCGCTTCGTCCACGCCGTTGGTGAGCGCCACCTGCTGCGCTTGAAGACCGAGATGAGCGGCAACAACGGCCTCGACGGGCGTACGCTCGGGATAACGCGTGAGATCGCCTGTGGAGACGCGGCCCAGCACCTCGCGTACCTTGGGCGAACAGGCCACCGTGTTCTCGTTGAAGTCCAGGCGGAGCGCATCCCGATTGCCAAGCGGAGGATGATATTCCTTCATCGCCTGAACGCGGGCGCGGGGAGTTGGAGTGAGTGTGGAAGTGGCTTCAGACACGGGACCTCCTTTTCAGCCGAGTGCGAATGGCGTCGGCGTGCCCGACAAGTCCCTCGGCTTCAGCCAGCAGCGCGGCATGAGGGCCGAGCGCGCGCATGGCCTGCGCAGAGTATTGCTGCACCGTGATGAGCTTGACGAAGTCGTTGACGCTCAGGCCGCCGCGCACGCGGGCCATGCCGCCGGTGGGCAGCGTGTGATTGGGGCCGGAGATGTAGTCTCCCATGGGCTGCGCGCTCCAGCGGCCTATAAAGATCGAACCGGCATTCTCGACCCAATCCAGATCGGTGGCCTCATCCACGGTCAGGTGTTCAGGCGCGAGGCGATTGGTGATCGCGCGGGCTTCGCTTTCGCTCGACGCGATGACAACCAGACCGTTGCGATCGAGCGCCTCACGTGCGACAGGATTGTTGCGGCTATGGAGTTTGGTCTCTGCGATGACTTCTTTGGCCAGATCGGCGCGCGTGGTGATGAAGATGGCCAGCGCCTCGGGATCGTGCTCAGCCTGCGCCACCAGATCGGAGGCGATATCTTCCGCGTTGCCGCGCTCGCTGGTGACAACGATCTCTGTTGGCCCGGCGAGCATGTCGATGGCGCAATCGAAGGCAACTAGCCGTTTGGCGGCGGTGACATAGAGATTGCCGGGACCGACGATCTTGTCTACGCGCGGAAGAGACTCCGTTCCGTAAGCCAGCGCGGCAACAGCATGCGCTCCGCCGAGGCGGTAGAATTCGCTCATTCCCAGCAAATGCGCGACGG
>Ga0302322_100006356_pt1 | contig 10467 bp, 8 predicted proteins | sample Fen_T0_2_FD_203757 | JGI IMG/M metagenome (GOLD analysis project Ga0302322, IMG submission 203757) | Peat permafrost microbial communities from Stordalen Mire near Abisko, Sweden - Fen_T0_2 | ecosystem: Environmental > Terrestrial > Soil > Wetlands > Permafrost | place: Sweden: Abisko... | reverse complement strand
GCTGCCATTTGATGGCATCCTGAACGTCTTTTTGTAATTCCGCATTTGTCTTCATTTGATGTCTTTCGATTTTTGACGGCAATTAATTTTCCGCCATGGAGTAATTTTCGCCGCCTAACCGAGTCTTGCCTATGGGGTGTAACCCTACCGATCTCACTGAGTCTCGTCGGTGTGAGCGTTCGTTTTAAATAGGGTTTCACCCCATAGGAAGAGTCCGTTTTACTGCGTATTGTGTGTCTCAAAAGCAACAGGACGCGGTAAGAAACCCCAAAAATCAAACCGATTGAAAATTTCATGGCAAAAATATATGGCATTTTAGGAGGCTCGAGACCATGAGCACTCTCACGCTGAACCACGAGGCAAAAATCGTCGCGCAAGCTGTGCATCGTATAAATACCACGGCCGATTATGACCGCTTGATTGAACTTGCTGGAACTGCGCGGTTCGTTCTCATTGGCGAAGCATCACATGGCACGCACGATTTTTATGCCACGCGTGCCGAACTGACGCGCCGACTGATCGCTGAGAAAGGCTTTCGCATTCTGGCCTTGGAGGCGGATTGGCCGGACATGTTGCGGGTGCATCGGCATGTCTCTGGCCGCACGAACGAGATCAGTGCGGCAGCGGCGCTTGGAGATTTTCGCCGTTTTCCCGCGTGGATGTGGCGCAATACCGTGATGGTTGAGTTTATTGATTGGTTACGCGGTTGGAATCTTCAGCCGGCTCGCAAAAATGACCGCGCGGGGATTTTTGGGATGGACCTTTACAGCCTGCACGCCTCCATGGAATCGGTGCTGGGCTATCTCGACAAAGCGGATCCCGCTGCGGCCCGTCGCGCGCGTCAACGTTACAGTTGTTTCGATCATTTCGACAAAGACCCCCAAGCTTACGGTTACGCCACAACGCGGGGCAACAGCGAATCCTGCGAAACCGAAGTGGTGGCGCAGTTGGTCGAATTGCGACGCAAATACGGCGAGTCCATGAACCATTCCGGTCAGGTTGCCAAGGACGAACTCTTTTATGCGCAGCAAAACGCGCGCTTGGTCGCAAATGCAGAGGGTTATTATCGCTCCATGTTCCGTGGGCGCGAGCAGTCGTGGAACCTGCGCGATAAACATATGACCGAGACGCTTGCCGCGCTGGTCGGCCATTTTGATGGCGGCCACAGCAAGGTCATCGTCTGGGCGCACAATTCGCACCTCGGTGATGCGCGCGCAACGGATATGAGCGCACGCGGTGAATGCAATGTCGGCCAGCTCACGCGCGAACGCTTCGGCGAACGCGTTTTCGGCATCGGTTTCAGCACGTATTCCGGCACAGTCACCGCCGCGCGCGATTGGGGCGATCCTGCCGAATGTCGCATCGTGCGACCTGGTTTGCCTGATAGTTACGAAGAACTTTTTCATGCGACCGAAGTGCCGCGATTCTGGCTTCCTCTGCGTGAGACCAATCCCGCGACTAAGCTGCTCAAAGAACGCCGGCTTCAGCGCGCCATCGGTGTGATTTACCGGCCAGAAACCGAGAGGGACAGCCATTACTATCAAGCCTGCCTCCCGGAACAATTCGACGCGCTGATTCACCTCGACGAAACGCGCGCCCTCGAACCACTGGAACGGAACAGTGAGTGGGAGCAAGGCGAATTGCCCGAAACTTATCCGGAAGGACTTTGATCAACCATGGTTACTTAATCATCGCGCGCGATTATGTCATGGTTTCCTCTTTTATTGTTTGCCGTCGTAGCTGTGGCATGGCTTTTGTTCCGTTTAATGTTTGTGAAGGATAGCCAGCGGAAATCAACGCGGCTGCTAAATACCAAGCAAAGATATTTATCGTTGGTTTGCTTCACGCTATTCGGCCTGTCGCTGCTGATAGTCCCTTGGAGAGTGGATGCACAACTACTCGACCTTCCGATTTTCTCGCATATCAGTTATGGATGGGTTTGGCATCCACCATCGCGCGGTATCAACCAAAGTCTGGTGGGAATTGCTACGGCCCAAGAAGGCATTCTGTTCGGTTGGGTGCTGGCCGAGTGGCTCGTTCTATTAGTTTTTTACGGTTGTTTTCTTCTGGTATTTAAGGGTTCCAACGCAAACGAACCGAAACATGATGTCCGAAATTAAATGAGAAGGCGGACTCCAGGTAAAATGATGATTCAGTTTACGAATGCCAGTCGAGAACAGATCCGGCCGTGAGCTCTATTTCACCTTTTTCAATTTGCGATGGCGGCGAATCAGATTGTTTGTCGAACTGTCGTGCCTAAGCTGGGGTGCAGTCTTGCTCTCCAGTTCGGGAATAATGCGTTGGGCCAAGACTTTTCCAAGCTCAACGCCCCACTGGTCAAATGAATCAATGTTCCAAATCACGCCCTGCGTGAAGACGCTGTGCTCGTAAAGTGCTACAAGTTTGCCCAGCAATGCGGGTGTGAGCTGGTCCGCGAGAATGACGTTGGACGGACGGTTGCCTTCAAAAACCCGATGCGGCACCAGCCAGTCCGGCGTGCCGTCGGCGGTAACTTCTTCGGCAGTCTTGCCAAAAGCCAGCGCTTCGGCCTGCGCAAAAACATTCGCGAGAAGAATGTCATGGTGACGTCCCAACAGCGTCAATGATTGGCCGAACGCGATGAAGTCGCAGGGAATCAACCGCGTGCCTTGATGGATCAGCTGGTAGAAAGAGTGCTGGCCGTTGGTTCCCGGCTCACCCCAATAAATCGGCCCGGTCTGATAGTTCACTGTCTTTCCGGCCAGCGTGACGTGCTTCCCATTGCTCTCCATCGTCAATTGTTGCAGGTAAGCGGGAAAGCGCTTCAAGTATTGTTCGTAGGGCAACACCGCCACCGTTTGCGCGCCGAGAAAATCCGTGTTCCAAACCGATAACAGAGCGAGCAGCACCGGCAGATTTTGTGCAAATGGAGCCGTGCGAAAATGTTCATCCATTTCGTGAAAACCGACGAGCATGGCGCGGAAGTTTTCCGGTCCCACAGCCAGCATCGTCGAAAGGCCAATGGCTGAATCCATCGAATAGCGCCCGCCGACCCAGTCCCAGAAGCCGAACATGTTCGCCGTATCAATGCCGAACGCCGAAACTTTTTCCGCATTCGTTGAAACTGCCACGAAATGTTTGGCCACGGCTTTTGGATTTCCGCCGAGACCGTGGAGCAGCCAGTCACGCGCACTTTGCGCGTTGGTCATGGTTTCAAGTGTCGTGAAGGTTTTGGATGAAATTATGAACAACGTTTCCGCCGGATTGAGATCATGCGTCGCTTCTACGAAGTCAATGCCGTCCACATTGGAAACAAAGCGGAAAGTCAGGCTGCGGTCGCTGTAATGTTTGAGGGCCTCGTAAGCCATCACCGGCCCAAGATCGGAACCGCCGATGCCAATGTTGACAATATTTTTTATTCGTTTGCTGGTAAAACCCTTCCACGCGCCGCTGCGGACACGTTTTGAAAATGCCTCCATCTTGTCGAGCACGCCATGGACTTCCGGCACGACATTTTTCCCATCCACCAAAATGACCGCGTCTTTGGGAGCGCGTAGCGCGACGTGCAGCACGGAGCGATTTTCCGTGACGTTGATCTTGTCACCACTAAACATCGCTTTGATCTGGGATCGCAAACCTGACTCCTCCGCCAGACTCAGTAACAGCTTGAGCGTTTCGTTTGTGATCCGATTCTTCGAGTAATCAAGAAAAAGTCCGACGGCCTCAACGGTCATACGCTCGCCACGCTTGGAATCAGCCGCGAACAATTCTCGCAGGTGCAAATTCTTAATCTGCTTGTGATGCGCAGCAAGAGCCTTCCAACTCGGACGCTGGGTGAGTGGTTTAATTTTGGCTTTCATAAGGTTCAGTTTGCGTTGACTGTCGGACAGGAACGTAAAACGGAGCGCGCAATCATCAGCTCTTCATCCGTGCGGATGACGCGAACGGTAACCCGACTGGTGTCGTTGGAAATAACCACCGCACTCTCCGTATTGCGCAACTTATCCAGCTTGATGCCGAGAAAATCAAGTCCTTCACAGATGCGTGCGCGAACGGGCGACGCATTTTCGCCGATGCCGCCGGCGAAGACGAGTGTGTCCAATCCTCCCAGCGCGGCGGCGAATGATCCGATCCATTTTTTCGCCTGATAGCAGAACAATGCCACGGCTTCTGCTGCCCGCACGTCCGTTTTTTCATGATCGAGCAAATCCCGCATATCCGAGCTGGTCTCTGAAACACCCAGCAGCCCGGACTTGTGGTTGACCATGTCGTAAAATTGTTGCGTGGTCATCTGCTCGGTGCGCGAGAGATAGGGTGCGAGGCCGGGATCCAAATCGCCGGAGCGTGTGCTCATCACCAATCCCGCCGTCGGCGTGAAGCCCATGCTGGTATCAATGCTCTTGCCATCATGCACGGCGGCCAAACTTGCGCCATTCCCGAGGTGGGCAAGGATTACACGCCCCTTCGTTGCCGCCGGATCGCCGACGCGCGCGAGTTCTTCCATCAGATAGGCATAGGACAAACCATGGAAACCGTAGCGTTGAATTCCCTTGGCATCGAAGCGTCGTGGAATTGGCAGCAGCTTCGCCACGCGCGGCATGGTCTGGTGAAATGCGGTGTCAAAGCAGGCCAGCTGCGGCAGTTTGGAATGACGCATGCGAAACGCCTCGATCAATTCGATTTCGCGGGGCAGATGATCCGGATCGTAGGGACTGATCCGGTGGAGTTCGGCCAATAATTCCGGCGTGACGATTTCCGGCTCGGTGTGCTTCATGCCGTGAACCACCCGGTGGCCAACGGCTTTGACCGATGCGAAAACCGGCTGAGTTTCGAGCCAGTCCAACAGTGAGTTCGCCGCTGATTTATGGTCGGCGGCGATGAGTTTACGACTGGCCTGTGGTTTTTCATCACCATTGTGAAACGTCAGATTCGTCCCGCTCAACCCGATGCGATCAACCGTGCCAAACAGCCCGCGCTTGAGCGGCTTGACCGCCGCATACAAAGCGAACTTGATGCTCGACGAGCCGCCGTTGATCGTCAGGATTTGTGATTCACCGGGTTTCATGGAGGATTCCAGGCTGCAAGCCGAACGCAGCCAATTTTGCGGCAGTGGATTGGCAATCTGTGTGCAGAATGCTCGGAATCCCCAATCTCTCCGCGATTTGAACGAACAGCGCAGTGTTTTCGATATAAACAATTTGGCGGGCGGGCACCTGGGCGATGTCGAGCGCCAGCCGAAAGATGTCCGCGTCGGGCTTGCGGAGGTGGACAAAGCACGAGGAAATAAACGCATCCACAAATCCGTCCAGCTTGAACTGGCGTATCCGATACGCATTCACTTCGCGCGCCTCGTTGCTGACCACGAATACTTTTAATTTGTATTTAGCTTTAAGATTGTGAACGAGTTCAATCATCTCCGTGAAAGGTTTTGATTGCGCGAACATGAACTGCCGAAACTCGGTCCGCGTGAATGGTCTCTTTTCGTAGAAGACCACCCGGTCCAAATATTCTCGAAAAGAAATTTTATCAGACTCTTGGGTTTCAAAGTTCAACTCATGCCGCTCCTGCATTTCAGCCCAGTTTAGCTTGAAATGCTTCGCCGCCCGATGACGGGCATGATGATCCCAGCCATTGGTGAGCAGGACGCCGCCAATGTCCACAAACAATGCTCTGATCGGGACGGTTATATTCATGACATCTGTGGTTGGGAGGTTGGTTGGGAGGGTTTCGTCATCGCTTGATACATCATCTCCTCGCTCAGGAATGGTGCGCCAAGCAGTTCGTAACTAACGCCTAGTTTCTCATTCACTTTTCTCGCCAGTTCGTCATGGGTCGCGGCATCGGCGTGAAAAGGCACCGCGACGATGATGTATTCGATGGGAGTTTTCATACTGTTAAAGCTAGGAGCTCTTTCCCTTGTTTTTGCCAGTGGTCACCAGTTCGGTCGGCAGGGGCCAACGATGTCCGGGAGCCAACAGTCCTTGCGTATTCTCCGGTCCCCAAGTGCCGGCAGCGTAATTGGGAAAATCGCTGGGCGCCGTGGACTGCCAGGCTTCGAGCACCGGCATCAACAGTTGCCAGGCCGCTTCCACTTGATCGGCGCGCATGAAGAGCGTCGCGTCCTTCTTCATCACGTCCCATAAAAGCGTTTCGTAGGCATCCGGCGAAGGTGCGGCAAAGCTCTCGTGATAACTGAAACGCATGTCCACCGGCCGCAACTGCATCTTCGGCCCCGGATATTTGGCCTGAAAGCCTAGCACGATTCCTTCGACGGGCTGGATGGCGAGGATGAGCCGGGACGGCAACCAGCCGAGCGAGGCTTCGGGCGGAAAGGACTGATGCGGCACCGCACGAAATTGGATGGAGATTTCCGAAGCCTGTTGCGGCAGGCACTTGCCCGTGCGCAGATAAAACGGCACGTCCTGCCAGCGCCAGTTGTCGAGAAATAACTTCAACGCCACGAAAGTCTCCGTCTGGGAATCAGGTGCCACGCCGACCGCCTCGCGATAGCTCGGCGCATTTTTTCCAGCGACATTGCCTGCACCATACTGTCCGCGCACGGCGTATTGCGAAACCTCGTCGCGGTGAATCGGACGCGCGGCGTGGAGGACATCCACCTTTTTGTTTCGGATTTCATCGGCCTCGAAGGAGACCATCGGTTCCATGGCCACCAGACAGAGCAATTGCATCAGATGATTCTGCACCATGTCACGCAGGGCGCCGGCGTGTTCGTAATAACCGCCGCGATGTTCCACACCCACGGTTTCAGCGACGGTGATGGTCACATAGTCAATGTAGCGACGGTTCCAGAGCGGCTCGAAGACCGGATTGGCAAAACGAAAAGCCAGAATATTCTGCACCGTTTCCTTGCCGAGATAGTGATCAATGCGGAAAATCTGGGACTCATCAAAGCTTGCGGCGAGAACGGCATTCAAGGCGCGCGCCGAATCCAAATCGTAGCCGATCGGTTTCTCAATAACGATCCGCGCCCAATCCCGATCCCGTGCGAGGCCGGCCTTCCCGAGATATTTTGGAATTTCGCCGAACATACTGGGCGGTGTCGCCATGTAGAAAATCCGGTGAGCTTTGGTTCCCCATTCCTTTTCCAGCTTTGCACACTGTTTGCCGAGTGCCTTATAAGTTTGCAGCTTTTTGAAATCTCCCTGCTGATAATGAATGTGGGGCGCAAACTGATTCCAGACGGAGACCTTGGATTTTCCGAACCGGGAGAATAAATTGACCCCATCGTGCAACCGCCGGCGCAGCGCTGCATCGCCGAGCTTGATGCGATCCACCACGATGATGGCAAACTGCGCGGGCAGACTTCGATCTTGAGAAAGGTCGAACAACGCCGGCACAAGCTTCCGCCAGGTCAGGTCACCGGCTCCGCCAAAAATGACAAACACCGTCGGTTCAAGTTGGTCATTCGTTTGCATATTGTTCTCGCTTAATCTCGGCCCTTATTTCTCGTTCCGCCTGAAGCCAATCTTGATCGGGTTGGCCACTCTGACGGCCTCTTCGCTCAAAAAGTTCATAGGCACGCTTCGCGATTTGCGGTGTCAAATCGTCTTCTGGAAACCTTGTCGCTGGGGCGAGGTCGCCGTCCATTAGTCTCCCATATTCCATCGTCAAGCTTCGCACCCGCTGTGCCAGCATCTCGGTGAGCACGCCTGTCTGTATTCGCCACCCCCAGTTTCCTTTGGCAATTCCGGGTAAATTCATTCGCGCTTGCGACCCCAGTTCCAGAAGGTCTTGCGCGGGAATGATCGCAGTGTTGGCAGGCGATGCCAGCGCTGCTCGGATCATAGCCCAGACAATTGCCGCGTCCTTGACTCCCAGCATTTGTTGCAGCACTTCACGTTGCCTGTTGGGCAAGTTCTCGAACCAGCCCGCCGTGGTGTCGTTGTCATGGGTTCCGGTATAAACCACGGTTTCCAACGGATGCGGCGCGGGCGGATTGGAATCGTTTTGGAGTTCTGAACCCAGCTCGAATTGGAGCACGCGGGTGCCGGGGATTTGAAATTGATTCAACAATGCCACCACTTCGGGTGTTGTATCTCCGAGATCATCCGCAATAAATGGCAACGGCCCAAGGGCTTCGCGGATGGCTTTGAAAAAAGCTGCGCCGCCACCGGGCAGATATTTTCCCTTCAAAGCCGTTTTCGCTTGGGCTGAAATTTCATATGTCCGGACAAAACCGATGAAATGATCCAGCCGATTGATATCGAACCGGCTAAAAGCCATTCGCAGGCGTTCAATCCACCAGCGATAGTTCTCCGCTTGCAGCGCCTCCCAGTGATACACCGGCAAACCCCAAAGCTGTCCAGTTTTGGAGAAATAATCGGGCGGGACGCCGGCAACCACCGTCGGATTTCCGTCAGCGTTCAGTTTGAAAAGTTCGGGATGCGCCCAAACATCGGCGCTTTGATGAGCCACGAACAGGGGAATATCTCCTATCAGCCGGATTCCTTTGGCTGCGCAATAGACCTTCACCTCTTTCCATTGCAAGCAAAACTGCCATTGGACAAATTCATGAAATCGGATGTCATCGGCAAAGCGTTTTTGCGCACGAAGCAGGGCATCTGGCTGGCGCGTTCGCAGCTCTGGCTGCCAACGGGTCCAATCCGAAGTGCCCACCTTCCCTTGAATTGCCGAGAATAATGAAAAATCCTCCAGCCAATAAGACTCCACTTTTGAAAAGGCATCGAACTCCGATTGCCTGCCAACGTGTTTTTGTTCTCCAAAATGCTTAAATGCCTTTTTCAACAAGGCCGTTTTCCAGCGGGCGGCTTCGGCGAAATTCACTTTTCCCGCAGTGCCAAATGTTGGATTCCCGATTTCCTCCCGGCCAAGCAGCCCTTGCTCCACCAAGCGATCAGGACTCAACAACAGCGGATTCCCCGCAAATGCGGAAGGCGATTGATAAGGCGAATTGTCTCCGCCCGTAGGTCCGATGGGAAGCATCTGCCACCGACGCTGTCCGCTGCTAAACAAAAAATCCGCAAAGGCGTTTGCTGACGGCCCCAGATCGCCAACCGGGTAGGTATTGAACAGGGAGCTTGGATGGAGAAGTATTCCAGACGTTCGTGAATTCATTTGGAACCCCCTTCGTTGGCGTATTCAGGGTTGCGTGCCAGCAGTATTGCGCTTGAGCGGGGTTTTAGCAGATAGGTCTGTGGATATTTCAAAAGCGGTTCCTCACCGGGAACATACAAATCGGATGGCGTTTCCACAAAGGTGTCAACCGCCTGATGCCATTGGGCTCCGGGCGGTGGCGGAGGCAAATGGAAATCAACCGCATCGGTCCCGGCATTGAACATTAGGAACAATGCTCGCTGCAGATCTTCATGAATTAAACCGGCAAAATGTTTTTCGGTCGGGTCGGTCCAGTGGGGCGAGCAGCCTTGCGGATGAAACCATTGGATCTCGGCGTTCGTATAGAATTGTTCGTCACTTAAAATTGGATGCGCCAACCGGAAGGCAATCATACCTTTGGCAAACCGGTAAATGTCGGGATGCTGCTCAAGGTTGTTCCAGTCAATCCAACTGGTTTCATTGTCCTGACAATAGGCGTTGTTGTTGCCGTCTTGGGTGCGACGGAATTCATCACCGCCCAACAGCATCGGCACGCCGCGCGAAACCAGCAGGGTCAAAAGGAAATTCTTGATCTGGCGTTTCCGAACGGACTCGATGCTGACATCGTTCGTCGGTCCTTCGATTCCATAATTCCCGCTTAAGTTTTCGTTGGCCCCGTCGCGGTCATTTTCCGCGTTGGCTTCATTGTGTTTGAACTGATAACTAACGAGGTCATTCAGCGTGAACCCATCGTGGCACGTGACAAAATTGATGCTGCTTCCGGGACCTTTACCGGACTGACGATAGATGTCGGCGCTGCCACAAAGGCGGCTCGCAAACAAACCCATCATCCCCTCATCACCTCGCCAGAAACGCCGGACATCATCGCGATAACGCCCGTTCCACTCCGCCCATCGCCGATCCGAAAAACTTCCCACCTCATACGCGCCGGCAGCGTCCCACGCCTCGGCGATAATTTTTACATTTCTCAAGATCGGATCCTCGGCAATCCGCTCAAGCAACGGGGCTTTGACCAGAAGTTTGCCGGTTTCATCCCGGCCGAGAGCCGACGCCAGGTCAAATCGGAATCCATCCACGTGCATCTCGATCGCCCAATAACGGAGCGCGGCCAGGATATGGTCCCGCACTACCGGATGATTGGCGTTAACGGTGTTGCCGGTTCCAGTGTAGTCCTGGTAGTAGCGCTGATCTTTTGCCAGCGTGTAAAAGATCGCATTGTCCAACCCGCGAAAACATAACGTCGGTCCCAGTTCGTCGCCCTCGGCCGTGTGGTTGAAAACCACGTCCAGAATTACTTCGATACCTGCCTTGTGAAAAGCCCGGATCATTTCCTGGAACTCGACTTTCTGCTGGCCCAAACCTCCGGAACTGCAAAAGGAAGCTTTGGGCGCA
>Ga0302322_100006355_pt1 | contig 10468 bp, 6 predicted proteins | sample Fen_T0_2_FD_203757 | JGI IMG/M metagenome (GOLD analysis project Ga0302322, IMG submission 203757) | Peat permafrost microbial communities from Stordalen Mire near Abisko, Sweden - Fen_T0_2 | ecosystem: Environmental > Terrestrial > Soil > Wetlands > Permafrost | place: Sweden: Abisko... | reverse complement strand
GCGCACGCGAAATGCGCGATTTCGCGCGTGTGACCTGAGAGACTTCCGCGAATGGCCGCTTGGTGCGGCCGGGGTGGAGGACCTAGCCTTGTCATCTCATGGCTATCCCTCGACGACGGAGTACGTGCCGGTGAGCGGGCAACCGTGGTTCACCTCCGTGGTGGGCCGTGACATGGCAGTCGACCTCGGGACGGCCAACACGGTCGTCTACGTCCGGGGCCAGGGCATCGTCCTCGACGAGCCCTCGATCGTCGCGATCAACACCCGCACCAACCAGCTCCTCGCGGTCGGTGGCGAGGCCAAGCGCATGCTCGGCCGCACCCCGTCGCACATCCAGGCCATCCGGCCCCTGAAGGACGGCGTGATCGCCGACTTCGACATGTGCGAGAAGATGTTGCGGTACTTCATCCAGCGGGTGCACCAGCGCCGCTGGGCGAAGCCCCGCATGGTCATCTGCATCCCGTCGGGCGTCACGGGCGTCGAGCGCAGGGCCGTCCAGGAGGCCGCGGAGTTCGCGGGGGCCCGCAAGCCCGCCCTCGTGATCGAGGAGCCGATGGCCGCGGCGATCGGCGCCGGACTTCCCGTGCACGAGCCCGCGGGCAACATGATCGTCGACATCGGTGGTGGCACCACCGAGGTCGCGGTGATCTCGCTCGGCGGCATCGTCGCGAGCGAGTCGAGCCGCATCGCAGGCGACGAGTTCGACGCCGCGATCCTCGCGTTCATGAAGCGCGAGTACTCGTTGGCCCTCGGTGAGCGCACGGCGGAAGAAGTGAAGACGAAGCTCGCGACCGCGTACCCGCTCGAAGAAGAGCTGTACGCGGAGATCCGCGGTCGCGACCTCGTCACCGGTCTCCCGAAGACCGTCGTGGTCTCCACCGGCGAGATCCGCGAAGCGGTCGAGGAGCCGGTGGCTGCGATCGTCGACGCGGTGAAGGTCACGCTCGACAAGACGCCTCCGGAGCTCGCCGCCGACATCATGGAACGCGGGATCGTGCTCGCCGGTGGCGGCGCGCTGCTCCTCGGCCTCGACCGGGTCATCCAGGCCGAGACCGGGATGCCCACGCGCGTCGCCCAGAACCCCCTCTACTCGGTCGTCCTCGGCTCCGGTTACTGCCTCGAGCAGTTCGACGTGCTCCGGCAGGTGCTGATCAGCGGCCCGAGCGACTGACCGGGCGCGGGAGGCGCTCATGGCGGTCTACCGGCGGGAGTCGCGGCGGCGTCCCATCATTGCCCTCATCGTGGTCACGTGCCTGGCGCTGATCACCCTCGACAACAGCGGCAACGGCGTGATCGGCACGGTCCGCCACACCGCTCGTGACGCCATCGCCCCGGTGCAGGGAGTCGTCAGCGACGCCTTCAACCCGGTTGCCAACGTCTTCGACGGCGTGACCAAGGTCCACGGGCTCGAGGACGACAACGCCCGGCTGCGGGCCCAGGTCTCCGAGCTCCAGGGCAAGCTCAGCCGCAATCGTGGCGTCGGCGAGGAGTACAGCCAGCTGGCCCGACTGCTCGACATCCCCGACATCGAGGACGTCACCGGCGTGGTGGCCCGGGTCATCGGCGGCCCGGCCGGCAACTTCGAGCGCACGCTCACCCTCAACAAGGGCACGAGCCAGGGGATCGTCACCGGCATGCCGATCGTCGCCGGCGACGGGCTCGTCGGCAAGGTCACCGACGCGTCGCGCACGCGGGCCACGGTCACGCTCATCGACAGCCCCGGCCTCGGCGTCGGCGTACGCACCGAGAAGAGCCGCGAGCAGGCGGTGACGCAGGGCCGCTCGGGCGACCGGCTCCTGCGGCTCGGCTTCATCGACAACCCTCGCGCCGCGATCGAGGAGGGCGAGCTCGTCTTCACGGCCGGGGTCGAAGGCGCGGCCTACCCGCCCGACGTCCCCGTGGCGCGGGTCGTGAAGATCGACCGCAACCGCGGTGAGCTCGATCCCGACATCTTCGTCGAGCCGCTGGTCGATCTCGACAAGCTCGTGTTCGTCAAGGCGCTCCGGTGGCCGCCCCGCGACGTCGCGGCGACCGACGGAGGCGGATGAGCGTCGTCGCACGACGCGCAGCCCATGCGGTGGATCCGTTACTTCCTGCTGATCATCTCTCTGGTCGTGCTCCAGACCGCGCTCTTCCCGAGCCTGCGGATCTGGGACGCGGCGCCTGACCTCCTGCTCGTCGCCACCATCGCGGTGGCCTACGAGCGCGGAGCCGAGACCGGGGCCGTGTTCGGCTTCGTGAGCGGCATCGCGATCGACTGCTTCCTGTCGTCGCCGCTCGGGGTGTCGGCCCTGGCCTTCTCCCTCGTGGGCTACGGCGTGGGGATCTTCCAGAGCGGACTGGTGCGCTCCACGCGGTGGATCGCACCGATCCTGGGTGGTCTCGGAGGACTGGTGGGCGGGTTCCTCTGGATCTGCATCGCCTCGATCTCCGGCAGTGAAGACCTGTTCACCCCGACGAGCTTCCGGATCCTCGTCATCGCGTCGTTGTACGACGCGCTGGTCGCCATCGTGATCTTCCCGTTCGCGCGCTGGGCCAGCGGTGAGCACGAGTACGCCCACCGGTAGCGCCATGGACGGGTCCGCCGGCGCGAAACCCCAGGTCACGGTGGCCCGCGCGCGCCGCCGCGCCCCGACCGACGACAATGGCCCCGTCATGCGTGGGCGGAGACCGGTACCCGAGTCATGACCGACGCCAACAGCCGGCTCCGGCTGACAGTCGTCGGCTTCGTGGTGTTCGCGCTCTTCAGCGCGCTCTTCGCGCGCCTGTGGTTCCTCCAGGTCGGCAACTCCACGAGCTACGCCGCCGAAACCGCGCAGAACCGCATCCGCACCATCCGTGAGCCGGCCATCCGCGGCGCGATCGTCGACCGCAACGGCAAGGTGATGGTCCAGAACACGCTGGTCGACACGATCACCGTCAATCGCAACCTCACGCCCGAAGAGCGCAAGGTGACGGTGAAGAACCTCTCCGGCGTGCTCCAGCAGTCCCCCGAGTCGATCGATGCCGAGCTCGACAGCCCGAAGTACTCCGTCTACGAGCCGGTTCCCCTCGCGCAGAACGCCACCTACGAGCAGCTCGTCTACGTGCGCGAGCACCCCGAGCTGTTCCCGGGGGTCTCGGCCGAACGCCGCAGCATCCGCGAGTACCCGGCGCGACTTGGCTTCGACGACAACCCGCCGGTCGGCGCGCACCTCCTCGGCTACGTCGGGCTGATCAACAAGTCCGAGTACAAGATCCAGAAGCGCGCCGGGTACTCACCGAACGACTACATCGGCAAGCAGGGGATCGAGCAGCTCTTCGAGTCGGAGCTCAAGGGCAAGCCGCGTGAGCGCAAGCTCGAGGTCGACAGTCGCGGTCGCCTCGTGCGCGAGGCCGAGGTCGTCGCGCCGGAGGCCGGCCGCGACATCCAGCTCACCGTCGACCTCGACGTGCAGAAGGTGGCGGAGGAGTCCCTGCGCGACGGCATGGACCAAGCCCGGAGGTACACCGACCGCATCACCGGGGAGAAGTACCGGGCGTCGGGCGGCTCGGTGGTCGTGCTCGACGCGCAGACCGGCGACGTCGTCGCGCTGGCGAGCGCACCCACCTACAACATCTCGAAGTTCACCACCGGCATCCCCACCGACGAGTTCAACTTCCTCACCGACCCGGCCAACGGCCTGCCCCTCACCAACCGCGCGGTCCAGGGCCTCTACGCGCCGGGGTCCACGTTCAAGCCCTTCACGCTCTACGCCGCGCTGCACGACAAGCCGCTGGCCCCGGATCCCGAGGACCCCACCCTCGACAAGCCGTTCGACGAGAGCTTCTCGTTCTACGACAAGGGCTTCATCAAGTTCGGGGCCGCGGGAAACGAGGAGACGTTCCAGAACGCGGGGAAGCAGGCCAACGGCATCGTCGACATCAACAAGCCCATGACCGTGTCGAGCGACGTGTTCTTCTACAACATCGGCCTCCTGTACTGGCGCACGTGGGGCCGGGGCGAGCCCGCGGAGTCGAGCACCAACCTCGACGACCCGCAGTACGGCATCCAGCGCGCGGCCAAGCTGTTCGGGTTCAGCCGCCCCACCGGCATCGGTCTCCCCGGTGAGGCCCGCGGCCGCATCCCGGACCTCACGTTCAAGCGGGCGGTCAACGCCGGCAACCCCGACGGGTCCACGCAGATCTGGCTCCCCGGTGACGGGATGAACCTCGCCGTCGGCCAGGGCGACGTGCTGGTCACCCCGCTCCAGCTCGCGACGGCCTACGCGACCTTCGCCAACGGCGGCACGATCCACCAACCCCGCTTGGCCAAGGCCATCCTCGAGGGCGGGTCCACATTGGGTCAGCCGCAGGTCGTGCGCGAGCTGCCCGAGCAGCCGGCGAAGAAGGTCGCGATCGACCAGACGATCGTCGACAAGATCATCCCCGGGCTCGAGGGCGCCGTGTGCTCGGACGATGGCACTGCGCACGGGGCGTTCCGGGACTACCCCTGCGGTGTGGTGATGGGCAAGACGGGCACCGCAGAGGTCCCCAACAAGCAGGACACCGCGCTGTTCGTCGGGGTCACGCCGCCGCGGGTCGACCCGGCCAACCCCCAGCCCCAGTACGTCGTGGTGGTCGTCGTCGAGGAGGGCGGCTTCGGCGGCTCGGTGGCCGCGCCGATCGCCCGCCGCGTGATCGACGCGCTCCGCGGTGACCCGAACCCGCCGCCCGTGCGGACCAACCCGCCGAGCGTCGACTGATGACGATCGGTTCGCCCGCCCGCGGGCTCAACCGGGCCCGATCCCGCTGGGGGACACCCACGCAGTCGCGCCTCGGGGTCGACTGGCGCGAGCTCGACTGGATCATGCTCGGGGCCGTCGGGATCATCTGCACCCTGGGCCTGGTGATGGTGTACTCCGCCACCAGGAACCTCACCGCCGACCCGTACTACTTCGTGAAGCGCCAGGGCATCTCGATGGTCATCGGCGTGAGCGCGTTCCTCGTGATCCTGCGGATCGACTACCGGAAGTTCCGCGACTACTCGCTGCTCGCCTACATCATGGTCATCGTCTTGCTGTTCGGTGTCATCACGCCGTTCGGTTCCAGCGCCAAGGGCGCGCAGGCGTGGTACGCGTTCCCCGGCGGGTTCCAGTTCCAGCCGTCGGAGATCGCGAAGTTCCTGTTGATCGTCGCCCTCTGCGGCTACGTCAACGAGCACCGCGGCGACATCGACCCGTGGCGCGTCACGATGATCGTGTCGCTCGCGATCGTCCCGATCGCCCTGGTCCAGCTCCAGCCCGACCTCGGGACGAACATGGTCTTCGCGACGATCCTCGTGGGGTTGCTCGCAGTGGCCGGCGCGAAGGGCCGGTACCTGATCGTGCTGCTCCTGCTCGCGGCCACCGGCATCTACGCGGTGATGACCCTCGGATTGCTGAAGCAGTACCAGATCGACCGGCTCACCTCGGTCATCAGCCCCGGCAACGCCACCCAGACGGCCAAGTACAACCAGGACCAGTCGAAGAAGACCATCGGGTCGGGCGGCCTCACCGGCGCCGGGCTGTTCCAGGGGCCCCAGACCCGGCTCGGCTACGTGCCCGAGCAGCACACCGACTTCATCTACACCGCGGTGGGCGAGGAGCTCGGCTTCGTGGGAGCCGCCTCCCTCCTGGCGCTCTTCGCCATCGTCATGTGGCGGACCTGGCGAACAGCCCGGCTCTCCCGTGACTACTACGGCACCCTCGTCTGCTCGGCCGTGTTCGCGATGTTCGCCTTCCAGATCTTCGAGAACATCGGCATGACCATGGGGATCATGCCCGTCACCGGAATCCCCTTGCCCCTCATGAGCTACGGCGGTTCGAGCCTCATCGCGACCCTGGCCTGCCTGGGCCTGGTCGCCAACGTCTACGCCCGCCGGTTCACCTGATATCGGCCTCGGAACGCTGCGAGCGCCCGATCCGCGCACTGAGCCGTTCCGATAGCCCTCCGGGTCTCGTGAAGGGCGCTCGCGGCCGCTTCCGAGGCGGTTCCCGTCGCTTCGCTCCGTCCACGGTGGTTTCGGGGGTGGGCGAGTAAAGTTGGTTTCCTGATGTCCAACCTGTGGCCGAGGATCGAGCCTCTGCTGGCCCGGGTGGAGAAGCCTGCCCGCTACATCGGGATGGAGCGGGGGAGCCTGCGACCGGAGCACCACCCCGACCGGGTCGCCTGGTTGCTCCTCTACCCCGATGCGTACGAGGTGGGCCTCCCCAACCAGGGCCTGCAGATCCTCTACGAGATCCTCAACGAACGCGACGACGCCGTGGCCGAGCGGTCTTACGCGCCGTGGTTCGACCTGGAAGCCGAGCTGCGGGCGAACGGGTTGCCCCTGTTCTCCGTCGACACCCACCGCGCCGCGGGGGACTTCGACCTCATGGCCTTCAACCTGTCGGCCGAGCTGGTCTACACGAACCTCCTGAACTGCGTGGACCTCGCCGGCGTCCCGGTGCGCAGCGCGGCCCGCGGGCCCGAGCACCCGCTCATCGTCGCCGGTGGCCACTGCGCCTTCAACCCGGAGCCGCTGGCCGACTACGTCGACGCCTTCGTGATGGGCGACGGCGAGGAGGTGGTCGCCGAGATCACCGAGGTGGTCGGCGCGTGGAAGCGGGCGGGCCGCACGTACCGCGAGCAGGTGCTCCACGATCTGGCCACGATCCCGGGCGTCTACGTGCCGTCGATGTACGACGTCGAGTACGCCGGACCCGCGGTGGTCGCGGTCACGCCGAAGCACCCCGACGTGCCCGCGATCGTCGACAAGCGGACCGTCGCCGACCTCGCCGACTGGCCGTATCCGAAGCACCAGCTCGTGCCGCTCATCGAGGTGGTGCACGACCGCCTCAACGTCGAGATCTTCCGGGGCTGCACCCGCGGCTGTCGCTTCTGCCAGGCGGGGATGATCACCCGTCCGGTGCGCGAGCGCCCGATGGAGCAGGTCCGCACCATGGTGCGCGAGGGCCTGCGTCGCTCCGGCTACGACGAGGTCGCACTCACGTCGCTGTCGAGCGCCGACTTCTCCGGTGTCGACCAGCTCGTGGGCGGGATCGTCGGTGAGCAGGCGGGTACCGGCTCGGTGTCGTTGTCGCTGCCGTCGCTGCGGGTCGACGCCTTCACCGTCGGCGTGGCGTCCGAGATCCAGAAGGTTCGCCGCACCGGCCTCACCTTCGCCCCCGAGGCCGGCAGCTGGCGCCTGCGCCAGGTGATCAACAAGCTCATCACCGAGGAGGACCTCTACACGGCGGTCGACGCCGCGTTCTCCCAGGGCTGGCGGCGGGTGAAGCTCTACTTCCTCACCGGCCTGCCCACCGAGTCCGACGCCGACACCCTCGGCATCGCCGAGCTGGCCAAGAACGTCGTGGCCATCGGCAAGCAGCACACCAAGGCCGCGAGCGCCACGGTGTCGGTCGGCGGGTTCGTCCCGAAGCCCCACACCCCGTTCCAGTGGTTCGGCCAGAACTCCGTCGACGAGCTCAAGCGCAAGGTCGGCCTCCTCCGCGACGACCTGCGGCGCAGTCCGGCCAAGGTCCGTTGGCACGACCCCGAGGCGACGTTCGCCGAGGGTCTCGTGAGCCGGGGCGACCGCCGGCTCGGGGCCGTCATCGAGCGGGTCTGGCGCGCGGGCGGCACCTTCCAGGAGTGGAGCGAGCGGTTCCGGCTCGACCGCTGGCTCGACGCCATGGCGGCCGAGGGCCTCGATCCCGACTGGTACGTCACCCGTCACCGCACCGCCGACGAGGTGCTCCCGTGGGACCACATCGCGGCCGGACTGCACCGGGACTTCCTCTGGCAGGACTGGCAGTCCGCCCTCGCCGAGCACGGGCTCCCCGATTGTCGGTGGACGCCGTGCTACGACTGCGGGGTGTGCACCGGGTACGCGATCGAGCACGTGGTGGCGTCCAACGTCGCGCCCGCGGGCGGGAGTCAGGGAACCGGCCAGGACCTCGCCCTCGGCGACGCCGTCCCGGTGCAGCTGCTCCCCACGCCCAAGGGTGGCGCGGGCAACGGTCGGGGGGTCCCCGTTGCGGGGTGACGCCGGTGTCCCGGTTCGGCTGCGGTTCTCCAAGCACGGCCCGGTGCGCTTCATCTCGCACCGCGACGTCGCCCGCGCCTTCGAGCGCGCGTTCCGGATCGCCGAGCTGCCGCTGGCCTTCTCGAGCGGGTTCTCCCCGCACCCCAAGGTGAGCTTCGGGCCCGCCCTCGCCGTCGGCTACGAGAGCGACGCCGAGTACCTCGACCTCGAGCTCACCCGTGAGGTCGACCTCGGGTGGCTCGCGCCGGCGATCTCCGACGCCCTGCCCGAGGGCATGGACGTCCTGGGCATCGCCGCCCTGGCCGACCGGGCCCCCTCGCTCCAGGAGAGCATCGAGGTCCTCGGCTACCGGGTCGAGTGCACCGGGATCGTCCCCGAAGACCTCGGGCGCAGCATCGCCGAGTTCGTGGCTCGCGAGAGCCTCGAAGTCCCTGTCAGTCGCAAGGGCGAGGAGCGGATCGACGACATCCGCCCCTCCGTGCTGGCCTTGACCCAGCCTCGTCCCGACGAGGCCGTCGTCGTCGTCGAAGTCGCGACCCGGCCCCGCACCTTGCGGGTGGCCGACGTCGTCAACGGCCTCCGGGCCGTCTCTGCGGACGCCGCGATGCTCTCGGAGCAGCGCGTCGTCCGAACCCACCAGTGGATCGAGCGCGGAGGCGCGCGGCACGAGCCGCTCGACGTCGACCGCCGCTCGGCCGTTCCCACGGGAGCGGAGACGCGTGCGCTGGAGGCGTGCGCGTGATCAGCAAAGGACGCATCGATGTCAGAGGAGCACACGGTTCCCGTGTCGCCCGTGCCCACCGAGCCCACCGGCTCCACGGCACCCCGCCCGCCTGTCCGCAGCCCGGCGCCGCCCGCGGCTGACGCCCCCGCACCCACCGGGGCGTCCGAGTCGGGGGCGTCCACTGCGAGCCCGAGCGGCGATGCTGCCGGCGGCGACGCGGCCGCGAAGCGCCGTCGCCGCGGGTCGCGGGGCGGCCGCAACCGGCGCAAGCCCGGCACCGGGGGTGGTGCGGCGAGCTCCGGCGGTTCGAGTGGTTCCGCTGGCTCCAGCGGCTCCGGTGAGGGGCCGCGGGGCGGGGGTGGCGGGGCTGCCTCGGGTCCGGATCGCCCGATGGCCGCGGCGGCGGATGTGGCCGACGACGTCGACGTCGACGTCGAAGAGCGAGTGCTCCCGGGCGACGACGAGCACGATGCCGCGGCCGACCGCGGGCTGACCACCGAGGATCTCGCCTTCGACGCCAAGGAGGACGCGGGGCTCCTGCCCGACTCGCCGCCCCAGATGGGCGACACCCGGGCGGTCCCGGCCAAGCCTCAGATCGGCGACACCCGCCCCGCGCCTGCGGTCGCGGGGGCCGTCGGCACCCCCGAGGGGGGAGCCGACGACGCCGACGGGAGCCGGTCCTCGAGCCGGCGCCGACGCCGGGGCGGTCGCGGCCGGGGTCGCGGCACCGCGGGCGGCGGTGCGGGCGGAGCCTCGGGCAACGGGGCCCAGGGCGGATCCGGCGAATCGGGTGGATCCGGCAGGTCGGGTGGATCCGGCGGATCGGGCGGCGGGACCCGGACCTCGGGCAAGGGTCCGGCCAAGGTCGTCCAGGCCGACCTCGGGATGGCCGACCCCCTCGACTTCGACCTCGACCTCGACGAGGACGCGCTCGAGCGCCGGCGCGGCCGGGTCCGCAAGGGCCGGCCCGCGGGGCGGTACTTCATGTGCGTCCACATCCGCGACGACGGTCACACCCACATCGCGGTTCTCGAGGGTCGCAGCCTGGTGGAGCACTACGTCACCACGCCCCGCGACGACGACATGTCGATCGATGGCAACATCTACCTCGGCCGGGTCCAGAACGTGCTTCCCGGCATGGAGGCGGCCTTCGTCGACATCGGCACACCCAAGAACGGCGTGCTCTACCGGGGTGACGTCTCGTTCGACCCCGCCGAGGTGGAGTCGAAGCAGCCCCGGATCGAGCAGCTGCTCAAGAACGGGCAGAACGTGCTGGTCCAGGTCACGAAGAACCCGATCGGGGCCAAGGGCGCCCGGCTCACCCAGGAGGTGAGCCTCGCCGGCCGGTTCGTGGTCCTCGTGCCGAACCAGCCCCAGACCTACGGCATCTCGAAGCGGATGCCCGACGACGAGCGCAAGCGCCTGCGCAAGGTCCTCGACCACCTGCGCCCGCCCGACGCCGGCCTCATCGTGCGCACCGCGGCCGAGGGTGCGACCGCCGAGGAGCTCGAGCGCGACGTGCTGCGGCTGCGCCAGCAGTGGGAGCAGATCTCGGCCTACGCCGCGCAGTCGAAGCAGGCCCGGCTCCTCTACCAGGAGCCGCCGCTCGCCCTGCGGCTGCTGCGCGAGGAGTTCACCAAGGAGTACCGCGGGGTCGCGATCGACAACCAGGGGCTGTTCGACGAGGTCAAGGGCTACGTCGAGGCGGTGGCCCCCGA
>Ga0302322_100006354_pt1 | contig 10469 bp, 8 predicted proteins | sample Fen_T0_2_FD_203757 | JGI IMG/M metagenome (GOLD analysis project Ga0302322, IMG submission 203757) | Peat permafrost microbial communities from Stordalen Mire near Abisko, Sweden - Fen_T0_2 | ecosystem: Environmental > Terrestrial > Soil > Wetlands > Permafrost | place: Sweden: Abisko... | reverse complement strand
GTTGCCAGGAGGCCGCGGCCAGATTCCGATGTCCGAGATCGCCGAGGTCAAACTGGCCGAAGGGCCTTCCATGATCCGGGACGAGAACGGCCTCCTCTCGGGCTACGTCTACGTCGATTTCGATACGTCAAAGACCGATGTGGGCAGTTATGTGGACCACGCCAAGCAAGCGGTGGCGGCCACCGTCAAGTTGCCCGACAACATCGCCCTGTCCTGGAGCGGACAGTACGAGAACATGCTGCGCGTGAAAGAGCGGCTGAAGATCATCCTGCCCATCACCCTGGTGCTCATTTTCGGACTGCTGTACCTGAACACCAAATCGTCGTTCAAGGCCGGTCTGGTCATGCTGGCTGTTCCGTTCTCGGCCGTGGGGGCGGTCTGGCTGCTCTACTTCCTCGGCTACAACGTCTCCATCGCCGTGTGGGTCGGCATGATCGCGCTTATGGGTCTCGACGCCGAGACCGGCGTCTTCATGCTGCTCTTCCTGGATCTGTCGCACGACGAAGCCAAGGCGCGCGGCCACATGCGCACCACCGGCGACCTTACCGAGGCCATCATCCACGGCGCGGTCAAGCGCGTGCGCCCCAAGGCCATGACGGTTTGCGCGGCCTTCATCGGCCTTTTGCCCATCATGTGGTCCACCGGCACCGGTGCCGATCTGATGAAGCGCATCGCAGCGCCCATGGTCGGCGGCCTGGTCACGTCGTTCGCCATGGAACTGCTGGTATATCCGGCGATCTACTTCCTGTGGCGGCGCAAGCAAGTGGTGCAGGGCAAGCCCACCCCGATCCTCCAGCAGTCGTAAAACCTCGCCACCGTGGTCTTGCCCTTGCCGGCCGGCCTCAGCGGGCGTGCGTTGGGCGGTGCGCTCACGTTCCTAGGGTTTGGGCTGCTTCGCAACTCCATCGTTGTAGATATTTACAGCATCATACAGGTGCCGCAACGCAGTTGCGGCGGGGACCAAACTTGCACCCAGCGTGGCGAGGCCGGCGAGAGCGAAACCGAGCGCAACCTCTTGGCGATCCTTGTGAACAGAATCGTGCGGATTGACAATCAGGCTGGTCACTAAGCAACTGATCGCGACCGCGTAGAGCGACCAGAACAGCCGCGAGCGACCTACAAAGTCCTCCGCCGAACGCCTTGGTGGCCACCCATGAAGAGCCACACAGGGCGCCGCCTCTCGCGTGCTCTCAGGACGCCGACGCGCTCCAGGCGCGACAGGCAGTAGCCTCATCGGCACTAGACATCGGCTGAATCGTTTGCGTCTGCGCTCCTGTTGGATCCAATTCGACGGCATACTCCAGTAACCGCGCGCCACTAGCATACTGACCGTATTGCAACACAATGGCGTAGTCGAATCCCATCCGCATCCGCAGCGCAAAGAGGTACGGTCCTATCGACTGCGTGCGACCCGAGCGTCTCGAATTGGTCACCACGCGGCTCTGGGTCCTTACGATGTGACAGCCGGGCGCAAGCTCGAAGTAGCTGTCCACCTTCGAGACATTCTGGTCATCGACAGAGTCAAGGATGGTCACCGCGTCGTCCGCCGGATAGAGCCCGAGCGGCAGAGATGTCCTCAATCGCGCCACGTGGCTCACGGGTGGCCGTTCGGCGGGCTGCGGATAGAGGGGGTAACCGCGTCCTGCCGCTGGCCTGGCTAGACATCCGACCAGACTCAGCACAACACCTAGGAAGGCAAGAGGCATGCTCCGGCGAGGGAGCGTGGGCGAAGAGAATGCATTGCAGCCCGGAGAGTTTTTGCGAAAGTGAATCATGGGGAAGTCTTTCTGTGATTGCCCTTGCCGGTTGGCATCAGGGACGTGGGTTGGACGGTGCGCTCACGTTCCTAGGGCTTGGACTGTCTCGGTCGTCATTGACTTCGAAACCGTGTTCACCGAGCCATTGCCTGGCAATGGCCTCCAAGACCGAATTCCTGAACGCGAACCAGGCGTCCTCCAGGCATAGCCGCCTTAGGGTGCTCTTGAATACGCGGAAGGCACCGCTTCCGTGGATAGCATCCAAGACCTCCTCGCACTGCGCTGGCACAGAAAGGGATTGGCCAAATCGGTTCATGAGTTCCCATTCATGGACCTCGAATTTGCCCGGCAGTCTAAGCCAGTCTGATGATCCCAGCACATCCTTGGCCAAGCGCCGCTCTTCCTCTTCCCAGTCCGGCAGGTCCTCCTGCGAATCTTCCTCCGCTAGCTGCATCGCCTCGTGCGACAGCATGACGACCTTGCCTGTCCGTTTGCTCACGAAACTGGACATCTCGTCGCTCGCGATTTCGAGCGCGCCGACTACCTCATAGAGTGAAACTTTGGTTGCCATTCAAGTCCTCCAGGTCCCCCCAATGATTTGCCGTTCAGCGGTGTGGGAGCCGCCAGGCCGGCGCCACGATTCTACACGATGTCCACTATACGCAAACAGTCACTCTCGCGAGTGCGGAGCTATATCAATAGCGGCCACGTGCCAGAAACCTGCGGTGCGGACTCGAGTCTGGACGTCCGTGGACGTCCGCGGACGTCTGCAAGCCACGTCCAGACAGCAGAGCGACTTGGCGAAGGGGAGAAACACTACGTCTGTTCGTGGATCTTGGACCAATCTTATTGGCACACCGATTGCGTACTGTGATTGTGCTCGGCGCACTCTGAACAGCTGCTCGTTCAAGGCTGTCGCGCCATAGCATCATCGACACGCCACTGTTCTTCATCGGTGTCGATGACCTTCAACCCAGACAGGCGAGGTGAAACATGCAAAAGATTGTGGGTACCCTTGGGGTCATTGTCCTCTTGCTGGCACTTGCCCAGTGTTCTGGAAACAGCAGCAAGGACAGCAAGAGCATTTGTGCGGCGGCCGACGTCCGCGCGTGCGTGGGGCCCGGGGCGTGTGCGGGGGAACAAATATGCAGCGGCAACGGCACGCAATGGTCGGCATGTGTGTGCAAGTCGACCGCGGCCGATGCCAGCCCCGACACCAGTGCCGCCGACACGCCGGGATCAGTGTTCGAGCCACACTACGTGCTCATCGACGACATGGAGTCGCGTCCCTTGACCAACGGACCGATCGTGCTGACCATCGGCGGCGCCAACCTTGTTTCGGGCTATTGGGGAAGCTGGCGAAGCGAAGGTAGCCCGAACAATACGATGGCGCCGGATCCCTTCGCCTACGCATCCCTGACCACGCCACATCCGACGATGGATGGCATCACAAGCCGGACCGCCACCCACCTGGCGTGCCACATCGCTGATCTCTACGGCTACTGTGAAGAGTCCTTCTGGTTGGCGCAGGACTCGTCCGGTGGGCGGACCGTCGACGGGGGGCCGAGCGATGTCGCGTCTCGCGTCTCCTATGACCTCAGCGCACACAATGGGATGGTCTTCTGGGCCATGTCCAGTCAGCGCAATCGGCTCAAGATAATGTTCAATAACGTGGACACGGACGTCTTGGGCGGAAAGTGCGGCCACGGCGACGCCTCGACCGCCCAGTGTTGGGATTCATTCTCGAAGTACGTGACCTTGACCGACAGTTGGCAACGTTACGAGGTCAAGTTCAGCGAGTTGCTACAGGAAGGGTGGGGATATGCTGCCGCGTCCGTCAAGCTAGACCCGACGTCGGTGTACACGATCGGGTTCCAGGTCAATGGACCGATGACCACCACCGCAGCGCCGGTCGAGGTCGATTTCTGGATCGACGACGTCTACTTCGAATAGCCGAGCCGCGCTTGAGGATGCCATGAGGAAAGCTGAGCTTCTCGTGCTTATGGTCTCGCTCCAAGCGGCGCTCGCTTGCGACAGCTCCGAGACTGCTAGCCCTGCCACTGCCTGCACGCCTTACGAAACGCAGGCATGTCTGGGTGTCGGAGCGTGCAGAGGCGGTCAACTCTGCCTGTCCGACGGCTCGGGCTGGACCGCGTGCGACTGCGGTTCGATCGCAGCGTCGGATGGCCCCACGGCGCTCGCGTGCGGCGCCGAGCAGAAAGTCTCCACGCTTGCATGCGACGACAACGTTTCCATCCGCCAGGCTGGAAGCAAGTACTGGATCAACGACAACGTGTGGGGACGGACCACCGGTGATACCGATAGCATGCAATGTATCTGGCTCGGCTGTGAGTCCGCCGACGTGATTGCTTGGGGCACGAGTTGGAGCTGGAAGGGCTCACGCAGCAGCGTGAAGGCCTACCCTAGCATCATCTTCGGCTGGAGCTGGGGGCTGAAAATCCAAGACACCGGCTTGCCGGTCGCCCTCTACGCCAATCATAGCCTGACCACAGGCTGGCGCTTCACCGTCAGACCAAGCGGCGAAGAGCCGTTCCGCATGAACGTCTCTTACGATCTTTGGCTGCACGTCATCTCCACCCCCGATGCTTCCAATGTGGGCGACAATGTTCCCACCGACGAAGTCATGGTGTGGCTCTACCGCACCGACGACGTGACACCGCTTGGGGGTCCGGTCGTATCGGGAATTCCCCTTGCCGGCACGACCTGGGATCTATGGGAGGGCCAGGCGAATCCGTGGATGACGCACTCGTTTGTACGCACGGAATTGGTCACCAACACCGAGCTCGATCTGCGCGAGCTCTTGGGCTACCTAGTCTCCGAACGCGGGCTCGACGGTCGCAAGTTCCTGACCAGCATCCAAGCAGGATCCGAGGTCTTCGTCGGCTCTGGCCAACTCGACACCAGCGCGTACTACGTGAGAGTGCAGTAGACGGCTGGTTTCAGCTACTACAGCGGTGAGATGACTGACGACGCCTCCCCAACCTACGCTCGTGAGGTGAATGTCTACCACTTTGATACCGGATTGGACGCAACCTACTGGGGAAAGTCGGGCGTTGGGTTCAACATGCGGCTCATGGTGAACCTGGGTGCAGCTCGGACCCAACACCCCTCTCCCAACGAGGCTGGTACCTCATCCTCCGGGCTGGTTGGTGGCAGCTTCATGATCGGTATGTCGTTCGGTGGCTTGTAGTTGACTGATTCCAAACACCACGGGCGTACCAAGACCGGCCCGCTGTGATGCTACGAATTGCCCGCTGATCTCCCGTCCACCGATGTCGAAAGCTTTTTGCTCCACCCTGTCCGCAAGGGGCGCTCACCGCGCACGCGCTCGAGGTCGAAGGCATCAACCTGGCTTCAGCCCGCGACTTGGCGGGGCTCGGGATTGGCGCCAGTGTCTTGCTGACAGGCGGTGGGGCGACGCCCAGTACCCTCAGCAATTGGATTGTTGGCGGGCAAAGGTGACCGGTTTGCGCGGCCACGTCGTTCGCCATGGAACTGCTGGTGTATCCAGCGATCTACTTCCTGTGGCGGCGCAAGCAGGTTGTGGACGGGGCGGCGACATAGGGCGGCCCTGCTCGGGGCTTCTTCGCTGTTGGTCATTCCAAAGGTCACCTACCGTGTGGCCTTGATGTCCTCTTTGGTGAGCAGGTCTTGCAGCGCACGCAGGCTCTCGTCGCAGGCGGCAGTGAGCGCTGGCTTGGTTTGGAGCGACAGCTTGAGCGAGCGCACGTTGGTATTGCGACGGGAAAGCGCCACGATCTGGCGGGAAAGGTCCTTGAACCGGTCGAACTCGGAAAGCGCGATGGCTAGCGCTGGGCGAACATTCCTGGGGACAAGCTCCGTCAGCGACGTTACGGCGTCCCTCGCACTTGTGTCCTGATTGGCCATGGCTTGCTCCATGGTGGTCATGGCGGCCTCATTGAGCTCGGCGATATGGGGGCCGTAAAGGATCTGAATCTCGCGCACGGCCAGGACTGCCTTGGCAATCAGCCCTTCGGCCTTACAGCGATCCTTGGGCGGAACCCTTGGTGCGACGGCGTCGAGAGAATTCCGGAAGTTGTCCGCGGCCTCCCGCGCGGGACCGAAGGCCAAGTCTTGCGCCTTGAGATTGGTATTCTCGATGGCCAGGGTCAGGATGGTGCGATCGACCTCTCGGTATTGGGCAAAGTGCTTTCCGAAGTCTTCAAGAAGCTGGATCTCCTTCGAGAAGTTCAGGCTGTGCAGCACGGTCATGAGCGCCTGGACGTCACTGTCGATGATCTTCAGCGCCTTATCGGCGTCGCGTGCAAAGGCAATCGACGCCTCATCGGTATCCGCCATGACAGCGCGATTGGACGCATCGGCGGCTTGGTTGAATTGAATCCGCAGTTCCGCGGCCAACCGGTGCGAATCGGCGACCTGCGTGAAGAAGTTGCGGCCTCCTTGGCAGCCAGAGGTCAGGCCAAGGGCAGTAATAGAGCAAACCAATAGCTGGCGCGTCCGCCGATTTGGGGCAAATCCTACGTGAGAAAGCACGCCGCGAGGGTAGCATGGGTGCCCTTCAGACCTGTTGAGAATCATCGTGGCTACCGAGGTTTGGGCACTCGGCCGTAGGTCACGCCGGCGATCGGTTCTTCCAGGATGGCCAACTTCAGTGCATTAAGAGCGTCCAAGCAGACAGCCATAGCTTTGCGCTTTTGGTTCAGGGATAAGGCCAGCGAGCGAACGTTGGTATTCTGGCGCGAAAGCAACAGGATCTGTGCCTTGAGTTCTTGGTAACGGCCGAATTGCGACAACGTTGTCGCAACGTCGGCGTCACCTTCCGCCTTTGCCAAGGCCGTGAGCCCATCGAGATCCTTTCGAACCTCCGCTTCCTCCTTGTCCATGGCGGCTTCCATCTGATCCATTTTCGTGTCGCTTTCTTCCGCGATGTGGGGCGCGAGGAGAGTCTGGATTCGCAGCATCCCAAGGCGGGCACCGAAGGCCATGGTCATCACCCGCTTGGCATTGGGCGCGTCCGCATGCTTTGCAATAACATGGGCGAGAGCCGTGTCTATGTCCGCCAACGTACTCGCAGCCGACCCGAACAGAAGGTCGTAGGCCTTGAGGTTCGTGTTCTTCACGGCCAGGCCCAGCACTTCTTCGTCCAGTCCCTTGAGCTGGCCGAAGGCTTCGGTGAATTGAGCCAAGAGATCCTTTTCGTGTTGGGTTCCACTGGCCGCGAGCAATGCGCCAGCCTCCAGATGATCGCGCTCGACCGCCGCGGTCGCGGCGCGGGCCTGGTCGGCGAACGCCTGGGAGTCCTTGTCCGTGATGGCCAGGACGGCACTCTTTTCGGCCTCGGATTCGGAAGCAAGCGCGAGTTGCATCCGCGCAACCACATCGACGCGACTGGCCTTGTTCGCCAGCTGCCGGGACGGGTTGGCGTCCTCGCGAAAATGCAATAGGAACGCCAGGAAAAGCGCCAGAAATACCGCTCCACCCAGGAGCCAGGGAATACTTAGAGTGCTGGATCTGGTCGTCATGTTGGCCTTTCTGAGAGTCTGGAGGGACAGCCTATGCAGGCCGGTCCGGCGCCGCCGGGATGGTGAACCAGAACGTGGAGCCGTGGTCCGGCTCGCTGCTGACGCCGATGCGGCCGCCATGGGCTTGCACGATTCCGCGCGCGATGAAGAGGCCGAGTCCGGCGCCCCCGCCTGGTCGGCCGGGCACGCGGAAGAACTTTTCGAAAAGCGCTTCCTGATGCTCGACGGGAATGCCGGGGCCCTGGTCGCGAACTTCAAAGCGGATGTGACTGAGGTCTTTGGCGGTTCCGTCGGAAGCGTCAGCCGGGCCGGTCTCGGCCAGTGCGCGCACCACGATTTCGCTGCCGGCCGGCGAGTAGCGAAGCGCATTGCTGATCAGATTGGTGAACACAAGTTGCAGGCGATCCGGATCGGCGAAGGCTTCGGCCAGCCCGGGAAAGACTTCAGCTCGCAGCTCGATCTGTTGCGACTTCGCAGCGGCGGCGTGCACGTCGATGGCCAAGTCGATGAGCGACTGCGGTTCGACCCTGCGCTTTTGTAGGTCGATGCCGCCGGATTCAAGGCGGGACATATTGAGTAGGTCATCGACGATGGTCTGCAAGCGTTCGCAGTCTTCGCGCGCGGCAAAGAGCAGGTCAGCTTGTTGATTTGTCAGCGATCCCACAACCTCCTCCGTGCACAGGTGAATGGCCATGCGCAACGAGGTGAGGGGCGTTCGAAATTCATGGGCCACAGTGGCCACCAGGTTGTTCTTTAACTCGTCGAAGCGGAACAGCCGGGTGATGTCCTGAAGTACGACGGCCGTGCCCGCGACGCTGCCGTTTTCGCCGTAGATGGGCGTGGCGCGTGGCACGTAGATGCGCTCGCCATCCGGTGCGGGCACGCGCAAAGCCTCCTCAAAACCTTTCGGGCTGTAGGCGCCGCGTCCGCCCACCACGTGGGCGCGCACCCGATCCAGCAGCGAACGCACGCCAGGGTCTACCCGCTCGAAGGAAGGGCTGCCGCTCTCTTCGGGGTCAATGCCCAGGATGGTCCGGGCAGCCGCATTGGTGCCTTGCAGGCTGCCGGCCGCATCCATCATGAGTACCGGGTCAGGCAGACTATCGATGGCGGCTTGCGACGCCTGCTGCGCTTGCAAGAGTTCGCCGAGCGAGCTTTTGCGATAGCGTTCAAGGTGATCGGCCATGGTGTTGAACTCTTGCGCGAGCTGGGCGATGTCGTCTTCGCCCTGGATACGGGCCCGTGCCTGCAAGTCGCCCTGGCCAAAGCGCCGCACGGCTGCCGACACCACGCCGAGTGGCCGCAAGAGGCGAGCGGTCAAGCTGACCGAGGCGAGCAGACCCAAGACCGAGGCCAGGATGACCGCCACGGTGAGGATGCGTTCAAAGCGGGCAGCGCGCTGTTCGGTGCGTTGGCCTTTGAGAATCATGGCGTCCTGATTGATGTCCAGAATTTCGTCGGCGGTCTGCTTCACGTTTCTGAATGCCGGGCTCAAGGTACCGAAGGCGAACTTCTTGCGAGCGGCCAAATCGGTCGTCGCGGTGAATTGGCCCAGGACCCCTTTGAAGTCCGTCCAGCGCGAGCGCATCTTGGCCACGGCCTCGCTCTCGCCGGGTTCGGTGATGTTGGCGGCTTCGACGGCGAACTCGCGTTCGAACAGCTCGATGCTAGTCGTCACCGAACGCGCCGCCTCTTCCTGGCCGAGCAACACTTGCAGCGCGGATTCATGGATGCGCTCAAGGCTTTCCTTCATGCGCTGGGCGGCGAGTACGCTGCGATAGTTGTCCCGCCAGATATGGGCGGGCTGGCGAGCCAGAATGCCGGTCACCATGCCCGAGACCACGCCCACCGCGGCCAGGGCCAGGACCAGCGGGGCCATGGTGAGCATGAGCTTGCCCCGAAAGGTCATGCGGTCACCTCGTCTTCAAGCGAGACGATGTGGATGTCGAACTGGGCGGCTTCGCGAACCAGGCGAAGCGGAATGGAACGCCCTAGCAACTGCTTCCACCAGGCCTGCTGCGAGCGGCCCACGATGATGTGACCGACATTGTGCGACCGGGCAAATTCGAGGATTGCTTCCACTGGATCCTTGCCCTTGAGGCGTACGGTTTCGGCGCCTAGCTCTTTGGCTTTCTCGATGTTGGCGAACAGGTGGCGTTGCAATTCGGAGTCGATGTGGTCGGGCGTCTCGTTCGGCGTCTCGACAAAAACCACGAACCAGTCGGTGTTGAACCGGCCCGCCATGCGTGAGCCACGGCGCACCAGCATGGGCGTGCGCGTGGAGCCCGAGGACACGCACACCATCACGCGGCTGCGCGTGGCTGAGGCGTGCGCTTCGCTGCCGTCGCCTTGCATGGGCCGGGTTACGGCGGCGGAGCGTTCGATGCTTTCGGCCACCTCGCGCAGGGCGAGTTCGCGCAGATGGGCCAGGTTCTGCTCCTTGAAGAAATGTTCCAGCGCCCACGGAATACGATCCGTGGGATAGATCTTGCCGGCGCGCAGCCGCTCTTGCAGATCCTCGACGGTGAGGTCGAGGTTGACCACTTGATCGGCTTGCTTGAGGAAGCTGTCTGGGATGGTTTCGCGCACGGTTACGCCAGTGACCCGTTCGACCAAATCGTTGAGGCTTTCCAGGTGCTGCACGTTGAAGGCGCCGATGATATTGATGCCAGCATCGAGGAGTTCGAGGACGTCCTGGTAGCGACGCTTGTTGCGGCTGCCAGGCGTATTGGTGTGCGCCAGTTCATCGACCAGGGCGACCTCGGGTTTGCGCTTGAGGATCTCGTTCAGGCTCATCTCCTCGATGACAACTCCGCGGTATTCCACCTGGCGCAAGGGCACGAGTTCAAGTTCGCGCACCAGAGCCGCGGTTTCCACCCGGCCGTGGGTTTCGATGAATCCGATGACCACGTCCACACCGCGCTTCCTGAGGGCGTGCGCCTCTTCGAGCATGCGAAAGGTCTTGCCCACGCCGGCGGCAAAGCCGATGTAGAGCTTTAGCCGACCGCGCTTGCTCTTCTGAACCAGTTCGAGGAAATCCTCGGCGCGCGGACGTAGGTTGGGGCTGGTCATGGTGGGTGTTCTGTGGAGTCCTGTCGTGGGTATAGCAAGTAGCGCGCCAACGCGAGAGCGTGTCTGGACGCGGTTGACCACGTCCAAAGGTTGCATTTTACAACCTTCGCCCTCG
>Ga0302322_100006352_pt1 | contig 10471 bp, 8 predicted proteins | sample Fen_T0_2_FD_203757 | JGI IMG/M metagenome (GOLD analysis project Ga0302322, IMG submission 203757) | Peat permafrost microbial communities from Stordalen Mire near Abisko, Sweden - Fen_T0_2 | ecosystem: Environmental > Terrestrial > Soil > Wetlands > Permafrost | place: Sweden: Abisko... | reverse complement strand
CGGCTTGACGGTGCGGTGCACGGGCGAGAACGACAGGGCGTCGAGCACGGTGGACCAGCGGTCGCGGCCCGCCTCGGCGGTGAGCGCGGCGCTGGCGGCGTCGGCGAGGCGCGTGGACAGGTCGGCGGGCAGCGGTGCGCCGGCCTTCGGAGGCCGGGAGCTGAGCTTGAGGGCCCGTACGACCCGACCTTCGTCGAGGGCCGAGCCGATCTCGGCCAGCCACTCGGTGTGGGCCTGGTCGACACGACGCGTCAGCTGGGCCCGGAGGTCGGTGGCCAGGGCCCGCGACGCCTCGTCACGGGCGCTGTCGTCGGCGGCGACCACGACGCTGCGCAGGTCGCGCAAGTCGAGCTCGTCGATGTCGGCGAGCGCCGCCTCGGCCCGGTCGAGCCACTCAGCCGTGCGCAGCGAAGGGAGGAGCTGCTCGGCCAAGGTGACGAGCGCGTCGGCCTTCACCTCGGGGCGGCCTTCGGCGCGGGCGGTCTCGTTCTGCTTCTCGATGCCCTGGCGGACGGCGGGGATGCCGCCACGCAGCACCTGCTCGGCGACGGGTCGCTGCTCGGGCGGCAGCGCGGCCAGCACCTCGTTGCGGTGGGTGCGGCCGGGACGCAACCGCTTGGCCTTGGGGCGCGGCGGGGGAGCGGGGCGCGACGTGCGGGGCTTGCGGGCGCCGTCGCGGGGACCGGCGGCGCGGGTGTCGGGGCCGCCGGGACGCGGGCCACGGGCCTCGCCCGAGCGCTCGGGGCGGGGGCCACGGGCACCCTGCGGGCCCCGGGCGTCGCCGGTGGGACGGTCACGGCGTCCACGGTCGCGGCTGTCGCCGTCGCGGCGCGGCCCGTCGCGCCGCTCGCGACGGTCGCCGCCGCGGCCCTTGGGGGCGAGGACGGTGGTGACCAGCGGTTCGTCGGCCTTGCCGGAGCCCAGCAGCTGCAGCCGCTCGGGCTCGGAGCGGGTGGTCTTCTTCGGCGGGACGACGGCCACGACCTCGAGGCCGTCGAGTCCGGTCTCGACTTCGACACGCAGCACCTGGCCCAACTTGGGGTCGGGTGGCAGCAGGGAGGCCCGGAGCACCCCCTTGGGTTGACGGGCCCCGGCAGCGCGCCAGGTCCACGTTCCGTCGTCGCGGGTACTCGTGAGCTCGACATCGATCCGGCTGGACATAGGGCCCGAACCCTACCCGGTGCCCGACGGAGCCACGACGGGGCCCGCGGACCGACGTCGTCGCAGCGCCGTTCCCAGGGACCTCCCAGGTAGGCCACAGGGACGTCCGAGCAAACCCGGCGAAGCTGGGAGGCGTGACTCCCACCCCGTCCCGGTCCAGACTCGTCCTGTGAACGCCAACGGCACGGCCACCAAGGCCCGGCTGCTCGTCGTCGACGACGAGCCCAACATCGTCGAGCTGCTCTCCGCGGCCCTGCGCTACGCAGGGTTCGAGGTGGCCACGGCCACGTCCGGCAACGAGGCCCTGCAGGTCGCCGAGCGTTGGAAGCCCGACCTGCTCGTGCTCGACGTCATGCTGCCCGACCTCGACGGCTTCAGCGTGGTCCGCCAGCTGCGGGGTCGCCGCCGGGCGGTGCCGGTGGTGTTCCTCACGGCCAAGGACGCGAACGAGGACAAGGTCATGGGGCTCACGGTCGGCGGCGACGACTACGTCACCAAGCCCTTCAGCCTCGAGGAGATGGTGGCGCGCATCCGGGCGGTGCTGCGTCGCACCCAGGGCACCACGGAGGTGACCCGGCTCGTCACCGGCGACCTGGAGCTCGACGAGGACAGCCACGAGGTGTGGCGTGGTGGCACGCCGGTGGCGCTGTCGCCCACGGAGTTCAAGCTGCTGCGGTACCTCATGGTGAACGCCGGCCGGGTGCTGTCGAAGGCCCAGATCCTCGACCACGTGTGGAACTACGACTTCGACGGCAACAGCAACATCGTCGAGTCCTACATCTCCTACCTCCGACGCAAGGTCGACCTGGTGGAGCCCCACCTGATCCACACGCTGCGGGGCGTCGGCTACGTGCTCCGGGTTCCCCCGGCTTGAAGCTCCGTGGACAGACGGGCCCGGCGGGGGAGGGCGCGGCCCTGCCCGAGGTCGAGGCGGACGGCGCGGCCCCGCCCGAGCGCAACGGCCGCCTGCCCTCGCGCCTCTGGCGACGCACCTCGCTGCGGGTGCGCCTGCTGATCGGCCTCCTGGCGCTGTCCGCGGTCGGCCTGCTCATCACCGCGGCGGTGGGCAACAACCTGCTGCGCTCGTACCTGGTGAAGCAGACCGACCAACGGCTCGTCCAGGCCACGTCGGTGCCGTTGCGCCTCGGTGAGCCCGCCCCCGAGCCGTTCGGCGGGCCCGCACCGCTGCCGAACTCGGTCGTCTACGAGGTGTACACCACCAACGGCACCCTCGTGCAGAGCCAGGGCGCCGCGTTCGGGGGCCTCACCCCGCCGAGCTTCGCCGGCACCACGCTGCAGCACACCCTCGCCCGCGGCTCGAAGCCGTTCACGGTGCAGACCAAGAGCGGGGCGTGGCGGGTGGTGCTCCGCCCGGCCTACGACCGCGCCGGGACCCAGTACACCCTCGCGGCCTCGAGCAGCCTCGGCGACGTCGACCGGACCGTGGCGCGGATGACCAACATCGAGCTGCTCGTCGGCGTGGGCGTGCTCGTGGTGCTCGCCCTGCTCGGCGCCATCGTCGTGCGGCTGAGCCTGCGGCCACTCACCGCCATCGAGGAGACGGCGGAGGCCATCGCGGCCGGCGACCTCTCGCGCCGCATCCCCGACGCCTCGGAGCACACCGAGGTGGGCCGGCTGTCGGGCGCCCTGAACGCCATGCTGACGCGGATCGAGGCCGCGGTCCGCGCCCGCGAGGCGTCCGAGCGCGAGGCGCGCTCGTCGGAGGACCGCATGCGGCAGTTCGTCGCCGACGCGGGCCACGAGCTGCGCACGCCCCTCACGTCGATCCGGGGCTTCGCCGAGCTGCACCGCCAGCGGCCGGAGGAGTCGGCCGCGGAGTCGACCCGACTCTTCGGCCGCATCGAGACCGAGGCCACCCGCATGGGCGGGCTCGTCGACGACCTGCTGCTCCTGGCCCGCCTCGACGCCCGCCGTCCCCTCGACAGCGCCCCGGTCGACCTGCTCCCCATCGTCGCCGACGCGGCGTTCGACGCCCACACGCTGGCGCCCGAACGGACGGTGGGTCTCGACCTGCCGGGCGGTCACCCCACCCCCGGCTCCGACGACGAGCCCGACCACGAGCCCGTGGTGGTCGTCGGCGACGAGGCCGGCATCCGCCAGGTGCTGGCGAACTTCGTGTCGAACGCGCTGGCCCACACGCCCGAGGGCACGGCTGTGCGCATCGGCCTCCGCATCCAGCCCGACGACGGGAACCGCTGGGCCGTCATGGAGGTCACCGACCAGGGCCCAGGCCTGTCGGCCGAGCAGTCAGCCCGCGTCTTCGAGCGCTTCTACCGCATCGACGCGGCACGCAGCCGGGCCGACGGCGGCTCGGGCCTGGGCCTGTCGATCGCGGCGGCCCTGGCCGAGGCCATGGGCGGTCGGGTCGAGGTGACCACGGCCCCACAGGCCGGCTCCACGTTCCGCGTGCTGCTCCCCATGGCCGCCTGACCGACCGGCGCCGGTCCGTCCGAACCCCATCCCGGCCCGACCGTCCCCCGGACGCGGCACGGGGGCCGGAGCTGGGCTCCGACCCCCGTTCACCGGGTGCAGGCCACCGCCGGGGCGGCCGGCGGGACTACTTGATGAAGTACAGCGTGCTGGTGTTGATGAGGCCGAGGCTGTTGGGCCACGGCTTGCTCAGCCCGCTGGTCTTGTTGGTGTGGATGTTGCCGTACAGGTCGAACAGCAGCGGCACGAACACGACGTCCTTGGCGACCTGCTTCTGCACGGTGTCGTACAGCGTGCGGCGCTTGGAGATGTCGGTGAACTTGCGGCCGTTGTCGAGGGCCTGGTCGACGATGGGGTTGGAGTAGCCGGGGATGTTGGTGCTGCCACCGGTGTGGAGCGACGAGTAGAACTCGTCGGGGTCAGCCGCCTGCGGGCTGCGGAAGCACGCCACGTTGTAGTTGGCCTTGCCGCCGAGGAGCGCCGCCACGAAGCTCGCCTGGTCGAGGGTGTTCAACGTGACGTTGGTGCCGGCCTGCTGCGCCTGCTGCTTGAGGATCGAGAAGTCCTGCGACGCCTCGGGCGTGGGGATGCACAGCGACGTGTAGTCGGTGGACTTGCCCTCGCTCTTCAGCTGGGTCACCAGGGACTTGGCCTTGGTGAGGTCGTAGGTGGGCAGCTGCGCCGTGGGGTCGTAGTACGGGTCGACCGGGGGGAAGAAGCCGTAGGCCGGGACCCGGGCGCCCTGGTAGGCACGCTGGTTCAGGTCGATGCGGTTCAGCCCGTAGTTCAGCGCCTGGCGGGCCCGGATGTCGTTGAACGGCGCCTTCTTGATGTTGAGGATCAGGATCGTGGAGCTCGAGCCGGTGACCGGCTGAATGACCAGGTTCGGGTCCTTCTTCGCCTCGACGAGGTTGTCGGTGTCCGCCGTCTGCATGATGTCGACACCGCCCGACTGGACCGCGGCGAGCCGGGTCTTGCTGTCGGTGAGCGGCTTGAAGACCATCTAGTCGAGGTAGGGGAGCGCCACACCGTCACGCTTCTGCCAGTACTTGCTGTTCTTCGTGACCGTGATGGTGTTGCCGTACGTCTGCATGACGAACGGACCGGTGCCGACGGGCTTGGTGGCGAACGAGGCACCCTCGGCCGCGGCGGCCTTGGCGTCGACGATCATGCCGAGGGTTCCGGCGAGCTGCACCGGGAAGGCCACGTTGGGGGCCTTGAGCTGGTACACGACCGTGTAGGGGGCGGTGGCGGTGACGCTGGCGATGCTGTCGGCGGCCGTCTTGCACGAGCAGTTCGGCTGCGACTGCGACCGCTTCGTGGCGGCGACCACGGCCGCGGCGTTGAAGGGGTTGTTGGTGGGCTGGAAGGTGACGCCCTGCTGGAGCTGGAAGGTCCAGGTCTTGAGGTCGGAGCTGGAGGTCCAGCTCTTCGCCAGGAAGGGGGCGGGTGCGCCCTTGTCGTTGAACTGGACCATGCTGTCGTAGATGGCCGTGCCGACCTCGAGGTCGGCGGGCTGGATCATCTGTCCGGCCGGGTCGAGGGTGAGCACCTTCGACTCGAGGCCGAAGGTCATGGTGCCGCCGATGGCGGGCGTGCCCACGAACTGCGGCTGGTTCAGCTGGGTGTTGGGGAAGAGCCCCCCGGTGCTGCCGGCCGGAGCGGTGGTGCCCCCGTTGCCGGTGCCGGTGGACTTGCTGGCACTGCCACTGCTGCCGTTGCTGCAGGCCCCCCCGATCACGGCGAGGGCCAGGAGTGCCCCGGCCCAACGCACTGAACGCTTCGTCACGAGCTTCCCCCATTGGTTGGTGATGTTGGTCGGTGCCGGTGAGCGGCTGTTGGGAGTGCCGGGGCACCCGGCTCGCAGCCGGCGAACGTTGAGACGGTACTCGCTGCGTCCGGCACGTGGGTGTCGGGCGACACAGCAGCGGGGAAACCTACCGGACGTATCACGGGTACTGTCAACGGCCTCATGACAGCGATGAGCCGCGACCCCGAGCAGCGCCCGGCCCGGCGGCGGGGGAGACCACCCGGCCCCACCGTCGATCGCGAGCAGCGACGCCTGGTGCTCCTCGAGGGCGCCGAGCGCGCCATCCGCCGCATCGGCGCCGACGCCTCGATGGACGACATCGCGAGCGAAGCCGGCATCACCAAGCCGATCCTGTACGACCACTTCGGCGACAAGGCGGGCCTCGCGGCGGCGCTGGCCGACCGGGTGGCCGAGGGCATCCGGGTGCGCCTGGCGGAGGTGTTCAAGCGCGAGGACGACCCCCGCACGCTCACCCACGACGGCATCTCGTCGTTCCTGGAGTTCATCCAGACCGAGCCCGAGCTCTACCAGTTCCTCGTCCAGGGGATGCTGCTGTCGAGCGGGTCGTCGATCCCCCAGCGGCGCCTCATCAGCCGCCTGGGCACCGAGATCAGTGCCTCGCTCACGCGTCACCTCGAGGCGACCGGCGGCGACGTGGCGCTGGCCGAACCGTTGTCGTTCGCCATCATCGGCAGCATCGTGGTGGCGGCCGAGTGGTGGGTGGCCGCCCGCCGCATCGACGCCGCCGCCATGGCCGATCTGCTCACGGCCCTGGTGTGGGACGGCGTGGGCACGGTCACGCTGCCGCCCGCCGTGAGCCCCTGAGCCGGGGCTCGCCCAGAACGCCCAGAATCCTCGTTCTGTAAAGTCGGCGGAAGCGAGCCCGGGAGGGCCGAGGGTACGGCTCGCCGGGCCGTGACGGGCCAGGCTCCCCCGGACCGGTAGCATCGTGGCCTCCCGCCGTCACGTGCTGCGACCGCAGCCTGCGTGGCTGCCGCAGCCGACCCGCCACACGAGGTGTCGCATCTCCGTGCATCGCCATCCCACCCGCCCTGCATCGAGCCGTGCCGCCCGCGTCGTGCTCCTCGTGGCGACCTTCGCGCTGGTCGCCACGAGCTGCGTGCTCAAGCACCCGTCGAACCCGGTGAACGCCGCGTCGAAGCAGTGGTACAAGCAGCACGCCGACGACGCCCGCGCGCTGGTGACCTCGTCGCTCGTGGTCATGAACCCCGGCGTCAACTCCAGCACCACGGCGTACTACGACGCCTGCACCGCCCTGCGCGACAAGGCCGTTGCCGCCCAGAAGCTGCCGCCGGTCCCGTCGAAGACGCTGCAGCTGCAGTGGAACAGCGGCCTCAAGTTCCTCGAGCTCGGCGGCAGCGACTGCATCAACTCGATCAACAACACCACGACCACCACGTGGCAGAACAACAACACCCTGCGCGACGCGGCCCGCGACGACATCACCTTCGGTCAGATCCGGCTGCAGTCGATGATGAACGCGCTCGGCTCCAACGCCAACCCGCTCCCACCCGGGATGGTCACCGGGCGCACCGTCCCGCTGAAGTAGGGGCTCGCCCGCCCCGGACGGCGAACCGGCGGGTGGTCAGGCCTGTGCGGCCTGCGCGGCCCGGTCGAGGCTGAGCAGCTCGGTGCGCACCTGCTCGACGCGACGCTGCACGGGCTCGGGGGCCTCGCTCCCCGCCCGGCGGTAGGTGTCGGTGAGGCGCTCGAGCGTCGCCAGCTCTTCGGGCAGCGCACCGCTGCGGGCGAACAGCCCGGCCAGCGTGAGGAAGTGGGTGTCGTCGACGGGCTCGCCGCGGTCGACCTCGGCGTCGACCGCGTCGAGGAGCCCGAGCAGCAATGACTCCGCGGCGTCGACCTGGCCGGCCCGGATCAGCTCGTCGACCTCGGCCAGGTAGTCGCGGTGCGGTCGCCCACCGAACATGCCGGGCGCCATCCCCCACCGGGGCTGGCGGCGGACCCGGGCCCGGGCGTCGTCGAGCGCATCGGCGAGGTCGCGGCCGAACAGCGGCGACTCGTGCCGAGGCCCGGCAGCAGCGGCGGGTTGCGGGGCGGTGGGGACGGCTGCGTCGGCCGTCGGTGCGGGAGCCGCAGCGGCGGGCTCGGTGGCGGCCACGGCCGGTACGACGGGCTCGACGGGCACGGTGACCACGATGGGGGCAGGCGCCTCCTCGCCAGGCGGCGGGGTGAGCGCGTGCTGGAGGGCCTCGTGGTCGGCGCTGCTCAGGTCGGCCTCCGCGTCGCGGCCGACCGTGCGGAGCGACACGGTGCGCTCGGCGAGGGCCGCGAGCTCGAGGCCCTGACCGGTGTCGGGGACCCTGAGGGCGCGCTCGGCCATCTCGAGCGCCGCGGGTGCCCGGCCGCTCTCACGCAGGGCCCGGGCCCGCTGCAGCGCCATCATGGCGGTGGCCTCGTCGGCGGGCTCGATGCCCTCGGTGGCCTCGATGACGGCGTCGGCACGTCCCTCGTCGAGCGCCCGTGCGTTGCGGGCCAGGAACACGTCGGGCCGGTCGGGCAGCTGCTGGAGCGCCGCGTCGGCTTCGGCGACGAGGCCGGCGCCGCGCAGCAGCTCGATCTGGAGGAGGCCGAGGCCCGCGCCGTCGGCCAGGACGACCGCGTGCAGGCCGGGGCCGAGCTCCACGAGGGCGCGGAGCCCGGGTAGGTAGCGCCGGATGAACCGCAGGGTGGCCGGGTCTCCCCCGCCGGACCGGACCCACGTGAGCAGCGACAGCGCCTTGTCGGGGTGCAGGTCGGCGAGGCGCAGCGCGGCGGCGACGGCCGCGGCGGTCTGGTGGTCGCCGCTGCGACCCGCCTGCTCGAGCACCTCCTGGCCCCGGTCGGCGGCGAGGGCGGCCACCAGCGAGCGCTCGGTGCGCGACGCGAGCGCCACGGGCTTGGCGTGCCGCAGCACGTCCTCGGGCGCCGCCAGCCCGCCCACGGTCGGAACGGCGCCCCGCCAGGCGGAGCGCACCGGCCACACGGGGCGGTTGCCCTCGACGGTGGCCACGATGAGCAGCGAGGCAGCGGCCGGACCGGTCGATCGTTGCTGGTGCTGCGCCACGTGGCCACCTCCCTCGGTACTCGGACACGATCTGCGTGCGGCGGACGTTCCCGTCGAACGCAGTTGCGTTGCGGGCCCCTCGCGACGGTACCCGAAGAACTGAGCTGCGCCCAACGGTGGCACCAGGTGGTGCCTGCCCGGGCACCCACGACGGCCCGGCGCGGGCCAGACTGCTCCCAGCTGAGCGCCGCCGCGGCGGCCACGACACAGGGGGACGACCATGGCACGCACCGCTCCCGGCCGGACGCACGTCCGGCGGGGCCTCACCTCGGCGACCGTGGCGCTGCTGCTCGCCTCGCTCCTGACCGCGTGCAGCTCCTCCTCGCACCCCGCCTCCCCCACCACGGGCGCCGGGACCGCCACCTCCGGGCCGCCGGCGAACGCGACGACGTCGGTCCCGGCAGCGTCGTCGACCGCCCCCTACGCCGCGCCCGGCCCGTTCGTGGCCGGCGAGGCCGAGCTGCACCTCGCCGACGGCCGGCGCGTCGTGGTCTGGTACCCGGCCGACCCCGCCTCGGCGGCGGGGCGGCAGCAGGCCCACTTCGACCTGGCCAGCACCCTCCCGGCCTCCTACCAGGCCAAGATCCCGGCAGCGGACCGTCCCATCTACTCCTACGCCGCCTACCCGGGGATCACGCCCTCGACCAAGGGGCCGTTCCCGCTCGTGCTGTTCAGCCACGGGTTCGCCGGGTTCCCCGAGCAGTCGGTATCGCTCACGACCCACCTGGCCCAGTGGGGGTACGTGGTGATGGCGCCCGACCACACCGAGCGCGACCTGGTCGCAGCGCTCACCATGAAGTTCGGCAAGGCCGACGACGCCAAGGTGCTGTCGTCCACCCTCGACCTGGGGCTGCGCGAGAACGCCGACCCGGCGTCGCCGCTGCACGGCCTCATCGACCCGGCGCACATCGCCGTGACCGGGCACTCCTCGGGTGCCAGCGCCGCGTACGAGGAGGCGCGGGTCGAGCCCCGCGTCGACGGGTTCATCGCCTACGCCCTGGAGAAGCCCACCGGAGCCGGCGCCACGGACCCGCCCGACAAGCCCGGGATGATCATGACGGGCCTCATCGACAAGGCCATCGAGCCCGCCCAGGACCGGGCGGCCTTCGCGCTGCTGAACCCCCCGAAGTGGTTCGTCACCATCGCCCAGAGCGGCCATCTCGTGTTCTCCGACATCTGCCTGATCGGCCGCGACAAGGGCGGCATCGTGGCGCTGGCGAAGTCGCTGAAGCTCGGCATCCCCGACGACCTGCTGCAGCTCGGCTTCGACGGGTGCCAGGCGGGCGCGCTCCTGCCCTCGAAGGCGTTCCCCGCCGTCAACGACCTGTCGGTGGCCTTCCTGCGGCACCTGTTCGGCACCGATCCCTCCACCCGGTACCTGCGACCCGACGTGACCTCGGCGTTCCTGCCGGCCGTCGTGACCATCACCTCCGACCCGCCCAGCTGACCACTCCCCCGGCGGGCGAACTGTGGGCCGCGGCGGTGCCCGGTGCGTACAGTGAGGGACCGCGATCTGCGTCGCTCCGCCTGGGGGAAACGATGTCCACCACACCATTGATGCCGCACGGTGCACCCGTCGAGAAGCCGCCCGCCGAGGAGCGCCTGTGGCGCAAGCAGCGCCTCGCGGCCGCCTTCCGGCTGTTCGGACGCCTCGGGTTCGACGAGGGGGTGGCGGGCCACATCACCGCACGCGACCCCGAGCGCCTCGACCACTTCTGGGTCAACCCGTTCGGCCGCAGCTTCAAACAGATCAGCGTCAGCGACCTGATCCTGGTGAACCACGACGGCGAGGTCGTCGAGGGCCACGCGCCCGTCAACCGGGCGGCCTTCGCGATCCACTCCCAGGTCCACGCGGCGCGCCCCGACGTGGTGGCGGCCGCTCACTCGCACTCCGTCCACGGCAAGGCCTTCTCGTCGCTGCGGCGCGAGCTGCGGCCGCTCACCCAGGACGCGTGCATCTTCTT
>Ga0302322_100006350_pt1 | contig 10471 bp, 8 predicted proteins | sample Fen_T0_2_FD_203757 | JGI IMG/M metagenome (GOLD analysis project Ga0302322, IMG submission 203757) | Peat permafrost microbial communities from Stordalen Mire near Abisko, Sweden - Fen_T0_2 | ecosystem: Environmental > Terrestrial > Soil > Wetlands > Permafrost | place: Sweden: Abisko... | reverse complement strand
TGGACGTCGAGGTCGCGTTGGCCGCGGCCGAGGCCGCCCACGGTGTCGTCCCGGCCGAGGCCGCGATCGCGATCGCCGCCGCCGCGCGGCTGGACCACCTCGACGCCGCCCGCATCCAGCGGGGCATCCTGGACACCAGCCACCCGTTGATGGCCCTGGTGCGCGAGCTGGCCGACGCGGCGGGGCCGGTGCACGGCGGCTGGGTCCACTGGGGTGCGACCACCCAGAACATCACCCAGACCGGCGACGTCCTCGTGCTGCGCGAGGCCCACCGCGTCCTGCTGGACCTGCTCGCCGACATCCTCGTCGCCGCGGCCGCCCTCGCCCGCCGCGGCGCGCGCATGGTCGCCGCAGGGCGTACCCACGGCCAGCACGCCGTCCCCATCACGTTCGGCTTCAAGGTCGCCGGCTGGATCGAGGAGCTCTCCCGGCACGCCGCCCGCCTGACCGACGTCGAGCCGCGGGTCTTCCTCGCGATGACCGGCGGCGCGGTCGGCAACTACGCCTCCCTCGGCGCGGTCGGGCCGCGCGTGCAGGACGACGTCGCCGCCCGGCTCGGCCTGGCCCCGATGCCGGTCCCGTCCCGGGCCAGCGGCGACGGGTACGCCGAGTACGTCACGACCCTCGCGCTCATCGCCGGGACCGGCGGCCGGATCGCCGCCGAGGTGTACGCACTGATGAGCCCGGAGCTCGGCGAGGCGTGCGAGCCGGTCCCGCCCGGCACGGTGGGCAGTTCGACCATGCCGCACAAGCGCAACCCGCAGCTCGCCGACGACTGCGTGACGATCGGCGCCCAGCTGCGGGCCCTCGTCCCGCTCGCACTCGAGGGGATGCTGAGCCACCACGAGGTGGACGGCGGCCACACCGCGATGCTGGACGACGCCCTCGAGCGGGCCTGCGGCCTGGCGGGCGACCTGCTCGTCCGCCTGCAGGTCATCCTCGCCGGCCTGGAGCTGGACGAGGCGCGGATGCGCAGCAACCTCGACCTGACCGCCGGGCTGATCAGCTCCGAATCGATCATGCTGGCCCTCGGCCGGCACATCGGTCGCCAGGTCGCGCACGACGTCGTCTACGACGCCGCGCTGCACGTGGGCGGCGGGTCGTCCTTCGCCGACGTGCTGCGCGGGGACCCGCGGGTCGCCGGCGTGCTGACGCCGTCCGAGCTGGACCACCTCCTCGACCCGGCCCAGCACGTGGGCCAGTCCGCCGAGCTCGCGCTGGCCGCCGCCGACCGGGCGGTGCGCCTCGCGGCGGACCTGCGGGTGCACCGGGACACGCTCCGGACCCCCGCGCCGGCGCCGGTCGTCCGCCCGGCCTGACGACGTCCGCGCACGTCCATGCACGTCCATGCACGTCCAGGCACGTCCAGGCACGTTCAGGGTCGGCGGGGTGCTGCGCCGTCGTCGGAGGCGGGTGCCGTCAGGTCGACCCAGATCCACGGGTCCTCGTCCCAGGCGTGCACCTCGCCCACGACGAGGTCGATCGTCGTCCCCACCTGCGGCAGGTGCTCGGCGAGCCGGCGGACGGCCGGTTCACCGCCGCGCCGGACGAGGTCGATCGAGGCGCCGACCGGCCGGTAGTCGTCGAGCCGGGCGAGGAAGCCCGACGGGTGGTGCGCGGTGACCGTCGCCCGGACCGGGACGCCCGCCCGCAGCCAGGTCAGCGGCCACCCCGGTTCGCGACGGCCCAGGTGCGCGACGTCGTCCAGCGTCAGGAGGTGACGGTCGTGGACGTGGTCGTCCTCGTGCAGGTGGGTGATCCCGCCCGGCCTCGACCGCAGCGCCAGCCGCCCGGTGGCGGCGAGCGGGACGTCGAGCCACGCCGCGACCAGGTAGGACAGCGACCCGCCGTGCGTGACGACGACCTGGGTGGAGCACGCACTGGCGAGGAGCGTGTCCATGGTCCGGTAGAGCCGGGTACCCCAGGCGAGCCGGGTCTCCGCGCCCTCGATGCCCTCGTCGTGGGCGAGCCGGTCCGCCGTCCCGGGCGGTGACGTGACGTGGTCGTCGAGCCATGCCCGCGGGCGCCCGTCGGCGACGCCGTGGCACCTTCCCCGCAGGCCGGGCAGGACGACGGGCCGCACGCCGAGCCCCTCCCCGACCGTCCACGCCGTCTGCCGGGCCCGCAGCAGGTCCGAGGTGGACAGCTCGACCGGCGTCCCGGCGGGGATCAGCTCCCGCAGCCGCTGCGCGACGTCCGCGGCGTGCCGGTGCCCCCGCTCGGTGAGGTGCGCGTCGGACCAGCCCCCGACCACACCGTCGACGTCCGGCGTCGCCTCCGGCCGGGTGACGACGAACAGGTCCTTCATGTCCCACCCCCTGGGAACCCGGACCCGCCCGACGACGGCGGCCGACGACGGCTGAGCGGCATCGTGGCACGCGCGGCCCGCCGTGTCGCACGCAGCGCGACCGGCGGGCCGGGACCGGCCGGCGAGAGGCTGCGGCAGGGCGGCTCAGCCGGTGATGTTCAGCCGGTCTCCTCCAACCGCGCGTCCAGCCGCGCCCGCTCGCGCCGGGAGAGGACGTGGGCCTTCTCGCGCTCGGTCTCCGTCGTGCCGCCCCAGACGCCGTACGGTTCCTGGGCGGACGTGGCGTGCCGCAGGCACGCCACCCGGACGACGCACGCGCCGCACACGGCGAGCGCCTGGTCGTCCCGCAGCCGGCGAGCAGGTCCACGCTCGCCGTCGGGATGGAAGAACAGGTTCGGGTCGGCCGCCGCGCAGGCGCCGCTCTGCTGCCACTCGTAGTTGCCGAAGACGGGCCAGGGCAGGCGGGCGATCTGACCGACGGTCATCGCGGCGCACCGGAGCTGGGACGCGTCGAGGGCGGAGACTCACCGGACGGGAGGGCCATGCTCATCAGGACCACCTTGCACGCCGAAGGAAGGAGCGGCATGGAGGCGCACGGTCCGGACTGTTCCACAACACGCTGACCCCATCAGGGTCTCATGATCAAGCCGACCCGGGCAAGGTGACCCGGGCAGAACGCCGGTGACTCTCGCCACCGTCCTCCCGCGCGGGCCGGGGCGCCCGGCGGGCGGCCCGTCGGCGTCGGGCGTGGCGCACGAGCTCGTCCGCGCCCCAGACGACGAACGGGAACGGCGCGAGGAGGGCCAGCTGCGCCGGGTGGAGGGCCGCCGTCCCGAAGACGCCCTGCAGCGGCGGCAGGTAGACGACCGCCGCCGTGAAGAGCAGTTCGAAGCCGATCCCCCACAGCAGCAGGTGGTTGGAGAAGACGCCGACGGCGAGCAGCGAGGCCCGGTCGGTGCGGGCGGCGAACGCCGTCCCGATCTGGCACGCGACGATCCCGCAGAACGTGACCGTGGTGGCCTGCAGGTAGGCGTGGTGCAGCGGTGACCCGGGGCCGGTGGCGTCCCCCGGTCGCCATCCGGCGCGCCACAGGACGGCGAAGAAGCCCGCCATGACCAGCACCGCGGACACCGTGCCGAGCAGCGCCCAGGCACGGACCAGCAGCGCCCGGTCGATCACGGTCTCGGTGCGCGACCGCGGGGGGCGGTCCATCAGGCCGGGTTCGGCGGGCTCCCGGCCCAGGGCCAGCGCCGGCAGGGTCTCCGTCCCCAGGTCGATCGCCAGGATCTGCAGCACCGTGAGCGGCAGCGGGACCGCGCCTCCGGACAGGGCGAAGATCGCGAACGGTACGACCTCGGGCACGGCGTGGGCGAAGATGTAGAGGACGAACTTGCGCACGTTGTCGAACACCCGACGGCCGGCGTCCACCGCGGTGACGATCGTGGCGAAGTTGTCGTCGGTGAGGACCATCGTGGCGGCCTCCCGGGCGACGTCCGTCCCGGACCGGCCCATGGCGACTCCGATGTCGGCGTGCCGGAGCGCCGGCGCGTCGTTGACGCCGTCGCCCGTCATGGCGACGACGTGCCCGCGGGCGTGCAGGGCCTCGCAGATCCGCAGCTTCGCCTCCGGGGACGAGCGGGCGAAGACGATCTCCTCGTCCCCGTCGAGCAGCTCGTCCAGCCGGGCGTCGTCCAGCTGCGCCAGCTCGACGCCGGTCACGATGCGGCCACCGGCCCGGCCGATCCCGAGCTGGTGGGCGATCTCGGCGGCGGTCGGGCCGTAGTCGCCGGTGATGACGTGGATCCGCAGCCCCGCCCGGTGGGCGTCGGCCACGGCCTCGGCGACCCCGGCCCGGGGCGGGTCGACCATGGCCACCAGGCCGAGCAGCACCAGGTCGGTCTCGGCCTGCTCCCGGGTGAGCGGTGCGGGCCGCCCCGGAGCCAGGTCCCGACGGGCGACGGCGAGGACGCGCAGGCCGCGGGCCGCGTAGGCGTCCATCGCCTCGTCCAGCAGGTGGCGCCACTGCGGCGTCAGCCGGACGTTGCGGCCCCGGGCGTCGAGCAGCAGGGTGCAGAGCGGCAGGACCGACTCCAGTGCACCCTTGGTGTGCACGGTGAGGCCGTGCGGCTCGTCGTCGAGGGTCGACATCCGCTGCAGCCGGGGGTCGAAGGCGAAGGACGCGCGGCGCGAGCCGGACCGCTGGTCGGAGTCCCGGGCGACCCCGAGCCGGACCGCCAGGTCGAGGAACGCCAGCTCGGTCGGGTCACCGCTGCCGGCGGGCCGGTCGTCGGACGGCGGCACGGCCGTGGTGCACGCCGCCGCGGTGCTCGCGAGCAGCCGCGCGCGCGGGTCGTCGAGCGGGCCCTCGACGTCGAAGGTCCCGCCGGGCAGCCACAGCTCGGTGACGCGCATCCGGTTCTCGGTGAGCGTGCCGGTCTTGTCGGTGCAGATGACGGTGACCGAGCCGAGGGTCTCCACCGCGGAGAGGCGCTTGACGACGGCACCCCTGCGGGCCAGCTCCCGGACGCCCGCGGCGAGTGCCAGGGTGATCGTCGGGAGCAGCCCTTCCGGCACGTTCGCCACGATGAGCCCGATGGCGAAGCCGATCGCGGCGGTCCAGCCGAGACCCGCGAGCAGCCCGAGCGGGAGGAACGCCACGCCGATCACGACGGCGACGACCGCGATGATCCAGGTGGCGTGCCGCACCTGGAGCTCCAACGGGCTGGGCTCCGGGGCACCGCGCTGGGACAGCGCGGCGATGCGGCCCAGCTCCGTGTGCATCCCGGTCCGCGTCACCACCGTGCGGGCCTCGCCCTGGGTGCAGGTGGTCCCGCTGAACAGCAGGTCGACCGCCTCCAGGGCCGGGCCGACCGTCGGCGCCGCATCGAGGGACGCCGCATCGACGGACGCCGCGCCGGTCGGCGGCGCACCGGCGGGCAGCAGGACGGCGGAGCGCGTGGCGGGCGCCGACTCGCCGGTCAGGGCCGACAGATCCATCTCGACGGACCCGTCGATCAGCCGGCCGTCGGCACAGACCCGCTCCCCCTCCGCGACCAGCAGGACGTCGCCCGGCACCAGGTCCCGTGCCGGCACCTCGGTCTCCCGCCCGCCGCGCACCACCCGTGCGGTGGCCGGCAGGAAGGCCGCCAGCGCCTCGACCGCCCGCTCCGCCTGCATCTCCTGGACGAACGCGAACCCGGCGTTGAGCAGGATCACCGCGACCACCGCGACGCACAGTGCCCGGGTCCCGCCGAACCAGGCCAGGACGGCGGCCAGCGCCAGCAGGATCGCCAAGGGCTGGGTGAACTGGGCCAGCAGCTCCCGTGGCCACCGGCGACCGGCCCGGCGGGTCAGCTCGTTCGGGCCGTGCACCACCAGCCGCCGCGCCGCCTCCCGCGGTTCCAGGCCGGTGCGGGAGGTGCGCAGGTCGCGGAACAGCTCCGCGAGCGGCCGCCGTTCGTCGCCGTCCTGGACCGGGGCCTGCCCCTCGATCATCGGAGGACCTCGTCAGCCCGCTGCTGGGCGGCCTGGGCCGGCAGGGACGACGACGACCGGGCAGGGGGCGTGCTGGACGCAGTGCTGGCTGACCGAGCCGAGGAGCAGGCCCGCCAGCGTGCCGTGGCCGCGCGTCCCGACCACCAGGAGCCGGGCTCCCGCCGCGGCGTCCAGCAGGACCTGCGCGGGGTGCCCCTGCACGACCCGGGTGACGACCGGTCGGACCGAGGACAGCCCCTCGAGCGCCCGCCCGACCGACGCCTGCAGGTACTTCCCGGTCAGGGCCGCCCAGTCCTCGTCGTCGACGACGACCGGGGAGAAGCCGAACGAGTAGTACGCGGACGCCACCGGGTCCTGCCACGACGCGACGGCCTCGACGCTCGCGTCGGCCAGGTTCGCCTGCTCGATCGCCCAGCGCAGAGCCTGTTCCGAGCCCGGTGAACCGTCCACGCCGACGACGATCCGGCGCTCCGGCAGCGCCCCCGTCACGACTGCGGGTCCGTCGGAGCGCTCGTCGCGGTGCTCGTCGCGGCGGCCCGGTGGTGGTCCAGCCGCTCGTGGGCGGTCCGGCCGAGCAGGTCGCGGGCGCGGTCCACCTCACCGGGGGTCCCGTGGGCGACCACCAGGAACCGCTCCGAGCGCAGGTCGGACTCGTACACCGGCAGCCCATCCTTCGGGATGCCCAGACTGCTGAGCGCGCCGCCGACGGCACCGCCGGTCGCCCCGATCCCCGCAGTGATCAGCATGAACAGCAGGTAGCCACCGATCGCGACGTGCCCGACGCCCGGCACGAAGACGAACGCGCCGAAGACCCAGCCCCACAGCCCGCCCCACGCCGCCCACCGAGCGGCATGGGTGCGCTGGGTCTCGAAGCCGATGACGTGGCGCTCCTGGGTCATGCCCTGCCCCAGGACGGAGATCGCGCTCATGTCGTACCGCTCGTGCTCCAGCAGCTTGATCGCCGCGGTCAGGTCGGCCTCGGTGGCGTACACCGCGACCACCGCCTCCGGGACGGTCGCCGCGACGCCGTCGGCGTCGGGGGCCGCGACGCCGTCGGCGTCGGGGGCCGCAGCCGGAGCAGGGGTCGTGGCCGGGGCCGGGGTCGACGCTCGGGTCAGTTGCTGGCTCATGATCCGCATTCCTCACGTAGTGCGTCGTCGAGACGCGCCACCGAGGTCCGGAGCAGCGCCCACGGCGTCCACCGTGGATCGGGCCCGTGGGGCCCGGGACGTCGAGAGTCACTCTTGCCGTCACCGTCAACGTACACCGGGTACCACCCCGGCGCCGGGTGCCCTCCGGCGCCGCCCAAGGCATCGGTTGCCCCTGGCCAAGGGATCCGTAGGCTGACGACGTCGCTCGGGACCCAGGTGGCGTCGTCCCGCGCTGTGCGGGCACTCCTCACCGGACGGGTTCGCCATGACTGCACGGGTCGACCACGAGAGCTCCTTCGCCGCCGACGACGGGCAGCCGGCACCAGGGGGCACGGGCGGGCGGGCCGGCCACCGCCTGCGGGCGCTCACCGACCTGCGCCCGCGGCTGTTCCGGGTGGGTCGGCCGCCGGTGCGCCCGGCGCCCGCCGGGACGGTGCCGGCGCCGGCCCCGGTGCCCTTGCCGGAGCGGGTGCCGTTGCCCTTCGCTGCCGCCGCCTTCGCGCCGCCGGTCCGGCTGCCGCGCTCCGACGTCGTCCGCTCGGCGTGCGGGCTGCCCAGCTTCCTGGGGCTGCTCTCCCTGGACGGCACCCTGCTGGAGTTCAACCACACCGCGACCACCCCGCCGGAGCGTGACCTGCAGCACGCCGTCGACCGGCCGTTCTGGGACGCGACCTGGTGGTCCTGGAGCCCGCTGGTGCAGCACCGGTTGCGCACAGCCGTCGCGCACGTCGCCGGTGGCGGGGTCCTGCGCTACCCCGAGACGGCGCTGGTCCGGCACAACCAGTTGATCACCATGGAGCTCGCGTGGGCGCCGCTGGCCTCGGCCGGCGTCGTCACCGGGGTCATCTGCTCGGCCGTCGAGATCACCGGGCGGGATCCGGCCGGCCTCGCCTTCGTCCCGCTCTGATCGCGCGGCAACCGGCGTCCCCGGGCGCACTCCCGGGGACGCGAGAGGCACGAGGGGCAGCAGGGGCACGTGTTTGTAGGCCCTCCTGACACCGACCCCTCGTCCGCCGGTCACCTCGCGTGCACGGTGGCTCCCTAATGTCCTGCAGGTCGTTGTCGAGGACGAAAGGGCAGGCCGTGAAGAGAAGCAGGCTGTTGGCGCTGGGCACCGGGATCCTCGTGGTCGCGGTGGCGGGCGGGACGGCGACCGCCGTCGTCGGCTCCACGGCGCGGGCCGACCGCGAGGACGGCTTCGCCCTGGCCGCCGGGAAGGCCAAGCCGAAGAACGTGATCTTCTTCCTGGGTGACGGCATGGGCACCCAGGAGATCACCGCGGCGCGCTACTACCTCGGCGTCCACAACGCCCTGAACGTCGACCGTCTGCCGATGACCGGGTTCGACACCACCTGGTCGGTGAAGCCGGGGGCGGGCGCCCCCTACCTGCCCGACTACGACCCGGACTCCGCGTCGACCGGGTCGCAGTGGGCCACCGGCCGCAAGACGCTCGACGAGCGCATCTCCCAGGGGCCGAGCACCGCCCTCGACGTCCCGGGCACCGCCTACGGGACCGTCCTGGAGGCGGCCCAGAAGCGTGGCCTCAAGGTCGGCAACGTCTCCACCGCGGAGATCACCGACGCCACCCCGGCCGTACTGGCGTCCCACATCTCGCTGCGCGGGTGCCAGGGCCCGGCGGACATGGCGAACTGCCCGAAGGAGACCAAGGCCGCCGGCGGCCTCGGCTCGATCGCCGAGCAGGAGGCCGACCACAAGGTCGACGTCCTGCTGGGCGGCGGTCGCGCCCGGTTCGAGCAGAAGATCACCGGCGGCCCGGACGCCGGGAAGACCGTGGTCGAGAGCGCCACGGCGAAGGGTGCGCAGTACGTCACGGACGCCGCGGGGCTCAAGGCCGCCACGCCGGGCAAGCCCGTCCTGGGCCTGTTCACGGCCGGGAACATGTCGCTCGAGTGGAGCGGTCCGGCGGCCTCCCTGGGCAAGGGCAACACCCCCGTCGCGTGCACCACGGGCAAGCGGCCGGCGGCCGAGCCGAGCCTGGCCGACATGACCGCGTCCGCGATCGGCCTGCTGGAGAACAGGAAGGGCTTCTTCCTGCAGGTCGAGGGCGCCTCGATCGACAAGCAGGACCACGCCACCAACGCCTGCGGGCAGCTCGGTGAGACGGCGGCCTTCGACAGGGCGATCGGCGTCGCGCTCGACTACCAGAAGAAGCACCCCGACACCCTGGTCGTCGTGACGGCCGACCACGCCCACACCAGCCAGATCGTCGCCGAGGACGCCACCGGCAGCGGCCTGCCGACCGGCTACTCGACCAACCTGCTCACCGCCGACGGGCAGACCCTGACGCTGACCTACGGGACGGCCGGCAACGGCGGCGCCGGCGCGGCACCGGTGGCGACCCCGCCGAGCCAGCAGCACACCGGGTCCGTCGTGCCGGTGTGGGCGGGCGGTCCGGGCGCGTCCCAGATCCTGGGCACCAACGACCACACCGACCTGTTCCACGTGCTGGGCGGCTGACGCAGGCTCGTCGACCCGGCGCCCGTTGACCCTCCTGCCGGGGGAGGCGGCAGCATGCGGTCATGACCGTGCTGCTGTCGATCGGTGACTTCTCCCGGATGACCCACCTGAGCGTCAAGGCGCTCCGGCACTACCACGAGGTCGGCGTGCTCGAACCGGCGCACGTCGACGCGGACAGCGGGTACCGCTACTACCGGCCGGACCAGGTCGGCATTGCCCAGGTCGTGCGCCGTTTCCGCGACCTGGGCATGCCGCTGGACGAGATCCGGGTCATGGTCCGGGCTCCGGACCCGCAGTCCCGGAACCGGGCGATCGTCGCCCACCTGGACCGGATGGAGCAGCGGCTGGCCGAGACCCACGACGCCGTCGTGTCGCTGCGCACCCTGCTTCAGGAGCAGCCGCAGACCCTGCGCGTCGAGCGTCGCCTCGAACCGGCGACGGCGACCTTCGCGGTGACGGCGACCGTCGCGGCCGGCGACGTCGTGGCCTGGTGGCTGGGCGCCTTCCAGGAGCTGCACCGTGAGATCGGCCGGACCGGCGCCGTCCGGACCGGCGCCGACGGCGCGCTCTTCGGCACCGCCTTCTTCGAGGCGGACGCCGGCGAGATCACCGCCTTCGTGCCGGCGACCGGCGGGACGGCGCCGTCCGGGCGGGTGGTCCGGTTCGAGGTGCCGGCGGCGCGGGTGGCCGCCGTCACCCATCGCGGCCCGTTCAGCGACCTGGACCGCACCTACGGCGCCCTCGGCACCTGGGTGGCCGAGCACGCGGTGGGTGCACCCGGTCCCGCCCGCGAGCGCTACCTGCCGGCCGGTCGCCCCGAGGACCTCCTGAACCACACCACGGAGGTCAGCTGGCCCGTCTCGGACGCCGGCTGACGACCCGTCGGCGCGGCCGGGGATCCCGGCTGCCCCGCCCGGGCGCCCTCGATCACCAGTCCCACCGCGGCCGCCGCCGTGACGGCTGCGGCGACGGCGGGCAGCGCCGCGGCGCCCCGATGCTCCACGACGAGGCCGCCGAGCGCCGCACCGACGGCAATGCC
>Ga0302322_100006349_pt1 | contig 10471 bp, 11 predicted proteins | sample Fen_T0_2_FD_203757 | JGI IMG/M metagenome (GOLD analysis project Ga0302322, IMG submission 203757) | Peat permafrost microbial communities from Stordalen Mire near Abisko, Sweden - Fen_T0_2 | ecosystem: Environmental > Terrestrial > Soil > Wetlands > Permafrost | place: Sweden: Abisko... | reverse complement strand
GACGAGGCTCTCCTGGGGTGTGAAACCGAGGAGGTACGGCAGGGCGCCCAGAATCGCGTCGGGGCTGCGCAGGGCCAGAGCCTCCGCGGACTCCCCGTGCGGACGATGGGACGGACCGGTGACAGGCGGTGGCAGGCTCATGCGCCGACCCTGCCGACGAATGGGCACCACAGTCGGGCGGCGAAGCGGGGCTGTTGACGGGCACCCGGTCACAGGTCGCCTGTGCACGACGTCAGGCCGGTGCGGTCACGCCGTCGAGGTCGAAGGAGACCACCTGGCAGGGCCACGCCCCGGTGGGAGCGTCGACCCACACCGTGTGGCCCGCACGAGCGCCCACCAGCGCAATCGCCAGCGGCGAGCTCGCCGACACTCGCTCCTCGTCGAGGAACGCCTCCTCGGGGTGCACGGGGCGCACCCAGGTCGTCGTGCCGTCGGAGAGGACCACCTGCACCCGCATCCCCAGCTCCACGCGACCATCAACACTGGCGGGATCGATGGCGATGACGTCGGCGCCCCCGAGCAACGTCTCGGTGGCGGCCGCCTCCTCGAGCAGGCGCTCGAATTCCGCCACGACGCGCTCGTCGCGCTCGGTCTCGACCAGGAGGGGTCGCATCTGCGGAAGTCGCCTTTCGCGAATGTCCACCACCCGCTCCTGGAGTCGCTCGAATCCCTCACGGGTCAATTGCGGCCGACCGTCGCGCTCCCCCGGTCGATCTGTCCGGGCACTGGCTCGGGGCATGCATCCTCCGGTTCGGACCGGGCCGACCAGTCGCCGACCCTGCGGCCTTTCACGGTACGTGAGGCCGCCGGGCCGAGCAAGCAGCCTTCGCGATCGAGTCGTTCAGCCCTCGGCTCACGGCTCGGCGGGCACGAAGGCGCCGCCGGACACGCGCACCCAGGTCGGGTGCTTCGGCGTGACGCCATCGCCCGAGGATGTTCCTCGCGCGCGCCGAGCCAGCCACGGGCCCGCGTGAGCGCCGACCCAACGTGCGTGCCCGGTCCCCGTCGCCAGTCGGCCGTTCCGCTCGGGCGGCACCAAGGGGGTGCGCCACGCATCATCGTCGATCCCCAGCGCCTCGCGCGCGCTGGCGGAGGCCAGCTCGTGCCCCCGCGGAGACAGGTGGAGGCGGTCCTCGGCCCACAGGCGGTCGTCGTCCATGGCCGCAACATCCCAGTAGTGGACGACGTAGCAGCCGTAGAGCGCCGCAATCGCGTCGACCGCAGTGTTGTAGGCGCGGATGCGCTCGCGGATGAGGCCCAGCACACGGGATCGTCGAGCCGGGTTGCCGAATGCGAACACGAGGACATCGGCTCCTGCCGCACGGAGCGCGCGAACGGCGTTCTCGAGTTCGGTGGCCGCAGCGTTCACGTCGAACGATCGACGGAGAGTGTCGTTGACACCGACGGCGAGGCTCACCAGGTCCGGTCGCAGGGCGACGGCCGCAGGCACCTGCTCGCGGACGACCTGGCTCACCAGGCGTCCGCGCACGGCGAGGTTCGCGTACTCAATGCCGTCCGGTGACCGTTCGGCGAGGGAGAGGGCGAGCTGGTCCGCCCAGCCGCGGTAGCGGCCATCGGGCCCGATCTCGTCGCACATGCCCTCGGTGAAGCTGTCGCCCAGAGCCGCATAGCGACGCCACTGCCGGGGTTCGACGGTCCCTTCCACGGCGCCCACTATAGGAATCCGCAGGGCGTCGGCCGGACATGAGGAGACCTGGCCGCCGAAGGCTTCCCCTCCCGCGACGACCAGGTCACCGACACCCTAGGCCGCGGTCGAAGCAGACACCGCGCGACACGCCGCGACGATCACGTGGCGGGCGCCTCGTCCGCCGGCTTCACGGCGGCGAAGCGCTCATTGGCCTTCTTGAACCACGTCACGAGGGCGATGATGCCGATGATGATCTGCGGCACGTAGGAGGCCGCTCGCCAGACGAGGTCGGCGGCGGTCGCGTCGCCCGCAGACACGCCCACGCTCTGGAGGAGCGAGATCATCAGCGCGTCGACCGTGCCCAGGCCGCCCGGGGTGATGGGAACCATCAGCATGATCTGGCTGGTGGCGAAGGCCCCGAACACCGCGAGCATCGAGGTCCCGGGCTGGTCCCAGCCCTCGATGCCGCGCAGCGCCACGTACAGGATCAGGAACTGCGTGAGGATCACCGAGAGCTGGGCGACGGTGATGACGTGCCAGCGCTTGGTCAGCAGCCCGTACATGTCTGTGCGGAACTTGGTGATGGGCTCGACCAGATCGAGGTCCTTCAACGCCTTGATGCGGCCTCGGAACGGCTTGATGATCGAGTTGCCCAGGCGACCGATGGCCATGGCGAGCTTCTCGGACCGCACGATCAGGACCAGAAGCACGATCATCGCCAGCAGGATCGCGAACCCGACGGGGGCCACCCACGCGTACGACAGGTTGCCGCCCGAGGCACTGAGAGCAGCGACGCCGAGGACCGGCAGGCCCAGGCTCACGAACATGCTCCACAGCCCGACGGCGGTGATCGCGGAGGTGGCGACGGTGCCTGGCACGTTGTAGGTCGAGAGCATCGCGTACTGGACGGCGAGGCCGAACGCACCGCCCGCAGGCACGCCGTTGCTGATCGCGAACGCCGCCTGGTTGACCTGCTGCGAGGGCCAGTACTTGAGGCCCGGCGTTGCCGCCATGAACGGGAAGCCGTAGACGATCAGGTACACGACGACAGCGACCGCCACCAGCAGGAGTGCCCAGACACCCATCTCCTTCAAGGCCGCCAGCGCATCGGAGTAACTCCCGATCTGCGGGATGACCTTCCAGAAGATGATCACGATCACGACCAGCCCGATCACGCCGAGGATGATCGACTTCTTCTTGTCCAGCTTCGCCGTCACGTTGACGGGGGCGTTGGCTTCGGGCTCGCTCATGGGGACGAGCCTGCCATATGCGCGTGATTCGGGGGGCCGGTGACGACGCCAATTCGCCATTGGGCAGGATGCGACCATGCGGCTTGATCACATCTCGTACGCGTGCACCACAGCCGAACTGCCGGACGTCGTCCAGCGCATCGGCTGCGACCTCGGTGCCACCTTCGTCGACGGCGGTCGGCACCCGTCATTCGGCACCCGGAACTTCACCCTTCCGCTCGCGAACGGGTGCTACGTCGAGGTGGTCTCCGCGCTCGATCACCCCGCAGCGGAGAAGGCACCCTTCGGCCGTGCGGTGGCCCAGCGGGCCGCCGAGGGCGGCGGCTGGATGAGCTGGTGCGTTGCCGTCGACGATCTCGCACCCTTCGAGGCACGCCTCGGCCGACCGGCCCGACAGGGCCACCGCATCCGGCCCGACGGATTCGAGCTCAACTGGAAGCAGATCGGCGTCCTTGAGGTCTTGGAGGACGCCCAGCTCCCCTTCTTCGTCGAATGGTCCACCCCGGCCGACCAGCACCCGTCGCGCGGCGGCGGGGATGTCGTCCTCGAGCGCGTCGAGATGTGCGGCGACCCGGACGCGATCTAGGAGTACCTGGGAGCCGACCATGACGTGCCTCTCGACGGAATAAAGGTCGACTGGATCGACGACGCGGACCTCGGCCTCAACGCCGTGTGGTTCTCGACACCGCATGGCTCGGTACGCATCGACTAGCGTTCCTCCCAGCACCCGTCCGCACCGGAAGGATCACTGATGACCGGCTTCACGCCAGTACCCGCAGGCGACATGAGCTGGGAGCGCAACGTCCTCGGCTCCGAGGTAACTCGGCTGCGCACCGACGGTGCAATGCTCACGATCGTGCACGGTCGCAAGGGGGACATCGTCCCCGCCCACGGTTACAGCAAGGGCTCGGTCACGTACGTGGTCTCCGGCACGGTGGAGATCGACGGCACCGTGCTGGGCCCAGGCGATGCAGGCACCTACCGCGCCCCCGGAGGCTTCTTCTCGGTGAAGTTCCTCGAGGACGCCAGTTACCTCGTGGCCAGGTCGGCCAACGACGAGATCACGATGCCCGACTTGGGCGAGCGGTCGGCTCACCACCTCGACGCGTGACCCGCGCATGAGCGTTCCGCATCCCGACGAAGGCGTCCCGGGAACCCTGCGGACGCTGGCCGGCATCACGTGGCGCGTCCTCGTCGTCCTGCTTGGCGTCGGCGTCGCGGCGCTCGCCCTCAACAAGATCCTGCCGGTCGCCTTCGCCCTGTTCTTCGCGATGCTCATGACCGCCTGGGCCCAGCCGCTGATGAACCTGTTCGCCAGGATCATGCCCAAGGTGCTGGCGATGGTCCTGGCACTGCTGGTGATCGGGGCGGCCGTCGTCGGGATCCTGTTCGTGGTCATCCGCGCGACGATCGAGGAGGGGCCGAAACTCGTCGAGTCCCTCACGAGCGGGTTCAACGACATCGAGGTATGGCTGCGCACCGGGCCTCTGCAGCTCAGCGATGCGAGCATCCACAACCTGCTCCTCCAGGCCCAGTCCTGGGGCAAGACGGCAGCGACGGGGCTGCTCGGCGATGCGATGGGGGCCCTCGGATCGATCGGCACTCTCGTGATCGCCGCATCGGTCTTCTTGTACGGAGTGGTGTTCTTCATGATGACCCCCCAGACCATCTGGTCCTGGGTGGTCTCGTGGATGCCCAGGCCGACGCGAGCACCCATCGACGTCTCCGGGCATCTGGCCTGGGACGCGATCTCCGGGTACACGCGCGGCATCGTGATCGTCGCCTTCTGCGACGCGGTTCTCGTCTTCATCGGCCTGACGATCCTGCAGGTGCCGCTCGCCCCGGCGCTGGCCGCGGTCGTCTTCCTGGGCGCGTTCATCCCGGTGATCGGCGCACCCATCGCCACGTTCTTCGCGGCGGTCGTCGCGCTCGCCGAACGCGGCCCCGTCATCGCCCTCCTGGTCGTGGCGCTCACCGTCGTCGTCGGATCGTTCGACGGCGACGTGCTGCAGCCCCTCGTCATGGGCAAGGCGGTCAGCCTGCACCCGCTCGCCATCGTGTTCGCGATCGCGGCCGGTGGCATCGCCATGGGGATCGTCGGTGCCCTGATCGCCGTACCGGTCGCCGGCGCCATCTACTCGGTGGCCAAGTACCTCACCGGACGAGATCCCGAGCGGCCCTACCCACCGCCGCCCACAGCCGAACCGCCGCCCACAGCCGAACCGGCACCCGCGGTGACGGCCTAGCCCAGTGCTCGATGGCAGCCGGCCACGTGGTCATCCACCAGTCCGCACGCCTGCATCGCGGCGTACATGGTCGTCGGTCCGACGAACGCGAAGCCGCTTGCCTTCAGGGCACGGCTGAGTGCCAAGGACTCCGCGGTAGATGACGGCACCTCCGACAGCCGTCGCGGGCGACGGTGGCGCGCCGGGGCGAACGACCAGACGAGGCGATCGAGGGCGCCCTCGCCCTCACTGGCCCGCAGGACGATCAGCGCCCGGGCATTCGTGATGGTGGCGTCGATCTTGCGGCGGTTGCGGACGATCCCGGTGTCGGCCATCAGTGCCTGCACGGCCGCGTCGTCGTAGTCCGCGACGGCGACGGGGTCGAATCCCGAGAAGGCGGCCCGGAACGCGGGCCGCTTGCGCAGTATCGTCAGCCAGGACAACCCGGACTGGAACGCCTCGAGCGTGATCCGCTCGAACAGCGCTGAGTCGCCGTGCACCGGGCGGCCCCACTCGTCATCGTGGTAGCTGCGGTAGTCGACGGTTGAGTCACCCCACGCGCAGCGCGCGACTCCGTCCTCGCCGACGACGAGCCCCGATCCGCTCATGGTGCGACCCTAGATCAGCGCCGCGACGCCGTCACCGGGCGAGGGCGTTGGCAACGATCGCATCGTGCACGTACTGCGCGAGGCCTGGCACTCGGTCGTCGTAGTACGCACGGAATCGAGGATCCGCGAGATACATGTCAGCGAGCCGAGCCTGCATCTCGTACGTGCAGTCGTAATACCAGGTGCAGATGTTCTGCCGGTGCGCCTCGGCCGCTGCTGTGGCCTCCGGCCCGTCCGCGGGATGCCCCGCGTGCATGCAGTCCAGGAAGGCCACCGCCACCGCCTCCTGGTCCGCCTTGGCGCGCGCCCAGTCATCCTTGGAGTAGGTCGACGTGCGCCGCCGGGACTCCCGGTACGCATCGGTCTCGCCCCAGCGCTCGGCGACCTCGACGTCGAACTGGCGCGGATCGTCATCGCCGAAGACATCGAAGATCTCGTCCTGGTTCAGGTGGATGCCCATCGTGCTCGCCTCCCGTGCCGCCATGAGTGCCTGCCGCTGACGCTGAAGCAGGTCGATCTGCGCGTCGAGTCGTCGCACCTGCTCATCGAGCAGGGCCGCTCTCTCCGCACCCTCCGCATCAAGCGCTACCGGAATGTCCGCCAAGGACATCCCCGCTGCACGCAGCGCGACGATCGCGGCCAGTCTCTCGACGTCCCTGTCGTCATAGAGGCGGTAGCCGCCGTCAGTGCGGCCGCTCGGCCGCAGGAGTCCGATGCTGTCGTAATGATGGAGCGTCCGGACAGTGACATGAGCTCGACGTGCCACGTCACTCACGGTGTAGGCGGGGTCGACGTGCATCGCACCCTTCGAGACGTCCATGGCGTCGACGGTAGGCCCTGACGTCGCGTGAGGGTCAAGTCCCGGCTACAGCCCCTGGCAGGCGGGCGCCGCCGCAAAGGCCTCCTGCAGCTGTCCCTTGGCCTGCGAGGTCGTGTCGCCGATCGCGGACACCAGGCCCGAGCCAGCGTCGAAGGCGGTCTTCGCCGATGCCAGCGCCTGCCCGACCTCCCCCGCCGCAGCGATCACGTTGCCGGCGCTTCCCACCGCGTCGAGGTGCGACTTCACGTCGTTGATCGCCGATGTGGTGGAGTCAGTGTGCGTCGTGAGGTTGGCCACCATGTCGTTGGCGGCGACGAAGTCGACGGGCACGGCACGGAGGGTCGTGGTGAGTCGGTCCACGGAGTCGGCGATCGCGAGCGCCTGGATGCGCAGCTGCCGGCTCACCTGATCAATCACGGACTTGTCCTGCGACGTCTTGATGGTGAGGTTGTGCCCGAGCGCCCCCACGCTGGTCTTGACGGCGGCGAAGGCGACACAGACATCGCCGGCCCAGATGACCGACGAGGGCGTGGGCGTGGGCGTCGGGCTCGGCGAGGCACTCGACGAATCGGCCGAGGTGGACGAGCCGCACCCGGCGAGCGAGACGGCGACAAGAACGAGTGCGGCGGCGCGGATGCGGAGGCGGCTCATCACCTCACCGTATACGTCCTCGTCGTGGTGTAGGCCGACCATTGACCCGGAATCGCGGGCGCGGACCCCCGCACTCTGCACACGCCCCGATTGACGAGCCTCAGCTTGAACCACGCCCCGGAGCGGACGACCTTGCAGCGGCTCGTGCCCTTGGTGACCTTCCAGGTCACCGGCTGATTGAGGTTCGTCACGGTCGCGGTCCTGCTCAGCTTCAGGCTGGACCCCTTCGTATAGCGGCCCGAAGACGGCGCAGCCACCTTTGCAGTCTGGGCACCCGACGACGTGACGATCGTGTAGCGCTGCGTGGTCGGTGAGTACCCGTTGCCACCGGCAGTCGAGGCGGACAGGACGCACGGCGAACCGGCCCCCTTGACGTGGACAGTCGTCGGGGTGGTCATCGCGCAGGGACCGGTCACCGACAGCGTCACCGGCAGTCCAGACGTGCTGGTGACGGTGAAGGTCTGCGTCGCGCCGTTGGCGAGCGCGTTCGTCGATCCGGACGGCCACGTCGTCGTGGTCCCGGCGAGGGTGAGCGTGATCTGGTCGGCCTTGAGGGGCATGGTCACCGTGACCCGGTTCGTCGCGGTCCCGCTGCCCACTCCGTTCCCGCCGCTGTAGTTCGCAGTGATGGTGAACGTGCCGAGCGCACTGGGCACCCATGTGAGGCTGGCGGTTCCGTTCGAGACCCTGCCGGTGCCGGTGAACCGGCCGTTGACCGCGAAGTCGACAGTTCCGGTGCCGGACGTCGGCGTGATCTTGGCCGTCAGCAGCACGGGCGAGTTGACGTAGTTCGTCTGCGGCACGGTCAGGGAGACACTGGGCGCCACCGTGGTGACGCGGATCGTGTCGGTTGCGCTGCGCGGCGACGCGTTGGCGCTCGTGTCCCCGCCATAGACCGCATAGAGGCTGACCGTCCCAGCCGTGCTCGGCGTGCGGTAGGACCCGCTGGCGCGACCGGTGCGATCCAGGGTTGCGGCGCCCAGGGTGGTCCCGTCGCTTCGGTAGAACGTCACCACGCCGGTGGGTACGTACGTACCGTCGGTCGCCCGGACGACGGCCGCCAGCGTCACCTGCGTGTTCGTGGCGGCACTCCCGGGCACGATCGTGTCGGTGAGCGTGTCCACCTTGGCGATCGCCACCGTCTTCGTCGCCGACGCCTGCTCCCCCGTTGCTGCCGTGAAGGTCGCCACGACCACGGCGTTGACGGCAGCGGACGGGGTCCACGACACCGTCGCGATGCTCCCGAGGGTGCCGCCCACCGCCTGCGAGGCGATCTGCTGCCCGTCCGCGGTGAACACCACGGTCCCGGAAGGAGATCCGATGGCCGACGAGTCGACGGTGGCGGCGACCTTCTGCGCCACCCCGACGGTGCCGTTCGACACGGTGAGTGTCACGAAGACCGCGGCCGAAGCCGATGGCGCCGCACCCAGGGCCCCGACCAGCGCCACGACGACGGCCAACAGGAGTGCGCGGAGTCTCATGCCTCCCACGATCTCATGCGTGCCAGGATTTCAGAACCTTCTGGTACTGGGCCCGCTCGTAGGCACCCGGGTCGGGCACCGCGTGCTGCGCCACGCTGCCGCGCAGTTGGTCCACGGACTCGTAGCCGTGCTCCTCCATCCAGGCTCGTAGATCGGCGAGGATCTGCCCTGCCCGATCCGGGCCCTGGCGCAGCAGCTCGGACGTCGACATGACCACGTCCGCCCCCGCGAGCAGCCCCTTGGCGACATCGGCACCGGCGGCGACCCCGGAGGTGAGCGCGAGACTCGTGCCCGGCAGCTGAGGCCGGAGCACGGCGATCCAGCGCAGTGGCAGGCGCAGTTCGCCGGGCCGCGACAGCTCCAGCTTCGGTGTGACGTCAAGAGTCTCAAGGTCGAGGTCGGGCTGGTAGAACCGGTTGAACAGGACCAGTCCCCGGGCGCCCTGTTCCACGGCGCGACGCGCAAAGTTGGCGAACGACGAGAAGTACGGCGAGAGCTTGACCGTGACGGGGACGTCGACCGCCGTGCAGACCGCGAGGACCAGATCCAGATAGCCGGCCTCCACCTCGGCTCCTGTGACGTCGGGGTCGACCGCTACGTCGTACATGTTGAGCTCGATCGCCCGTGCCCCCGCCTGCACCATCTCCTGCGCGTAGTGCACCCAGCCGCCGGCCGAGCGGCCGTTCACGCTGGCGATGACGGGCACCGACAGGCGTCGGCTGGCCTCCTCCACCAGCATGATGTGCCGGTCGAGTCCAAGGTGGTCCAGGTCGACGTCAGGGAAGTAGTCGAGGGCCTCACCGAAGACGCCTGATCCCGCCTCCATGCGCGAGGTCAGGGTCATCGACTCCGCCTCGACCTCCTCCTCGAAGAGGCTGGGCAGCACGACCGCACCGATGCCGGCGTCGTCGAGTCGCAGCAGGGTGTCGAGGCGGCCGGTGTGCGGCGATGGAGAGGCCACCAGCGGCGAGCGGAGGGTCATCCCCAGATAGACCGATTCCATGTTCATGACTCGCCCCTCCCTGCCAGTTCCTCCTCATGATCGGGCCGGCTCCCGGCCTCGTGCTCGTCGACCGGAACCGTCCGCTCGACCCCCGCGAGCTGTTCGTAGTAGTGCCATCGCTCGTCGACATCCGCCTGCGCCAGCGCCTGGAGATGCTCCGAGCGCGCCGGATCGCTGCGCTCCAGGACCGCGAAACGCGTCTCCTGCTCCTGGAACTCGTGGAGGCGGACCGTCGGAGCCTTCGAGTCGAGGCTGAACGGATGGGTCCCCGGCTCCGGGCTCGGGTGGTATCGGTAAAGCGGCCAGTACCCCGACGACACGGCCTGCTTCTGATGCGTCATCGAGGTCGCCATGTCGATGCCGTGGGCGATGCACGTGCTGTAGGCGATGATCAGGCTGGGGCCGTCATGTGCGGCCGCCTCCCGCATCGCGCGCACGGTCTGGGTCTCATTGCCGCCCAGGGCCACCTGCGCGACGTAGACGTCCCCGTACGCCTGGGCCAGCAGGCCCAGGTCCTTCTTTCGGGTGGTCTTGCCGTTGCTCGCGAACTTCGCCGTAGCGCCACGGGGCGTCGACTTCGAGGCCTGGCCGCCGGTGTTCGAGTACACCTCCGTGTCGAGTACCAGGACATTGACGTTCCGCCCGCTGGACAGCACGTGGTCCAGGCCGCCGAAGCCGATGTCGTAGGCCCATCCATCCCCGCCGACGATCCAGACCGACACGGGAACGAGCGCATCCGCGAGGCTCTCGAGGGCACGCGCCTTCGGACCGGCGACGTCCTTGAG
>Ga0302322_100006348_pt1 | contig 10472 bp, 8 predicted proteins | sample Fen_T0_2_FD_203757 | JGI IMG/M metagenome (GOLD analysis project Ga0302322, IMG submission 203757) | Peat permafrost microbial communities from Stordalen Mire near Abisko, Sweden - Fen_T0_2 | ecosystem: Environmental > Terrestrial > Soil > Wetlands > Permafrost | place: Sweden: Abisko... | reverse complement strand
GGGCACGCCGATCCCGATCATCCACTGCCCCAGCTGCGGCGCGGTGCCGGTGCCCGAGAAGGACCTGCCCGTGGTGCTGCCGGACGACCTGATCCCGGACGGCTCGGGCAACCCGCTGAACCAGTGCGAAGCCTTCCTGAACGTGCCCTGCCCCAGCTGCGGCAAGCCTGGCCGGCGCGAGACCGACACGATGGACACCTTCGTCGACTCGGCCTGGTACTACATGCGTTATGCCTGCCCGGATGCCGATGGCGCGATGGTGGACGAGCGCAACGACTACTGGATGCCGATGGAGCAGTACATCGGTGGCATCGAGCACGCGGTGCTGCACCTGCTGTATGCGCGCTTCTGGACCAAGGCCATGCGCGACCTGGGCCTGCTGAAGTTCGGCGAGCCCTTCACCCGCCTGTTCACGCAGGGCATGCTGCTGAATGAATCCTTCTATCGCGAAGACGAGGCGGGCAAGCGGCGCTGGTACTACCCGAGTGAAGTGACGGTGCGCTTCGACGACAAGGGCCACCCGGTGGGCGCGGTGGCGGTGGAGGATGGCCAGGACGTGAGCCTGGGTGGCATCGAGAAGATGTCCAAGTCCAAGAACAACGTGGTCGAGCCGCGCGACATCATCGCCAAGTTCGGTGCCGACACGGCGCGCCTGTTCACCATGTTTGCCGGCCCGCCGGATCAGAGCGCGGCCTGGTCCGACAGTGGCGCCGAGGGCAGCTTCCGCTACCTGCGCCGCCTGTGGGCCTTTGGCGTCAAGCACGGTGAGCGCATGCGCCAGGCCGGGGCCGAGCTCACAGGCCTGAGCGTGGCCGCGCGCAACCTGCGGCGCGAGGTGCACCAGTTGCTGCGCCAGATCAGCCACGACTACGATCGCCTGCAGTTCAACACCGTGGTCTCGGGCGTGATGAAGATGCTCAACGCGCTGGAGGCAGCCGCCCTGGCCGACACGCCGGCCGATGCCGCCGCACTGCGCGAAGGCTTCGGCGTGCTGCTGCGCGCGCTGTACCCGGCCGCGCCGCACATCACCCATGCCCTGTGGGCCGACCTGGGCTACGCCGGCACGCTGGGCGAGCTGCTGGACACCCCCTGGCCCCAAGTGGACGAAGCCGCCCTGGTGCAGGACGAGATCGAGCTCGTGCTGCAGATCGCCGGCAAGACGCGCGGCGTGGTGCGCGTGCCCGCCGCTGCCGACAAGGCCGCCATCGAGGCGGCCGCGCTGGCATCACCCGAGTTCGCCAAGTTTGCCGACGGCAAGCCCGCCAAGAAGGTGGTGGTGGTGCCGGGCCGCCTCGTCAACGTGGTGGTCTGAAGCCCGCGATGCGCCGCCGCACCTGGCTGTTAGCAACTTCAGCCCTCGGGCTCGGTGCGGGCCTGCTGGCCGGCTGCGGCTTCGAGCTGCGGCGCGCGCCGGTGCTGCCCTTTGAGCGCATCCAGCTGCAGGGCTTTGCCACGCGCTCACCGCTGGCCGAGGCGCTCAAGCGAGAGCTGGCTCACTCGGCCCAGGTGGTGGCCGCCGCCGAGCGGCCCGAGGTGGTGCTCATGGCGGTGTCCGAGACGCGCGACCGCGCCGTGGTGGCCGCCACGGCCGCCGGGCAGTTGCGCGAAGTGCAGTTGAAGCAGGGCCTGGTGTTCCGCCTGGCCACGGCGGGTGGCCGTGAACTGGTCGGCAACACCGCGATCTTGTTGACGCGCGACATGAGTTACAACGAAACCAACGCGCTGGCCAAGGAGCAGGAAGAGGCGCAGCTGTATGCTGCGATGCAGTCCGAGATCGTGATGCAGGTGCTGCGCCGTCTGGCCGGCGCCCCCAAGCCCTGAGAGGTCAAGAGCTCTTCGCCCATGCAACTGCGCGCCGACCAACTGCCCCAGCACCTGGGCCGTGGCCTGAAGGCCATCTACACCATCCACGGCGACGAGCCGCTGCTGGCGCAGGAAGCCGGTGACGCCATCCGCGCCGCCGGCCGCGCTGCCGGCCACACCGAGCGCACGGTCTACACGGTGAGCGGCGCCCACTTCGACTGGTCGGCGGTGATCGGCGCCGCGCAGGCCATGAGCCTGTTTGCCGAGCGCCAGCTGATCGAGATCCGCATCCCGAGCGGCAAGCCCGGCAAGGACGGCTCCGAGGCCTTGCAGCGCTACTGCAGCGCGCTGTCGGACGACGTGCTCACCATCGTGCACCTGCCGCGGCTCGACCGCCAGCAGCAGCAAGGCGCCTGGTTCAGTGCGCTCGACTCGGCCGGCGTGTCGGTGCGCATCGAGCCGATCGAGCGCCGCGCCCTGCCCGCCTGGCTGGCGCAGCGCCTGGCCGCGCAGGGCCAGCGCGTAGGTGAAGGCAGCCAGGGCGAGCACACCCTGGCCTTCTTTGCCGACCGCGTGGAGGGCAACCTGCTCGCCGCCCACCAGGAGATCCAGAAACTCGCCCTGCTCTACCCGCCCGGCGAGTTGAGCTTCGAGCAGGTGGAATCGGCCGTGCTCAACGTGGCGCGCTACGACGTGTTCAAGCTGGGTGAAGCCGTGCTGGCCGGGCAGACGGCACGCGTGCTGCGCATGCTCGACGGCCTGCGCGCCGAGGGCGAGGCTGCTGTGCTGGTGCACTGGACCCTGGCCTCGGACATCCTCGCACTCAAGCAGGTGCACGACGCCATGGCCCGTGGCCGCCCCATGCCGATGGCCTTGAACGAAGCCCGCGTGTGGGGCAACAAGCAGCGCCTGTTCGAGCGCGTGGTGCCGCTGCTGGCCGACCACCAGGTGGCGCACCTGGTGGAGGCCGCCAGCGTGTGCGACGGCGTGATCAAGGGCCTGAAGCACCCCGCCTGGCCGCTCGACCCCTGGGACGCCGTGCGCCGCCTGGCCCTGCTGGTGGTGCAGGGCGTGGCCTCGCCGCCACCCGCGCGCGGCCGGGCCCCGGTGATGATGCGTTTGGCGCTGCAGGCCGATCACCAGCCCGGCTGAGCGGCGGCTGTCAGTAGCCCAGCTCGCGCGAGACCAGGTTCGCCAAGGGCGCCCCGCAGGCCAGCGCCTCGACGTTGGCCAAGGCCACGGCCGCCGCGCTGCGCAGATCGGTCTGCGCCGCCACATGCGGCAGCACGGTGATGCGCGGGTGGGCCCAGAACGGATGGCCGGCCGGCAGGGGCTCGGTGTAGAACACATCCAATACCGCGCGATGTAAGCGTCCAGAATCCAGCGCCTGCAGCAGGTCAGCCTCCAGCAAGTGCGCGCCGCGCGCCAGGTTGACGATGGACGCGCCCTCGGGCAGGCGCTCGAACAAGGGCTGGCCGAGGATGCCGCGCGTGGCCGCCGTGAGCGGCAGCAGGTTGACGACGATGCAGGCCTTGGCCAGCGCGTCCTTCAAGCCCGCCTCGCCATGCCGGTGGCGCACGCCGGGCACCTGCTGCGCGACGGGCTGGCGGCCCCAGGCGCTCACCGGATAGCCCAACTGCGCCAGCCGGCCGGCCGCCGCGCGGCCCATCTGGCCGCTGCCAAGCACCAGCACCGGCACTTCGTCGGCCAGCGCTTGGGCTTGCTGGCGCCAGAGGCCATCGGCTTGCTGCTGCGCGTAATCGAAGAAGCCCCGGTGCAAGGACAACACGGCCCACAGCGCGGTCTCGGCCATGGCGGCGTTCATGGCCGGGTCCACCATGCGGGCGACGGGCACATCGCGCGGCAGGCTGTCGTCCAGCAGCAGGCGGTCCACACCGGCCCACAGCGACTGGATCAGGCGCAGGCCGGGCAGGCCGGCCAGGCTGCCCGGCGGCGGGTTGGCCACGATGGCGGCGTGGATCAACGCATCGTCCACCGCGCCACGCCGGAGCCAGAGCTGATCGCGTGCCGGCAGCGCGGCACGCAAGGCCTCGGCCCAGCTGTCGCGCTCGGCATCGTCCCAATCGCCGCAGAGCAGGATGTTCATGTCATTTCGTTCGTTGGTGTATGGCCGGTGGTCAAGGCCAGCAGCCCTTGCAGTGCGCGCGCCACGGTGGCGCGCCGCACTTCGGCCCGATCACCTGCAAAGAGGCAGCGCTCGGCCCACACCCCTTCGGCTGTGCACCACGCCAGCCAGACGGTGCCCACGGGTTTGGCCACCGAGCCGCCGCCGGGCCCGGCCACGCCGGTGACGGCCACGCTCAAGTCGACCGGTGCTTTGGCCTTGGCGCCCAGCGCCATGGCGCGCGCCACGGGTTCACTCACGGCACCATGGGCCTCGATCAGCGCGCCCGGCACGCCGAGCAGATCGCACTTCGCGGCATTGCTGTAGGTGACGAAGCCGCGCTCGAACCAATCGCTGGAGCCGGCCAGGTCGGTGCAGGCGGCGGCGATCATGCCGCCGGTGCAGCTCTCGGCCGTGGCCATGCGCCAAGCGCGCGTGCGCAGCGCGTCGGCCAGCTCGCTCACCAAGGACTGCGTCATGTCATCGCCTTCCACAAGGCCAGCACGAGCAGCGTGCAGCCTGCCGCCACGAAGTCATCCAACAGGATGCCGAAGCCCTGCGCCCAGCCGATGCGCTGGCCGGGCCGCAGCTTGAACAGCCGATCGGCCCAGCCCACCGGGCCTGGCTTGGCCGCGTCGAAGTAGCGGAACAGCGCGAAGGCCGCCAACTGCATCCACCAGCCGGCCGGCATCACCAGCCAGAGCACCAGCCAGAACGCGAGCACCTCGTCCCAGACGATGGCGCCGGGGTCGGCCACGCCCAGGTGCTGCGCGGTGCGCGTGCAGGCCCACCAGCCCAGCGCCGTGCCCGCGAGCAAGAGCGCGGCCCATTGCGCCGTGCCCAGCCAGGGCGCCAGCACCAGCCACGACACCCAGGCCCACAGCGTGCCCACGGTGCCCGGCGCCTTGGGCGAGAGGCCGCTGCCAAAGCCCAGTGCGATCCAGCGCGCCGGGTGGGCCAGCATGAAGCGGGCGGTGGCGCGTCGCGGGGCGACATCGGCCACGTCGGTTTCAGTCGATGAAATGATCGAACCCCTGCGGCTGGAAGGCGATGGTGCGCCCGTGGGCGTTCACCCAGCGCAGGCCCGGCTCGGCATCGATGCGGCCGATGCGCGTGACACCCACGCCCGCCGCCAACGCCGCAGCGCGCACGGCGGCCTCGTCGGCGGACGTGAAGAGCAGCTCGTAGTCGTCACCACCGGCTGCCGTGCATTCGCGGCGGATGGTTTCGCTTTGCGCCGCGAGCACGGCGCTGCAAGGCAGGGCGTCGAGGTCGACGGTGGCACCCACGTGCGAGCGGCGCAGCACATGCGCCAGATCGCCGGCGAGCCCATCGCTCAGATCGATGGCGGCGCTGGCCACGCCGCGCAGGCCCAAGCCGAGCGCCACGCGCGGCTGCGGCTGCTCCATCGCGCGCCGCACGTGCTCGAAGGCCTCGCCGGGCAGATGCAGCCGGCCGCGAAACACCTCCAGCGCCAGGCGGGCATCGCCGATGCCGCCGCCGAGCGGATGGCTCACCCAGAGCCCGTCACCCGCGCGAGCGCCGTCGCGCCGCAGGGCCTGGCCTGGCGGCACTTCGCCGAACACGGTGATGCACAGGTTCAGCGGGCCGGCGGTGGTGTCGCCACCCACCAGCTCGATGTCGTGCGCATCGGCCAGGGCCAGCAGGCCTTGCGCAAAGCCGGCGAGGAAGGCTTCATCGGGCCGCGGCAGCGCCAGCGCCAGCATGAAGGCCATGGGCTTGGCGCCGCAGGCCGCAAGGTCGCTCAGGTTGACTGCCAGCGCCTTGTGGCCCAGGCGCTCGGGGGCGACGGTGGACAGGAAGTGCCGCCCCTCCACCAGCATGTCGCTGGACACCGCCAGCTGCTGGCCGAGCGTGGGTTGCAGCAGCGCGCAATCGTCGCCCACGCCGAGCACGGCGCGGCGGGTGGGGCGCGTGAAGTAGCGCGCGATGAGGTCAAACTCGCCCAGGGCCATGGGCGGCATTCTCGTCCACTGCCCACATGGGCTCGCGCGCGAAGAGCCGCTCCAGGGTCTCGCGCAGGCACTCGGCCGACACGGGCTTGCGCAGCAGGGCATCGATGCCGGCCGCCGCCAAGTCCAGCTCGATCAGGCTGCCGCTGCACAGCACCAGCCGCGTTCGTGCACCCGGCACGGCGGTCCGCCGGGCCATCTGCTGCAGCAGATCGAGGCCCGTGCCGTCGGCCATCTGGTGGTCGCTGATCACCAGGCCGATGTCGCCCTCGCGGCTGAGCTTCAGCGCCTCGGTCACGCCACCGGCCTCGCGCACAGTGTGGCCGTCGGCTCGCAGCATCTCGGCCATCAACATCCGGCTCACGGCGTCGTCGTCCACCAGCAGCACAGGCCGATCGGTCACGGGCCCGGTGCGACGCACGGGCGGCACCACGGGTGGTGCGGCGGCGATGGGCGGCATGGGCAAGACCAGGCGCACTTCGGTGCCAAGCCCCGGCGCGCTCCGGATGTGGATCTGCCCGCCCATGGCCTCGGCCAGGCGCTTGCAGATGGCCAGGCCCAGGCCGGTGCTGCCCTCGGCCGGCGCCTGCGTGGGCGTGTGCAGGCTGCCAAAGGGCTCGAACAGTCGGCGTTGCAGTTCCGGTGCAATGCCGATGCCGGTATCGCGCACCACGATCTGCAATTGCGCCGCGCTGCCGTTCACCGGCACCCGCTGGTCGATCTCGACCACCACCGACCCTGCGGGTGTGTATTTGATGGCGTTGCCGATCCGGTTCACCAGCAGCTGGCGCAGGCGCAGGACATCGACGAGCACATGGCGCGGCAAGTCCTCGGCGATGCGCAGCGACAGGCGCAGGCCGCGCGACGCGATGGCCGGGCGGTGGTTGTCCACCAATTGCCGCAATTGCGCGGGCAGGTCCACCACCACCGGCCGCAGCACCAGCTTGCCGGCCTCGAAGCGGGCCAGGTCGAGCACGTCGTCGATCAGCTGCGTGAGGGCCGCCGTGGAGTCCTGCGCGATGGACCAGGCCTTGCGCTGCTCGGCACCGAGGGGGCCGTCGCCCAGCCTTTGCAGCGCCAGTGTCACGGCCTGCAAGGGGCCGCGCAATTCGTGGCTGGCACTGGCCACGTAGAGGTTCTTGGTCTGCAACGCGTCGAGCAGGCTGGCCTCGGCCCGCGTGCGCGACCGCACCTCGCCCGACAGGCGCCGCATCCACCAGGCACTGGCCACCGCCAGCAGCAGCAGCCCCAGGCCGGCACTGGCCATCCAGGGCAGGTGCCGGCGCCAGGGGAACGCCGGCTGCAGGTCGATGGCCACCCAGCGCCGCAAGAGACGGTCGCGCTCGTCTGCGCTGATGTCGGCCAATGCACGATCCACCAGCGGGATGAGGGCTGCCGCCTCCTTCGAGGCCGCGAAGTGGAACTGGGCCGGCAGCTCCTCGACCTGCGCCACGGCGCGCAGCATGCCGTTGTTGTCGTCGTTGATGCGCACGTTGGCAAACAGCTTCACCTCCACCGCCGCGTCGGCCTGGCGCGCCGCCACCAGGTCCATCGCACCCTGGCCGGATGTCGCTTCGACGATGCGGATGTCGGGGTAGCGCTCGGCGAGCAGCTCGCGCAGGGGATGCTGCGGCGCCAGCGCCAGGCGCTTGCCACGCAGGCTGTCGAGGCTCCAGTACAGCGGCGCATCGCTGCGGGCCACGATGTAATAAGGCATCTCCAGGTACGGCGCTGAGTAGGAAAACTCCTTGGCGCGACCGGGCGTGCGTGTGAGGAAGGGCACCAGGTGGATGCGGCCTTCGCGCAAGGCATCCAGCATCCGGGCCACGCTGTCGAAGGGCAACACGTCCACGGCCACGCCGAGACGGCTGGCCACCTGGGCGGTGTAGTCGGCGGCAATGCCCGAGTGGCCGCCATCGGCGCGGGCCTCGTTGAGCAGGGCCAGCCCCCGCACCGCGCCGACGCGCAGCACGCTGCGGCCGACCAGGGCCCCCTGCTCGGCCGAAGTCAGCGACAAGGGCTTGGGCCCCAGCTGGCCCTGCGCGGCCAGTGCCCGCCGCTTGCAGGCCAGGCAAGGGTGCAGTGCGCAGCGAGGCGATGCCCTTGCTGAGCGCGGTGGCCAGCAGCGGCCAGTCCTTGCGCACGCCGATGTGCATCTGGCCAGTGGCGTAGACCATCGATTTCTTCACCTCGAGCCCGGTGATGGCATCGCGCTGCAGGCGGTCCATGGCCATCAGCAGGCTGCCGACGTAGAAGTCCTCCCCGCCACTGGCCACCTCGCGCAGCGCAGTGGCGGTGTCCGGCTGCTCGGCGATCAGGGCCTCGGGGAAGGCCTGGTGCACATAGTGCTGGGCCACGTAGCCGCGCTCGATGGCCACGCGGCGGCCGTTGAGCGTGGGCTCCATCGCAAAGCGGCCATCGATGCTGCGGCCGATGATCACGCCGGGGTTGGGTGCCGTGCCGAGCGTGAAGGCCATGAAGGCCTCGCGCGAGGGCTCGTAGCCCACGGTGGCCATCACGTCGATGTCGTGCTGGCGCATGGCCGCCAGCGTGTGGCTGAAGCTGGGCAGCACCACCGGCCGCAGGCGCAGGCCCAGCGACTGGGCCAGGTGCGTGAGGATCTCGATCTGGATGCCGGAGATCTCGCCATCCGCCGAGATCAACTCATAGGGCCGGTTGTCCGGCAGATTCAAGCCCACCCGCAGTTCGGGCAGTGCGGAAACGAAGGCGCGCTCCGGAGCATCCAGCAGATCGAGGGCGGGCCGCATGGACGTGCCGCCCGGCGGCAGGCGAAAGCGGTAGTCGGCACCGGGTGCCAGGCTGCAGCTCAGCAGCAGCAGCAGGGCAATGGCCAAGCCATGAAGCGGCAGCGGCCATGCGCTTCGCCAGCAACGGGTGCGCATGGCCGGTGGCCTCAAGCTCCGCGCAACAGGTTGGCCAACTCCACCGCCGAGCGCACGTTCATCTTCTCGAACACGCGGGCGCGGTGCACTTCCACCGTGCGCACGCTGATGTCCAGCTGATCGGCAATCACCTTGTTCGCCAGACCATCGATCACCCGCTGCATCACCTCGCGCTCGCGCTCGGTGAGGTCGCCCAGTGATTGGGCGGTGCGCAATTGCTGCCAGCGCTTGCGGATGGCGTCGGCGCTGGAGGCCAGGGCCTGCTCGACGCGGTCGACGAGCGCGTTGTCGGAGAAGGGCTTCTCGACGAAGTCGAAGGCGCCGCGCTTGACCGAGGCCACGGCCGTGGGCACATCACCGTGGCCAGTGAGGAAGATCACCGGCAGGCGCTCGGTGAGGCCGCGCTCGATCAGGCGATCGAACAGGACCAGGCCGCTGGTGCCCGGCATGCGCACATCGAGCAGCACACAGCTCGGCGAATCGGGCCAGCCACCATTGAAATCGCGGGTGAGCAGCCAGGCATCGAATGCGTCGCCATTGGCGAAACCCTCGGACAGCAGGCGGCGCGAGCGCAGCAGCCAGGCCAGGGCATCGCGCACCACCGGCTCATCGTCCACCAAATACACCAATGGCAGGCCCAGGTGTTGCGGGCCGGAGGCTTCACTCATGCAGCGAGTATCGGGGAGCCGCAGCCCCTTGCCAAGCTGCGGTGCCGTGATCAAACCACCGCTGCGGCCGAGCGCAACTGCGCCATCGGCAGCGTGAAGCGAAAGGCGGTGCCGCGCGGCAAGTTCTCGAAGTCGATGACCCCGCCGTGCTGCTCGATCACCGTGCGGCACAGCGAAAGGCCCAGGCCCATGCCCTCGCCTTTGGTCGTGAAGAACGGGGTGAACAGCTGCTGCGCCACGTCCGGCGCCACACCCGGCCCGGCATCCGTCACGCTGAAGGCCACCCATCGGGTCTGCGTGACGCTCACTTTGATCGTCAGCACCCGATCGGCCACCGGCATGTCGCCTTCCATGGACTGCAGGCCATTGCGCGTGAGATTGAGCAGCACCTGCTCGAGCATGGTGCGGTCCACCTTGACGCGCGGCGCCGGCGAGGGCACCTGCACCTCGATGCGCGCGCCGCTTTTGCGTGCCTGCAGGCGCACCAGGGGCATCACCGATTCGATCAGCACGTCGGCGCTCAGCAGCTCGTGCGCCTGTTCGCGCCGACGCACGAAGTTGTGCACGCTCTTGATGACACGCCCGGCACGCTCGGCCTGTTCGGCGATGCGCTGCATGGCCTGCTGCAGCAGGGCCGGGGTGTCGGTGTCGGGCCGCTCCATCAGGTTGATCGAGCCCGTGGCGTAGCTGGCGATGGCCGACAAGGGCTGATTCAACTCGTGGCTGAGCAGCGAGGCCATCTCGCCCACGCTGGCCAGGCGCGCGGTGGCCTGCAGGCGGTCCTGCTGCTGGCGCGAGAGGTCTTCCATGCGGCGCTGCGCGCTCACGTCCACCACCGTGCTCATCCAGCCGGTGTGCTTGCCCACGCTGTCGAGCAGTGGTGCCTCGTAGACCATCACCGGAAAGCGCTCGCCGGTCTTGCGCATGAAGACGGTTTCGTAGCCTTCGCGCGAGGGCTGTGCGTCGGCGCTCGGGTTGAGGCGCTCCGCTTGTCTCTGCT
>Ga0302322_100006347_pt1 | contig 10472 bp, 8 predicted proteins | sample Fen_T0_2_FD_203757 | JGI IMG/M metagenome (GOLD analysis project Ga0302322, IMG submission 203757) | Peat permafrost microbial communities from Stordalen Mire near Abisko, Sweden - Fen_T0_2 | ecosystem: Environmental > Terrestrial > Soil > Wetlands > Permafrost | place: Sweden: Abisko... | reverse complement strand
GCCGACTTGTCCGGGCACGCCGGCGAGGCCTTCGAGGCCGCTCCAGCCGAGCTTCTGCGCGCTGCGCAGGAGTGCCAGCAGCGTGATGCCCGACCAGGCGACGAGTTGCAGGCCCTCTTCGCGCGAGTCGGGTGCGATGTGGTGCGTGGGCAGGTTCTCGATGCGCAGCGTCGCGCCGCCCGCGTCCTGCTGCGCGGGGCGGAAGATGCGCTTCATGCGGTCGGTCGTGATCACCACGCCGGGCAGCACGCCATCGGCCACGATCAGGTTCGCGCCGCCGCCGAGGATGCGCGGCGTGAAACCCTCCTCGCGCGCGGCCGCGATCGCGGCGCGCAACTCCTCGGGTGTCCCGGGCTCGAGCAGCCACTCGGCCGCTCCGCCCACGTGCATGGTGGTCCTAGCGCCGAGCTCCGCGTTGCGGAGTGCCGCGCAGGGCCAGCTCTTCGAGGAGGTCATCTTTGGCGAGGTCGATGTCACCGGCACCCAGGATCAGCGCCGCTTCGCCACAGATCAAGCCCGCGGCGAGCTTCTTCATGCTCGATTTGGGATCGCCGCCGAGTTCGGCGTCGACTCCGGCGCGCTTGAGGCGCGTGACGAGCTCCTCGGCGCCGGCGCCGAAGCGGTCGATGTGCGCGCGCGCGCCGTAGACATCGGCCACGATCACGCGGTGCGAGCCGCGCAGGCTCTCGACGAAGTCGTCGAGGAAGCGCGCGGTGCGGCTGTGCTGGTGCGGCTGGAAGAGCACGTGGATCGGCTTGCCCGGCAGCGCCCGGCGCGCGGCCTCGAGCGTCTTGCGCACCTCGGTCGGGTGGTGCGCGTAGTCGTGCACGAGCTGCACGCCGGCGATCGTGCCCCAGGGCTCGAAGCGCCGCTCGGTGCCGGTGAAGCGCGTCACCGCGCGCGCGGCGCACTCGGCGGCTTCCGCCGGATCGAGGCGCCAGACGCGGCCCACGAGGCCGATCGCGAGCGCCAGCGCGCAGGCCGCGTTGTCGACGTTGAAGTCGCCCGGCACGGCGAGCTGCAGCGGCGGGGTCGCCCAGCCGGGGCCGACGACGCGGAAGAGGAAGTAGCCGTGCTGCTCGCCGAGCAGCTCGACGTCGAACTCCTGCCCCAGGCGCCAGACCGGGCAGGGCGCCGCGACGGTCACGCGTTCGGGCACGGCGCGTCCGACGACCAGGAGGCCGTCGGCGTGGATGCGGTCGGCGAAACGCGCGAAGGCTTCCTCGATCGCCTCGAGCGTGCCGTAGTAGTCGAGGTGATCGGCCTCGACGTTGGTGATGATGGCGCCTTCGGGCGCGAGCTGCAGGAAGGAGCGGTCGTACTCGCAGGCCTCGGCCGCGAACCAGCCGCCGCGTGCGGGCGCGATGGCGTTCGAGCCTTCCTTGCGGCACACGCCGCCGACCAGCGCTCCGGGCGAGGGCGCGCCGCGGCCGGCGGCTTCGCACAGGCCGCGCAGCGCGTAGTGCAGCATCCACGAGCTCGTGGTCTTGCCGTGGGTGCCGGCGACGGCCAGCGTGCGGCGCGCGGGCGTGATGCGCCCGAGCAGCTCGCTGTACTTCAGGACCGGCAGGCCGCGGCGCAAGGCCTCGCGCACCTGCGGATCGCTCTCGGGGATCGCGGCCGAGCGCGCCACGAGCTCGACATCCTGCGGCAGCAGCTCGGCGCGGCTCTCGCTCAGTTGCACGTCGATGCCGAGCGCGCGCAGGGCGCGCACGAAGCGCGAGTCGGAGCGGTCGTGGCCCGAGACGGCGTGGCCGCGCGCGCGCAAGAGCAGCGCGGCGCCGCTCAATCCGGCGCCACCGGCGCCGAGCAGGTGCACGCGCCGCGCGACCTTCGGGACCAGTTCGTCTTCGTCGTTGCCGCGCGCCTGGGTGCTCGTCATCGGTCGGTTCTCGATCGGAGTGTTGGCCATTGCGGTCGGTTCTCGTTCTCCACGTTTCGTGGAGAGCCAGTGGAGTTCGTGGGTTGTCGCTTCAGGACTTCCGGGGTGTGCGTGCGAGCTCGAGCAGTCCGTCGAGCAGGCGGTCGGCGGCGTCGAGCGGAATCGATTCGTGCAGCGCGGCGCTCATGCGCGTGCGCTCGGATTCGCCGCTGTCGGAGCACAGGCGCGCGATCTCGAAGGCCAGCTCGGCCGTCAGGCGCGCCTCGGGCACGATGCGCAGCCCGTCGCCGAAGCTGCGCGCGTTGCGCTCCTGGTGGCGATCGGAGTGATGCGGATAGGGCACGACCAGCGCGGGCACGCGCAGCGCGGCGATCTCCGCCAGCGTCGAGGCGCCGCCGCGCGTCAGCGCCAGCGTCGCCGCGCCGAGCACCGCGTGCATCGGCGCGAGGTACTCCTGCGCGCGGTAGCCCGGCAGGAGCGGCGCGCGTTCGTCGGAACGGCCCGGTCCGGTCTGGTGCAGCACCTGCAGGCCGCCGGTGAGCAGTACGCCCGCGTGGCGCTGCACGAAGCGGTTCAAGCCCAGCGCACCCTGGCTGCCGCCGAGAACGAGCAGCAGCGGCCGATCGGGATCGAAGCCCAGCTGCTCGCGTGCGGCGCGCGCAGCGCTGCGCTCGAGCGCGCCTTGCGTGAAGGCCTGCGAGAGCGGCGGGCCGATCAGGCGATGCGAGCCGAAGCCGATCTCGGCGTCGAGACGCGATCCCTCGGGCACGGTCGAGGGCCAGGCGTGGAAGACGCGCGCGGCGAAGCGACCGAGCCAGCGTGTGGCGGCTCCACGCGCGGCATTGATCTCGAGCAGCGCCACCGGGATGCCGAGCGAGCGCGCTGCGAGCACCGCGGGCAGACAGGTGAAGCCGCCCAGCGCCAGCAGCACGTCGGGCTTGTGCTTCACGAGCGCCACGCGCGCGGCCATCACGGCCGGCGGCGTGCGCACCACCAGGCGCGTGCGCGTCGGCGCGCCGCCGCCCTGCGGCTCGATCTCGAGCACGACGCGCCGCGCCGGGCTGGGCGAGCAGCGCGTGCCGAGATCCCCCAGCACGCGCTCCTCGACTTCCCTCCCGCTGGTGAACCAGACGAGGTCCGCGAGGCCGCCGCGAGCACGCGCGTGCTCGAGGACGTGCAGGCCCGGCACCAGGTGCCCGCCCGTCCCGCCGCCGCACAGCGCCAGGCGCAGTGCAGAGGTGGACGCGCGCGCGCGGCGCTCACGGATCTCGTTCCGGTTCGCGAGGTTCACTTCGTCCCCGCTCCCGCGTAGAGCTCCTCGGAGTTCGCGAGCTCGGCGCCCGCGAGCAGAGGCACGGGCTGCGGCCGCGCAGGCACGACCTGCGACAGCGGCGCCTGCGAATAAGGCCCCGCGAGATCCTCGGCCATCAAGGCCGAGGACCGCGGCGCTTCGAGGACCGCCAGCATCAGGCAGCCCAGGATCAGCATCCAGCGCAGTGCCTGGTTCATCGGATGCGCGGCTTGTTGTCGTTCGGGACGGCGTCGGCCACGAGCATGGTGGCGTGCTCGCTCGAGCGCGCGGCGGCAGCGGGCAGGTGCAGCGTCTGTCCGACCGAGAGCTTGCTGGACGAAACGCCGGGGTTGAGCTCGGCGATCTCCTTCCAGCGCTCGCCGTCGCCGAGTTCGCGGCGCGCGATGGCCTTGAACGTGTCGCCCTTCTGCACCTTGCAGCTGTTGGCGCTGGCGACGCGCTTCTCGCTCGACTTGTCGGCCACGGGAGCGCGCTCCGTCTTCGACTTGGGAGCGGCGGGCTCGACGATCTTCTTCGACGCCGGCGTGTTCGGCGGCACGACCGTCGCGGTCGCGTCCGTCGGCAGCGCGAGCTTGGCACCGACCTTGAGGTTCTTGGGCGTCAGGCCCGGGTTGAGCGCCGCGATCTCGGTCCAGCGGCTCTCCTTGCCCAGCGTGCGGCGCGCGATCAGCGCGAGCGAGTCGCCCTTCTGCACGGTGTACTCGCCCGCCGGCGTCGCGGCCGGAGTCACGGCCGGCGTGGGCGTGACGAGCGGCTGCGCGCCGGGCTTGACGACGGGCGTCGGCGCGCCGGCCACGAGCGGCTCGATCGGCGTCGCCGAGGGCGAACCGGTCTTGGCGTCGTTCTGCGGCGCGTTCTGGACGAGACTGCGGGCCGGATCCGAGTCGAGCGGCGCGACCGGCGTCTGCACGGCGTCGGTCGAGGCCGGCGGCGGTGTGATCTGGTCGGCGGTCGCGTCCTTCTTGCCGCGTCCGGTCAGGCGCGACCAGAAGCCGGGAGATTTGCTGTCGCCCCAGAAGGAGACGGCCACGATCGTGATCAGGAAGAAAACCAGGGCGATGACGCCGTAACGTTCGATCTGTTGCATGGGATGAGCGCGGAGAATCAGGGAACAGGGATGTCCTGCGCGCAACGCGGCGACGCGGGCTCGGGAACGGGGAATCCTGCACGCGCTCGCGGCGCGTCCTCAGGAGAACTGGATTCGGGCGCGGGGCGCCCGGAGGGACGGGCGGCGCCGAGCGCCAGCCCGATGGCGAAGGAGGAGACGAGCAGCGCCGTGCCGCCGTGCGAGATGAACGGCAGCGGCATGCCCTTCGGCGGCGCGAGGCGCGTCACGACCTGCACGTGGACCATCGACTGCAGCGCGAACGAGAGCAGCAGGCCGAAGGCGGCCAGTGCGCAGTAGCGGTCCTTGATCGAGAGCACGAAGCGCAGCGAGAACCAGGCGAAGCACAAGAGCAGGCCGATCACGGCCCAGACGCCGATCAGGCCGAGCTCCTCGCCCACGAGCGCCAGCACGTAGTCGGTCTCGAGGTAGGGCACGCGCGCGTTGCGGAATTGCCCCTGGCCGAGTCCCACGCCGAACAGGTCGCCGCTCGCGAGCGCGTCGGCCGAGTGGTCCACCTGGTGGTTGCTCGTGTGGCCGAGGAACATCGCCACGCGGTTCCGGATGTACGTCACGAACGTGATCACGAGCAGCGCCGCCGTGCCGCCGATGCCGACCAGCGGACCCGCGACGTGCACGAGCTGAGCCCCGCCGACCCACATCGTGCCGAGGAAGCAGAGCAAGAAGAGCATCGCCCCGCCGAGGTCCGTCTCGCCCAGGATCAGGAAGAAGAACGCGAAGCCCACCGCGAGCATCGGCAGCACGCCCTTCTTGAGGTCGCGCACGTCGTCGCCCAGGCGCATGCAGCGGTCCGCGACCCACAGCACGCCCACGATGCGCGCCAGCTCGGAGGGCTGGAACGAGAACAGGCCCAGCACGCTAACCCAGCGGTTCGCGCCGTTGCGCGGATCGGCGAGACCCGGCACATAGACTGCGACGAGCGCGAGGCCGCAGAAGACCATCAGCGCCGGGATCGTGCGCCGCAGGCCCTCGGGCCCGACGCGGAAGCCGACGAGCAGCGCGAGCAGCGCGCCGATGCGGAAGAAGAGCTGGTCGCCGAAGATCTTCCAGAACTCGTCCAGCGGCGCGGTCGTCGCCGCGTGATTGACCTGCAGGATCAGGCCCAATCCGAGCAGGCTGAGCACGACCAGGAAGATCCCCAGCGCCGGACGCGAAGGATCGGGCTCCTCCGCGCGGCGCGCGAAGCCGTCGAGCCAGTCGACCAGGTTGAGCTGGCGCTCCGCGGCGACCGCGACGCCTTCGGGGGCCTTGCCTTTGAAGCGCGACATCTCAGCGCACCTTCAACAGGGCCAAGGCGGAGAGCGCGCAGACCGCGGCGACGATCCAGGCGCGCACCACGATCGTGACTTCGTGCCAGGGCGCCGCGGCGGGCGCGAAGATGCCGCCCTTCAACTGCAGTCCGTGGTGGATCGGCGCGCAGGTGAACAGGCGCTTGCCGCCGGTCGACTTGAACCAGCGCGTCTGCAGCCAGCTCGAGCCGAGCTCGGCGAAGAAGACGAAGCCCACGAGCGGCAGCACGAGCTCCTGCTTGCTGACGAGCGCCATCCAGGCCAGCAGGCCGCCGAGCGGCAGCGAGCCCGAGTCGCCCATGAAGACCTTGGCCGGGAAGGCGTTGTACCACAGGAATCCCAGGCACGAGCCGCACAGCGCGCCGCCCACGACGGCCATCTCCGAGGCCGCGGCGATGTGCGGCAGGTGCAGGTAGCCGGTCCAGTCCGAGCGCCCGGTGACGTAGCAGAAGATCGAGAGCGCGAGCCCCGAGATGATCATGCAGCCCGCGGCGAGCCCGTCGAGTCCGTCGGTGATGTTGCAGGCGTTCGAGGTGCCGACCACGACCAGCCACTGGAAGACGAGGAACAGCAGCACGCCCACGACACCCAGGCTCGCAAGGCCGATCGTCACGTCCTTCAGGAAGGGCGGGTAGAGCGTCAGCAGCGTGCCGCGGCCCGAGCTGACCGCGTAGTAGGAGAAGCCCAGCAGCACCGCGCCGGCGACGACCGAGAGGCCGAGCATCTTGGCGCGCACCGAGAGTCCCTTGCAGCCGGGGATGGTGAGCTTCTTGAAGTCGTCCACGAAGCCCACCGCGCCGAAACCCAGCGTCAGCAGGACGCCCAGCACGAGGTTCAGGTTGTCGAGGCGGCCCCAGAGCAGCACCGCCGCGAGCAGCGCCGCGATCAGGAAGCTGCCGCCCATCGTGGGCGTGTTCTTCTTGCCCATCTTGACCGTCAGCTCCGCGAGCTCGCGCTGGTCGGTCTTGGTCGTGTCCTCGCCGAACTTGTGGCGCCGCAGCCAGGCGATCGCGGGCTTGCCCCACCAGAGCGCGAGCGCGAAGCCCGTCAGCGCGGCGGCCGCCGTGCGGAACGTGATGTAGCTGAAGAGCTGCAATCCGAAGAGCTTGTCGAGCAGTGCCGGGATCATCGGCAGACCGTCTCCCGCTCGCGCCCGAGCAGCTGCGTCACGAGCCGATCGAGACCGGTGCGGCGGCTGCCCTTCACGAGCAGCACGTCGCCCTCGCCCACCAGTCCGCCGATGCGGCGCAGGGCCTCGTCCGTGTCCTCGAAGTGCTGCACCTGCACTTCTGGGAAGCCCTCCTCGAGCGCGCCCGCCGCGACCGCGCGCGAGAGCGGGCCGACGAGCACGAGCAGGTCGATCCCTGCGTGCGCCGCCTGCGCGCCGATCTGCTTGTGCAGTTCGCCCGTGCGTTCGCCGAGTTCGAGCATGTCGCCCAGCACGAGCACGCGCCGGCGGTAGCCGCACATGCCGGCCAGCACGCGCACGCCGGCCGCTGCCGACTCGGGGTTGGCGTTGTAGCTGTCGTCGATCAGCGTCAGGCCGCCGAGTTCGTGGCGTTCCATGCGGCGCTGCGCGGGCTTGAGGCGCGAGACGGCCGGCAGCACCACTTCGAGCTCGAGGCCCAGGCCGCGGCAGGCCGCCAGCGCCGCGAGCAGGTTCTGCACGTTGTGCAGGCCGAGCAGCGGCGAGGTCAGCGCGCGGCCCTCGAGCTTGAAGGTCGTGGCGCCGCCTTCGAAGACGACGTCGGTCGCGTTGAGCGCGCCGCGGCCCTCGAGGCTGAAGTCGATCACGCGCGCGCGCGTGCGCGGACGCAGCTTGGCGCTCCAGCGGCAATCGGCGTTGAGCACGCAGAAGCCCTCGGCCGGCAGCGCGCTGAGCAGCGCCGACTTCTCCTCGGCGACACCCTCGACGCTGTGCAGGCCGGCGAGGTGCGAGGCGCCGACGTTGGTCAGGATGCCGCCCGTCGGCCGCGCGATGCTGCACAGCTGCGCGATCTCGCCCGGGCCGTTGGTGCCCATCTCGACCACGATCGCCTCGGTCTGTGCGTCGGCGAGGAAGAGCGTGTGCGGCACGCCGATGTCGTTGTTGAACGAGTGCGGCGAGGCGACGCTCGAAAGGCGCGCGCTGAGCAGCTCCTGCAAGATCGTCTTGGTCGTGGTCTTGCCGCACGAGCCCGTGATGCCCACGACCTGCGCTTGCAGGCGCGAGCGGTGCCAGCGCGCGAGGTCGGCCAGCGCGCGACGCGGGTTGGGGTGCGCGAGAACCGCGGCGCCGCGCGCGACGGCGGCGGCCACGAGTTCGGCGGTCGCCTTGGAGACCAGCACGGCCGCGGCGCCCTTGCCGAGCGCATCCAGGCCGAAGCGGTTGCCGTCGTGGTTCGGGCCGGCGAGCGCCAGGAAGAGCTCGCCCGGCTGCAACGTGCGCGTATCGGTGCTGACACCGCACGTGCTCGCGCGCGGGCTGCCGCATTTCTGCTGTGCGCCCGTCGCCAAGACGATCTCCTCGATGCGGAACGAATTCATTGCAACGCCTCTGCAGCCACTTTCCGGTCGTCGAATTCCTGCACGCGTGTCCCGATCGTCTGCGTGTTCTCGTGGCCCTTGCCCGCGATCAGCACGACGTCCCCCTCCCGCGCCACCGAGATGGCGCGCCGGATGGCGCTGCGCCGGTCGATCTCCACCATCCGCTCCGCGCGCGGCGGCTGCATGCCGGCGACGATCTCGTCGACGATCCGCTCGGGATCCTCGCTGCGAGGATTGTCACTGGTGACGATGGCGATGTCCGCGTACTCGTTGACCACTCGGCCCATCGGCGCCCGCTTCCCGCGGTCACGGTCGCCTCCGCAGCCGAACACGACGATCAGTCTTCCGCCACGCGCGGTGCCGGAAGTTCCCCTCGGCGCACTCGCGGGCCCGCGTCCCGCAACCTGCGCTTCATGGTTCTTTTGCGGAACGCGCGACTCGAAGTCAAGCGCGTGCGAGCCCTCGCGTTCGAGCGACTGGCGCACGACGCGGCAGACGTTGAGCAGCGCGTCCTCGCTGTGTGCGTAGTCGACGAAGACGCGCGGTCCGCGGCCGGCGGCGGCGACGCGCTCGAGCCGGCCCGGCGCGGGAGAGACGGTCGCGAGTCCGGCCAACATGGAGGCCGGACTCGCTCCCGACAGCAGTGCGCAGGCCACGGCGGCCAGCGCGTTCTCGACGTTGTAACGGCCTGGCAGAGGCAGGAACACCCGAGCCCCCGAGATCCCCATCCCAAGGAGGTCGAAGTGCGTGCCTTCCAGTCCGGTTTCGAGTCGAGAAGCGCGCAGGTCGCTGTCGGACCTGGCACTGTACGTGAGTACTTTCGCTCCCGCGGCGCGCGCCGCGTCGGCCATGCGGCCCGAGCAGGGGTCGTCGGCGTGGATCACGGCGGTCGCGCCGGGTCGCAGACCCTCGAAGAGGCGCTGCTTGGCGCGCGCGTAGGCCTCGAAGTCACCGTGGTAGTCGAGGTGGTCGCGCGTCAGGTTGGTGAAGACCGCGGCATCGACGCGCAGGCCCGAGAGGCGTTCCTGGTCGAGCGCGTGCGAACTCGCCTCGAGCGCGATCGCGTCACCGCCGAGGTGCGCATGTTCACGCAGGATGCGCTGCAGCTCGGGCGCGTCCGGTGTCGTGTGCGTCGCCGGGCGCAGGACCCCGTCCGCGAGTCGATTCCCCGCCGTCCCGAGCACCCCCGCGCGGCGTCCGCCGAGGCCGAGCAGCTGTCCGGCGAGGTGCGCCGTGGTGGTCTTGCCGTTCGTGCCCGTGACCGCGGCCACGAACATGCCCTGGCCCGGGTCGCCGTAGAGCGCGCGCGCCGCGAGACCGGCGACCTTGCGCGCCTCCGGGTGGATCCAGAGCGGCAGCGAGCCGAGCTCCTCGGCCGGGATCGCGCTCGCGCACAGCACGGCTGCGGCTCCGCGCTCGCGCGCGTCGCGCACGTAGCGTCCGCCCTGCGTGGCGAAGAAGAGCTCACCGGCATCCACTCGACGACTGTCCAAGTGGATGCCGGTGATCTCCGGTCCGCTGCCCCCCCCCGGGGTTGCGGACCCCCCCAACGAACTCACGAGCTCAGCGAAGCGCACGGCCGGCCTCCCGCCAGGGCTGCAGCGGCAGCGTTCGCGCACGAGACTCGATCCCATCCTTCTTCGCGGCGCCTGCGCCCGCGGTCTGCAACGGCTTCTCGATCGGCGCGAAGCCCGGGTGCGGCGCGTCCATCACGCGCACGCCGCCGTGCGTGTAGCCGAGCGCCTCCTTGAGGATGCTCATCGCGGCCGGGCCGGCGATCTCGGAGCCGTAGTGTTTCACGCTGCGCGGTTCGTCGACGACGACGTAGACCAGCACCTCGCGCGTGCTGTCGGGCAGGTGACCCCAGGCGCACATCGAGCAGGTGTAGCAGCTCCCGCCGTGCGGCATGCGCGCGCGCAGCTGTGCACGCGTGAGCGCCGGGCTCGCACCCTTGGCGAAGTCGCGGTTGTAGGCCAGTTCGGCGTGCAGGCAGACCTCACCCTTGACCTTCTGCGCCGTGCCGGTCTTGGTGCCCATCTCGAAGTCGGGGCAGCTGACCTTGGAGCCCGTGCCGATCGTCGCGCCGAGCTTCATCATGTCGCGCACGATGGCGCAGGTCTGCGGCTTGAAGACCGGCGTCCCGGGTCCGGGTGCGGGCAACTCCTCGTGGCGCGCGCCCTGTTCGACCGCGCCAAACAGGCGCAGCGGCAGGTAGTTCCCGCCGCGCACGACGGTCGCGAGCGCCGCCGCCTGCTGCCAGAGGGTGACCTGCATCTCGTGTCCGAAGCAGACCGAGGCGTGCTTGTAGAGTCGATACCAGGGCCAGGGCGGGAGCAT
>Ga0302322_100006346_pt1 | contig 10472 bp, 7 predicted proteins | sample Fen_T0_2_FD_203757 | JGI IMG/M metagenome (GOLD analysis project Ga0302322, IMG submission 203757) | Peat permafrost microbial communities from Stordalen Mire near Abisko, Sweden - Fen_T0_2 | ecosystem: Environmental > Terrestrial > Soil > Wetlands > Permafrost | place: Sweden: Abisko... | reverse complement strand
TCTCTGGCACAAGGGCGGCCGGGCCACCGCGTGTGGCTGCGCATCAACCCCGGCTTCGGCCACGGCCACAGCAACAAGACCAACACCGGCGGCGAGCACAGCAAGCACGGCATCTGGCACACCGACCTGCCCGCTGCCTTGGCCGCCATTCGCCAGCATGGTTTGAAGCTCGTGGGCCTGCACATGCACATCGGCTCGGGCGTGGACTATTCGCACCTGGAGCAGGTGTGTGCGGCGATGGTCGACCTGGTGAGCCGCGTCGACATGCCGATCGAAGCGGTATCTGCCGGCGGCGGCCTGTCGATCCCCTACCGCAGCGGCGAGCCGACCATCGACACGACGCACTACTTCAGCCTGTGGGACGCCGCCCGCAAGCAGATCGCGCAACAGCGCCGGCACGCCATTCATCTGGAGATCGAGCCGGGCCGCTACCTGGTCGCCGAGTCGGGCGTGCTGGTGGCCGAGGTGCGTGCCACCAAGCAGATGGGCCACAACCACTTCGTGCTGGTCGACGCCGGCTTCAACGAACTGATGCGGCCGTCGATGTACGGCAGCTACCACGGCATCGAGCTGCTGCCGGCGGATGACACGCCCCGCCCGCTGCAGCCCAGCGTGGTCGCCGGCCCCTTGTGCGAGTCGGGCGATGTGTTCACGCAGGGCGAAGGCGGCGTGGTGCTGACGCGCGAGTTGCCGCAGGCAAAGGTCGGCGACCTGATGGTGTTCCACGACACCGGCGCATACGGCGCGTCGATGTCATCCAACTACAACACGCGGCCGTACATCGCCGAGGTGCTGGTCGATGGTGCCGACGTGCGGCTGATCCGGCGCCGCCAGACGGTCGATGAGCTGCTGGCGTTGGAGCACACTTAGCCCGCTGAGCGCATCGGCGAAGATACCCTGTCAACTCCACCAACGGTCCGGCGTTTGGGAGAGCTTGTCTTCTGATGGAGAACGCTCATGCGCACCTGGTTTGCTCTTGTGTTGATCGCTTTGCTGACCGCCTGCGGCGGCAAGTCCGATGACACTGTTTCAGTGTCATGCCCCACCAGCGGCTTCAGCAGTTCTGCGGCTGTCCTCACGGCCGACCAGTTGGTCTTCGACTCTGACCGTGCGGACGGTACGCATGAGATCTATGTGATGAAGACCGATGGCAGCGCTGTCACCCGCCTGACCCATGACGCCAGCTACCAGAACTGGTGGCCGCGTGTATCGCCCGACCGCAAGCGGGTGTTGTTCTACCGCGCGCCGGCCAACAAACCCGAGAGCTATCCCGACGCGAGCCTTTGGGTCATGAACGCCGACGGCAGCGGCGTGGTCCAGCTGCGTGCCAAAGGCGAAGACGGCTGGAGCGCACAAGGCCACGGCGAGTGGTCACCCGACGGAACCAAGATCGCGATGTTCGGCAGCGCCGGCCCAGCTTTGGAGATCTTCGTCACCAACGCCTGCGGCAAGAACCCGGTGCAGTACACCAACCGCGGTGGCGTGAACACCGATGTGTCGTGGTCGCCCAATGGCCAACAGCTGCTGTTCAACGGTTGCGCGTCGGCCACGACCTGCCAGCCGGCGAACTATGAGATCTTCGCGATGAACGCGACGCCGCTCGCGGCTGCCACGCAGATCACCAACGACAACCGAGCCGACTATGACGCCTATTTCTCGCCCGATGGCGGCACGATCGCTTGGCTGATCAACGTGGACCCGAGCGCCAACGTCATCTCCAACACGACCACAGCCCTGGGACGCTGGGGGATCGGCATGGTAGACATCAGCGTCACCGGCGTCCTCAGCAACCCCAGGTTCCTGATCAACGACGGCAACATCAACAGCAAGCCCGCGTGGAGCCTGGACGGCCAGACCATCTTCTTCCACCGCATGGTGCCGGCCGATGGCTACCGTTTCCGCGTGTTCAGCATCCTCCCCAACGGCACCGGCCTCACCGAGCTGACGCCGGGCGCCACCGGGAACAGCGAGCATCCGTCGAATTGACAGCTCGTCCTCTTGAGAAACAAAACCTCGCACAGTGAAATCCGTTCGGGCTGAGGTATCGAAGCCCTGCTCCGGACGTGCAAGGCTTCGATACCTCAGCCTGAACGGGTGTTTCTTTGCGAAAACCTGGCACGCCTGCCCCCCATCAAGAGGCTCGTTGATACCGTTTTTATGCGACCCGCCGTAACTTTGACGACATCTTGATGCGCTGATTTCTACGATCGCTTCATCTTCTGATGGAGTTTGTCGATGGACATCGCATATCTGGCGCTCGTCGCCGCGTTCTGGCTGCTCATGGTCGGCATGGCCATGGGTTGTGCCCAGCTGGGAGGGCCTGCGACATGAGCGGGCTCTACGTCCTCGGCGGCGTCGTGGCCGCCGGCCTGCTGGTCTACCTCGTGGCTGCGCTCCTGCGGCCGGAGGATTTTTCATGACCACGCAAGCCTGGCTTCTGCTGGCCGCCTACAGCCTGGTGCTGTTGCTGCTGGCCATTCCGATGGGCCGCTACATCCAGCATGTGATGGAGGGGCGCCTGCGCTTCGCCAGCCGCGTGGAGAGCGGCCTGTTCCGCCTGTGCGGCATCAAGGCCGACACCGAAATGGGCTGGCTCATGTATGCGCTGGCCCTGCTGCTGTTCAACGCCCTGGGCGTGCTGGCGGTCTATGCGTTGCAACGCTTGCAGCTGTGGCTGCCGCTCAACCCGCAGGCCCTGGCCAACGTGTCGACCGACTCGTCGTTCAACACCGCCGTGGCCTTCGTCACCAACACCGACTGGCAGGGCTACAGCGGCGAGCAGACCATGGGCTACCTGACCCAGATGCTGGGCCTGGCGGTGCAGAACTTCCTGTCGGCCGCAACAGGCATCGTGGTGGTGATCGCGCTGATCCGCGGCTTCGTGCGCCACTCGGCGCAGGGCATCGGCAACGCCTGGGTCGACCTGACGCGCGTCACGCTGTGGATCCTGCTGCCGATCGCGTTCGTGTCGGCACTGTTCTTCGTGCAGCAAGGCGTGGTGCAGAACTTCGACACCTACCAGGACGTGAGCACGCTCGAAGCCGTGACCTATCAGGTGCCCAAGCTCGGCGCCGACGGCCAGGCGCTGAAGAACGACAAGGGCGAGGCGGTGATGGAGGACAAGCGCTCCGCCACGCAGACGCTGGCGATGGGCCCGGTCGCCTCGCAAGAGTCGATCAAGATGCTCGGCACCAACGGCGGCGGCTTCTTCAACGCCAACTCGGCACACCCCTTCGAGAACCCGACAGCGCTGACCAACTTCGTGCAGATGCTGCTGATCTTTTTGATCCCGGCGGGCCTGTGCTTCACCTTTGGCCGCATGGTGCAAGACCAGCGCCAGGGCTGGACGGTGCTGGTCGCGATGCTGGTGCTGTTCGTGGCCGGCGCGGTCGCCGCGATGAGCTTCGAGCAGCAGGGCAACCCGCAGTTCGCCGCGTTGGGGGTCGACCAGTCGGCGAGCGCCACGCAGGCCGGCGGCAACATGGAAGGCAAGGAGGCGCGCTTCGGCATCGCCGCGTCGGCCCTCTTCGCCACCATCACCACCGACGCGTCGTGCGGCGCGGTGAATGCGATGCACGACTCGTTCACGCCGCTGGGCGGGCTGGTGCCGCTGGTCAACATGCAACTCGGCGAGGTGGTGTTCGGCGGCACGGGCACGGGCCTGTACGGCATGCTGATCTTCGCCATCCTCGCGGTCTTCATCGCCGGGCTGATGATCGGCCGCACGCCGGAGTACCTGGGCAAGAAGATCGAGACGCACGAGATGAAGATGAGCTCGATCGCCATCCTCGTCACGCCCTTGCTGGTCTTGCTCGGTGCCGCCGTTGCGGTGATGAGCGACGCCGGCCGCGCAGGCATTGCCAACCCGGGCGCACACGGTTTCTCGGAGATCCTGTACGCGCTGACCTCGGCCGGCAACAACAACGGCAGCGCCTTCGCCGGCCTGTCGGCCAACACGCCCTTCTACAACGTGCTGCTGGCGGTGGCGATGTGGTTCGGCCGCTTCGGCGTGATCGTGCCGGTGCTGGCCATCGCGGGCTCGCTGGCCGCCAAGAAGCGCATCGCCGTCACCCCCGGAACCATGCCCACGCACGGCGCGTTGTTCGTGGCCCTGCTCGTCGGTGTGGTGCTGCTCGTGGGCTTGCTCAACTACGTGCCGGCGCTTGCGCTCGGGCCCGTGGTCGAGCACCTCGTTCTCTGGAAGTGAGACTCTCAATGACTCGCACAACGTTCACTTTGTTCGACCCCAAGCTGGTGAAGCCGGCGGTTGTCGATGCCCTCAAGAAGCTCGACCCGCGCGTGCAATGGCGCAACCCGGTGATGTTCGTCGTCTACGTCGGCAGCATCATCACCAGCCTGCTCGCCGCCCAGGCGGTGGGCGGCCGGGGCGAGGCGCCCGCAGGCTTCATCCTCGCGATTGCCCTGTGGCTGTGGTTCACCGTGCTGTTCGCCAACTTCGCCGAAGCGATGGCCGAAGGCCGCAGCAAGGCGCAAGCCGCCTCGCTGCGCGGCCTGAAGAAGGAGACCTGGGCCAAGAAGATGGAAGAGCCCAGGTACGGCTCGAAATGGCACCCGATGGAGTCGCAGAACCTGCGCAAGGGCGACACGGTGCTGGTGATCGCCGGCGACATGATGCCCGCCGACGGCGAGGTGATCGAAGGCGTGGCCTCGGTGGACGAGAGCGCCATCACCGGCGAATCGGCCCCGGTGATCCGCGAATCGGGCGGTGACTTCTCGGCCGTGACCGGCGGCACCCGCGTGCTGTCGGACTGGATCGTCGTGCGCGTGACCGCCAACCCGGGCGAGACCTTCGTCGACCGCATGATCGCGATGGTCGAGAACGCCAAGCGCCAGAAGACACCGAACGAGATCGCGCTGACGATACTGTTGGTGGCGCTGACGATCGTCTTCCTGGTGGTGACCGTCACGCTGCTGCCCTTCTCGCTTTTCAGCGTGGATGTCGCGAAGGCTGCGGGTGTGTCATCCCAGCCCATCACCGTGACCGTGCTGATCGCGCTCTTGGTGTGCCTGATCCCGACCACCATCGCCGGCCTGCTCTCGGCCATCGGCGTGGCCGGCATGAGCCGCATGATGCAGGCCAACGTGATCGCCACCTCGGGCCGCGCGGTCGAAGCCGCGGGCGATGTGGACGTGCTGCTGCTCGACAAGACCGGCACCATCACGCTGGGCAACCGGCAAGCCTCGACCTTCATGCCGGCACCCGGCGTGAGCGAGAGCGAGCTCGCCGATGCGGCGCAACTCGCCTCGCTGGCCGACGAGACGCCCGAAGGCCGCAGCATCGTCGTGCTGGCCAAGCAGAAGTTCAATCTGCGCGAGCGTGACCTGCAATCTCTGAATGGCCATTTCGTTCACTTCTCGGCGCAAACGCGCATGAGTGGTGTCGACCTGCCGGCCATCGGCGCGGGCAGCGTGCGCCAGGTGCGCAAAGGCGCGGCCGACGCCATCCGCAAGCATGTGGAAGCGCTGGGCGGTGCCTTCCCCGCCGCGCTGAGCACCGCGATCGACGACGTGTCGCGCCGCGGCAGCACGCCGCTGGTGGTGGCCGACGGCACCAAGGTGCTGGGCGTGATCGAGCTGAAGGACATCGTCAAGGGCGGCATCAAGGAACGCTTCGCCGAGCTGCGCCGCATGGGCATCAAGACCGTGATGGTGACCGGCGACAACCGGCTCACCGCCGCGGCCATCGCGGCCGAAGCCGGCGTCGACGACTTTCTCGCCGAGGCCACGCCGGAACAGAAGCTCGCGCTGATCCGCCAGTACCAGGCCGAAGGCAAGCTGGTCGCGATGACGGGGGACGGCACCAACGACGCACCGGCGCTGGCGCAGGCCGACGTGGCGGTGGCCATGAACTCGGGCACGCAGGCCGCGAAAGAGGCCGGCAACATGGTCGACCTCGACAGCAACCCGACCAAGCTGATCGAGGTGGTGGAAACCGGCAAGCAGATGCTGATGACGCGCGGCTCGCTCACCACCTTCAGCATCGCCAACGACATCGCCAAGTACTTCGCCATCATCCCGGCGGCCTTCGTCACCACCTACCCGCAACTCGCGGCGCTGAACGTGATGGGGTTGGCGAGCCCGTCGTCGGCCATCCTGTCGGCGGTGATCTTCAACGCGCTGATCATCATCTTCCTGATCCCGCTGGCATTGAAGGGCGTGAAGTACCGGCCCATCGGTGCGGCCACGCTGCTGCGCCGCAACCTGGCCGTCTACGGCCTGGGCGGCGTGATCGTGCCCTTCATCGGCATCAAGCTGATCGACCTGCTGCTCAGCACTGCCCATTTCGTCTGATCCGGAACACCCCATGAAAACGCTCATTCGTCCCGCAGCCAGTCTGTTCGTCCTGTTGACGGTGATCACCGGGCTGGCCTACCCGCTGCTCGTCACCGGTGCCGCCCGCATCGCCTTCCCGGCGCAGGCGGCCGGCAGCCTGGTGGTGAAAGACGGCCACGCCGTCGGCTCCACGTTGATCGGCCAGAACTTCAGCGACCCGAAGTACCTCTGGGGCCGCCTGTCGGCCACCTCGCCCATGGCCTACAACGGCGCGGGCTCGAGCGGCTCCAACCTGGGGCCGCTGAACCCGGCGCTGGTGGATGCCGTGAAAGGCCGCATCGAGGCGCTGAAGGCCGCCGACCCCGGCAACACCGCGCCGGTGCCGGTCGACCTGGTCACCAGCTCGGCCAGCGGGCTCGACCCGCACATCAGCGTGGCCGCGGCGAACTACCAGGCCGCGCGCGTGGCCCGCGTGCGCGGCATCGCACCCGAGGCCGTGCACGCGCTGATCGAGCGCCACACCGAAGGCCGCCTGCTCGGCTTCATCGGCGAGCCGCACGTCAACGTGCTGGCGCTCAACCTCGCGCTCGATGCTGCGGGCCGCCCCTGACACCGGCGGCACGGAATCGGCGCAAGAATGGGGGCGTCGATTTCACTGCAGGACCAGACCATGCTGATCAACTGTGTCGCCTACCAGGAAGGCAAGAAACTCGCCGACATTGACGTCGCCGACATCAGCAGCCACGTGTGCCGGCCCGACTGCTTCGTGTGGGTGGCCTTGCGCGATGCGACCGACGCCGAGCTGGCCGCCATGCAGCACGAGTTCGGCCTGCACGACCTGGCCGTCGAAGACGCGCGCCACGGGCACCAGCGCCCCAAGGTCGAGGAATACGGCGACACGCTGTTCGTGGTGATGCACACGGTGGAGTTCAGCGCCATCGACGAACTGCATGTGGGCGAGGTCAACGTGTTCGTCGGCCGCAACTTCGTGCTCTCGGTGCGCAATCGCAGCACGCACAGCCTGCTGGGTGTGCGCGAGCGCGCCGAACGCGAGCCGCACCTGCTGCGCCACGGCGCGGGCTTCGTGCTCTACGCGCTGATGGACGCGGTGGTCGACCGCTACTTCCCCATCATCGACGCGATGGAAACCGAACTCGAAAGCATCGAAGGGCAGATCTTCGACCGTGGTGCGGCGCGCCTGAACATCGAGCATTTGTATGGCCTGAAGCGGCGCATCATGGTCGTGAAGCATGCGGTGACGCCGCTGATGGAGTCGACCGGCAAGCTGTGGAGTGGCCGCGTACCGTCGGTCTGCGAAGGCAGCCGCGAGTACTTTCGCGATGTCTACGACCACCTGCTGCGCATCAACGCCACGCTCGACACGCTGCGCGACACCATCGGCACCGCCATCCAGGTGAACCTCGCGATGGTGACCATCGAAGAATCAGAAACCACCAAGCGCCTGGCGGCCTGGGCCGGCATCTTCGCGGTGGCCACCGCCTTCGCCGGCATCTGGGGCATGAACTTCGAGCGCATGCCGGAGCTGAAACTGCCCTACGGCTACCCGATGGCGCTGGGCCTCATCACGGCGGCCTGCAGCGTGATGTACTGGCGCTTCAGGCGGGTAGGCTGGCTGTAGTGACCGACCTCAGGCCTGACCCCGACGAGCTGCTCGCGCGCCTGAAAGAGGCCGACGCACAGGCGCAGCGCGGCAAGCTGAAGATCTTCTTCGGTGCGTCGGCTGGCGTCGGCAAGACCTACGCCATGTTGTCGGCGGCGCACACGCTGCACGCACAAGGCGCCGACGTGGTGATCGGCGTGATCGAAACCCATGGCCGCGCCGAGACCGATGCGCTGGTCGGTGGCCTGGAGCGCTTGCCGCTCAAGGCGCTGAGCTACCGCGAACGCACTTTGCGCGAGTTTGACCTCGACGGTGCGCTCGCGCGCAAGCCGCAGCTCGTATTGGTCGACGAACTCGCACACTCCAACGTGGCCGGCTCGCGCCACCCCAAACGCTGGCAGGACGTGGAAGAGCTGCTGGGCGCCGGCATCGACGTCTGGTCGACGATGAACGTGCAGCACCTGGAGAGCCTGAACGACGTGGTGAGCGGCATCACCGGCATCCGTGTCTTCGAGACGGTGCCCGACCACGTGTTCGACGAGACCGACGAGGTGGTGATCGTCGACCTGCCGCCCGACGAGCTGCTACAGCGCCTGAAAGACGGCAAGGTCTACCTGCCGCAGCAGGCCGCCGCGGCGGTGCGCAACTTCTTCCGCAAGGGCAACCTCATCGCGCTGCGCGAGCTGGCGCTGCGCCGCACCGCCGACCGCGTCGACAACGAGATGCTGCGGTACCGGCGCACGATGGCTGCGCCGCCGGTGTGGCAGACGCGCGAGGCGCTGCTGCTGTGCATCGGCCCCGACGAGCGCTCAGAAAAACTGGTGCGTGCCACCGCCCGCATGGCCACCCAGCTCGACGTGCCGTGGCATTGCGTTCACGTGGAAACCCCCAAGCTCCAGCGCCTGCCCGAGGCGGCACGCCAGCGCGTGCTGCGCGTGCTCAAGCTGGCGCAGGACGCCGGCGCCACCACGGCCACGCTCAGCGGCTACCTGCTCGCCACCACGGTGGTGAAGTACGCGCACGAGCACAACCTGTCGCGGGTGGTGCTGGGCCGCGACACCGCGCGCCTGCCCCGCCCCTGGCGCAGCACGCTGGCCGAGGCCGTGGGCCGGCAGGGCAACGACCTCGACGTGATCCAGATCGCACTGCCGGCGCGCGAAACGGGCAAGCACAGCCCGGGCGCGCGCGACAAGCCCCCCGAGACTGGCGCCGCCATCGCCCCCGGCTGGCGGCCCTACCTCTGGAGTGCCGCGATCTGCGCCGCCGTCACGCTGTTCGCGGCGCCGCTGCATTCGGTGCTGGAGCTGGCCAACATCGTGATGGTGTTCCTGCTCGCGGTGGTGCTGGTGGCGGTGCGATTCGGGCGCGGGCCGGCGGTGATGGCGGCCTTCCTGACCGTCGGTGCATTCGATTTTTTCTATGTGCCGCCGCGCTTCACCTTCAACGTGGGCGACGCGCAGTACCTGCTGACCTTCGCGGTGATGCTGGTGGTGGCGCTCGTCATCGGCCAGATGACGGCGGGGCTCAAGTTCCAGGCGCGTGTGGCCACGCGGCGGGAGGAGCGCGTGAGTGCCTTGTATGCGATGTCGCGCGACCTGTCGGGCGCGCTGATGCCGGAGCAGGTGGCCGAGATCGCGGCGCGCTTTCTGCGCTCGGAGTTCGATGCACGCTCGGGCCTGCTGGTGGCCGATCTGCAAGACCGCGTGACACCGCCCGTGCCCGCGCCGGACGGGGCCACCGGCATCGACCTGGGCATTGCGCAATGGGCCTACGCCCACGCGCAGCCCGCCGGCCACGGCACCGACACCCTGCCCGGCTCGGCACTGCTCTACCTGCCGCTGAAGGCGCCGATGCGCGTGCGCGGCGTGCTGGCCATCGAACCCAAGAACCCGGCGCGGCTGGCCGGCCCGGAGCAGCGTCGCCTGCTTGACACCTGCGCCTCGCTGCTCGCCATCTCGCTGGAGCGCATCCACTACGTCGAGGTGGCGCAGAGCAGCACGCTGCAGATGGAGTCGGAGCGGTTGCGCAATTCGCTGCTGGCCGCCATCTCGCACGACCTGCGCACGCCGCTGGCGGCGCTGGTCGGCATGGCCGACTCGCTGGACCTGGTGGAGCCCCGGCCGAGCGGTGCGCAGGGCGAGATCGTCACCAGCATGCGCGAGGCGGCGCTGCGCATGAACTCGCTGGTCAACAACCTGCTCGACATGGCGCGCCTGCAGTCGGGCCCGGTGCAACTCAACCGCCAGTGGCAGCCACTCGAAGAACTGGTGGGCAGCGCGCTGAAGGCCATGAGCGGCACGCTGGACGCGGGGCGTTTGCGCATCTCGCTGCCCGACGACCTGCCGCTGCTGCACATCGACGCGGTGCTGCTCGAACGCGTGCTCTGCAACCTGCTGGAGAACGCGGTCAAGTACACGCCGGCCGGCAGCCCGATCGAGATCAGCGCGCTGGCCTCGGACTCGCAGGTCACGCTGCGCGTCGACGACCATGGCCCCGGCCTGCCCAAGGGGCGAGAAGAAACGATCTTCGAGATGTTCGAGCGCGGCCGCAAGGAAAG
>Ga0302322_100006344_pt1 | contig 10474 bp, 13 predicted proteins | sample Fen_T0_2_FD_203757 | JGI IMG/M metagenome (GOLD analysis project Ga0302322, IMG submission 203757) | Peat permafrost microbial communities from Stordalen Mire near Abisko, Sweden - Fen_T0_2 | ecosystem: Environmental > Terrestrial > Soil > Wetlands > Permafrost | place: Sweden: Abisko... | reverse complement strand
AAGCATCTCGGTGGCCTGCATGCACTGCAGCGACGCGCCCTGCATGGCGGTGTGCCCGGTCGATTGCTTCTACCGCACCGACGAAGGCGTGGTGCTGCACGACAAGGATGTGTGCATCGGCTGCGGCTACTGCAGCTACGCCTGCCCGTTTGGCGCGCCGCAGTTCCCCACCAACGGCACCTTCGGCCTGCGCGGCAAGATGGACAAGTGCACCTTCTGCGCCGGCGGCCCCGAGGCCAATGGCTCGCAGGCCGAGTACGAGAAGTACGGCCGCAACCGCCTGAGCGAAGGCAAGCTGCCGGCCTGTGCCGAGATGTGCAGCACCAAGGCCTTGCTGGGCGGTGACGGCGACGTGGTGGCCGACATCTTCCGCAACCGCGTGCTGGTGCGCGGCAAGGGCAGCGAGGTCTGGGGCTGGGGCACGGCCTACGGCAAGCCCAGCGCCGGCCACAGCGCCCCCCAGGCCAAGCCGGAAGGGGCCAAGTCGTGAAGCGCCTGATCACCACCACCGCCGCGCTGACCACCGCCCTGCTGCTGGGCGCCTGCGGCGAGAAGCCGCAGACCGCCGCCACCAAGAAGCACGACGGCCACCCCTGGGATGCCTCGGCCACCGGCCATGTGCTGCCGGGCTGGACCGGCGGCGACAAGACCAGCTGGGAACAGCAGCTGCGCCACCGCGCCGACAACCAGAACGAGTACACCCGCGCCCCGGCTGCCAAGCCGTGAGCCGGCACCCAGGAGCCGCTGCCATGAACGCCTCCCTCCGCCACTGGCTGGCCGCCACCACGCTGGCCCTGGTGGCCGGCACCGCGCTGGCCCAAACCGCTGCACCGGCAGCTGCGGGCTCGGCGCCTGCGGCCCCCATCACGGCCACCACGGCCACCACCGCCACCACCGCCACGGTGCCCGATCCCCAGCCCGGCGACAGCGCCGCCCAGCGCAACAAGAGCCAGCCCGGCAACAACGCGCCGTTCTGGCGCGCGGTGCGCGAATCGGGTGTGCAAGAGGGCGTGGTCAACCTGCCCGGCGCCGAGAAGGGCGTGCTGGTGCAGCCCTTTGTGCAGTACCCGGGCGCGCGCCTGACCAACGCCGGCGAAGCCTGGCGCCAGGTGCGCAACCAGTGGATCCTGCCCTACGGCGGCGCGCTGCTGCTGATCACCGTGATCGCGCTGGCGCTGTTCTACTGGAAGCGCGGTGCGCTGGGCCACGACCACCCCGAGGGTGGCCGCATCGAGCGCTTCACGCCGCTGGAGCGTGCCGCGCACTGGACGAATGCCGGCGCCTTCACCGTGCTGGCGGTCTCGGGCCTGGTGATGGCCTTTGGCAAGTTCTTGCTGCTGCCGGTGTTGGGAGGCACGCTGTTTGGCTGGCTGACTTACGCGCTGAAGACCGCGCACAACTTCGTCGGCCCGTTGTTTGCCGTGTCGCTGGTGATCGTGATCGTCACCTTCATCAAGGACAACATCGCCACCGTGGCCGACTTCGTCTGGCTCAGCAAGGCCGGCGGCATGTTCAGCGAGGCCGAGATCCCCTCGCACCGCTTCAACGCTGGCGAAAAAGGCATGTTCTGGTGGGGCGTGTGCATCCCCGGGCTGATCGTGGTGGGCTCGGGCCTGGTGCTGGACAAGCTGCTGCCCGGCCTGGACTACCTGCGCGGCAACATGCAGATCGCCCACATGATCCACGCCACGCTGGCCATCGTGATGATGACGATGCTGATCGGCCACATCTACATGGGCACCGTCGGCGTCAAGGGCGCCCTGGGTGCGATGCGCACCGGCTACGTCAGCGACAGCTGGGCGCAGGAGCACCATGCGCTGTGGCATGCCGACATCCAGGCCGGCAAGATCCCCGCCCAGCGCTCGGCCACACCCGCGCCCGGTGCCGTGGGCGACGCCCAGCGTGCTTGAGGCCCGACCTGTGGCCCCGCCGGATGCCGCGCCGGATGCCACGCCAGTTGCCCGGCGAGTTGCCCTGCCTGTTGAACCGATTGTTGGAGCCCCGATGACCCGCTCGCTCACCTCCGCCCTGCTGGCCGCGCTGCTGGCCATGGCCGCCGGCGCCGCGCTGGCCAAGCTGCCCGCCCCCAGCGACGAGGCCAAGGCCAAGGCCGATGAGGCCAAAGCCAAGGCCGCGCACGCCGACAAGCTGGCCAGCTTTCAGCTGTGCCAGGTCATGGACAAGGTGGCCGCCGGCCACCAGGCTGCGGCCAAGAAGGCCGGCAAGCCGGCCTCCGCGCCCACCCCCACGCCGCCCTGCGCCGACCCGGGCGCCTTTGTCTACACCCCGCCGGGTGCGGCCTCCAGCGCGGCGGTGGCCACCGCCGCTGCCGCTGCACCGGCCAAGCCGCCGCTGGAGGCCGCTGGCGCCCATTCGCCCGCCAAGACGGCCAATGCGCCGCCCAGCACCACAGCACCGGCGGCGACCATGCCCGCCAAGAAGTAAGCCCACTGCCCATGGCCAGCGCACCGCTGGGCCAGCGCCCGCACAATCTGCCGGTGCCTGCCCCAGACCCCGCCTTGACCGCCGGCAGTGCCGCTGCGGCCACCGCCGAACCCCAGGCCTTTGCCGTGCCACGGCCCCTGCCACCGCTGGCAGGTGCGCCAGGGCTCACCGCGGCGCAGGGCGTGCTGCTGCGCGAGATCGAGGTGCTGGACGAATACGGCGAGCGCCGCCTGCTGCACATCCCCGCCGAGCGGCCGCTGACGGTGTTCGTCGACAAGCGTGAGCTGGTCACGCTGATGACGCTGGGCGCCTGCCCCGAGCTGCTGGTGCTGGGCTACCTGTGCAACCAGCGCCTGGTGGCGGCGGCCACCGACATCGCATCGATCACCGTCGACTGGGACGTGGGCGCCGCCGCCGTGCGCACCCACCACGGCATCACCGACCTGGCGGCCAAGACCCGCCAGCGTGTGGTCACCACCGGCTGCGGCCAGGGCACGGTGTTTGGCGACCTGATGGCCCAGGTGGACGGCCTGCAGCTGCCCGCCGCCCAGCACGCCCGCATCCGCCAGGGCCAGCTGGTGGCCATCCTGGAGCGCATGCGCCAGCGCAACAGCATCCACCGCAAGGCCGGCTCGGTGCACGGCTGCGCGCTGTTCCAGGGCACCGAGCTGCTGGTGTTCTGCGAGGACGTGGGCCGCCACAACGCCATCGACACCATCGCCGGCTGGATGGCGCTGCACGGCGTGACCGGCGCCGACAAAACCTTCTACACCACCGGCCGCCTGACCAGCGAGATGGTGATGAAGGCCGCGCAGATGGGCGTGCCCATCATCGTCTCGCGCAACGGCGTCACCGCCATGGGCCACGAGCTGGCCCAGCGCCTGGGCATGACGCTGTTTGGCCGCGCCGCCAACCGCCACTTCCTCTGCTACACCGGCTTTGAGCGCTTTGACGCCGAGCCCGAGCCGCAGCGGCCGCCGGTGCGGGTGGTCTCGGGCTGACCTCCTGCCGCCCGGCCGGTCGCGCTGGCATCGCTGGCATGCGCCACGACCACCCCGGCCACGGCCACGATCACGACGAAACCGACCTGGCCGATCTGGTGACCCGCGATTCGATGATCGGCGTGGGCCTGGCCCGGCCACCGGCGCTGCCCGCCCACCCGAGCACGACCCCGGCCGCAGCCACCGCCGCGCCGCCCTACCGCAGCCACGCCGACCTGGGCGGCCAGGACGGCCACGGCCCGGTGCGGCCCGAAGCCGAGGGCGCGCTGTGGCATGCGCTCTGGGAGCCCCGGGCGCTGGCCCTGACGCTGGCCATGGGCGCCACCGGCGCCTGGAACATCGACCAAAGCCGCGCCGCCCGCGAAACCCAGCCCGACGACGCCCAGCTCAGCTGCTACCGCCTGTGGCTGGCGGCGCTGACCACGCTGATGGCCGAGCGCGGCCGAGCGAACGCCGCACGGCCAGGCCATCGTGCTGCGGCCGACCGACTACCCCTGACGCTGAGCGGCAACAGCCCCGCGTAGGGAAATGCCCCCCCGTTGAGGGGAGCCCGGCCCTAACCGTTCAGTCCGGCGGCATCCCAGCCGACAAGAGGTGCATGCGCTCAGCTGTTCCAGCGCCGACCCGTCGAATTGGAACTCACCATGCGCGAAATGACCATGTCCCGGCGCTTGTACGCCGCCTTTGCCATCCTGCTGGCCCTGCTGATGCTGTGCGCCGCCATGACCTGGCGCCTGTCGGTGGTGGCCACGGCCGCCCTCGGCGCCGAACACTCGGCCACCCGCAGCAGCACGGCCCTGGCCGACGCCCGTGCCGCGATCTGGGAGATGCGCTGGGGCACCTCGTACTACCTGTCCAACACCGACCCTGCCAAGCGCCAGAAGGTCATCGACGAGGCGCCCCGGGTGCGCGCCGACTTTGACAAAGCCATGCAGGCACTGGACAAGCCCGGCCTGGGCACCGCCACCCAGGCCAAGCTGGCCGAGGTGCGCCCGGTGTTTGCCGCCTTTGCCGACGCCCGGGCCAACATGTTTGCGCTGCTGCAGGCCGGCCGCACGGACGAGGCCGACCAGATGCGCAGCACCCAGACCACGCCCCGGGGCGCGGCCCTGACCAAGGCCTTTGCCGAGCTGGTGGACCTGCAGCGCGCCGACATCGACACCCGCAGCGCCGACGCCTCGGCCAGCCTGAACCAGGCCCGCGTGATCGCGATGACGCTGGTGGCCGTGGGCATGCTGGCCACCGCGGTGGCCTCGCTGTGGGTGGTGCGCAGCACCATGGCGCAACTGGGCGGCGATCCGGGTGAAGTCACGCGCATCGTGCGCCGCATCGCCCAGGGCGACCTCGAATCGCAGTTTCCCGCGCAGCTGCCCCCGAACAGCCTGCTGGCCGCGATGGCCGAGATGCAAACCCAGCTGCGCCAGTTGGTCAGCCAGATCGAACGCAGCAGCGATGCCATTGCCACCGGCTCGGCAGAGATCGCCAGCGGCAACGCCGATCTGAGCCAGCGCACCGAGGCCCAGGCCGGCCATGTGCAGCAAACCGCCAGTGCGATGAGCGAGCTGACCCACACCGTGCAGAAAAATGCCGACGCCACGCGGCGGGTGACCGACCTGGTGGGCGAGGCCCGCAGCATGGCCCAGCGCGGCGGCGACGCCGTGGGCCAGGTGGTGGCCACGATGGGCGAGATCAGTGCCTCCAGCAAGCGCATCGCCGACATCATCGGCACCATCGACGGCATTGCCTTCCAGACCAACATCCTGGCCCTGAACGCCGCCGTGGAAGCCGCCCGGGCCGGCGAGCAGGGCCGCGGCTTTGCCGTGGTGGCCAGCGAGGTGCGGGCACTGGCCCAGCGCTCGGCCAATGCGGCCCGCGAGATCAAGGACCTGATCGGTCACAGCGTCGGCCGCGTGGACGCGGGTGCGCTGCAGGTGGACGAGGCGGGCCGCCGGATGGGCGAGATCGTGGCCCACATCGAGCGGGTCAACGCCCTGGCCTTCGAGATCAGCCAGGCCACCCAGGCGCAGAGCGCCGGCATCGAGCGCGTGGGCGGCGCCATGGGCCAGATTGACCACGCCACGCAGCAGAACAGCGCCCTGGTGGAGCAATCGGCCGCGGCCGCCGAGAGCCTGAAGGCCCAGGCCGGCTCGCTGGTGCAGGCGCTGGGCGGCTTCCGCTGCACGCCGGCCTGACTGGTGGCATGAACGGCGGCCTGGCCTGCGGGGCCGGCACGCCGCTCAGCGGCGCTGCAGCCAGCGCCCGATCCAGCCATCGGCCGACCAGCGGCCCGGCCCCCACAGCACCAGGCCCAACAGCAGGCTGCCCCAGAAGATGTGCTGGTTCAGTGCCGGCTCGGCGATGTCGGACAGGCTGAGCACGGCCACCAGGTTGACCACGCTCAGGCCCAGCGCGGCAAAGCGCCCGCCCAGGCCCAGCACCAGCAACACCGGCAGCACCAGCTCGCCGCCGGTGCCCAGCACCGCTGCCACCGGCGGTGGCAACAAGGGCACGTGGTACTCGTCGGCAAACAGCGCCAGGGTGATGTCCCAGTCGCGCAGCTTGGTCAGGCCCGACCAGAAGAACACCTTGGCCACGTACAGCCGGGCGGCCAGCTGGGCCAGGGCCTGGCCCTGTGCCAGCACCATGTTCAGACGGTGCAACAGCGGGGCCAGGCGCGCCAGGCCGGGGTGCAGGCGGGAAGTCATGGGCATCTCCAGTTCAATCGCCACGGGTCAGGCCTGGCCGCACACGGGGCTGGCGGGCACGGCCGGCGGTGGGCTCAGCGGCAGGGTTGGCGCGGCGGCCGACGGGGCCGCCAGCGCGGTGCGGGGCGGCGTGCCGGGCGCCGGCTGCAGGCCGGTGATCCAGCGCTGCGCCAAGGCCTGCAGCAACCAGGCCTCAAACGACCAGTCGGCATGACCGGCCGCCGCCGGCGCCGCCAAGGCCTGGGCCAACGGCTGCTGGGCCAGCACGGCCGCCGTGAAAACCACGTCAGCCTCGCCCAGCGGCAGCACCTGGGCCCGCCAGCCCCGGCGCCAGACCAGGGCGTTCTGGGCCTGGCCGGCCTGCAGGGCCTGCTGGGCCTGGGCCAGGGGCGTGTCACTGCCCGCTTGGTGGGCCTGCCACAGCGTGACCAGCGGCCAGCGCGAGCGCAACACCGCCAGCCCGGGCACGCAGCACAGCCGCGCAGCGCCGGCATCGGGGCCGGCCAGGGCCTGCAGATCGGGTGCGGCCTCGGGCGCATCGGCGGCCTGTTCGGCATCGGCCACCGCCAGGTCCAGCCGCGCCACATCGGCCAGCCAGGGCCAATCGTCCAGCGCCGGATCGGCGGCCAAGGCCTCGGCCAGGCCACGGCCCCAGCAGGCCAGGTCACCGCGCTGGGGCGGCTGCGCGCGCCACAGGCGACGGGCCACGGCGGCCAGGGCCTCGTCGCCCAGCAGCTGGGCCACCGTGGGGTAGGCGGCGGCCAGCGCGCGCTCGGCCACGGCCAGGCCGTTGGCGCGGTAAGCCGCCAGGCCCCGCGCCGCGCGGCCCGGGCTCTGGCGCCACCAGCCGGCCAGCGCCGCGCTGCTGGCGGGCTGCCACAGCGCCTGCAGCAGCCGCTGCTGGCGGCGGGCTTCCAGGCCCCAGCCCTCGATGGGCGGTGGCGCGGCCGCCGCAGCCGACCCAGATGCCGGCGGTGCCTGCGTCGACGCCACAGGGCGGGTGATCACCTCAACCCAAGGCGTTAGTTCACTTTCCGGCTCGACTGCCGGCTCGACTGCCGGCTCGACTGCCGGCTCGACTGCCGGCTCGACTGCCGGCTCGACCACCGGCTTGCTCACGCGACGGTGCATGCGCGCTCCCAGGTCGGGTCGGGCGTCCGCGGCGCCGGGCCGTTGGCCACGGCCTGGGCCACCGCCAGCGCGCGGCCCGCCTCGTCCAGCAGCACGGCCAGCGGCGGCAGGTCGGTGTCCCATTCCACCAGCGTGGGCACCGGGCCCAGCCGGCGCAGCGCATGCGCATACACCTGCCACACCGGCGGGTGCACCCGGCTGCCGTGGTCGTCGATCACCAGGCCGCCGAGGCCGGTGGTGCTGTCGCAGTAGCCGGCCAGGTGGATCTCGCCGACGATGCCGGGGTTCAGCGCGTCGATGAAGCCGCAGGCGGCGGCCACCGGCTCCACGCCGGCATTGAGCGCATTGACCACCAGGTTGTTGACGTCCAGCAGCAGGCCGCAGCCGGTGCGCCGGGCCAGGGCGTTGAAGAACGCGGGCTCGGTCCAGCTGTCGTCACGCCAATGCAGGTAGGCCGCCAGGTTTTCCACCAGCAGCGGCCGGCGCAGGCGGTCCTGCACCCGCTGCACATTGCTGGCCAGGATGGCCAGCGCGGCGTCGGTGTAGGCCAGCGGCAGCAAGTCGGCGCCGTGCACCACCGGGCCACCGGCCTGCAGCGGAGCGCGGGCAAAGCAGGCGTGGTCGCTGACCCGCACCGGCGCCACCCGCTGCACCAGTGCCGCCAGCTGGTCCAGATGCCAGGCGTCCACGCCCACCGCCGAGCCCAGCGCCAGGCCCACGCCATGCAGGCTGATGTCGTAGGCCGCGCGGCCCTGGTCCAGCACCGCCATCGCGGCGCCGCCGGCGGCGAAGAAGTTCTCGCTGTGCACCTCCAGAAAGTCCAGCCGCGGCCGCTGCTGCATCAGCGGTGCGTAGTGCGGCTGGCGCCAGCCTATGCCCACCGGCGGCAGCGCCCGGTCCGGCACGGCCGGTGGCGGGTCGGCGGTGGTCAGCGTGGCCATGGTGGCGTGACTGAGCTGGCGGGCATGGGCCGGCGCCGGGGGCTCACTTCTTGGCCTTGGCCTTGGCGTCCATCTCCGACATGCCCTTCAGGTCCTTGCAGGTGCCCTTGGCCACGTACTTCCATTCGTCGGCCCCCATGTCGACCTTGGACTGGCCGGCGCAGCTGTGGGTGCCCGACAGGTTGGCGCAGTCGTTCTGGCCGGCCTTGGCGATGCCGAAGCACTTTTCCTTGGCGTTGTCCTGGGCGGCGGCTTCGCCCACCAGGCCCAAAGCGAGGGCAGAGGCCAGGGCCGAGGAGAGGATGAGGTGGTGGTTCATGGGGATCTCCAAACAGTTGAGGGGGGGGGTGAAAAGTACCGGTGCCCGCATTGGGCCATCGACCGGCAGGCTTGTGTCGGCGTGGCATCCAACTTCCTTACACTGCGCCTCGACCCCCACCCGCAGCCCGCCGCCACCGTGCCCACGCCCTCACCCGACTTTGCCGCCCAGGTGCAGGCCCTGCGGCCGCAGCTGATGCGCTATGCCCGTGGCCAGCTGCGCAACGAGGCCTGGGCCGAGGACGCGGTATCGGACACGCTGCTGGCCGCGCTGGAGAAGCCGCAGGCCTTTGCCGGCCTGTCGCAGCTGAAGACCTGGCTGGTGGGCGTGCTCAAGCACAAGCTGATCGACCAGCTGCGCAAGCAGCAGCGCGAGGCCACGGTGCTGTCCCAGGACGACGACGAGGACATCGACGCCCAGCTGTTTGACGCCAGCGGCCACTGGCGCGAGGACGTGCCCGACTGGGGCAATCCCGAGCTTCAACTGGGCCAGCAGCAGTTCATTGCCGTGCTGGAGGCCTGCTGCAGCCAGCTGCCCCCGGTGCAGGGCCGCGTCTTCATGATGCGCGAGTGGCTGGAGCTGGAGACCGACGAAATTTGTAAGACCCTGGCGATCACGCCGACCAACCTGTGGGTGCTGCTGCACCGCGCCCGGCTGCGGCTGCGCGAATGCCTGCAGCAGCGCTGGCTGAGCCACGCCGTGACCGCCACCTCCTGACCTCCCCCCGCGATGCGCCTGTTTCCCACCTGCCAAGAAGTGACCCGCCGTGTGCTGGCGTCGGCCGAGCAGGCCCCCACGGCCACCGAGCAGCTGCGGCTGCGCCTGCACTGGGCCGTGTGCGAGAACTGCCGCCGATTCCGCCGTCAAAGCGCCCTGCTGCGCGAGGCCATGCCGACCTGGCGCAAGGGGCGCGAGCCCTGAGAAGCTGTGACCGCCCCCGGGCCGGGCTGCGCCCAGCCCGGGCGCCGCGGGGGCTTCACACGCCTTCACACGGCAGCCATTTGCCCGGCACCTGGGCCCGCTAGGCTGGCGCCATGCGCATTGCCCTGTCCGTCCCCGCCCTGCACCTGGCCAGCCGCCGGGTTGTCGCCCTCACCGCATTGGCCTGCTGGTGCTGGACGGCCGCCCAGGCCCAGATGGGCCCCGGCAGCGGCCCGCCCGGGGCTGGCGGTGGCGGCCACAACGGCAGTCGCAATCCCAGCCGCGCCGCCGCACCCGCCGAGCAGCGGGCCCCTGCGCTGGAGGACCTGATGCCACCTGACCCCTGGCACATCTGGGGAGAGCGGCTGGCACTGGACAGCGCAACACTGGCCTTGACGCCCGCGCAGCAACCGGCGTTTGACGCCTTTGTGCGCGAACTGGACCTGGCGGCGCAGTTCAACAGCGCCCGGCTGATGCGGGCCATGCGGCATCGGCCCAGCGCCGTGTCGGCCAACCCCGACGTGGCGCGCGATCTGCGGCTGGAGGCCGACGACGCCCAGGACTGGCTGGCCACGCTGGCCGACCTGCGCCGCAGCTGGGACACGCTGCTGGCTGGCCTGACACCGGCGCAGCAAAGCAGCCTCCAGGCCAGCTACCGCGCCAGCCTGGACGCGGCCCGCCAGGCACCGGCCCTGGCCCGCGCTGGCGCTGCGCGGCCCACCACCGCGCAGCGCTGAGCAGCGCCGGGCCCAACCACGTCAGTCAACGTGCCCGCCGGGCTCGTGAAGATCCTGCACCGGCTGGCCTGCCGCCTCGTCCAGCGCCACCAGCAGCGTGGCCACCGCCAGCGCCATGCCACGGCATTGGTCGGCCAGCGCCATGGCTTGGCTGCCCGGGTACCGCGCCGCCTGCTCGGGCAACGGCGGCAGGTGGATGAAGCCGGCCGCCACGGCCGGCCGCCGGCGCAGGGCCTGGGCCAGGCCATAGGCCACCTGGTTGCAGACAAAGCTG
>Ga0302322_100006343_pt1 | contig 10475 bp, 9 predicted proteins | sample Fen_T0_2_FD_203757 | JGI IMG/M metagenome (GOLD analysis project Ga0302322, IMG submission 203757) | Peat permafrost microbial communities from Stordalen Mire near Abisko, Sweden - Fen_T0_2 | ecosystem: Environmental > Terrestrial > Soil > Wetlands > Permafrost | place: Sweden: Abisko... | reverse complement strand
CGCTATCACCGATCAAGGCCGGCGAATGGGTCGATGAGGCCCGCATCGCGATGCCCGACGCCCCAGATCTCGACAATCTCGAAATATCGACCGCGGTACCGGCGCCAATGCCGCCGCTCGAAGGCTACACCTTCGAGGGCTATCGCAACGCCGACGGTTCGGTCGGCACCAAGAACGTGCTGGGCATCTCGACCTCGGTGCAATGTGTTGCCGGCACCCTGGACTACGCCATCAAGCGCGTCCGCGCCGAGTTGCTGCCGAAATATCCCAATGTCGACGACGTCGTCGGCCTCACCCATGCCTATGGTTGCGGCGTCGCGATCACGGCGCCGGACGCCGTGGTGCCGATCCGCACTCTGCAGAACCTCGCGCTGAACCCGAATTTCGGCGGCGAGATCATGGTGGTCGGCCTCGGTTGCGAGAAGCTGGCGCCGGAACGGCTGCTGCCGGAAGGCGCCACCGACAGCATCGTGCGGATGCAGGACGAGGCCTTCGATGGCTTCGGCGCCATAGTCGATGCCATCATGACGATGGCGGAGGCGCGGCTCGCCGAGCTCGACAAGCGCAGGCGCGAGACCTGCCCCGCCGCCGATCTCGTCATCGGCCTGCAATGCGGCGGTAGCGACGCCTTCTCCGGCGTCACCGCCAACCCGGCCGTCGGCTTCGCCGCCGATCTCCTGGTGCGCGCCGGCGCCACCGTGATGTTCTCCGAAGTCACGGAAGTGCGCGATGCGATCCAGCTCCTGACCCGGCGCGCGATCAACCAGGACGTCGGCCGCGCGCTGGTCCGCGAGATGGCATGGTACGACGCCTATCTGGCCCGCGGCGGCGCCGACCGCAGCGCCAACACCACGCCCGGCAACAAGAAGGGCGGGCTTGCCAACATCGTCGAGAAATCACTGGGCTCGATCGTGAAATCCGGCTCGAGCCCCATCATGGGCGTGCTGGCGCCGGGCGAGAAGGCGAACCAGAAGGGCATGCTGTTCGCGGCCACCCCGGCGTCCGACTTCATCTGCGGCACCTTGCAGCTTGCCTCCGGCATGACCCTGCAGGTGTTCACCACCGGCCGCGGCACGCCCTATGGCCTCGCAGCTGCCCCGGTCATCAAGGTCGCGACCCGCAGCGAGTTGGCGCGGCGCTGGAAGGATCTGATCGATTTCGACGCCGGCCGCATCGCCACCGGCGAGATGACGATCGAGGAAGCCGGCTGGGAGTTGTTCAGGCTGATCCTCGACGTCGCCTCCGGCCGCATCACACCATGGTCGGATCGCTGGGGCATCCACAACGATCTGACGCTGTTCAATCCGGCGCCGGTGACGTGATACGGACCTTGACAGCAAAGCAGCGTAGGGTGGGCAAAGCGAAGCGTGCCCACCGCCTGTCTTCCCGGATGCAATGGTGGGCACGGCGCTTCGCGCCTTTGCCCACCCTACAGGCTTCTTACAAATAACGGCATTCCGGGGCGCGCGGAATGCGCGAGCCCGGGATGACGGTCACGGTTGATGCGATTGAAGAGGTGAGCATGTTCAGCCGTGTCGCGATGATCGTTGTCAGCCTGCTGCTTCTGGCCAGCGCACCCCTGCATGCGCAGGATGCCATCAGCGCCGTCCCCCGCGAACTGCTCGACGACATCGTGGTCGGCAGCCGCATCCTGGCCGACCTCGGCATCGTCGACGGTTTTGGCCATGTCAGCGCCCGCAGCCCGGCCAACCCCTCGCACTTCCTGATGTCCCGCTCGCTGGCGCCGGCGCTGGTTACCGCCGATGACATCATGGAGTTCGACGAGAACGGCGAGCCGGTCGATGCCCGTGGCCGCGCCATCTTCCTCGAACGCTTCATTCATGCGGAAATCTACCGGGCGCGGCCGGACGTGATGGCGGTGGTGCATTCCCACTCGCCCGGCGTGATCCCATTCACGGTGAGCAAGACGCCGCTGCGGCCGATGTTCCACAATGCGGCCTTCATCGCCGCGGGCGCGCCGGTCTGGGATATCGCCAAGGAGTTCGGCGCGACCGATATGCTGGTGCGCAACAATGCGATCGGACAATCGCTGGCGCAGGCGCTCGGCGACAAATCCATCGTGCTGATGCGCGGCCACGGCGACGTCGCCGTAGGCTCCGCCGTGAAGGTCGCCGTGTTCCGCGCCTATTACACCGACGTCGATGCGCGGCTGCAGACCCAGGCGCTCGGGCTCGGCAGCGACATCACTTTCCTTAGTGCCGAGGAAGGCGTGAAAGCTGATGCCACCAACATGATCATCATGGAGCGGGTCTGGAACCTCTGGAAGCTACGGGTGCAGACGTTACTGGGCAAGCCCTGAGACCGGGCGCGCCCAAACCGTAGACCTTCCCAAGGCGGCGGCGCTGGCATCCGGCCACCGTGGCGCGTGACGCCTTGCCCGACACCGGGTATAAGCGAGAGTCGTTCATCGACGTGCAGCGCCTGCGCTAGCAGTCCGTTCATCGTTTTCCGGATTCCATCCCGCGCATGATCACGCGTCTCGGCCGTCATGTCCTGCTTGCGATCAGTCTCGGTCTGCCGGTGCCCTGCCTTGCGCAAGCGCCGGTGCCGGCACTGAATGCGTCGGAGCAGAGGCCCGACATCGACCTCTATGCGCTGATGTCGGGCAATTGCCCCACCCTCAAGGTCAGCGGACGTGAATTTCCCTGCAGGGCGGTCGCCTTCTTCCACAACGAGAAGGGCCGCGCCAACTTCACCGTAGCGCTGGACGACCCTGCCGACGACAGTCACATCATCTCGTTTTCCGGGATCAATGGCCGCCGTTCGCAGCAGAACCTCTACGAACTGCCCGTCGACCGGATGCTGCTGAAGTCCAAGAACCGGCCGAAGGTCGACGGCCTGCCGGTGCCGTTGGAGGAGACCTCCGCCGGTGTCTGCCGCCAGATCGGTAATTTCGCCTCGCGCCAGGTGACCAGCATTTCCTGCTCCGCGACCGACCGGGCCGGCCGCGCCTACGAGCTGCAGTTCGTCTCCGACGGCGCGCCGATCACCCTGCGCCGGGTGCGCCAGACCCTGCCGAGCATCCATCAGGATCCGTATCAATGATGGCGCGGGCGTGCAGCGCGCGACGGAGCGCCCAGCACGTCGGCCGCGGCACGGCCGAGCCGCCGCGCCGCATCGACCAGTTCGGTGGTGTCGAAACCTGAGAAGCCGAGGATGAAGCCGTCGGGGCCGCGCTGCACGATGCGCGCATCCGACAATAATTTACTCTCGACGCCGGCGCGTTCGCGGATCGTGACGGCGGCATCCTTCGGCGCACCGGCCGGCAACGTCGCAAGCAGATGCAGGCCTTGCGGCGGCGCCGCCAGCTGCAGCGTCCCTTTCGCAGTCTGCGCCAGCGCCTCGGCCACCGCATCGCGCGCCTGCCGGTAGCGCACGCGCATGCGGCGCATATGCGCCGGGATGACGCCATCCGCCATCAGGTCGGCAACGGCATCCTGCATGAAACCAGGCGGAAAGCGGTCATGCGAAGCGCGCGCCGCAACCACGCGCGCCACCACCGATGGCGGCAGCACCAGATAGGCCAGCCTGAGGCCGGCGAACAGCGTCTTGGTGAAGGTGCCGATATAGATCACCCGCTCGCCGCCGATGCCGGCCAACGCCGTGAGCGGCGGCCCGGCATATCGGAATTCGCTGTCGTAATCGTCCTCGAAGATCAACGCGCCAGCCCGCCGCGCCCAGCTCAACAGCGCCACGCGGCGCGCCATGCTCATGCTGACGCCGCTCGGAAACTGATGCGACGGCGTGACGTAGACGGCTTTCGCCGCCGCCATCGCCTTTTCGCCCGCCGCCACCACGATGCCTTCGGCATCGATCGGCACCGGCACCAGCGTCATGCCGGCCGCGCGCAGCGTGTTGCGCGAGGCGTAATAACCGGGGTCTTCGAACCAGACGGGATCGCCAGGCTGCAACAGCGCCTCGACGCAGAGGCGGATGGCGTGCTGGGTGCCGCTCACGATCAGGATGCAGCTCGGATCGCAGCGGATGCCGCGGTTGGCCGCGAGATAATGCGCGACCTCTGCCCGCAGATGCAGGCTGCCGCGCGGATCGCCATAGCCGAGCTCATCGGGAGACGCCAGCGCGATACGGCGCCGGCTGGCGCTGGCGAGATGCTTCAGCAGCACCGGGTCGACCAAGGTGAAGCCGAGGCCGAATGGCCGGCGCGGCGTCGTCTGGATGGCGAGCTCCGCGACCGGCGCGGCCAGCGGCGGTGCCGGCAGCTGCGCGGCGACATAGGTTCCGGCGCCGTGCCGCGCTTCGGCGAGCCCATCGGACAACAACTGCTCATAGGCCGCGACGATGGCATTGCGACGAACGCCGAGCTGCTCAGCAAGCCCGCGCGTCGAGGGCAGCCGCACGCCCGGCGCCAACAGGCCGTCGACGATCGCCGTCCGCAGTGCGCTGTGCACCTGCTGCGGCTGGTTGCGGATCGTGCGATCGAGCCGGATCGGCAGCGCCAGCACATCGCCGCGGCGGCGTTTTGAAGTGGTTGCTATCTTTGGCATCTAAGTGGCACTCGTTTCAACCACTTTGCCATGACAAGGATCGTCGTCAAACAGGAGAATGACCATGACCGAGCAGGCCGTAGCCAGTTACCCCGTCGATGAGACAAATCGCGTCAAGCGCAGGCACGACCGCGGCCATTACGACTACGCGACGGTGCATGCGCTGCTGGATTCCGCCGCGCTCTGCCATGTCGCCTATGTCATCGACGGCCAGCCCTATTGCACGCCGACCTTGTACTGGCGCGAAGGGTCGACATTGTATTGGCATGGTTCGAGCGCCAGCCGGATGCTGCGCAACCTGTCCGAGGGCGAGCCGGCGTGCCTGACCGTCACCCATCTCGACAGCCTGGTGCTCGCGCGCTGCGGCTTCAACCACTCCGCCGACTACCGTTCGGTGATGGCATTCGGACATGCCAGGCTGATCGAGGATCTGGCTGAGAAGGAGCGCGCGCTGGTGATGATGGTCGACCGCTTCTTCCCGAGCCGCACCGCGACCTTGCGCCCAAGCACGGTGCAGGAGATCAAGGCCACCGCCGTCGTCAGCATGGAAATTGAAAAGGCCTCGGCCAAGATCCGCACCAAGGGCCTCGCCGACGACGAGGAGGATTACGCGTTTCCGACCTATGCCGAGCGGATCCCGCTGCGCACGGTGATGGGGGCGCCGGAGCCCTGCGACCGGCTGCTGCCCGGCGTGGAGCGCCCGGCGACGCTGGCGGGCTTTGGAGCGGGCCGCCTGCTCGAGGATGCGCTGACAGAGGCCTATGCGATGAGCTATCCGGAACGATGACATCAATCCGACCTGGACTCCGTAGGGTGGGCAAAGCGAAGCGTGCCCACCATCTTCGTCACAATCACCGCGCGATGGTGGGCACGGCGCTTCGCGCCTTTGCCCACCCTACGCCCTACAAACTCAAACGGTGACACTCGCGTGAGCGCCTCACTTCTCGATCATGCGATTCCAGCGGCTGTTCCACTCCGCGCGCTTGGCGTTGATGACGTCCCAGTCGACCGTGATCGCGTTCTTCATATAGCTGTGGAAGGTCGCGAGCTTCTGCTCGGCTTCCGGCGTGGTCGCCTTGGTCTTGGTGTTGGATGGCACGATGTTGCCGGCAACCAGCGCCTTGCTCTGCGCCTCCGGCGTCAGCAGATAGGCGGCGAGCTTCTGCGCCAACTCCGCTTCCGAGTTGTTGGCGATGACGCATTCGGCGACCATCAGCACCACCGAGCCCTCCTTGGGCTGGACGTATTCGACCGGCAGGCCCTTCTCCTTCAAATTGGCAATCGCGGTCGGCGTCAGCGGGAAGATCGCGGCCTCGCCGGTCTGCACCATCTCCGAGATCTTGGCCGAGTTCGGAATGTATTCCAGCACGTTCTTGCCGATCGTGTCCGGGAACGCCTTGAAGCCCGGTTCGACGTTGGTCTCGCTGCCGCCCTGGATCCGGTTGAACATCAGGAATGCATGCAGCCCGAAGGTGGACACGGCGGCCGACTGGAACACGACCTTGTCCTTGAATTTCGGATCGGCAAAATCCATCCAGGAGGTCGGCGCGGCCCAGCCCTTCTCGTCGAACAGCTTCTTGTTGTAGGCAAGCCCGGTCATGCCGAGGTCGATGCCGGCAGCCATGTTGTCCTTCAGCAGCGCCATCGGCTCCAGATCGGAGAGCACCGGGTTCGGCTTCAGCTTCTCGCACAGGCCCATCCCCGCGGCGCGGATCATCACGCCGTCGTCGAGAAACATCACATGCATCTGCGGCTTGTCCTTTGCCGCGATCACCTTGGCGAGGATTTCCGATGATGTGCCGGGGACCACCACGATCTTGACGTCATTGGCCTTCTCGAAATCGGGAAAGACGCCCTGAGTATATGTGCGTTCGAAATTGCCGCCGTTCATGCCGACATAGAGCGTCTTGGTTTCGGCGTGGGCCGATGCTGCGGCGAGAACCAGCGCCGCGGCGGCGCCGAGTGTGGTGCGAGCGTCAATCATGATTTGAAGTCCTCCAGATGTGCCGTTGTCGTGGTCAGTGTCATGGGCGCGCATCGCCGTCATGCGAGGTGGTCTTGAATCGATCGATCGCGAAGGCATCGATCGGGGTCGAGCTACGGCCGTCGCGGACCAGTTCGGCCAGGACCTCGCCGACGCCGAGCGAGATCTGAAAGCCCGCGCCGCTGAAGCCGAAGGCGTGAACAAGGCCAGGGGTGGTGCTGCTTGGGCCGATCACCGGGTTCCTGTCGGGCATGGTGCCCTCGGTGCCGCTCCAGAACCGGATCGCATGCGCGTGCCGCAACTCGGCGAACAGCCCGCTTGCGCGCCGCATGATGCCGAGCACGCCGTCACTGCCCGGGCGCGAGAAATCCGGATCGTCGAGCGCAGTCGCGCGCGCGCCGCCAACGATGAAATTGCCGCGCGCGACCTGGCGCGCATAGATGCCGCCGCCCTCCATGCCGATATTGACACCGAGAAACGGCGCCAGCGGCTCGGTCACCACCATGGACGGATAGGTGCGGATCAGCGGCACCGGCTCGCCGACGTCGCGCGCAAACTGATCGGCCCAGGCGCCGGCACTGTTGATCACGGTGCGCGCCGTCAGCGTCACACCGCCGGCCGCTTCGATGGCAAAGCCGTCGCTGGTCCTGGCGATCCCGGTGACGGGCGTGTTTTCCAGCACCTCGGCGCCGGCGCGGCGCGCAGCCGCGGCAAAGCCGGTCGCGACCAGCCGCGGATTGGCGTGGCCATCGCCCGGGCAGAACGAGCCGCCGACGACATCGCCGTTGATGCCGAAGCGCTCGCGCAACTGGTTGTGACCGACCAGTTCGAGATCGAGTCCGAACGACGACACGCTGATAGCATAGGCCTCGAGGCTCGCCATGTCGGCCTCGTCGCGGGCCAGCTTGAGATGGCCCGAGCGCAGGAATTCGCCGTCGCTACCGATCAAAGCTTTCAGCCGCGGCCAGATCGCATGCGCGCGCTGCGACAGCGGCAACTGCTCCGGCGGGCGGGCCTGCCGGCGCACGCCGCCGTAATTCACGCCGCTCGCCTGCGCGCCGCAAAAGCCCTTGTCGAGCAGCGCAACCGAAAGACCCATACCGCGCAGCGCCAGCGCGGCGGAGCTGCCGACCAGCCCACCGCCGATCACAGCGACGTCGGTGTCAATGCGCCGGCTCATGCTGCCGCTCGCTGGTTTCGTCATCTGAAAGCATGGAAAAGGCGATCGGCTTGATCGGCGGCTGCGCGCGCAAACGCCCGACCGATGCGATGTCGCGCTTCGTTTCGCGCGCCAGCAGCTCGGCCGCGGCCGTGCCGCAGACCCGGCCCTGACAGCGCCCCATGCCGACGCGGCTGACCGCCTTGAGCCGGTTCAACTCGGTCAAGGAAAAATCCTTGATCGCCTGCCGCGCTTCGCCGGCGCTGATCTCCTCGCAGCGGCAGAGCAGCGTGTCGTCGGCGATGTCATCGGCCCAATGCGAGGGATAAGGAAACGCGGCCTCCAGCACGTCGCGCAATCGATCGACCTTCCGCAGTTCGGCTTCGAGCGCGATAGCCTGCGCGCGGTCATGGGGCAGCCCGCGATCTTCGAGCAGCGCCAGTGCGGCACGCTCGCCGCCGCATTCGGCCGCGTCCGCACCCGCGATCCGCGCGCTGTCGCCGGCGAGATAGACGCCGGGGATGCTGCTGCGGCCGCTTGAGTCCCGCACTGGCAGCTGGGCGCGGTCGCGCGGGTCATAGCGGAAGGCGCAGCCGGCGAGATCGGCCAGTTGCGTCTCCGAGCGCAGGTTCAGGCCATAGCCAATGCCGTCGCAGGCAAGGCGCCGCCCGCCTCTACCCGATTGGAAGACGACAGCTTCAACGCGCGTGGTCCCTTCGATCCGCACACTCTCGACACCGAAATGAATCGCGGTGCCGCGCAGCCTCAACTCGGCCGCCATGCGCATGCCGCGCAGCACGATCGGGGGCGCAAGCGGCAACCCGCGCACGAGATTGAACTTTGCGGCCAGCGGCGCGCTGTCGAGCACGGCGGCGACCGTGACGCCGGCCTGCTGATATTGCCAGGCGACGAGATAGAGCAGCGGCCCGGAGCCAACAAAGACTACACGCGAGCCGATGGCGCAGCCTTGCGCCTTCAGGGCGATCTGCGCGCCGCCGAGCGTGAACACGCCGGGCAGGGTCCAGCCCGGGATCGGCAGCACGCGATCGGTGGCGCCGGTCGCCAGGATCAGGCCGTCAAAGCTGACGCGGTGATTGACACCGTCGCGGGCGAGATCGGCGACGCCGTCGCGCAGATTCCATAGCAGCGATTGCGGCCGATAATCGATGCGCTCGGTGAGCGCGGCGAAGTCGCGATGCAGCCGCGACGCCTTGGCCGCCTCGCTGCCGTAGCGGGCCCGCGCGTCGCGGCCATCGTCCACCGGCGGCTGCCGATAGATCTGGCCGCCGCAGTGCGGGGCCTCGTCGACGACGACAGGCAGCAGGCCGGCGGCGACCAGCGCCATTGCGGCGCGGATGCCGGCGGGACCGGCGCCGACGATCAAGGGCTGCGCGCGCTCGCTCATGATCGCGCTCCTGTGACGATGCGCATGCCGTCCGCCAGCGGCGTGGCGCAGGCCTGCAGCCGCTCGCCGCTGTCGAGGCTGACCCAGCAATCCTGGCAGGCGCCCATCTGGCAGAAGCCGGCGCGCGGTTGGCCGAGAAACTCGCTCAAGCGCAGGCTGTCGCCATGGCAGAGGATCGCGGTCAAAAGCGTGTCGCCGGCCCTGCCCTCGCAGGCCACGCCGTCGAGCGTGAACGCGATCGGCGCATGAGCGTTGCGGGCAATGCGGTGAAGCAGCGGCATGGCCATCCCCTCAGCCCTCACCGACCAGGATCTTGTCGAGGCCGAAGATGCGGTCGAGCAGCAGCATCGCGGCCGCCGTGAGCGCGATCATCAGCGCCGAGACCGCCGCCATCATCGGGTCGATCGACTCGGTCGCATACATGTACATCCGCACCGGCAGGGTCACGGTCGCGGGCGAGGTCACGAAGATCGACATCGTCAATTCGTCAAAGCTGTTGATGAAGGCGAGCAGCCAGCCGCCGGTGATGCCGGGCAGGATCATCGGCACCGTGATGCGCCGGAACACGGTCCAGCGCGAGGCGCCCAAGGTCACCGCCGCCTGCTCGACGCTGCGGTCGAGGCCGGACAGAGCGGCCAGCACCAGCCGCAACACATAGGGTGTGGTCACGACGATATGACCGAACGTCAGCCAGACGAAGCTGCCGGTGACGCCGATCAGCGCGAACATTCGCAGCAGCGCGACGCCGAGCACGAGATGCGGGATCATCAAGGGCGACAGGAACAGCGCATTCAGCGCCGCGCGCCCGTGGAAGTCGTAGCGATCGAGCGCAAGCCCCGCCGCGACCGCAAGCCCCACCGCGACGGTGGCGGCGATGGCGCCGACCCACAGGCTGTTGACGAAGGAGGCGACGAAATCGGGGTGGTGAAACACGGCCGTGAACCAGCGCAGCGACAACGCCGTGGTCGGAAAGGTCAGCGTGTTGGCGGGCGTGAACGCAACGAGGCAGATCACCACCAGCGGCGCCAGCATGAAGATCACGACCAGCGTGTGGAAGAAGACAGCGACGGGGCCGTTGTTCTGCATCGCCGTCACCCCAGGGTCCGGCGCGCGCGCAATTCGACCGCGCGGTGATAGGCCAGCATGATGACGAGATTGATCGCCAGCACCAGGATCGCGATCGCAGCCCCCAGCGGCCAGTTCAGCTCGGTCATGTATTCATCGTAGACCAGCGTCGCCGCCACCTTGAGCCTTCGACCACCAAGCAGAGCGGGCACGGCGAAGGCGCTGGCCGAGAGGCCGAACACGACCAGGCTGCCGGACAACAGTCCCATCGTCACCTGCGGCATCACCACCCGCCGCAGCGCCGTGAAGCGCGAGGCGCCGAGCGTCCAGGCCGCC
>Ga0302322_100006341_pt1 | contig 10476 bp, 8 predicted proteins | sample Fen_T0_2_FD_203757 | JGI IMG/M metagenome (GOLD analysis project Ga0302322, IMG submission 203757) | Peat permafrost microbial communities from Stordalen Mire near Abisko, Sweden - Fen_T0_2 | ecosystem: Environmental > Terrestrial > Soil > Wetlands > Permafrost | place: Sweden: Abisko... | reverse complement strand
TGCTAGATGTGACGTTCAGAGTCTCCAATGGTGTTCGTTGCTCCTTCCCGATTGCGTTCGAAGGCCCATCTAGCGCGCCGCGACAGCGGCGTGCTTGCCTGCGCGGCGTCCGAAGACGACGCACTCGAGCAGCGAGTTGCCCATCATGCGGTTGCGCCCGTGGGTACCGCCTGCGATCTCTCCGCAGGCGTAGAGCCCCTCGAGCGTGGTCTCGGCGCGCGCGTCGATCACGAGCCCGCCGTTCTGATAGTGGAGGACGGGATAGGTGAGGAGCGGCTCCTGCAGCGGATCGATGCCCGCGCCGCGATAGCGCCGCAGCATGTACGGCAGCGACACCTCGGCGTCCGCCTCGGGGATCCGCGTCGTGTCGAGGTAGACGGCCGGGCGGCCGTCCTCGGTCTCGACGCCGCGGCCCTCTGCGACCTCGTCGAAGATCGCCTGCGAGACGACGTCACGCGGGCCGAGCGAGTCGGTGAACTCCTCGCCGTCGGCGTTGAGGAGCACGGCGCCGTAGGCGCGCGTCGTCTCCGGGATCGAGTAGCCCTGCATGGTCGCGGGCCAGGCGCCGCCGTTCGGGTGGTACTGGAGCGCGTCGAGGTCGCGGGCCGCCGCGCCAAGGTCGAGCGCGATCGTGGTCACCTCGCCCGTCGCGTTCGGGTGATTCGTGGAGAGCTCGTGCCGACGCTCGGCCTCGGCGAAGCAACGGCCGCCGGCCGCGAGCACGACGGTGGCGGCCTCGATCGTGCAAGGCTCGCCGTCCTTCACGTCGAACGACGCACGCCACCCGGAGCCGGACGGCTCGAGCGCGACGAGCGCGTGGCCGGCATAGGTCGTGGCAGCGCCGGCCTCGTGAGCCTCGCGGAGAGCCTTCGTGATCGCGTGGCCGGTGCGGTCGCCGACCTGCAGGAGCCGGCGGCGCGAGGCGCCGCCGCAGCGCGCGAGCCGGTAGCCCCCGTTCTCGCGCGTGAATGCGCAGCCCAGCTGCTCGAGCCAGTGGATCGCCGACTGCGCGTCACCCGTGAGCGCCGCCACCAGCGTCGGGTCGGCGGTGTCGTGCGACGCGCGCATGACGTCCTCCGCGTGGATCTCGGGCGAGTCGTCGCCGCCGAACGCGGCCTGGATGCCGCCCTGTGCCTTGGACGAGTTGTTCGCCTGGATCGTGCCCTTGGTGGCGAGCGCAACGCGGGCGCCCGCGTGCTCGGCGGCTACCGCCGCGGCAAGGCCGGCAGCACCGCTGCCGACGACGAGCACGTCGAATCCCGGGTTCGGCGCCATCCGCGCCAGGGTATCACGATTTCGTTATTCATCGCATTAATCTGACTTATCTCGCAGAGGCGGCTGGCCAGATTCCCGCTCCCGCACGAAGGCCACGAACGCCTCCGCCGCACGCGTCGGCGCCCGCCCCGAGGCACGGGCCAGCGAGATCTCGCGCCGCGCGTCCATACCCTGGAGCCGAGCCTCGGCGAGCGTTCCGGCAGCGAGGTCCGACTCGACCGCCGTGCGCGAGATGAAGGTGACGCCGTAGCCGGCGAGGACGGCGCTGCGGACGGACTCCTGCAGGCCGAGCTCGAGCGAGACGGCGAGGTCGCGCAGGCGAACGCCGCCGGCGCGCAGCTCGTCCTCGACGACCTGTCGAACGCCCGCTCCCTCCTGCATCAGGATCAGCGTCTCGGTGCGGAGATCGTCGGCGGTCACCGTCCGCCCCGCGAACGCGTGGTTCGGCGGACAGATGAGGATCACCTCGTCCCGGAGGATGGGCTCGAAGCGGACCGCCCGGTGACGGCGGGCGGCACCGACGATCCCGAGCTCGAGGCCGCGGTCGGCGACGAGATCGACGACCGTCTGGGTGTCGTGCACCTCGAGCGAGACGTGCAGCCCCGGGTGCCGGGTGAAGAACTCGCACAGGAGCACGGGCACGACGACTGCCGCCGGCCCGGTCGAAGCGCCGATCGAGAGCTCGCCCGTGAGCGCGCCCTCGCCGTCCGAGGCGACCTCGTCCAGGATCTGCTCCTCGAGCTGCAGCAGCCGCTGGGCACCGCGAAACAGGCGCAGCCCGGCCTCGGTCGGCTCGACGCGGCGGCCCGAACGGTCGAGCAGCTGCGTGCCCAGCCGCTTCTCGAGCGCCCGCACCTGCAGCGAGACCGCCGGCTGCGTGACGCCCAGGCGCTCGGCGGCCTGGGAGAAGCTGCGGCGCTCGACGACCTCGCAGAAGGCTGCAAGCTGGCGTGTATCCATAAGCAGATCTTATCCAGACGTCGCGCTCACGCGCGGTGCGGGAACCGATACGGTCGGCGCATGAAGGTCTGGATCGACATGACCAACTCGCCGCACGTGCCCTTCTTCCGGCCGCTGCTGCGGCTGCTCGAGCAGCGCGGCCACGAGGTGCGCGTTTCCGCCCGCGACTTCGCCCAGACGCTCGAGCTCCTCTCGGCGGCCGGGATCCCCCACGAGGTGGTCGGGCCGCCCCACGGCGGTGCGGGCCGGGCGGGAAAGATCCGCGCCATGGGCTCGCGCCTGCACGCCCTCCGCGCCTGGGCCCGGCCGCAGCGCTTCGACCTCGCCCTCTCGCACGCTTCTCACGAGCTCCCGCTCGCCGCCCGCACCCTCGGCATCCGCTCCGCCTACGCATACGACTACGAGTTCGCCCGCGCCCAGCACACGATCGGCTCGCGCGCTGCGACCCGCGTCGTCGTCCCCGCGGCAATCCCGCAGGAGCGGCTCGACCGGCTCGGCGCCCACGCCGCCAAGGTGCGCCGCTACCCCGGCTTGAAGGAGGAGTACTACCTCGCGGGCTTCCAGCCCGACGAGAGCGTCCTCGCGGAGCTCGGCCTCGACCGCGAGCGGGTGCTCGCGGTGGTGCGGACGCCGCCGGAGGTGTCGCTTTACCATCGCCACGGCAACCCGCTGTTCACGGACGTGTTGGAGCGGCTCGGCAGCGACGGGAGGGTGCAGGCGGTGGTGCTCCCTCGCACCCCTGCGCAGCGCGAGCTGCTCCTCGAGGCGGCATTGCCGTCGCTCGTCGTCCCTCAGCACGCGATCGACGCGCAGAGCCTGATCGCGCTCTCCGACCTCGTCGTCTCGGCCGGCGGGACGATGAACCGCGAGGCGGTCGCCCTCGGCACTCCCGTGTGGACGACCTTCGCCGGGACCATGGGCGCCGTGGACGAGGGGCTGATCGCGAACGGCCGGCTCGTCGAGCTCACGAATGCCGGGGCGCTCGTGCTGGCGAAGAAGACGACGACGACGGGGGCGGCCGAGCAACGCGATCCGGAGCTGATGCTGGACCTGCTGCTTTCGGCGCTGATCGGCTGACGCCGGTCGCCGTGCTCAGGGAAGCGGCACGGCCTGCGCCTGCGCCGGCACCCGGCGCGGCTCGCGCACGATGCGGCTCAACTCGCCGACGAGCTCGAGCGTGTCGCCCTCCTCGACGAGGCGCTCGAGCGCGGACAGCTCTTCGTTGAGCCAGGCGCTGTCGACGGGCGGCCGCGAGATCCGCTCGATCTTCGGGTGCTGGCTCGGCGTCACGATCTCGCCCTCCCCGACAAGCACCTCGTGAAGCTTCTCGCCAGGTGCAGGGCCGATCACCTCGATCGGGATCTCCTGCCCCGGCTCCTTGCCGGAGAGACGGATCATGTTCTCCGCGAGATCCATGATCCTCACCGGCTCGCCCATGTCGAGCACGTAGACCTGACCGCGCTCGGCGATCGCACCGGCCTGAACGACGAGCTGTACCGCCTCGGGAATCGTCATGAAGAACCGCGTCATATCCGGGTGGGTGACGGTGACCGGGCCGCCCTTCGCGATCTGGCGCCGGAAGATCGGGATCACCGAGCCGGACGAGCCGAGGACGTTGCCGAACCGCACCGCCACGAACCGCGTCGGGACGTCGGCGCGATGGCCCCACGTCTCCACGATCCATTCGCAGAGCGCCTTCGACTGCCCCATGATCGTCTTCGGGTTCGCGGCCTTGTCGGTGGAGACGAGCACGAACCGCTTGGCGCCGAATTCGACCGCCACGTCGGCGAGCGTGCGGGTGCCGAGCGTGTTGTTCCGGACGGCCTCGACCGGGTTCGCCTCCATCATCGCCACGTGCTTGTAGGCGGCTGCGTGGAAGACGACGCCGGGCCGGTACTTGTCGAACACCTGCCGCATCTTGACCCCGTCCTTGACGTCGGCCACGATCGGCACCCCGGCGAGGAACCTGCGCTCCCGGGCAAGCTCGCGGTCGATCTCGAACAGGGCAGGCTCCGAGTGCTCCACCATCACGAGGCGCGCCGGGCCGAGCCGGGAGAGCTGCCGGCAGAGCTCGGAGCCGATCGAGCCACCGGCGCCGGTCACCATCACGACCTCCGCCGACACGTAGCCTGCGATGCTCTCGAGGTCGACCTCCACGGGCTCGCGGCCGAGCACGTCCTCGACCTCCACGGGCCGCAGCTGGGTCGTCAGGCCCGAGTCGCCGCTGACGAGCTCCGTCAGGCCCGGGAGGGTCTTCACCGGCACACCCGCGGCACGCGCAGCCGCCGCGATCCGGCCGCGAAGCTCGCCGGAGGCGGACGGGATCGCGATCAGCACCTCGTCCGGGCGCCGGTCGCGGATCAGGCGCGGCAGGTCGTCGACCGTGCCGAGCACGCGAATCCCGTGCAGCCGCAGATTCCGCTTGCGGGGGTCGTCGTCGACAATCGCGATCGGCGTATAGCCGAGCCCGGGGTTGCGCAGCATCTCCTTGATCACGAGCTGGGCGGCGTCGCCGGCGCCGACGATCAGCGCCTCCTTGCCGCGGGCGACGACCTGGCCCGGGAGCGGCCGCTCGATCAGCGTCCGCGCGAGCAGCCGCGAGCCGGCCACGAACGCGAGGCAGAGGAGCAGGTCGATGAACCAGACGCCCGTCGGGACGCGGGCCGGGTGCAGCTCGAACAGCGTGAAGATGACGAAGGTGGCGAGCGAGGCAAGGCTGACGCCTCGGAGCGCCGACCACATGTCACGCGTGGAGACGTACCGCCACCAGCGGTTGTAGAAGCCCGCGAACGCGAAGACGGTCAGCTGGATCGCGACCACCACGAGCACGATCTGCCAGTCGAGGTAGCGGTCGTAGTAGACCGGCCTGCCCTGGTCGAAGCGCAACAGCCAGGCGAGCACCCAGGCGAGGGCGATGATCCCGGCGTCCGCACCGATCTGCCAGACCGCGTGTCGGTTGAACGGGGATCTCACGGCACGGTCAGCTGAGCGGGGAGAGCGCGCTGTCTCCGCGCTTTGCGCCGACGGCGGCAAGGGCTGCCGCCACGACCTGCTCCTGCACCTCGGCGCCGATGCAACCCCACATGGGGAGCGCGAGGTTGTCCGCCGCGGCCCGCTCCGTCTCGGGCAGCGAGCCAGGCTCGTAGCCGAGGTAGCGCATGGCGGGCTGCAGGTGCAGCGGCGTCACGTAGTAGGACGCCGACGCGATCCCGGCGTCCTTCAGCGCCGCCGCGATGCGCGCACGATCGGGCGTGCGGACGACGTACATGTGGTAGACGTGGCCCGGATCCTCGAGCGGCAGAGCGGCGACCTCGCCGAGCCCGAGCTCCGCGTAGCGCGCGGCTGCCTCGCGGCGGCCGTCGTTCCAGCCCCGGAGCCGCGGCAGGAAGACGCGTAGCGCAGCAGCGTGGACCGCGTCGAGCCGCGAGTTGGTGCCGACGAGCTCGAAGGTCTGCTTGTCGCGCGAGCCGTGGAAGCGAAGCATCCGGACGCGCTCCGCGACCTCGTCGTCGGTGCAGGCGACAAGGCCGCCGTCCCCGAGCGCGAAGAGGTTCTTGGTCGGGAAGAAGCTGAACGTGGAGCAGACGCCCGCGCTCGCAACGCCCGCGGCACCGAAGGCCTGGGCGGAATCCTCGATCAGCGGCAGCCCCAGGCTCTGGAGCTCCGCGAGCGGCGCGGGGCGGCCGAAGAGGTGCACGGGCATGATCGCCTTCGTGCGCGGCGTGATGCGGGCGGCGACGTCGGCGGGATCGAGGTTGAGCGTGACCGGGTCGATGTCCGCAAAAACCGGGGTGGCGCCGGCCCGCGCGATCGACTCCGACGTCGCGTAGAACGTGAACGCCGGGCAGATCACCTCGTCGCCTGCGCCGATTCCCATCGCCTCGAGCGACAGGACGAGGGCGTCGGTGCCGTTCGCCACGCCGATCGCGTGGGGCACGCCGAGGTAGGCGGCGGACTCGCGCTCGAAGGCCTCGACCTCGGGGCCGAAGATGAAGCGGCCCGACTCGAGAACCTCGGCGAACCGCTCCTTCAGCTCGGGGATCAGCGGCTCGTACTGTGCCTTCACGTCGACGAGAGGAATCACGGCAATGAAGTGTACCCGGCATCCCGCGATTCGACCACAGGTGCAGGGAAAACGGGCGCGGCGCTCCGCCGGTGGCGCCTCGGCCGCCGAGCGCGATCGGCCCCGCGTGGTCGCCGGGCTCCCACGAGACGGCGAGACGAGCAGCCCGGCGCGTGGGAGCCTCGGGTCAGGCTCCCTGAGCCGCCCGTCGACCTCGCAGGAAGCGCCAGCCGAGCCAGGCTGCAGCGCCGACGACGGCGGCCACGACCGCGACGTCGGCGAAACGGAAGGCGTGGTGGAAGCTCTCCCAGCTCGCGCCCGCCGCCCAGCCGATGCCCGCGAACACGAGGCACCAGATCGTGGAGCCGATCAGCGTCAGCACCGTGTAGCGCCGGAACGGCGCCTCGAAGATGCCGGCGGGGATCGAGATGAACGACCGTACGACCGGCGTCAGCCGGCCGATCAGTACGGCCCAGTCCTCCCACTTCTGGAACCACGCCTCTGCCCGCTCGAGCTTGGCATGGTCGAGGTGGAGCCAGCGGCCGTGGCGCTCGAGGTACGGCCGGCCGCCGCGGATGCCGATCTCCCAGCCGATCACGGAGCCGATCAGGTAGCCGACGCTGCCGGCGACCACGATCGCGAGGTACGCGGGAAGGCCCGAGGGGAACTCGTACCCGAACAGGGTCACCGACGTCCCCGCGATCGCCCCGGAGGCGATGGCACCGCCGTAGACCATCACGATCTCGCTACCCGCAGGGAAGACCGCATCGATCATCATCAGGACGAACACGGCGTAGAGGCCGTAGTCGCCGACGAACTGGGTCAGCGAGCTCGTGAACGAGGCGACCGGCACCGGGACACTGTACTCACCGTGCCGGGCCGGCGATGCGCTGCACCCGGAGGGTGCGCGCGAGATCGAGCGCGCCGAGCGCGTTCTTCGCCACGACCCGCACCACGTACCTTCCGCCCTTGACGGGCGTCCGCGCGCGGTCGAGCCCGTTCCAGGTCACGCCCTGCGTGCCCGCGGCGTAGGTGCGCTTCGCAAGCGTGCGGAGCACCTCGCCTGCCGCGGTCTCGACGGTCACGACGACGCGGGCGGCCTTCGTCTGCTTCCAGGAGATGCGCAGGTCGCGGCCGGCCGGCGGGAGAAAGAGCTTCGCGGGACTGGTCGAGAGGAAGCCGACGGTCGTGTTGACGAGGAAGGACTGGGTCATCTCGGACGGCTGCCCGATGTCGTCGGTGGCGGAGACCGTCAGCTGCCAGCGCCCCTGCACCGGCGTCGGCGAGGTCGACGACGCCGTCCTCGAGGAAGGCGTGGGGGCGGGAGGCGGTGTCGGCGCCGGGGAGGCAGACCCGTCAGCCGGCGGGAAAGCGACCCCGTAGCTGCCCGGCTGCTTCGCCGCGGTCGCCTCGTAGGCCACGGAGCCGTCCGGCCCCACCAGGCGCACCGTCACGGTGGACGGGCGCACGACCTTGTAGCGAAGGCTCTGGCGGTCGGCCACGCCGTCGCCGTCCGGCGACACGGTCGCCACCGCGGGCTGGACGAAGACGCCCGTGTACTCGAACTGCAACGCCGTCGAGATCGAGCGCTCCGGGCCGGAGGGACGGTTGAGCAGCGCCCCGTCGAAGGCCATCGTCGTCGACCCGCCGCTGTCGAGCGCCATGCCGGTGACGGCACCGAGGCGGACGAGCGTCTGAGCGAGCTCGAAGTTCGTCATCCCCACGGAGTACCCCGGCTGGCGCCCGTCGACGGCGACGAGGATGATGCGACCGTCCGCAAGCTGGCCGATTGCACTGCGCGGCGCCCTCGGCCCGAGCTGGCTGGTCGTGAAGAGCTCGCCGGCGCGGAAGATGGCGCCCCCGTCGCGCACGATCTGCGGGCCGCCGCCGATCGCCGCCACGACGCCGGGCCAGTCCGGCTTGAAGACGAGGCGGGAGGTGACGAGCTGCCCGACCGGAGCCTCGGCCGCAAGCGCAGCGACCGCCGCTGCGCCCTTCGCGACAAGCACGGCACCGCCCGGCGGGATCGGCACGGGAGCCGCACCGGCCCGGATCTCGGTCACGGGTGCCACGAGGTCGGTGTTCGGGGTGGCGGCCGGGAACGGGAAGAGAATCGCGGCGGTGGCGCCGGCCACAGCAGGGGTCGCCGGGCCCCACGCCTGCGTGTACAGCGCAATCCCGTTGCCGGTGAGGAGCTTGTTGAACCTCGCCAGGGTGCGCCGTGCCCCGGTGCCCTGCCACGTGCCGACGAACGAGACGCGGCGGATGTCGAGTGTCCCGTCGGTGAGGACGCCGGCGCTCGCGCGCTCGTCCGACGGAGGGCTGGCGAGCTGGCCCTCGCGCATCAGCACACCGCTCGGAACGCCGGAGGCGAACGTGAAGAAGTCACCGTTGACGCCGGCCGTCGTGGCCGTCGCAGCCGTCCGGCGTTGGATGGCCGTGAGCGTCTCGGTGCCCGTCAGCGTCTCGTTCGACAGCGCCGGTGCGAGCGTCGTCGTCCCTCCCGGCCTCGGCCCGGTGAGGATGTTGATCGCGACCGGGCCGTTCGACGTGAACTGGACGCCGGTGTCGAAGGTGACGCCGGGCCAGAGCATGCGCGACTGCGCAGCCGCGGGAGCGGCCAGGATCAGGGCGAGCAACGTGGTGGCGAGGAGGCGGCGTCTCATCGACCGTGTCCAGGGTAGCCAAGGGCTCCCGGACGGCCTGCAAGCCTTACAGGATGCACACAGGGCCGAGGCCCCTGGCAGAGGCCGAAGCCTCCGCCCGAGCTTCAGAGGCGCGCTTCCGCGTCGCGCACGAAGCGGAGCTCCGGCACGTGGTGCAGCTCGCCGACGTCGCGCGCCATCTCGAGGAACGTGTAGAAGCCGGCCCGCTCGCGGGGGCCGAAGCTGTAGCGCAGCTTCTCGAAGTAGCGCGCGAGAAAGCCTGCCGGATAGCCGTACCGCGCGCTCGCCTCGTAGGCCAGCTTCTCGGGCTCCGAGCGGGCGAGCCTGACCGAGGCGACCAGAGCGTGCTCGAGGTCGGAGAGGCCGTCCGCCAGCGGCTCCGGGGCTGCCCACACCGCGAACACCATTGGCAGCCCGGTCTTCTCGAGCCAGAGCCGGCCGAGGTCGTAGTGCGGTGTCGGGTCCTCGAACGCGCTCTTCAACGCCGCGTCGCCGATCAGGAGCTTCGCGTCGGCCTCCGCCTCGAAGGGGCGAATCTCGGCGCTCGGCAGCAGCACCTTGGTCAGCACGACGGAGGTGGCGCTCTCGGAGGTCACGGCGACCGAGCGGACGCGGCCGAGCGGTATCCGGGTGACGAGCTGGATCGAGTCGACCGCGCCCTCCGACGACACGCAGAGCCGCGGAAGCAGCCGCAGAGTGTCCGCGTGCCGGGCGTACGCGATCGACGAGATGGGTGCGACGTCGAGCTCGCCGTCCACGAGCATCTCGTTCAGCTCCGTGGGGACGCCCGTGACCTCGTCGACGTCGTACTCGAGCCGGTGAAAGACAGGCGCCATGTTGACGTACGAGATCCGACCGAGCCTCAGCATCGCCACGCAGCCTAACTGCACCCGCGGGTCGGGCCACACGTGGGCACGCGCTCCCGATACCGTGCAGGCGTGAGCGACACCGTCATCGGCTCCCGCACCGCGCTCCTCGAGAGCCTCATGGAGCGGTTCCCGCACGTCCCTCCCGAGGCCGTGCTCAAGGAGGATCTGCTCCGTACCGGCATGGCCTTCGACGCGTCGGCGCTGACCGACAACCTCGACGGCGAGGTCAAGCCGAAGTCGTACTTCATCTTCTCCTTCGACCAGCAGCCGCTCGCCGACCTCGGCGAGGCTGCCAGGCGCAGGCCGCCGGAGGAGCTCGCCCTGACCGGCGGGCCGTACGACCTCCGCCGGACGATCGTCTCGGTGCGGGTCAACCCCGGCTCGCCGTACCGCGTCGCCTGCGAGGAGAGCGGCGCGCTGGCGCTCTCGCTCGAGGGCCGGCGGGTCGCCGACGTCCATCTCCCGCCGATGCCCGAGTACTACCGCCACTCGCTCGCGAACGGGAAGACGGTGATGGAGACCGCCCCGACGATCCAGTGGGGGTACCTGATCTACCTGACCGTGCTGCGCCTGTGCCAGTACTTCGGCGCCAAGGAGGAGTGCGGCTTCTGCGACATCAACCACAACTGGCGCCAGCACAAGC
>Ga0302322_100006339_pt1 | contig 10476 bp, 5 predicted proteins | sample Fen_T0_2_FD_203757 | JGI IMG/M metagenome (GOLD analysis project Ga0302322, IMG submission 203757) | Peat permafrost microbial communities from Stordalen Mire near Abisko, Sweden - Fen_T0_2 | ecosystem: Environmental > Terrestrial > Soil > Wetlands > Permafrost | place: Sweden: Abisko... | reverse complement strand
CTCAGGTGGGTCCTGAGTCCATGGGCAGACTGGCGTCGATCTTTCTCCCACTTGCCCTTCTCCCATATGCCCAGGTCCTGTGCTCAACGCCGGAAGAGCGGATTTTCGTGTCAACGGTGGGGCAGGATGCTTGGTCTGGTCGACTGCCGGCGCCGAATTGGGACCGAACCGACGGCCCGTTCGCCACTCTTTCTCGGGCCCGGGATGCCATCCGGGCCCTCAAGGCTGATGGTGCGATTGCGGGGCCCGTCTCAGTCCAACTGCGTGGGGGACGGTACTTCCTTGACCAGCCGATAACCTTCGGGCGCGAGGACTCCGGAACCGAGAGCAGTCCGATCTCCTATTGCGCCTACCCAGGTGAGACGCCGGAACTCATCGGTGGCCGACGGCTGACAGGATATCGGCGTCCCCATGCCAGTGGCCCTGTCATTTTCGACCTGCCCGACTCAGGGACTGTCCATTGGGCCTTCCGATCCCTGTTTGTCGATGGGCGCAGGGAAGTACGAGCCCGCTATCCCAATCTCGATCCCAACGATCCGATCCGGAAGGGCTTCCTGTACGCGAGGGCCGGCCCCGACCAAGTGTCCTTTGGCGCCGTGGTGGGCGGAATCCATAACGCAGGCGACTGGTTGGAATACCGGGTGAGCGTTCCCGTCGCAGGGGACTACGTGCTCTGGCTTCACTACGGGGCCTGGAATGCACCCTACGGCCACGCTTCTATGGATGGCCGGTCCACGGTCCAGGTGGATGGGCGCCCGCAGGGGCCCCTCGGGGACCTGCCCGACACAGGGGCCTGGAGCCCTACCCGCTGGGCGAAGGCGGCAGTGCTTCACATGGCCGCCGGAGAACACTTGTTGCGCTGGCAGAACCAGAAGGGAGGCGGTCTCGTCCTGGATGCGCTGGTCCTTTGCGATGACCCGGCTTGGCGCCCCGTGGGAACAGACCTCTCCTTGCCAGCAGGCGGACACCTGGTGAAGCTCTCCGCGAAAAACTTCACTCGCTCCCGGGGGCGTCAGCTGACCCAGAGCGGTGCCGGCGGCGGTTTCAAAGGGGTCATCTGGTGCCGCCCGGGCGAAATACGAGACAGCTGGCTCAAGGCTCCTGATGCGGAATTGCACATCTTTCAGTCCGGGGACTGCCGTGCCTATTCGGAGTTCCTCTCCATCCGCGGCTACGACCCGAAGGAAGGGAAGTTGCAACTGGGGGGGGCAGAGGCCCGCTCTGCGCTGAATCCTGGGGACCGCTATTTCGTGGAGAACGTGCGGGAGGAACTGGATGCCCCGGGGGAGTGGTTCCTGGATTCCCGCGCCAGAACCCTCGAGTACCTTCCGAGGCCCGGCTTCTCTGCACACAGCGAGGTCATCGTGCCCCGCACAAACCGGCTCATCCAGGTGGAGGGCCACCGCTCTACGCGAACGCCGGTGCGTTACCTGCGTTTTCGAGGGCTGACCTTCCGCAACACCGACTGGACCAAGGGCGGCGCCAGCACGGGTTATGGCCTGGGGGATGACGGGGCCATCTTCTTGCGGAATGCCGAATCCTGCACGGTGGAGGACTGCCGCTTCGTTAACATTGGCACCTACGCTGTCTGCCTGGTCCAGGGCCGCGGCAACACGATCCGGAGTTGTGATGTGGCCCATGCCGGCGGCGGGGGCGTTCTCATCTCGGAGAGCGGAGGAAACACAATCTGTGATAACCACCTGCATGATCTGGGTGAGGCCTACCAGCACGTTGGCGGAATCGTCCTCCTGGGGGCCGGCGCCTCCGATAACACCATCTCCCACAATGCGATCCACGATTCCTCCCGCTATGGCATCTCCCTGAAAAACCCGGGCCGGGCCAATCTCATCGAGTTAAATCGGATCCAGAACACCAACCTCCAGACCCAGGATTCCGGGGGCATCGAGGTCACCCAGCACGACCGGGCCTTCCGCAGCGGCAGCATCATCCGGAACAACGTGGTGGCGGACACCATCGGGTATTCCTCGACCTTCGGCAAGCCGACCTACCTGTCCTGGGGCATCTACCTGGATTCCTTCGCCAGTGGCTACGAGGTCAGCGGGAACCTGGTCTGCCGCTCCTGGAACGGCGGGATCATGCTCCAGGGCGGGCGGGAGAACCGGGTCGTGAACAATGTCTTTATCGACGGCCAGGTGTCCCAGGGGACCGTGGCAAACTACGACCAGAACTCCGCTGACCTCAAAGTCACTTCCAATATCTTCGCTTACGCCAATCCGCGGGCAGTTCTCTTCGATACTGGCGCCCTCGGGCCAGAGGTCCTACGGATTGACCGGAACCTCTACTTTCCGCCAAAGGGGGTTCTCCCCGCATTCGGCATGGGTGGGCCTATGGGCCTCACCGAGTGGCAGCGGCTCGGGCACGATGTCGCCTCGCAGGTGGCAGATCCCCTGTTCCGCCAGCCGGCCCTGGACGATTTCAGCCTCCTTCCAGGATCTCCGGCTTTCCCCCTGGGAATCCGGGCCCTCGCCATGGATCGGGTTGGTCCCCGGAACCGACTCTGCACCTGCAGGGTCCAGCCTGCGAGTCGGCTTTTCTGGGGTGGGGGGTACTTCCTAAAGCCCTGATTGAGGCTCTGGAGGATTGCGAAAAACACGCGGGATTGACGGCGTCGCAACGCCAGGATCCAATCAAGCAAGCGGGTCTGGATCCGGTCAGTCGTCCAGGTTTTCCGAGACGAATCTAGGATCCTGTCTGACGTCTCAACCCTTCAAGCAGCTCTCCCGGACTCAAACCACTTTGCCAAGGAGCAGGACATGGGGACAGTGCTGGTGACGGGTTCACAGGGCTTCATCGGTCGCAATCTGATCGCCTCCCTGTCTCTCCTTCCCGACCTGAACATCCTCACCTTTGATATCGAGGACGAGCCGAAATCCCTCCTCAACCTACTGGTCAAGGCTGACTTCGTGTTCCATCTCGCTGGCATCAACCGACCCCATGACCCCTCAGAATTCACCCGGGGCAATGTTGGGCTCACGCAACAGCTGGTGGACCAACTGCGCGCCCAGGGGCGATCGGTGCCGGTCCTGATCAGTTCCTCCATCCAGGCCGCCCTCGACAATCCTTACGGAGCGAGCAAGCGACAGGCTGAAGAGCTAGTGCGCGCCTATGGTCGCGAAACCGGAGCGCCGGTTTTCGTATTCCGCCTCCCTAACGTCTTCGGAAAATGGTCTCGTCCTAACTACAACTCCGTGGTGGCCACCTTCTGCCACAACACGGCCAACGGCCTGCCTCTGGAAGTCCACGACCCCTCCCGGGAGCTCGCTCTGGTGCATGTTGACGATGTGGTCGCCGAGTTCATTGCCGCATTCCGGGGGACGCCGGCCCTGGGCTTGGATGGCGAGCCGGTGGTGCGTCCAGTCTTCACAATTGGCCTAGGTGATCTGGCGGATCGGATCCGCCGGTTCCCCCAGACCCGTCTGACTCGCGAGGTTCCAGAGGTGGGGGACGAACTCTCACGCCGGCTCTATTCCATGTATCTGAGCTATCTGCCCCAGGATGCCTTTGGCTATGCCCTGGATACTCGGCGGGATCCCCGGGGCTGGCTGGCGGAGGTGTTGCGTAGCCCTGCCATGGGCCAGATCTTTGTGTCAGTAACCCGGCCGGGCATCGCACGAGGCAACCACTGGCACCACACCAAGACTGAGAAATTTCTCGTGGTGAGTGGGGAGGCCGTCATTCGGTTCCGGCAGATCCATGGCATCGAAGTGATCGAATACCCGGTATCCAGCGCACAACCCCAGGTAGTGGACATTCCGCCGGGCTACACTCACAGCATTACCAACACCGGCGCCACCGATCTCATCACGCTTTTCTGGGCCAGTGAACCCTTTGACTCGGGGAGACCGGATACCTATGCCCTCCAGGTCTGACCACTCCAGACCCCACGGAGCCGAGGGGATGATGTCCAGGGCGACCCATGGGCATTAAGCTCTTCCTTGATCGGCTGAGGGCGAGGCTCGGACAGAATCGGCAGATCCTCGGTTCTGTGGCGGCGCTTTTCGGCGGGAACATGACGTCCTCTCTCCTCGGCGCCATCGGAGGGCTCCTGGTGGCCCGGTTTCTCGGGCCCGAGGTGACCGGCCGGTTTCGGATATTTACGATCCCCCTCATGTACATCACGTTCCTCCACCTGGGCACCTTCGACGGGCTCTGGAGGCAGATTCCCTTCTACATGGGGAAGGGTGAGCCGGAGAAAGCCGAGGCTCTCGCCGCAGCCGCCGGGGCCTGGAATGCGCTGGTCTCGGGCCTGGTCTCAGTCGCCTTCCTCGTCTGCGCCCTGCTGGCCTTCACGCGGGGGGACTACTACGGGACAGCCGGCTGGCTGACTCAGATGCTCTGCTGCTGGGGCGTCTTCTACGGCGGGTTCCTCAGCGCCACCTACCGCACCATCCACCAGTTCGTGGCCCTGGCAAGGATCCAGCTCATCCAGGCGGTCCTCAACTTCGGGTTAGTGTTCATCGTGCCGGCCCTCGGTTTCTTCGGGCTGTGCATTCGGGCCGCTCTGCCGGCCGTTGCCGGGGTGGGTCTCTACCACCGGAACCGGCCCCTCAGGATCCGCTACCGCTTCGAGTGGAAGGCACTGGGCGAAGTGGTCCGAGTGGGCCTGCCATTCAGTTTCTGGGGAAGCCTGTATACCTCCATTTGGACGGCCACCGAAAGCGCCTTAATGCTGTCCATGGGCGGACTAAAGGGGCTGGGCCTCTTCGCCGTGGCGGCGGTGATCCGGGACGGCATGAACGTCCTCCCCCAGTCGGTCTATCAGGTGATGACTCCGCGGGTGGTGGAAGCCTACGCCCGCGAGGGAAGCGTCCGTAGCGCCAATGCCCGGTCCCTGCTCACCACTGTCGGACTGACTGGAACGATGGCGCTTCTCGTCATCGCTTGCTCCTACCTCCTGGGCATCCTGGTCCCGCTGGCGATCCCCAAGTACGTGGATGGGGTGCCTCTCATGAAGGTCTGTCTGTGGTTCTCCGTCCTTCAGGCCGCCGCGCTCCCCTTTAACACCCTCTTCGCCACCGGGCGGTCCTGGCTCTATGGACGGGGTGTGATCGTAGGCCTAGTCGTCTTTCCACTCAGCGCCTACCTCCTCCGGCCCACCCTTGGTGGCATCCTAGCTGTGGCCCTGGGTTCCCTTCTGGGCCGGGCCGCCCGGACCGTGGTGGCTTACGGTGAAATTGCCCTGCTGACCCGTCGTGAGATGCCATGAACGATCTGGACACCCCGCTTGATCCACCGGAGGTGCTGGGACGCGCCGAGTCCTCCATCCTGCTCCCGCTGGTGCTTGGGATGGTCATCAACCTTATCTCGTTGGCCATCGGAAATCCCTACCAGATGGCCGTGGTCGGCCTGGTGGTGGCGATCATAGCCATCTTCGTCTTTCACAGGAGGCCATTTGGCTGGCTTCTCTTCACCGCCGTCCTGGCCGCTAACCCCGCCAACACCACGACTCCGATTGCGCTGAACCTTTACTGCGCGGGGCTGTTCTTCGTGCTGATGGGGGTCGGTGGCTGGAAGGCGCTGCCGACCCTGGTCAAGTTCGCCCTTTCCTTTGTCCTGCTGTCCATGCTCATCAGCATCCTGGCCTCCCTTCCGGCGGACCTGGCCGTTCCATCCATCCACACCACCGATGTGTCGCGCCCACGCCCCTGGATGGTCACCTGGGCCTTGGGGGCTTCTCTGGAGACCGTCACCTCGCAGGTGGTCTCTGTTACCAACTACCTCCTGGGTCCCTTCCTGTTCATCCCCCTCATCTTCTCTCGGATTCAGAGAGACCAGGATCCAGAGGTGCTTCTGAAGGGCCTGGTCTTCGGACTCATCCTTCCCACGCTCCTGCTGTTCCTGCTGGCCCGGTCCTTCGGATTGCCCACCCTCGATGCCAATTCTGTCAGCCAGAACATGTTGAATGTCTCCACCTTCCGCCTAGGCAGTCTGGACATCCAGATGATCCGTACGCAGGTCGGGATCATCCTAGCCGCCCTCATCTGCGCCTCCTTCGCAGTCGCCATCTCTCCCGTCCGGCCGGTCACTCGATTTAGCGCAGTCGGTGGCTTGGTCATCGCAATTTATCTCTTGCTCGTCACAGGCAGTGTGGGCAGCACTCTCGCCAGCCTGGCGGGGATCGTCCTGATCCTGGTCCTGGGAGGGCGTCACTTCTCCATCAAGCGCTACGTGCTGATGCTGGTCGCCGGGATTTCCCTTGCCCTGGCCGCCTGGACATTCCTGCCCCAGAGCGTCCAGCGCTACGCCCTGAGCCGCTACGAGGTCCGCATCAGCCAGAAGGGATCTGCCACAGATGACCGGTCCTGGCGTTGGAGGAAGTCCTTCAACTACCTGATGGAAAATCCCAGCGGGGTTGGCTGGTCCCTCTACGTGGAGCCTCTGCGGATCTACCCGCACAACGACTACCTGTCCTACGCCATCGCCTTCGGCGTGCTTTGCGGCCTCGTCTACCTCCTCTATGTCTGCGGGATGCTCTTTTCCTTTGCCACGTTCAACCCCGTCCCCTTCGATCCCTCTCACTTCGCCCTGAGCTTGGTGGGGGCAGGGGTCACCACTGTCGTGCTCTTCAATTCCCTCTCAGACCACCTGACCTCGAACCGGTGGTATTTCAACGTGGTCTGGTCCCTCATCTGGTACGCCTTTTTTGCCAGCCGGAACGCACTGCGTCCGCCAAGGTCAAAGAGGCCCTGATTCTGCACCGCCGACTTCTCCTGAGAGGAGTGAAATACCAATGACACCCCTTGCCATTGTTGTTGTGGGCTATGACCGCCCAGACTCCTTGTCCAGACTGCTGGACTCATTGAACCAGGTGGCCTTCGAAGGGCACCGCGTGCCCCTCATCATCAGCCTCGACCGATCCGGCAATGCAGCAGTCGAAAAGGTCGCTGAGACCTTCACCTGGAAGCATGGCGATAAAACTGTCCGGACCTTTCCCCAGAGACTCGGTCTGAAGCGGCACATCCTGGCCTGCGGGGACCTCACGCGGGACCACGAGCACCTCATCGTTCTGGAAGATGACCTCTATGTCTCAGAGAACCTCTACCACTACGCAGTGCAGGCCATCTCAGCCTACCGGGACGACGATCGTGTCGCCGGACTTGCCTTGTACAGCTATCTCTGGAATGAAGGCTGTCACCGCCCCTTCCAGCCTCTGGACAGTCCCTGCGACGCCTACTTTGTGCAGTCAGCCTGCTCCTGGGGTCAGATCTGGTCGCGCGGGAAGTGGGACCAGTTCATGGACTGGTACCGTCAACACGGTGACGACTTTCCTCCTGATCCGGCCATTCCCCGGAATGTCACCAGGTGGTCCGATCAATCCTGGCTGAAGCACCACATCCGCTACTGCATAGAGACCGGACGGTTCTTCGTGTTCCCAAGAGTCGCCCTGTCCACGAACTTCAGCGACCGGGGTCAGCATGCCCACGGACAGGAGAACGGGTACCAGGTGCCCCTCCAGGAACCCCACACAAGGACTTACCGCTTCCCCGCCTTCGAGGAGTCAACAGCCGTTTACGATGCGTTCTTCGAGTCTATGGCTCTTGGTGGGGTGCTGGGGATCGCTCCCGGCGAGCTTTGCGTTGACCTATACGGGGCCAAGCGCAATGCGGCCAAGCGGCGTTATTGGCTGTCCATGGAACCGGCCAATCACGGGATCGTGAAATCCTTCGGTCTGGCCATGCGTCCCCACGAGGCGAACGTGCTTCGCGGAATCCCGGGGGAATCCATCTTCCTGTATGACACGTCCATGCCAGCCGATAAGAACCCTCGGACCCCCGGTGATTTCAGGGACGCCTTGGTGAAGTACGACGTGCGCAACCTCTCCTACAAGACGCTCCTGAGGTACTCACTTCGCTACATGTTCCGGCAGCTGATGGCCAAGCTGACCTGGAATCGGTGATCACGATCCCACCTTCGAGCCAATCAGGACATCGATTGTAAGAACGTGTGGACCGTGGCCGCCTGGATAAGGTTGTTCTTTCTGGTCAGGACGAAGTCCTTGGCCTCCTTGCCCCGCAGGTGAAGCTCCTCCGGTGGCAGGTCCAACAGTCCGGTGAGCGTGGCAGCCATGCCCTCCACCGATTCATCCATGAAGGTGTAGACATAGCCCAAGTATTCATCTGGCATGCCCGGTAGCGGGGTGGTCAGGACAGGAGTTCCTGAAGCCATGTACTCCATGTTCTTGGATGGGAAGGAGAACTTCGTGAAGGGCTCGCTAGAAGGACGGGGGTTTACCAGGAGGGTCGCTCGCACTTCCGCCAGGACGACTTCCTGGTTGGGCCGAACCCCCCAGTAATGGATCCGCGGGTCCCGTGCCTCGTAGCCCTGCATGGCCTGGGCAAGCTCCCCGGTTCCGTAAAGCCACAACCTGGCATTGTCATGGGGGATCCGCAGGAAGGCCTCGAGGAGGGTGCCGACTCCGAATTTCGAATACAGAGCCCCCGCATAGAGAACTACCCGTTCGGGGTACTTGCCCTCGATCAGGTTGTCGATCTCACCCATGCCGGCATCGCTCATACCTTCCATGACCATGTGTGGTCGGCCACGGGGGTTGACCAGGGGGTTCATGGGCTCGGTCAGAAGGATGTAGGCGTCGTAGCGTTCCATGAAGAATGTGGAGAGCGCCCGGTAGGCCTGGATGATGATCCGGCCCCAGGTCGAAGCCGCGCCACCGATGTATTCGTGAAGGATGTCAGGGATGTCGGTCACGAGGGCGATTGTGGGGACCCCGGCCATCTTCGCGGCAGTGTGGGCTCCGATGGTGACGGACACGTCGAGCACGTCGCAGATGACGAACCGGGCCCGCGCCCTGTGAGTGAGGATCCAGTGCAGCGTGGAGAAGAAGCTCCAGAGGAAGACGATCCCATGGGAAAGGATGGGGATCATGCGGAGCGACATGTGCCGGTAGTTCACGCCTTTCTCGGATTCGAAGGCGAAAGCGGGTAATCCACCCGTCCCGGGCTGATGTGGAAGCACGGAAAGAGCAGTGACCCCGCTGGCGCAAGTGGCGAGGCCCTTGGTCAGGAGCCCATGGAATTTCTGCTCCTGCAAGGGTGGCTTTACCGGCAGATCGCGGAGTAAGACGGAAAGCTGCCGCTCCGAGCAGAGGCGCGACACGTAGAGGATTTCCATGGGCGGCCTTCCTAGTGCTGAATTCCGATCAGGGAGGCGTCGATGCCCGGAAAGCCGGGGATGCTGTGCATTGGACTGGTAGTCTTCAGCCGAAAATCCTGCTTGGAGGCATCTTGAAATTGGGGATCCACTTGGCTCAGGTTCGAGCCCACCTGGGTGAACCAGGAGAGCGGCGGTGCCAGGGCCGGATAGAGATTCTCCTGTCGGATGGCATCAGGGGACAGGCCCTGGTAGAGGTTGCCATAGAAGACGCAGTTTTCGGGCTCCAGCCAATGGCTCTTCTGAAGTTGGGTCCAGTCGTTTGGAATGGCTGCCACCTCCGGATAGGCTGTCGACCATGGCGCCGTCTGGTAGTGGAAGTGATTCAGTTTCTCCAGCAGGTTCATGGTGCTCCCTGGGGTGTTGTTCGCCTTCGTCAGGCCATAGTTGACGGTGACCGCCCCGAACGAGAAGCCAGACAACACGTTGTAGCGGATTTTCACATCCCGGCCCCCGTTGTGCTGGATCGCGCATAGGGGTGCCGCGTTGTACAGGATGTTCCCCTCAATCGACACCCCACTCCCGATCCCGTCGATGTAGATCCCCGACAACGACCATCCGAAGGGCGTCTGCCCGCAGTTCCGGATCAGGTTCGTCTGGATCAGGTTTCCCTGGCTCCCCCATTCGCGTCCGATGGTGTAGAGCGCACCGGCGTCATTGGACCACTGCGTCACGTCGTGGATGTGGTTGTACCGGATCGTGTTCGCATTCCCGCTGTAGATGATCCCCGCATGCGGCGAATGGTGAATCTCGTTGTGCTGGATCGTGAATCCCATGCAGTCGTTGTTGAACGCGAAATCCCCGAACGAATGCACGCTGATCGCTGGCTGATACGTCCAGAACAACCGGCCGAACCTCTGGAACTCGTTGTTCTCGATCACGGTTCCGCTTGGCGTCAACGTCATCCGGTCCCCTCCGCTCAACCAGATCCCACCCTGACCCAGCTGCCTGAAATCACACCCCGCCACCAGGTTGTTGTACCCCCTCAGTAGGAGACCGTAACCCCCTGCATTCCGGAATACGCAGTTCCTGAACGCCACGTTCCGGCAGTCCTGGGCGATCACCAACCGGTCCTTCCCTCCCTCGAACACCACCCCCTGCCACGTCACATCATTCGTGCTGTACATCTGAACGATCGGTGTCTGCAGCGTCGACAGAACCACCTCGCTCGGCGCCACATCCTCCACAGGCCTCAGGTAGAGCCTCGCGTTCACCGGGTCGATGAAATAGTCCCCGGGCGCCGTCAGTTCCTCTAGCAGGTTGTAGATGAAAAAGGGCTGACCCGTC
>Ga0302322_100006336_pt1 | contig 10478 bp, 8 predicted proteins | sample Fen_T0_2_FD_203757 | JGI IMG/M metagenome (GOLD analysis project Ga0302322, IMG submission 203757) | Peat permafrost microbial communities from Stordalen Mire near Abisko, Sweden - Fen_T0_2 | ecosystem: Environmental > Terrestrial > Soil > Wetlands > Permafrost | place: Sweden: Abisko... | reverse complement strand
CCTGGTCGGCGAAACGCTCGCGTTGAACCACCGGGTCGACCAGTTCCGAGTATGCGGTTGCCGTTTCAATGCCGCGGATGTAGAGGTCCCACTTCTCGGTCAATCCCGGCGTCCGGCGATGTTCCCGGGTCAGCGGAGCGGTCTCGGCCGGGAAATCTCGGACGAACGTCGGAGACACCAGCGAGGACACCACCAACTCGTCGAACAATTCCTCCGCGAGTTTGCCCGGCCCGTAGTGCGCCGCGACCGGCACGCCAACCTTCTCGGCCAGTTCCCGCAATCGCGCCATCGGCGTGTCGATCGTCACCTCCTCGTCCAGCGCCCGGGACAGCGCACCGAACAAGGTGATCGAGTCCCAGGTTCCGCCAAGGTCGAACTCGGACCCGTCGGCGTGCAGCGCGACGGTCGACCCGTGAACGGCGATGGTCGCCTGCTGGATCAGCGTCCGGGTCAACTCGGCCATGCCGTCGTAGTCGCTGTAGGCCTCGTAGGCCTCGAGCATCGCGAACTCGGGTGAATGCGAGGAGTCCACGCCTTCGTTGCGGAAGTTCCGATTGATCTCGAAGACCCGGTCGATTCCGCCCACCACGGCTCGTTTGAGGTACAACTCAGGGGCGATCCGCAGGTACAGGTCCATGTCCATGGCGTTCATGTGGGTGACAAAGGGTCGCGCAGCGGCCCCACCGTGCAGGACCTGGAGCATCGGCGTTTCCACCTCGAGAAAGCCCCTTTCGTGCAGCGTCGCGCGCAACGAGCGATTGATCTCACTGCGCACCTGCACGGTCCTGCGCGCCTGCGGCCGCACGATCAGATCGACGTACCGCTGGCGAACCCGGCTCTCCTCGGAAAGCGGTTTGTGCGCGACCGGCAAAGGCCGCAGGGCCTTGGCGGTGATGGCCCAGGAATCAGCCAGAACGGACAGTTCACCGCGCCGGGAGGTGATCACCGTGCCATGCGCGAACAGGTGGTCACCCAGATCGACGTCGGCTTTGAATGCGGCCAGGGATTCCGCCCCGACACCGGCCAACGAGACCATGACCTGCAATTCGCTGCCGGTATCGCCGGCGCCACCTTCTCGCAGGGTGGCGAAGCAGAGCTTTCCGGAGTTACGCAGGAAGATCACCCGGCCGGTGACGCCGGCCGGTTCGCCGGTATCGGTGTCCGGCGGCAGTTCGGGATAGGCGGCCCGCAATGCGGCCAGCGACGTGGTCCGCTCGACGCCGACCGGATACGGCTGCACGCCCCGGTCGAGCAGCCTTTGCCGCTTGTCCCGGCGCACCCGCAGCTGCTCGGGGAGGTCGTCACCCTCGGCGGCGGTGGATTGGGTCGGTCTCGGCGTCACGGGTGGGTAGCCTACTGGCCGCGGTCACAATGGATCGGTGTCACCACCAGAGCCGCCCGCCGGGCGCGGAACCCAGCCCGGCTGGAACGAGTTGCTGGCCAGGTCTTTCGACGCCGGGCCCGGCGCGTACGCGCGGTTCCGTCCGGGGTACCCGCCGGCGGCGGTGCGGGCCGCGCTGCCCGGCGACGCGCGAGATGTGCTCGATCTCGGCGCCGGCACCGGCAAACTGACCGAGTCACTGCTCGGTCGGGGCCTGCAGGTGACGGCGGTCGAACCGCTCCCCGGAATGCTGGCCGAGCTCTCCCGGCGGTTCCCACAGGCGACGGCGGTGCCCGGCAGCGCGGAGGACATCCCACTGCCGGACCGCGCCGTCGACTGTGTCGTCGTCGGCCAGGCATTCCACTGGTTCGATCCGGATCGAGCGCTGGCCGAGATCGCCCGCGTGCTGCGCCCGGGTGGCACCGTCTCGCTGTTGTGGAATCACGACGACGAGAGCGACCCGCTGGTGCGGGACGTGCAGCGCGAACTCGATCGAATCGGCCGGCCCGGCGGGGGTACCAGCGGCCGCGGGCGCGCCGGCGCCGCGGCCGAGATCGGCGATCCGGCACCGCCTTTCGGCGGGCACCCGGGGTTCACCGAGCCTGCGCTGAGCATGACCGGGTGGAGCAGGCAGACCGATGTCGAGGAGCTGATCGCCCTGCTCCACACGTATTCCTACGTGATCAACGCATCCGCGGGCGCCCGGTCCGAGATGGACGGCGCCGTTCGTCGGGAGGTGCGCAGCCGCTACGGCGAAGCAGGCGCGCTGAGCATCCCGGTGCTCTGCGAGGTCTGGCGGGCGACATGCCGCTGACTCCTCGGCGTCCCGAGGATCCCGGGACCGTCCAGATGCTGCCCGCCGGGGTGTGGCGCGCGACCGCCGACCGGCACGGGGCCATGGTGCACGATCTGACCAAAGGTCAGCGCGCCCGCGCCGGAGCGGGCCTGCCGCATCCGGTCGAGGACTTTCTGTTCACCTATTACTCGTTGCGCCCGGCGCAGCTGCGACGCTGGCATCCCGGCGCCGCGGTCGCGCTGGCCGATGCGGCCGAACGGGCCAGGTGGCGCTTTCACCGCTCGGTGGCCGGCTCGCCGGAGTCACCCACCGTCGCCGTCGACGTCGCGGCGTTCCTGGCGGCTCGGGGTTCGCAGGTCGACTTCTCCCGCCGCCTGCTGTCGGCCACCGCCGCCGCGCCGGGCCAGTTCGGCTGTTTCGGGCTGCACGAATGGGCGATGGTCTACGAACAGGGTACGGACCAGCGGCGACACGCGTCGTGGCCGCTGCGTCTCGGGCAGACCGGCACCGACGAGGTGGTCCGCGAGCACCAGATCCGGTGCACGCACTACGACGCCTACCGGTTCTTCACCCCGGCCGCGCGGCCCCGCAACACGCTGCGGCCCGATCTCGATGCGCGCATCGAGATGGAGCAGCCCGGCTGCCTGCACGCCGGCATGGACGTCTACAAATGGGCGTACAAGCTGATCCCGCTAGTCAGCAGCGAGCTACTTCTGGACTGCTTCGAGCTGGCCAGGGCGATCCGCGAGTTGGACATGCGGGCCTCGCCGTACGATCTGGCCGAGCTGGGCTACCCTGCGGTGAAGATCGAGACCCCCACCGGCAAGGCCGAGTACGTGGCCGGGCAACGCCGATTCGCCGAGGCTGGGCAGCTGCTGCGGCGCCGGGTGCTGGACGCGTTGGACGTGCTGGACGTGCTGGACGGGGCTGCGGGAAGCGCCGGAGGTGCGCCCGCACCTCAGCGTCGGTGATCCGGCGCCCGCAGGCAGTGCTCGAGGAACAACGCACCGCCCAACATCACCAGCGACCCGACGAGTCCGATGATGCCGGTGACGCCGTCGGACTGCGCCGCAGCCAGTAACGACCACGACGGCAGCACGTACCCCAGCAGCCCGGCCCACAACCCGGTCAGCGCGGCCGCCGCCAGTGAGGTGGCCTTGGCGGCCATCACCGCCCGGGCTGCGGTCAGCGGCGGCACCGGCGGTCGGCTCGACCCCGCGGGTCGTGCCGGCGGGCCGTCGACCGGCCCCAGCGAAGGGCGGATACGGCTGCGCAACCCGACGCCGGCCAGCGCCTCACCGATGCCCAGCAGCGCGGCGGCCAATCCGGCGAACCGCGGCAACGGGGGCATCCGCTGGTAATTCAGCCGCACCAGGGCGTACCCGACGATCGCCGCGACCAGCCCGACCGCAAGCAGGTCCCTTGGCCGGGTGAAGCCCATCCGGCTGGACTCAGCCACGGCCGCCCCCCGGCCGCCGCGGGGCACGCCGCCGCGAGCCGGCCGGCTCAGTGCACATGCCCGACCCGGGTGATGCCGCCGACGTCCAGCGTGGCGAGCAGATCCGCGATCGGCCCGGCGCCCGGCAGCTCCGCGGTCGGGTCGAGCTCCGCCCAGGGCTTCAGCACGAACGCCCGCTCGGCCGCCCGCGGATGGGGCAGGGTGAGCTCCGGGTCGGAGCTGATCACCGGCCGACCGTGCACCTCGACCGTGACCACGTCCGCGTCCAGGCTGCGTGGACCCCACCGCAGGACCCGCTCCCGGCCGGCCGCCCGCTCGAGCTCCTGGCACCGCGCCCACCACCCACGGGCATCGATCCCGTCGTCCTCGGCGATCACCGCGATGTTGTAGAAGTCCTCCTGCGGCACCGGACCCCAGGGCGGCGTCCGGTAGATCCCGGACACCGCCCGAACGGCCGAGCCCAGGGCGGTCACCGCGGTCTGCAGCCGAGCGCGGCGGTCACCCATGTTGGACCCCAGCGAGAGCACGGCGCGGCTCACCGGTCCGCTCCGCCGCCGGGCGGCTCGAGGTCGCGGCGGATCGTCACGCACACGTCACCGAACGCCAGCGGGATCGGGGCCGACGGCTTGTGCAGCGTGACCTCGATGGCGCGCACCGGGTAGGCGGCCAGCACGGCTTGCGCGATGTCACCGGCGACCGTCTCGATCAGGTCCCGCGGCGGCCCGCCGACGATCCCGGCGGCGAGGTGGGCGAGCTCGCCGTAATGCACGGTCCTGGTCAGGTCGTCGGTGGCGGCCGCGCCGGCGAGATCCAGCCAGACGGTGATGTCGACGACGAAGTCCTGCCCGTCCCGCTTCTCGTGGTCGAACACGCCGTGGTGGCCGAAGACGGTGAGCCCGCTCAGCGTGATCCGGTCAGCCACCGAGGACTCCACCACGGCGGAGCGGTCCTCCGCGGCCATCGCGTGGTCGGTCCAGCTGAGCCCGCCCGGGCGCAGCAGCCGGCGCTGTGGACCCCTGCCGGTCACCGCGGCGGCGACCCGGACCGCATCCAGCGACGGCGCCGCCTCGTGCACGCGCACTCCCCAGACCCCGGCCTCGGCGGCCAGCGCCGAGATGGCCGTCGTCGCCGCCTCCCGCCCGGCCGCCGGACGCGGGCCGGACGCATCGCCGAGCAGGCTGCCGAGGAAACGTTTGCGGGATGCGCCGATCAGCACCGGGAACCCCCAACCGGAGTCGCCGGACGCACCGGTCAGTGCCGGCAGCGCGCGCAGCAACGCCCAGTTGTGGTCGGCCGTCTTGGCGAATCCCAGGCCCGGATCCAGCACCAGCAGGGACTCGTCCACCCCGGCGGCCACCGCCGCGGCGACCCGGTCGAGCAACTCGGCCCGGACGTCCGACACGACATCGTGATACGTCGCCAGGCTGTCCATGTCGGCACTGTGCCCGCGCCAGTGCATCAGGATCCACGGCACGCCGGCATCGGCCACCGCCGGCGCCATGTCCGGATCGGCCAACCCGCCGGAGACGTCGTTGACGATCACCGCGCCGACCTGCACCGCAGCGTCCGCGACGACCGCTCTTGTGGTGTCCACGCTGCAGCGGATGCCCATGCTCGTCAATTCTGAAATCACCGGCACGACGCGCTCGGACTCGACGTCAACGGGTACTCGGTGGGCACCCGGTCGGGTGGATTCGCCCCCGACGTCGACGATGTCCACGCCGTCCGCGGCCAGTTGGCGACCGCGCGCGACGGCTTTGGCCGGGTCGAGAAACCTACCACCGTCGGAGAAGGAATCGGGCGTCACATTGAGCACGCCCATCACGACCGCGCGGTCCGGCGCATCGGGGGCGGTTCCGGTCGGCGATATCCGGGCACCGCAGGACGCCGGTCGGGCGGGTGGGCCCATGGAGCCGGTCACCGCCCCGTGATCAGGCTCATCGCCTCGGCGCGGGTGCGGTCTTGCGACTGGAAGATCCCGCGGACGGCCGAGGTCGTCGTCACGGCCCCGGGCTTGCGGATGCCGCGCATCGCCATGCACAGGTGCTCGGCCTCGATCACCACGATCGCTCCGGCCGGCTGCAGCCGGCGCACCAGGGCGTCGGCGATCTGCGTCGTGAGCCGCTCCTGGACCTGGGGCCGCTTGGCGTATCCGTCGACCAGTCTGGCCAGCTTCGACAACCCGGTGACCCGTCCGTTCTCGCCCGGGATGTATCCGACGTGCGCCTTGCCGAAGAACGGCACCAGGTGGTGCTCGCAGGTCGAGTACAGGTCGATGTCCCGCATCAGGATCATCTCGTTGTGGTTCTCGTCGAACGAGGTGTTCAGCACCGCGTCCGGGTCGGTGTGCAACCCGGAGAACTGCTCGGCGAAGGCGCGGGCGACCCGCCCGGGTGTGCCGAGCAGACCGTCCCGATCCGGGTCCTCGCCGACCGCGAGCAGCAGTTCGCGGACCGCCGCCTCGGCCCGGGGGATGTCGAAGGCCGGCACCGAGAATTCCGCCGATCCGGCGAGCAGGCGCCCGCCCGCCGGCGCGGCGATGGCCGGGCCCCCGGCCCGCGCATCGCCACCGTCCACCGCATCCAGCGGCTCGCTGACCGCCGGTTGCGTCATCGCCGCGGCTCGCCGGGCGGCGCCCACGGATCGACGGGGGCGTCGTCGGGCGCGGTGTCCCCGTCGTGCTGTCCCGGTTCGGGCGCCGGCGTCCATCCTGGGGCGTTTCCGTTGGGCCCGGTGCCGTTCGGATACTGGCCGTTCGGATGCTGACCGGCGGAATGCTGACCGGCGGAATGCTGACCATTCGGGTAGGCATGGGCACCACCGCCGTTCGCCCCAACCCCGTTGGAGTTCTGCGGCCCGTTGTTCCCCGGGTGACCGCCGCCACCCGGTTGGCCGTCGCCGCGGGTGGGCACCCCGGGCTGTTCCCATCCGGGCATCGGCGCGAGCGGTCCGGGCAACACCCCGCCGGTCCAGCTCTGCGACTGCGGACCACCCCATGGCGGTGGCGGCGGCGGCGCGTTCGGGTCGGCGGGGTAGCCTGCCGGTGGTTGCCACGAGCCCTGCTGGGCGCCGTTGCCGGTGGTGTACCCGCTCTGTCCGGGCGGGCCGTTCAGAGCGCCGATCGGCACCGGTCGATCCTGCCGTTCGCCGGGACCGGGTGGCGTTTCGGGCTCCGGAGGCCACGGCTCGCCGCGCTCGATGGCCAGCTCGCCCGGGGTCTTGATCGGCGGGCGATCCGACGGCAACCGCGGTCCGAACTTGTCGAAGGTGGTGATCCTGGGCCGCTTCTCGACCTCGGCGAAGATCACCTCGAGATCCTTGCGGTCCAGCGTCTCCTTTTCCAGCAGCGCGGTGGCCAGGCTGTCCAGGATGTCCCGGTAGGTGTTGAGCACCGCCCAGGCCTCGGTGTGCGCGGCCTCGATCAGCGCCCGCACCTCGCCGTCGATCTCGCTGCCGACCTCGATGGAGTACTCGGGGCCACTGCCGTAGGTCCGACCGAGGAACGGTTCGTCGTCCCCGTGCCCGTACTTCACCGCGCCGAGCTTGGCCGACATCCCGTATTCGGTGACCATCGCGCGGGCGATCTTGGTCGCCTGGGCGATGTCGGAGGAGGCGCCCGTTGTCGGCTCGGCGAACACCAACTCCTCCGCGGCCCGTCCGCCCAGCGCCATCACCAGCCTGGCGATCATCTCCGACCGCGTCATCAACGACTTGTCGTCCTCCGGCACCACCAGGGCGTGACCACCCGTCCGACCGCGGGGCAGGATCGTCACCTTGTAGACCGGTTCGAGTCCGGGCATCGCCCACGCGGCCAGCGCGTGACCGCCCTCGTGATAGGCGGTGATCTTCTTCTCCTTCTCGGAGATCACCTTGCCCTTGCGAGCGGGCCCGCCGACCACCCGGTCGACCGATTCCTCGAGTTCGACATTGCTGATCATCGTGCCGTTTTCGCGCGCGGTCAACAGCGCCGCTTCGTTGATCACATTGGCCAGATCGGCGCCGGACATCCCGACGGTGCGCTTGGCCAGCGGCAGGAACTCCACATCCGGCGCGAACGGCTTACCCTTGGAGTGCACGGCCAGGATCGCCTGCCGGCCTTTGAGGTCGGGGAGCCCGACGGGAATCTGCCGGTCGAATCGGCCAGGCCGCAGCAGGGCGGGATCCAGGATGTCGGGCCGGTTGGTGGCGGCGATCAGGATGATCCCACCCTTGGCCTCGAACCCGTCCATCTCCACCAGCAACTGGTTGAGGGTCTGCTCACGCTCGTCGTGCCCGCCACCCATGCCGGCCCCGCGATGCCGACCGACCGCGTCGATCTCGTCGACGAAGATGATCGCCGGTGCGTTCGCCTTGGCCTGCTCGAACAGGTCCCTGACGCGAGAGGCGCCGACGCCGACGAACATCTCGACGAAATCGGAGCCGGAGATCGAATAGAACGGCACGCCGGCCTCGCCGGCGACGGCGCGGGCGAGCAGGGTCTTGCCCGTTCCCGGAGGCCCGTACAGGAGCACGCCCTTGGGGATCTTGGCACCGAGCGCCTGGTAGCGGGCCGGATTGGCCAGGAAGTCACGGATCTCGTCGAGTTCTTCGACCGCCTCGTCCGCGCCGGCCACGTCGGTGAACTTGGTGACCGGCATGTCCTTGGTCAGCAGCTTGGCCTTCGACTTCCCGAACGACAGCACCTTGTTCCCGCCGCCCTGGGCGTTGTTCATCATCCAGAGCAGGAACAGAATGATCAGCCCGACCGGGATCAGGTAGATCAGCAGCGAGAACAGCGTGGATTCGCTGGTGACGGTGGTGTTGTAGCCGTTGGCGATGGTCGCCTTCTGGACGTCGGCGAAGATCTCCTGGGTCGCGCCGGCGGGGTACTGCGCGTAGATCTTCGTGGCGCCGTCGACCGGTTCGGACAGCGTGAGCCGGAGCCGCTGTTCCTTGTCGTCGATGATCGCGTCGGTGACCTTGCCGCCCGACAGCTGGCTCAGCGCCACCGATGTCGGCTGCGCCACGTACCCGCGGGTGTCGTCGGCGAAGTACGAGTAGACCAGATAGAGCAGCAACACCAAGGCGATCCACACCAGTGGCGAGCGAATCAAGCGCTTTCGGTCCATGCGGCTTTCGGCCGCTCACGCGGCCTCGACCCTCCCTGACGTTCTCGGATGAGGCGGCCGCACCTTCCGGTAGGCGAGCAGGTGCCCGCCTGATCCGGGCAACGCAGGGCGCGACCAGTGAGCTCAGCGTACCGCGCAGGCTTGGCGCGATCTGTCTTGTTCACCGACGGCAGTCGAGAAGGGAACGCCGGTGGACGGCGGGTTGGTTCCCCGCGAGCTGGCCCGTCAGCGGTACATGTGCTCGCCGAGCAGGCCGACGAACGGCAGGTCGCGGTAACGCTCGTTGTAATCCAGCCCGTATCCGACGACGAAATCGGTCGGGATGTCGAAGCCGATGTACCGCACCTCGACGTCGACCTTGATCGCTTCGGGTTTGCGGAGCAGGGCGACAACGTCCACCGAGGCGGGACCTCGGGTAGCGAGGTTCTTGAGCAGCCAGGACAGCGTCAGACCCGAGTCGATGATGTCCTCGACGATCACCACCCGGCGACCGGTGATGTCGCGGTCCAGGTCCTTGAGGATCCGGACCACGCCCGAGGAGGATGTCGCCGAGCCGTACGAGGTCACCGCCATGAATTCCAGCTCGGAGGGAATCGGCAACGCCCGGGCAAAATCCGTCGTGAACATGACGGCGCCCTTGAGCACGCAGATCAGTAGCGGCGGTGACTCCAGGTGATGATCGGCGGCAACGGCGACGGCCAGGTCCGCGATCTTTGCCTGTAGTTGGTCGGCGCTGATCAGGATGGCCGACAGCTCCCCGTCATAGCCGTGATCGGCGCCGGGATCGGCCTCATCGATCGGGACGGCATCGTCACTGGTGACGCGAGAGGTCAGACCGGGTGTCGCGCCGGGGGCGGGCGCGGCGCCGTCGGTCGCGGCCAGCTCGGTCGTGGTTCCGGTCGGATTCGAGGAATCGCTCCCAGTCACGGCTCTCCCCGGTCGGCGTTTCGGGCGTCTGACGTGCTTCGACGGACTGGTCCGAACCCTTTCGCTCCCTGCAGCGGCGCGGGTCGCGCCTGGTCAGCCCGTCTGGCATGAGCCTGCCACCCGAGCCCGCCGGCGCCGACGGCGGGGGAACCCGAGACTGCGTCCAGGCACGCCGGGCCGACCCACCGAAACCACCCACTTGCGCACCGGGCCGCTCGTGGGCGGCCTGGGCCGCCTGATCAGCTCGGCCGGCCCGATCGGCGAGGCGGGCACATCCACTGAACCGTCACCAGGGACATCCCGGCCCCCACCCTGGTCACGGTGCAGCCGACCCCCCGGCTGGGCCCACCGTGCTCGTGGTGGGCTGGGCCACCGCGCAGCCGACCCCGCCGGCTCGGCCCACGCTTCAGCCGACCCCACCAGGTAGATCCCGAGGCCCGGACACCCCGCTGACTGGTCCGCGGAGTGCATCAGGTTGGTCCACACGAAACCCCGAGCGCCGAACGCCGGGCGGCTAATCACTAGCGGCCACCCGAACGGCGGGTTAGCGTTCCCTCGGACGTGGCCGGTTTCGACGCCGCGAGGTTAGGGCTGACTAAGAGTAGCGGCCGGGCATCGCGCCGGCGCACCGGAAGACGAGGCGATCGGATGTCCATGCGGTCCAGGGCCGGACGAAAGACACTGGCCATAGCTCTGACAGCGGCCGTCACGCTGCTGATGACCGTCGGCCCGGGCGGGTCGTCGGCGTCGGCGGCGTCGGCGGCGTCGGCGTCGGCGGCGCCGGACCCGACGGATCCGGCGCCGGCC
>Ga0302322_100006335_pt1 | contig 10478 bp, 2 predicted proteins | sample Fen_T0_2_FD_203757 | JGI IMG/M metagenome (GOLD analysis project Ga0302322, IMG submission 203757) | Peat permafrost microbial communities from Stordalen Mire near Abisko, Sweden - Fen_T0_2 | ecosystem: Environmental > Terrestrial > Soil > Wetlands > Permafrost | place: Sweden: Abisko... | reverse complement strand
ATCCGCTGACAATATCAACGTTCAACGTGCCTGCTTCTGGCGGCGGCACGATGCTTGACCCCGCGACTGTACCACGTTGGTCCGCGCCGATATCTGTGTCCGCGGCCACGGTAGTACGGGCTTCTCCGTCAAAATCAGTCCCTAATCCGGTGACCGAGCTAACCGGTGTCCCAGGACGCAAATTAGCATTTATATGATAATCGCCACGATTTGTTACAGCAGTACTGGTGCTGATGGTTGGCAGATACAAACCAATCGGATCCATTCGCACCGAGATGTTGTTGCCAGCTTCGTCAAACACAATGGCCGTGTAGAGCGTGTTCGAATACGATGTCACGAAGCTCGGAGTACCCCCAGAGGTTGAGGTGGTGCAAGTGGTGAGCGGGATATTGCCGCCGCCGACGACCACGACGTCCGCGTATACCGCAGGTGTTGTCGAAACATCGGGCAACAAGCCTTTGGTATTGTTGGTCGGCTCCTGGTTGAGCACATCGCCGACAGTGGGAGGGATGCCTGCAACCGTAAAGCTGAAGTGGAACGACCGGTTGTGCCAGATGATGTCGTTGGTCATGGCCGGCCGCGAATACAGAGGCGCATGGCCAGCCAACGCCGTATTCAACGCATCACTATTCTGATGGCTGACTACGCCCGCACCCTGCGGTGTCGATACGTTGGGATTTGCGACGAAGGCTGAGTGCGCCGTTGCGGTCGCGTCATTGTCCGCGATCGTGTTGTTGACAATATCGACGTTGATCGCGTCCTGGAGCGAGATGCCACCGCCGGAGTAACCGGCGACGTTGTTCACGATCATGTTGTTGTAGATTTTGATCTTGTGCCATTGGGTCGAGTCGGCATTGTTGGTCGCCACATCCGGGCCGTTCACACCGGCCAGGCGGATGCCACCCCCAAGTCCGGCGGCGGCGAGATTCCCCTGGATCAGGTTGTTGATAATCGTCACCGAACCGGAGCCGGTCGTGCCCAATCCATTCGAGCCATCGGCTTCGCCGCTGATGTAGATGCCGCCGCCATCACCACCGCCCGAGGAATAACCAAAGTACACCTCATTGAAAGCGATGACGTTGTTGGCGATCAAGCCGCCCGGGCTCAGACCCTCATGACCGATACCACCACCACCGGCGCCAAAGCCGGAGGCCCCGATGATGCCGCCGGGGTCGCTGGTGGCAAAGTTACCCATTATGTAGTTATTCCGGACTTTGTAATCCCGGGCGCCGGTATAGATGCCGATGCCGCCGGCACCGTTGCCGCTGCTGTTCTTGAGGATCTGGTTGAATTCAATCAAGACGTTGGTGTTATTATAGGTGGTATCGACGGAATCCTGCATGCCGATGGAGATACCGCCGGAGAACGAACCCCGATTGCCGGTGATCCGATTGTTGCTGATGCGCAAATTGTGGGCTTCGGTGTAGACTTGGATGCCGCCGCCGTGGATTGCACTCTTGATATTGAATCCGTCGATGCGGGCACGACCAGTCCCGAAGCCGGCGTCAACGACCACGCCATTGCGGTTGGTGTGTTGCCCAATCACTTGGACACCCGGACATTCATTGGCCAGAAACGGATCCTCACCCAACAGGGCGTTGATTTTATCATGCCAGGCCGCCAGTCGGATTTCCGGGTCGGGCGTACCGTTGATGAGCGTGCTGTAACCCGAACCTTGCAGCCGTACGGGTTTGTGCAGGATGACGTACTCATTCCAAGGCCAGAGCGCGCTGCCATCGGCTTTGAGACCGGGAACGATGACCAAGTCACGATCGCCGGCCGCGTCTACGGCGTCCTGGATTTGGGTCGTGTTTACGCCGGCAGCAACGGTGTTCGGGTCGACGGGGATCACCATATGTACCCTCGCTGCAATCGGTTCATAGGTAAGTGTGATGCCAATGGGGGTTGTAAGCGAATTGTTGCGCTTCACCATTAGCTGCCATTCCCTGGAATTGGGGCTGCCTGGCGTCGATGAGCCGTCAGGTAAATTACCTGGAAGCCTAAACGTTATGCTCGCATCGCTCCAGCTGACGGTTGGGACGATGGTGCCATTCAGAGTGACATTGCCGGTCCCCTTCGTCGCACCAAAGCCGTAATCGCGCATGACCTTGCTCGTGTTTCCATGGAGGGTGTAGTTCGGATCAGTTACCGGTGTGAGTCCCAACGAACTGATCGTTATCAAATCGCCCGCTGCCCCCTTAGTCGCCACGTATGGTCCAGCATATCCGCTAACTACCGTGCCGGACACATTCTTGATGACGGGCGTTCCGCTCGGCGGCTCGACGTCGAGCGTCTTATTGGGTGTGCCCACAAAAGCGCCGATCGGGAGAATGGGCGTGTCCGCATAATTAACGCTGCCGGGGAAGTATTCCAACGGGACCGGACCCGTGGTGAAGCCCGGATTGAAATTCGGGTCAGGGATGCGGGGACCATTCGGATTCAACGGGTCCACCATGGTGGGATCATTCAAGATGACCGTGAGGATGGTCGGGGCGAAACCGCTGGGGCAAGGGACCGCCGCATTATATGTGGACGGCAGCATGGCCTCATACGAACCGAATTCATCAGCGTAGGTTCGAGCTACTTCGTTGCCGGCCCAATCACGGAAGGAGATGGGAACCCAACCCGGACCTTCTTTCTCACCGTAATTCGGGTTACTGGGATCGAACTCCGCTGATAGGTCGTTCATTACCAAACCAACCACGCGAGCGGCTTTGGGCACTTCAGTGTAGACGTGGAAGTTACAGGGCGCATTCCGGCTCTGCACTACCGTTACCATTTTGCGGTCCGCCATGGGTCGCCATTGGTTAGCGAAATCCGAGGGCGACGCATGGTCCGGGTCGTTGAACAGGCTCAAGTTCGCCGGCACCAGGTGGAAGTCACCAACGCACTCCGCCGGGATGTCCAGCTTGCTGGGCTTATAGGCATCGCCGAAAACAATGTTCCGGCTCTCTTCGGTTTGGATCAGGTAACCCCGCGGCGGAGCGACTTGGACAATATAATCTCCGGGCGGCAGATTCGGTTGCTCAGCACTGTGACTGGCGATTCCCCCTGGATAATAGGAGTTCAGGACAAAGGCGCCATCGAACACGCCAGGACGGACCTGGTTAAAGGTTGCAATGTTGTCGCTGCCGATGACCTTCCGGCCCAGAATCGTTGGCGGTTGCGCCTGCTGCGTACCCGACGGCCAGCCATTGGCGTCCAAGTGTCCCGGGGCAGCATTGACGGCAACATCATCATCCCAACTGTCGGTGTGGGTAATTTGAATGGCGTCGCCGGGGTTAAATGCATGACCGTCATTGATTTGATGCGCCAGATCATCTTGATCTACGTCTTCGGGACCTCGAGTACCGCCGTTCGCCCAACCGAAAGGATAATTGTCCACGTCGGCGAGCCGGGGCGTGGTCGCGCCAGCGCGCTGGATCTTGATCTTCCAGAAATTGATATCGGCCGGCTTGCCGTAAACCGTCGGCTTATGGTCTTTATTGGCATCAGCCAGGGCGGCGTAATTGGTTTCAAATTCATAGAGGGCCACCTGAACTCGCGCCACACCGGGATCCCAAGGTTCTTGGACCGCATAACGTGGATTCGCTTCCGCCCGAGTGTTGCCGTAAGCCACGCTGCCGGAAATGCCACCGCTTTCGCCCGGACCATAGTTGGCCTTGCCCCAGTCAATCTCGCTATTCTGACTATGGTATAACCCAAGCGCCTGAGTCAGGACTGGTTCTGCCGGGCTGGCATTTGTTTGCGTGCGCGAAAGATTGTTGCCCGTATTTGGATTGGGAATTGGCGTGGTAGTGAGAGTACCATCCGGGTTCACTGTAAACTGAGGCTGGGGATTGCGGGCGTTGCCAGACGGCGTGGTCCACCCCGCATCCGGCGGGATCACTCCACCGTCATCCACCACAGTTGTCATACCGCTAGCTTTCCAGCGACCATTGTCAACTTCGGCCACCAGCCATTTGAAGAAGGGAAAGACTTCAGTGAATGAGTAATTGCCATCCACTTTGGTCTGAGTGGACTGGTAAATCGTTCCGTCCCGGAAGCGGATGTTCAACGGAACACCAGGGATTTTCTCCTTGTCCACGTGCGCGGCGTCTTGCGGGAAACCCGTGCCGTCGCTGTCGTAGAAGACACTGCCTTGCAGCGTGCCGAACCAACGGAACATGAAGACATCGTTCAGGTTATAATTTCTTACCGGCCCCGGAAGATTCGCCGGCACCGTGATCGTCACCGTATTGAAGATGGAGTCTAGCGGACGGTCCCAAGACACCAGGTCGTAGGTCCCCGGGGGAACATTCGTGATGGTAAATGTTCCATCCTCGGGGTCGCAGGGAGCAACATAGTAGCCGGGCCCACCCGCGCCGGAGGCGTTCAAACCGACCCAGCCATCCGTCACGACCGGTCCGCTCGCCATAATCGCGGTGTGCGGCGGCCGACCGTAGTGGTTATAGCGCAATGTGCCGGTCACATTCACTCCCGGACCGGTTGCCGCGGTGGGCTTGGGAACACCCGGCAGTTTGGCCGGATCCACGAAGCCGAAGAAAACATGATACGACCCCGCGCCCCAACCTTCGATGAACACCCGGGCGCCATTGGCCGGCGCCCAAGCGTCGATGAAGGGCGTGCCTTCGATGGTGGAGCTCTGCCAGTTGTAGCCATCGGCCTTCATTGAGGCGTGCCCGCCGTTCCAGTTCTCACCCGTGGGCGGAATGACCTGCACGCCGAACTTGGCGTTCCACATATTCTTGATCAGAGCCTTGCCGTCCTTGTCGGTATAGACGAAGCCATCACCGGCCTTATCCACGATCGGGGCGCCGCCGGAATCAAGTTGATACGTTCCGTCCGGGTTGAGCAAATAAGTCGTACCGATCGGGTTCGCATATGCATCCTGGATGAACGGTCCGCCGAGTTGGTCGAAAAACGAAACGCGAAACCCAGCCAAACCCTGTTCTTCAGCATCCGGTTCATTATTGATTGGATTATTATCGTTGAAGACAAGGATCGAAACCTGCGAGGTCGGGAGCGGGTTGTGATTGAGGACGATCTTGACGGCGGTCTGGCCGGCGGCGACTAATTGTCCACCCATCGAAAAGCCGGGCACCATCACCTCGATCACGTAGCGTTGCTTTGGATCGGGGTCGGTAAAATAAGCATTGTTGAGGTAGTTGTCCTCGTAGGAGGGATTGGTCTGGCCCGCGATCACCGTGCCGTCGGGCACCAGCTTCGGCAACGTGAACTTAGGTACGCGGATGGGCCAGATGCTGCTCGTCCCTTGGCCGGCCGCGAGGGGCCGGGCGTCGCTCTTGTGCGCGACGATCGAGACGGTGTTGTTCGTCGGCACGTTGGGCACTCCCGGCGCCGAGTTGTCCTCCTGCAGGATCCAGCGGAAATTCGGGACGGGCACGCCGGCGTCATCGACGACCGTCAATGTCAAGGCCGCCTTGGCCGCCGCCGCTGCAAGGAGCGCGGCCAGGCACAAAGCAGCCTTTTGAAAAAATAGTCTGGAGGAATTTGGGTTCATAAAATACTTCACGGGTTGTCTCTGGTTCATGGAATTTTGACTTGCCGGCGGTCGGGCAAGGACGACGTCCTCGGGGCGGCAGGAATTGGTCACGGGCGGTTGTTCGTTGGTCATCACTGGCTGCTTCATACGTTTTCCTGATTTGGTAAAATTCACTGGTTCGCACCAGATAACCCGAAGGACGTCACCCACCCTCCGGGGCCCCGGTGAAATGCGGAGCTGATTTCCCCACCTCGGAAGGAGGTCCGGGGATTCGGGTTCGCTACAAAATCTTTTGTCGTTACGTTCATCTTTTGCCACACAGGTTGTATAGTTTGGTTGCGCTCTGCTCGATCGCCCCGCTCCTTTAAGTCATCGCCGACTGTCGCGCGGAAACGATCTTGCGGACGGTGTAGAGTGTTACACACCTGCGGGTCTCGCATAGTCGGGAAGAACAGCGGCTTGTTGTCAGGGAATTCCCCATAATCAACCGAATGGCGCAGCCGCCAGTCCCAACCATTTTAGCCCACGAGTGGGAACGCTCGGGAACTTGACTTTCAAGATTTTGAGGTCCGACGAAGCGCAATTTCCAATCAATGAAATCAAGGATCCTGCCCCAATTAGCGGTGCAGGTTTCCCGGCCGCTGGCAATGGAAGTGCGGTCGAGCTTTTGCGAGAAAAGTTGCGGCTAGCGCCGCCTAAATGCGCTCCGACCCGGAATTCAAGCCCCATGGGATTCTTTCCGCCTGGCGCCGTATTTTTAAATATTTCGATCGCATTGCACGGATGTCCGACCATTACCCGGTGGGGCATGATTGGGGTAATGGGCCGGGATGATCAGCTGTAGAACCGCCCCCTCCCTTCCTTTCAGACAATGGGCGAACGACACTCCCAGTCTGAGATCCCGCGCTTTGCCGAGGCCGGTCTGTTGATGCTCACCGACTGTGCTCTTCCTTGTGAATCACGCCTTCTGGAGAAATTGCAGTGGTGCTTGATTCGCTATTCATCCCGGTACAGCAAACTCAGTATGGCTCCCGTCTTTTTCACCGGATGGCGAGCGCGTGAATTGAGCGGCTCAACACGGCCAACCGACAAGGAGGGTTGCCTTAAGCGGAACCCGCCCCCAATGGTGGTTATTCCATCCCCCGTCTGGCGCGGAAGTCCGGTTCCCATTCACTGACCCGAGGCTTCGGCGTCAGGGCTGGGCGAGCCGGAAGAATAAATTGCCCGTCGAGGGCGAGTTGGTCACGCGGTTGTTGGTGACCAAGCCGACGTAATTACCCCAGAGGCCCGTGGTCAGATTTTGGTTGGTCTGCAGCGTCCAACCGGTCACCGAGGCGGGCCAAGAAACGACGATTAAATTGCCGGCATGGGTGATGGTGAGCACCGGCGCGTTGGGAGTTTGCACCACGTTGATCAGACTCCAGAAACCGCCCGTGAGCGCGAACTGGCCGTTGGTCAAAGGTCCACCAGCATCCAGTTGGCCGATCGTGCCGCTAACAGTAAAACCGCCCCCCGCACTCGTGCCCCCGCCGCCGGCGATCTTGGACCGGTCGATGGAGTAAGATTGCGAGCAGACCGTGAAGGTGAAAAGCCAAAGCGCCATGGCACCAAGCCATAACGGCAGGGACGCGGAGCGGTTCGGTGCTGCGCCATTGATCGTGCAGTAACGCCGCGCTTCCATGATCAACTCCCAGCACGGGATTTTGGCGCGTGCCTTCCGGCTTTCATCCGCAGCTAAGTTTGTTGTCGCTTTCATTTTGTGCCTCGGTGCTTTGGAATCGTAAGTGATTAGTCTCCATGTGTCCGTGCCCACCCCCGGCCACGCCAACACCGCCAAACTCGGCCTCGACCAGGTTTGCCCAACACCAAATTCAAGGCGCGCGGAAACTTCTCTCCATGCGAGTTCCGATCCAAGAGCCGAGCCCGCAATTTCGCCAGGTGGTTGTCATTTCTACCTCGCCATATTCATTCTAAGATTACTGCGGGACGGTGTCCCAAGTCCCAACCCGGGCCTTGCCGCCGGTTGCCGTTTATAACACGCCCATAATATCAAAAATGCGACCTGGTGAGCACAGCGATTAAAGCCCAATCACACAGCGAAACCCAAAGGTGGGGAAGGGCAAGCCCGCTGGGAGCTCGTAGCCGCGCCCGGCGCAACGCGCAAGGAAGACGTCGTCGTCCCAACTACCGCCCCGAAGTACACGAAAACTCAACGGGCCAATGGGTCCGTGCGGATCGCTCCCGCCCGCATAAGTTGCCGCATACCAATCCCAACACCACTCAAACACATTTCCAGCCATGTCGTTCAGCCCATAGCCGTTCGCGGCAAACGAGCCCACGGGACTCGTGGCGGGAGTTGTTCCGCCAATGCTCCCGATCCCATTGTAAGCATCCGGTCCTAAATCATAGGTATAATTAACGGTGTCTCCAAAATAGTTCGCCAGATCCTGATTGATGACGTTGCCCCAGGGAAACCTTTGCCCGCTCGCGCCGCCCCGCGCCGCCTTCTCCCACTCGGCCTCCGAAGGCAACCGAAAACCATTGGCCGCCCAATTCGGATAGAGGATGGTCACCTGGCCATTGGTATAAACCTGGGTGAAACCTGCATCCCGGTAATACACCGGCAGCTTGCCCACCTGCTGCGACCGCGCGTTGCACCATTTCACACAGTCATACCAATTCACCGTCTGCACCGGGTGGTTCGGCGCCTTCCCCGAACCGGCATTTACGAATCCATATCCGTTGTTGGTGGCCCAATAATAAACTGATTGCCATTGGCTCCAGCTCACGAGATTCGCGTCCATATAAATCCCGGAAACGGATACGGTGATGGGTGCGGCGTCACTGATGTCGGCGTCACCAATCGAGTTCCCCATGGTGAACGTACCCGCCGGAATCAGCACCATGCCCGGAGGAGTCGCCGGTGCGGCCGAGCCCGGAGCCCCTTGCGGCCCCGTGGCCCCCGTCGGGCCCGGCGCGCCAGTCAAGCCAATCGGACCTTGCGGACCGGTTAGGCCAGTGGCACCAGTCAGACCAATCGGGCCTTGAGCTCCGGTCAAACCGATAGGGCCTTGGGAACCGGTCGCGCCGGCGAGGCCGTTCGTACCATTAACCCCGTTGGTGCCATTGATGCCCGCAACCCCCTGCGGGCCCGTCAATCCAATCGGACCTTGCGGACCAGTCAGGCCTGTGGACCCAGTCAAGCCAATCGGACCTTGAGCTCCGGTCAAACCGATAGGGCCTTGGGAACCGGTCGCGCCGGGGAGGCCGTTCGTACCATTAACCCCGTTGGTGCCATTGATGCCCGCAACCCCCTGTGGGCCGGTCAAACCAATCGGGCCTTGCGGACCAGTCAGACCGGTGGGCCCAGTCAAGCCAATCGGGCCTTGCGGACCGGTTGAACCGGTGGCCCCAGTCAAGCCGATTGGCCCTTGGGGACCGGTTGCGCCAGCGAGGCCGTTCGTACCATTCACGCCGTTGGTGCCATTGATGCCCGCAATCCCCTGTGGGCCGGTCAAACCGATCGGGCCCTGCGGCCCGGGGATTTGGCTTCCGGGCACGTTGGTCAAGCCCGCGCCGTTACCGGCGAAAATCCCCGAGAGGTTCACGCCACTACCGCCATTGGTCACCACCGCGACTGGGAGTTGTCCCAGCGAAATCGTGCCCGTCACCTGGCTGGCCGCCACGCTCCCCGTTACCGCCCCCGCGGTGATGGCATAAGGCGTGGAGGTGAGTTGCTGGCGGGGCGCGAGGGCGTTGAACGCGCCACTGCCATGCGTGCGCACGCTGATTTCCAGCCAGCGGTCCGCACCGGGGAAGTTCGCACCGAAATCCAGCGTCGCGGTGAAAAGGCCGTTGCTGACGGCAATGGCACTGTTCGTCACCGGCCCGGCCAGCGCGATACCGGAACTATTCGCGCTGAACAAGGCAAACGTGAGATCGTAGCTGCCATTGGCAGGACTCCCCCCGGAGCTGAGCCAGCCCTGATAAGTGAAAGCGGTGCCTTGGGCGTGGAGGGTCGAGAATTGCTGGTTAAGAATTGAAAGTATGGCCAGCAACGGTAATAGAATCAGCTTATTTTTCATTGTTCAGATGACTTGGGATCCTTGAGTTAAAATGGACACCGCTAGAATTTAAGGTTGACGACCAATAAACCATAACGCGACTACGAAACAGCCACCCGGCATCCCGGGCCGTTTGGAAATCGTACGATTGATTTCCCAGCCTCCAACGGAGGTACGGGAATTCGACTTCGCTGCAAATTCTTTTGTCGTTACGGTCATCGCCTACCGCTCCAGTTGTGTTGCTTGTCTGCACCCCGCTCGATCGACCCGCTCCTTTCATTCACCGCCGACTGCCGCGCAGAAACTATGTTGCGAATCGTGCATTATGCGACACACCTGCGGTTCTGCCTAGTCGGGAAGAACAGCCACTTGGTGTCAGGGAATTCCCTGAGGCTTCGAGCGGCCGCGGCGGCAATGCCCATACCATCGCCTCCATTGGTTGCGAACGGTGTTAAATAGGATGAAGCCCGCGATCGCCGAGCGCACGAATTGCGAGGCTTCCGTCCTGGTTTATGAACCGCCGCCTGCGAACCGGTAAAGGATCAGACCAACCACTCGCCAAATTGGCTTATGAGTGAGCGATCGACTCCAGGTTCAAAACGTGCACTCGGCTTAATGCCCGACTTGCTTCCTCCTCCTTTTTATCGCCGCTTCATCGCGTGGAACTATTTCGCCGACCGGACGCTGGAGTTTCCAGCCTCTCCGATCCGACAACCTCACGACATTTTTCATGTGGAGGCGAACGTCGTTCTGTCGCCGGATCAAATTAGCAATCCGGGGATCGATCCACGGCGCGCTGGGAAACCAGCGAACAGTGAAACTTGATCGCCAGGCTGGAGAACTGGGTTGAGTTGTTGCTGGTGCGTCGGCGTCAGCTCGGGACGCCGAGCGCCTCACCCCCACGCTTC
>Ga0302322_100006333_pt1 | contig 10479 bp, 7 predicted proteins | sample Fen_T0_2_FD_203757 | JGI IMG/M metagenome (GOLD analysis project Ga0302322, IMG submission 203757) | Peat permafrost microbial communities from Stordalen Mire near Abisko, Sweden - Fen_T0_2 | ecosystem: Environmental > Terrestrial > Soil > Wetlands > Permafrost | place: Sweden: Abisko... | reverse complement strand
CGTCCAGCCGGCCGATACGGGATCCCACTCCCAGAAGGCGCTCGCGCTGCCGCTAAAACTCACGCCATCGTAGAGGAACAACTTCTGCCGGCCCTCGTCGTAGGCCAAGGCCGGGTACTGCCGTTCGACGGGCACGCTGGTGGTCGCCGGGGGCGTCCGGTTCGTCCAGGTTAAGGTTGTGCCGTCCCATTCCCAGACTTCGTTGCGAACCGGATTCCTGTAGGAGGCGCCATCCAGCATGTAGAAGCTAGTCGCGCCACCGAACAGCAGAATCTTATTTCGGGTCGTGTCGGTTACCATGCCGTGTCCGGAAAGCGCGTCGGGCGAGCGCAGCACCTTGAGCTGGGTCCATTTTCGGGTGCTGTCCCATTCCCAGGTATCAGCGAAGTTGGTGTTGCTGTTGTAGTCGGTTCCACCGAAGAGAATCAGCGATTTCCGCGCAGGATCATAAGCCAGTCCGGCATCTGCACGGGCAGCGGGCCGTATGGCCGCGGCCACCAGCGCCCAGGTCTTGCCATCCCACTCCCAAAGCTCGTCGAGCGACTGTCCGCCCATCGCATCGATGCCGCCGAAGATGTAGGTCTTTCCCGTCGATGGATTGTAGGCCATGGCGTGGTTGTAGCGAGGCGTCGGCACGTCCAGGGGCGGGGTGCGATCGGTGAAGGCCGGCGTGGCGGGATCCAGTTCCCACACATCACGAGAACCGGCGCCGCTGCCGTTCAGGCCCGATGGCAGGATGATCGGCCCGCCGCCAGTCATGCCGCCGGCGCCGTAGTAACCGCCAGCGCCATAGTAGCCGCCGGTGCCGTACGAACCTCCACTTCCGGATGAACCGTTCGCTGACTCGCCGGCCACCAGGATCAGCCGCGCACGTGCATCGTCCGCAACCATGGAGGCGTAGGTTCGTCCCAAGGGTGTACCGCTTTCGCTTCCGGTCAGGCGTTGCAGCCAAGTGCCGGTCGAGGGATCCCAGTCCCACAGATCGTTCCGGGCACCCCCTGTGGTGATATCCCACCCACCGAAGACCACCATCTTGTTGCGGGTGGCATCGAACCCCATGGCGTGGGCGTAGCGCTGGCCCGGTTTGCTTCCTGAAATAGTTCTCTCGGTCCACGTACCGGCCGCGGGATCCCATTCCCAGGTGTCCTGCTTGGGAACGCCAGTGGCACCAGCGATGTCCACCTGCAGCCCCGCGAACAGCACCGCCTTGTTGCGCGTGGAATCCCACGCCATGCCAAAATCGTGGCGCACCGATGGCGAGGCGGTGACCGTCCGCACCGTCCATAGATGCGCAACCGGGTCGAATTCCCAGGTGTCGCCCAGCGATGAGCTGACCCCGGTGGCATCGTACGAGGCCGATAGGCTGCGGCCGCCACCAAACAACAGAGTCTTGCCCGTCGATTTTTCAAATACCATGCCGTGCTGGCTGCGCGCCGAAGGATGGGCCCCCGCGGCGGTCGCGTCGGTCCACACGCCAGTCGTTGGATCCCATTCCCAGGTGTCTTCGTAGTTGAAGCCGCTGCCAGATCTGCCACCGAACAGCACCACCTTGCCACGCAGCGAATCGAACACCATGGCCGCTCCCGAGCGCGCCTCCGGTACGGAGCCAGCGATGGTCCGGTTGGTCCACTTGCCAGTGACCGGGCTCCATTCCCAGGTTTCCTTGTTGGGCTTGACCGTACCCGAGTTGGGATCCACGTTCGCCCCGCCGAACATCACAACCACCTTGCGGGTTTCGTCGAAGGCGGCGGCCTGAAGATAGCGGCCATCCGGTGTGTTGCTGGATCCGACCTTCTGCCAGACCGCGACTTCCGTGGGCGGAACGATTCCAAGTGCCGCCGTGGTGGATTCGATCTCTCCAGAGGGATCCGTCTGAATCCCGTCGTTGCAGGTTGCGAGAAATAGCAGGGCGACGATGGCGCCGTTTCTAGCCTTCATGTGGGACTCCTTGCGCAGGGGAACGAACGCGCGACCGATACTGACACCGGCGGCGGGCTCGCGTAAGTGTCGGCGGTCACAGGGTCTAAGGTTGGCGTAAAACGTGCCGATAGTGTTGGGGGAGCAAGATCATGAATGGGACGACTTCAATAGCCAACGACGATCCCGACACCTTCAGCGACGACGAATTGAAGGCATTCCAATCGCAACTCGCATCGCTGGCGCGGGACGCCAGGGCCTATCCGCTCGAGTACTCGCTGGGAGCCTACGATTTCCTGTTCGAATCGAGGGACGACATCGAGCTCATCCTCGACAACTTGAGCCAGGAAATCTTGGTATCGCGAAAAGCCGCCTGACCTGGTTGCGACGGCAAGCTACAGGTTGTCGATCTTCTTGAACCGAGGAACCAGCAGCCTCATCACCGACCAAGCCACGACATAGGCCAGGGCGCAAACGCCGAACATGATGGCGTACGAGGTTGTCATCTCGGACAGCACCAGCCGGGTCTGAAGCTGCTTGAGTTGAAGGAACGCCTCGGTGTTGATGGCCTGCAGTTGAAGGACGACTTCCTTGGGAAGGCTACCGAGTTCGGCCTTGTTCAGATCGATGGCGCTACCGTGTTTGTTGAGCAGGCGCAGGGAGAGGATCTGATCGAGATAGGCGCCCAGCGTCCCGGTCTTCGCCTCTGCCCAGGTCTTGGCGATGCCGGCCTGCCGATAAGCATCGAAGAGCCAGCCGCCAGATTTGTTGACCAGAATGCCGCCCAGGCCGCCAAACATCCCGCCAATGCCCGTGACCGAAGCCACCGCCCGCTTCGGGAACATGTCCGAAACCGTGGTAAAAAGATTGGCTGACCAGGCCTGGTGGGCGGAAGCGCCGACGCCGATAAGCAGCACCGGCACCCAATAACTGGTGCCGCCCAGGGGTTGGGCCAGCAGCACCACAAGCGGGCACAGCGCGATCACGAACATCGCCCGCATACGTCCAGCGTACGGCTCGTAGCCGCGGTTGATGAAGACCATGGGGAACCAGCCGCCGCTGATACTCCCGATGCAGGTCATGGTGTAGAGGACGGCGATGGGCAGCGCAATCTGTGTCCCCGTCATCGCATACTGCGCTTTGAGATAGGCTGGCAGCCAGAAAAGGAAGAACCACCACACGCCGTCGGTCATGAACTTGCCGAAGGCAAAGGCCCATGTCTGACGGAACGTCAGCAGCTTGCCCCAGTCCACATACCATGGGGTCTTGGCCTTACCCGAGGCGGCCGCCGCAACCTTGGCCTCGGTGGCTTTGGCGACCTCGGCCTGCTCGTCTGCGTCGCTGTGGATGTAGTCGAACTCTGCTTTGCCCAGCCGCCGCTGCTTCGCCGGCGCGGCATAGAGCCAGAACCAGAAGATGAGCCACACAAAACCGACGCCGCCCACGATGATAAACGCGCCCTGCCAGCCGAAGTGCTTGGCAATCCAGGGCACTGTGAGCGGGGCCAGGATCGCGCCCACGTTGGCCCCAGAGTTGAAAATGCCAGTGGCCAGCGACCGTTCACGCTTGGGAAACCATTCGGCGGTCGTCTTGATGGCGGCTGGAAAGTTCCCCGACTCGCCGAACCCGAGCACCCCCCGGGCGAACATAAAACCGCCCGTCCCCTTGGCCAGCGCGTGCAGGATCGCGCCCACCGACCACACGATGAGCGCCCAGGCAAACCCCGCCTTGGTGCCCAACCAATCGATGATCCGGCCAGCAAACAACATGGAAATCGCGTACACGAACTGGAACACCATCACGATGTTGGCGTAGTCCGTGTCGCTCCAGTTGAATTCGATTTCCAGATCGGCCTTCAGCAGGCTGAGCACCTGCCGATCGAGGTAGTTGACCGTCGTGGCGAAGAAAAGCAGGGCACAGATGGTCCATCTGTACTTCCCAAGCTTTTCGTTGAGCTGACCCAAGTTTTTCATGGCTGTGGAGAGGGGGGAAGATACCGTGGTTCCGGCCAGTCAACGCCGGGATTCTGAACCGCCTGGTCCCGGGGTCAGCGCTGAATTCTAGCGGAGCCACCCTTGGCAAAGGCGCGGACCTGCTCAAGCGTGACCATGGTGGTGTCCCCCGGCGTGGTCGTGAGAAGCGCCCCGTGGGCCCAACCCAGGCCCAAAGCCGCCTCGGTGGATTCACCGGAAAGCAGGCCGTAGAAGAAGCCGCTGGCAAAGCCGTCGCCGCCGCCTACGCGATCCAGGACATCCAGTTCGCAGATGGGCGAGGAATAGGTCTTTCCCCCGACCCAGGCTACCGCCCCCCAGGTGTGGCGGTTAGTCGAGCTGACCTCGCGCAAAGTGGTGGCCACGATCTTGACCTGGGGAAACTTTGCCGTGACCTGGTCGATCATGGCGAAGAAGGCGCTGGCGTCGAGCTTCGACTTCTTCTCCACGTCCTGGCCCGTGATGCCCAACCCCTTCTGCAAGTCTTCTTCATTGCCCACCAGCACGTCGGCGTTGGCCACGATGCCCGCGATGACCTTGGCGGCCTTCTCTTGCCCGCCCCAGAGGTTCCACAGTTTCTCGCGAAAATTGAGGTCGAAGCTGCACACAGCGCCGGCCTGCTTGGCGGCCTTCATGCCCTCGATGATCACTTCGCCCGTGGTTTCAGACAGGGCTGCGAAGATCCCGCCGCTGTGAAACCAGCGAATGCCGTTCTTGAACATGGCGGCCCAATCAAAATCGCCTGGCTTGAGCTGGGCGGCGGCTTCGTTGCTGCGATTGTAAAACACCACCGGCGCCCGCACGCCCTGGCCGCGGCAACTGTACACGGTGGCCATGTTGGGACCGTTCACGCCGTTGTGCTTGAAGCGCTTGTAGAATGGGATGACGCCCATGGCGCGTACCCGCTCGTGGATCATATCGCCGATGGGATAATCGACCATGGCCGACGCAACGCCTGCGTTCATGCCGAAGCAGTCCGCCAGATTCGCTGCCACATTGAACTCACCGCCGCTGACGTGAATCAGGCAGCTTTGCGCCTTACGCCAGGGCACAACGCCGGGATCCAATCGGTTGACGAGGGCGCCCACAGAAACGAAATCCAGGCCGCCTGGGGGTGGAATGTTCAGACCGTCACGCATATCGAGTTCTCCTTGAGCCTATAGAGATCCTGGCCAGCCTCATCCACCACCAACGTGTCCGGATCCGCCCGCCAGCTTTCGATGTCGATCGCATGGACGTCGCGATAGGACAGGTTGATGGCCTCGCACGTCTGCTTGGGGATGGACGTGGCCAGGGTCACTGTCACGCGCGGCTTTTCCACGCCGCCTTCAAATGTCCCGATGCCCTTCACGTTGGTCGAGTGGGCCAGAATCAACTTCGATTCATCGGCAAAGCGATCCCACTGCTTCACGAAGTAGTCGCGCACGTGGTAGCCGACGCGCTCGATTTCTTTTCCGTGCATGAACGACACCGCCTTGACGTGCGGCCCGTGGATGACCAACTCTCCGCCGGCGGCCACGATGGGTTCGAGCTTGTACATGGCCTTGCCCGCCACCCACAATTCCTCGTAGATCGACGGGGTCAGGCCCAGCACGCGCTTGTACGGCCTATCCAAATACTTGATGTGTAGCCGCGCGGAATAGTCCGCTGCCCGCGACCAGACCGCTTCCGGCGGGCCCGCAAAAAGGCAGGCCAGCTGGTGTTTGCTGTCGATGGCGAAGGCGAAACACGTGCGCGGGGTTGGCAGGAATTGCACCACCCTATCGATCACCCGGCGGGTCGGTGTGTCTTTCACGCCGTTCACGACCGGGTTGGTAATCACCGCCGCCAGCCAGTGGAACTTCTCGACCACGTCCAGCCCCGCGATGCCAGGGAAGAAGTACTTGTTTCCCCCCGCGAATCCCATGGCCTCATGGGGCACCACCGGCGAGACGATGAGAATGTGATCATACGCCAGCGCCATGCGATTGATGGTCACCGGAATATCCTGGGAAAATAGCCCCTGGGTCAGCAGCGCGATCTCAGCGCCTGGCAAGGTTCCCAAGGATGTCAGCTCGTCGAGCTTGTGGTGCTGGTGATTGAAGAAGCGAACCTTGGGGTACTTCTGCTGGTGCTCCGAAGCGGTCACCCCGACGTGACGGTAGATGCGCTCGGTTTCCATGGCCGCGTGGGTTCCGGTGGCCACGAGGTAATCCAGCGCTTTCACCCGCGTCTGCAAAAGGTCGCTCAGGACGTGGAAGAACAGGTCGATGGGCGCGTGCCGCGTGTGATCGGGGATGAGCACGAGCACGCGCTTTCCGTCGAGCGGCAAATCGGCCACGGCGGCCGCGCAGATGTCTTTCACATCCTGGGTTGTTAGCCGCCGCTCCAGCGAGCCGTGCCCGAAGACTTTTGGCACCGCGCCTTCGTCACCCATCACTACACGCCACTGTAGGCGGAGAACCCGCCGTCGATGGGAACCACGACCCCGGTGACGAAGGCCGAGGCGGGCGAGAGCAACCACAGCGTCGCGCCCACCAAGTCCTCGGGCGTGCCGAATCTGGCCATGGGCGTGTGGTCGATGATCTTGTTGCCCCGGGCGGTGAGTCCGCCGCTTTCCTTGTCCGTGAGGAGAAAGCGATTCTGGTCGGTGAGGAAGAACCCCGGCGCGATGGCATTCACGCGGATCTCGGGCGAGTATTCCTGCGCCAGGTGCACGGCCAACCATTGCGTGAAGTTGCTTACCGCCGCCTTGGCCGCCGAGTAGGCCGGGATCCGCGTGAGGGGCCGGAAGGCATTCATCGACGAGATATTCAGAATCACGCCTTGTTTCTGTTTGACCATGACCCGCCCGAACGCCTGACTGGGCAAGATGGTGCCAAGCAGGTTCAGGTTTGATACGAATTGCAGGGCGTCCGCCGGAATATCGAAGAAGCTTCGCTCTGGGTTGGTGGTCGCCATGGGACTGTTGCCGCCCGCACCGTTGATCAGGCCATCGACCCTGCCGTACTCGGCCACGACGGCATCGGCCGCTTTGTCCACGGCGTCCTTTTCAAGCACGTTGATGAGCATCGCCCTATGCTTGCCCTTCGTGCCGCCCAGTTCGGCGACCGTCCTTTCCCCCAGCGCCAGATCGCGATCCAGAATCACCACATTGGCATGGCAGGCCGCCAAGGCCTTGGCCAAGGCACCGCACAAAACGCCGCCGCCGCCCGTGATGGCGATGGTCTTCGCGGAAAAATCATAGCTACTTGCGGGGCTACCAGAATTCATTCTTGCTCCTCTTGCTCAACTGCCACGGCGGCGTGCCACCACGGAAACAGACTACGCGGAAAGTCCAAGAAATAGCGGTTCGATGTGGCGTTTCAGCAGGTTGTTACTCACCCGTGATTCGACAGTCAGCCGGTTGGCCCGCAACAGCGCGAGAAGCAGGCCCCGCTTCTCGGCGGCGATCCGAAAGCTGATGTGAATCAACTGGCGGAAGTGGATGTTGAATCCCGCGCAACGCTGGTTGTGTTCGAGCGCCGCCACGAAGGCCTGGCTGCTCCACCCATCCACGTCGTCCGGCGTGGGCAGTGCCTTCCGATCGATGGCGATGACGGTGGCGTAGGGTTTGGCCATTTCGTCGAAACGGCTGCAGGCCTCACGGTATAGCGCCTTCGCGAAAGCCAGCCCATCGCCACCCGCTTGCGCGAGGCCAAGAACCTCCTCCAGCCACGTAGTGCCGGCAGTCTTAAGATGGACGCCAGCATCGGCCCGCTTGAGTGCCCGATGCATGATTGGGTAAAGCGAAAACTTGTCACTGCCGGAATGAATGCTGAGCTTGAGTTCGGCGGGAAGACCAAAGGTTCGTTTGGCAAAGGCCAGAACCGCCAAGTCGTCCTCGAATTCCCGCGCAAAACGCCCACTATCGCCGACATAGTCGATGCCCTTGAGGAAATCGCCGGTGAATTTGGGTGCGACCGTGGCCAATGGAATCCTCTCACGTGCGGCGGCCGCCAGGATAAAGAACAACTCACCCGGCGTCTGGGGTAGTTCCGCCTCGTCGAACGACACCTCGGTGACAAAGTTGCCTTCGCCCTTGTGCTCGGCGACGTAGCGATACACGCGACCGGCCTCCTCGACGGCCGCGAGATATTTACGTGCGACTTCGGCCAATACGGATGGACTGACGGTCACCGGAATTTCCAGGCCGGGGATTTCCAGCGGCCCCAAGAAGCGCGCCATGTCCGCCACGTACCTTGCAATCGATGCCTCCGAGGCTGGCTTGCCAATCGCATCGGCCACATCAATGGTAAAGAAGTCACTGACCCCCAGGAACTTGTCGACGGTGGCCAGCGCGATGTGGTCTGCGTCCACGAAGTACGGAAGATTCCACTGGCATGCCGCGCAGGCCGCATCGGCCTCGGCCCGGACGTCCTCGGGCCGCGTCCCAATCAGGGAGTGTTCCCGGTTGGATTTGTTCCAAACCGGCGTGATCGTAAGGCCGCGCTCCTTGGCCGCCGTGAAAGCGTGCAGTTGCGCCGCGCCTTCCAGGCCGAAGCGGTCGCCTATTCCCATGGAGTACTTCGCGAGAGTGATCATCCTGGAAGACGCAGTGGCCACCCGGATCAGATCCGGCTCAGGCCATGACCACAGAATGGATCCAACCGTTGCCGGGACCAGCATGCGCTGATACGATTTTCTGGCTGATGGGCTGACATTGCAGCCGATTGCCAAGGAAGCACACGTGAAAACAACTCAATTCTGCTCATGGTTGATAGTCGGCCTGGTTGGTACTGCCATCGGCTGCATCACCGGGTCGGGCGGCTCGCCTGGACTTGGTGCCGGGAGCGGAGGCATTTCCGCGAGTGGCGGCAAGCAGGGCAGCGGCGGCGCGAGTGGCTCGGGCGGCGCGACCGGCACCGGCGGTGCCGCGAACCATACGGGTGGCCAGGGCAGCGGCGGCGTTGCGGGCTCGGCCGGCGCGCAAACGGGTGGCAACTCTGGCACAGGTGGTGTCGCGACGGGCGGCGTGCCGGCCACGGGTGGGCAGGGATCGGGCGGCAAAAATGCGGGCGGCTCGACGGGCACCGGTGGCGTGGCCACAGGAGGAAATTCGACGAGCACAGGCGGCCAATCAACCGGCGGCTCTACGGGCAGCGGCGGCAAGGCGACAGGTGGGGCTACAAGCGCGGGCGGCAGTGCTTTCGGCGGCGCCACCGGCATAGGTGGCCAAGGAGGCAACGCAGGCAACGCAGGCACCACTGGAACCCCGGACGCTTCGACATCGGCCTATCGCCCGTGTCCCGCCGACGGTACGGCCTGCAAGATCATGCCGTTCGGAGACTCGATTACCGACGGCTACAATGTGGACACACCCGGCGGCTACCGCGTGGAACTTTTCCGGCTCGCCCATTCGGCGGGGAAGAGCATCACCTTCGTGGGCTCGGGTTGGAATGGCCCCGACACCGTCGATGGTGCCCCCTTCCCACACAATCACGAGGGCCACAGCGGTTGGACCATTGCGCCCGCGGGCGGCCGAAGCGGCATTTCGACGCTGGTGGCGGACGCGATGCCGAAATACACCCCGCACATCGTGCTGCTGATGATCGGCACCAACGATTGCATCGACAACTACCAGCTGGCCACCGCCCCTACCCGGTTGAAAGACCTCATCGACAGCATCTACGCGAAGTTGCCAGACGTCTTGATTGTCGTGGCTCAACCCGTTCCATCACGCGGCGATGCAAGCAAGGGTGACGACACGGCCCTCAGCGATCGCATCAAGGCCTTCAACGCCACCCTGCCCGCCGTGGTCAAAGCGCAGGCCGACGCCGGCAAGCACATTCTGATCGTGGATATGTTCACGCCCTTCGATCCGAAAAAGGCGTCGCTGATGGAAGATCAGTGGCACCCGAACCTGGCCGGATACGTTCTGCTGGGAACTCAGTGGTACTCGGTCCTGAAGTCTCTCCTGTAGCGCCCTACGGCGCGGCGCCAGCGCCTGTGTTCTTGTACTCGTACATCCGGTTCCCAGACGCGGAAAAGGCCCGGCCCTGGGTCGAGGTCGTCCACGGTGCCGCGGCCCTGATGCTCGCATCGAGCGTGGATTCGCGGATGACAACCTGTCCATTGGGGCTCGTCCCGCTGCTATCGTCCCAGGCGCGGCCCAGATAGGTGCTATTCGTTCCAGAGGCACTGCCAATCTGGCTGCCAATGACCAAAATGCCGAACGGGTGCGCGCTTTCCGTGCTCGGGGCAAAGATGGTGCTGCCGGTCTTTCGGTCGGTCAGGTATTGGAAGGTGCAACCATCGAACACCATGGTGCCGCGGCCGAAAACGAAGTCCACGTCGCCTTCGACGTAGCAGCCCTTGAAGTAGGCGCGGGCCACGGTCGTCACGCCGCCGGTCTTGTATTGCAGCGTATCCTGATTGCCCAGGAAGCGAACGTTCTGAAAGATCAGCTGATCAGCTTGCGCCGTCAGCGCCGGCGCTTGCACCGCGGACTGCCCCGATGGCTCGGCGAAGTCATTGGCGATGGTGAGGTTCATGGCCTGGAACTGGCGGGTGGAGACCATGAAGGTAGAGCTATCGCTGGTTCCGTGGGTTG